>Ga0065697_1000784_pt1 | contig 14344 bp, 15 predicted proteins | sample AntLakMe24m_08um_FD_59086 | JGI IMG/M metagenome (GOLD analysis project Ga0065697, IMG submission 59086) | Hypersaline microbial communities from Antarctic Deep Lake - 24m 0.8um v2 (version 3) | ecosystem: Environmental > Aquatic > Non-marine Saline and Alkaline > Hypersaline | place: Deep Lake... | reverse complement strand
CCGTCCTGCTCGAAGTTCTCGTCGAGGTAATCGTTGAGTCGGACGTAGTCGAACTCCGCCGGTGGCCGGATCGACTCGGGGAGATACTGGAGGTACTCCGGCGTCTCGGCATCCGGATTGAAGTCGTCTGGGCTAAAACCCGTCCCGACATCGGTCGCATACGCGCCAGCCCCCGCAGTGAGCACCAACGCCAACAGGAGGAAGACCATCGGCCCGCGTTTCGAGACCGTGACGCCGACCGCCAGCAGCCGCCCCAATGGCGACTGGTCGGAGCCGAAGGGGGCCTCCGAAAAGGTCGGAATCGGGTATTTTTCGCGGGCGCGGTCGACGGTCACCTTCAGGGCGGGGACGAAGACGCCGAAAATGAGGAACGTGAAGACGATCCCGGCGGCGGCGACGATTCCGAAGTCTCGCGTCGGCGGGAAGGGACTGACGACGTTCGAGAGGAACCCGATTGCGGAGGTGCCGACGACGATGAAGAAGGCGACGCTCACTTGATCGGTCGTCAGGATCATCGACTCGGAGATCCCCTTTCCCCGTGACCCGTTCCTCACGATACCGATTGATCGAGTGAATCCCGAAGTCGATGCCGATCGCAATGAGGATCGGCGGCACCGCGATCAACAGCACGGCGAACGGGATCCCAGCGAGGCCGATGAAGCCGAACGTCCAGATCAGCGTCATCACGATCGCAAGCAACCCGATGAGGACGTCGACGAGGTCCCGGTAAGCGACGGTTAAAAAGAGCATAATCAACACGAGCGCCGAGGGCAGCACCACAGTGGTCGTGATGCCAGTGGTGTCCGGCGGGGTTCCCTGAACCCAGATCGTCGAACTGTCGTCGGTAACAAGCCGCTCCATCCGCTCTTGTTTGTTCGGCGGGAACTCGGAGGCCCCACCCGGACCAGTCGACGCGCCTTCGCCGGGCCCGGCCCGGTGGGTGACGCTGCCCTGTGTCGCCGAGGCCGACGCGGACTGTCGGTTGAAGTCGTCGCTCAGCTGTGCAGTGATGCCCGAATTCGTGTCGGCGGCCTCCCGTACTGCTTCGTCGATCTCGGTCGGTGTCGCCCGCTCGACTGCCCGGAGCTGTTCGTCGGGCGTCGACGCCTCGGGATCGAGCGTCGTGGCGACCGATTCGGCCGCCGTCGNCGTCTCGCTGACGCGCAAGGCCCCGGTATCCTGGATCCGGTTTCTGGTCTCCAGCATATCGACCAGTGCACCCTTCGACAACACGTTGGTCGACTCCTGGATCAGGGTCGTGCTCGTGGTCTCCTCGGAAAAACTACTGCCGAAATCCTCGTTGATATCCTCGATGGCCTGAAACGAGGGGAGATCCTCGATGAACTGCTGTTGGCCGCTCTCGGTGGAGATACCGCCGAGTCCACCGACGAACGCAGCGGTAACGAGTAGAAAGACGACGATGACCGTCTTCGACCGGTTGACAATGATCTCGTCGCCGCGGTCTATCAGCCACTGATATTCCATCGTCTGTGTTACCTGTCCGTTTCGGACGACGGAGTAAAAGGATGCTCACATTGAAAGAAACGGACAACGAGTTGATTCACCGCGGGTGCCTGTCCCTGATCGAGTGACGATAGGCTACTCGGGTGTGTTCGGCTCGCCTTAGCCCATTAGTCGACCGAGAAGTTGTTGGACGGTCGTGCCGCTCATCGTTCCGTTGAGTTCCCTGAGCGTGGCCTCCTCCTGGTCGAGGTTCTCTTCGAGTGGCTCGGTGACTTCATTCGGGAGATCCAGCCTGTCGGCGTGGTTCAGCAGCCCCTCGTAGGCGGTGATCTCTAGTCGCTCGACTTTCGCCCCTGCGCCGACGTTGTAGAGGTCGATCAGATCCGTATCTTCAGCCGCGGTATCGAGGAACGCCTGTCGGTCCTCGATGAGCCCGTCGAGGGCGTGAGACTGCCGCAGTTCGGTCGGCTCGTCGAGGGCTTCGAAGACGCCTTCGAGCCGCCGGGCCTGCTCGGCGGTCTGCTGTTGGTGGGTTTCGAACCCCTCGCTGATCGTCTCGTCGGCCGTGCTCTCGACCATCTCGTCGAGGACATCGACGAGTTCGGTTTCGATGTAGTACACCTGCTGGAGTTCGTAGACGAACTTGTCGTGGAGGGTTTCGACTGTCATAGGACCACAGGTCGACCGTCCACGAACCGGCGGGTAAGTGTTCATCCGGCTTGCTCACACTCTGTTTCCGGCTACGGTCGGTTGGTTGCCAGTCGGTGTCGGCACTCGGCCGGTGTTCCTGCGGCCGACCGAACGGTAACGACTTTAGTAGCCTCTGCATAACCACGAGTCGAATGGACGACCGCACCCGTGAGTACCTCCAGGACCGTTTCGGCGACTACTACCGGGGGTCGGCGGTTGCGCTCCCGCCCGCGGCCAACGAACGCGAGTGGGGCCACATCCCGTGGACGCCCGGCACGGGAACGACGATGGTTCGCCACCAGTCCCAATTGGATCTAGGCGACGTCGACGACTTCCTGGCCCGTGAGGCCCCGCGGCACGCCTACTTTTCGGCCGCCCGCTACACCGATCCCTCCGCGAGCACGATGGCCAAGAAGGGGTGGCAGGGCGCGGACCTCGTGTTCGATCTCGACGCCGACCATCTGCCGAGTATCGACCCCGACGAAGCGACCTACGCCGAGATGCTGGCCGCCTGCAAGGACGCCCTCTACCGTCTGCTGACATTCGTCGAGGACGATTTCGGTTTCGACGACGTGAGTGTCGTCTTTTCGGGCGGTCGGGGGTACCACGTCCACGTCCGGGACGACGAGATCCAGGACCTCGACAGCGACGCGCGACGCGAGATCGTCGATTATGTACTGGCTAACGGGCTCGATACTGACGGACTGATTCGGATCGTCTCTCCTGGAGCCACCAACCAGCGGATGTTACAGACGGAGGGCGGGTGGGGACGCAGAGTCCACAGAGAGATGGTCGACCTCGCCGACGAGCTCCGAGAGATGGACGACGACGATGCGCTCGCCCGCCTCACCGAGATCGACGGCATCGGCGACGGCCGCGCGGAGACCATTCTGGGCTCACTGCAGGCGAATCCCGATGCGATCCCTGAAGGGAATATGGAGGCGGGCGGCCCCGGCATTCGACTGCTCAAAGACACGCTCGTCGAGCGGGTCACCGAGACCCAAACAGCCCCGATCGACGAACCTGTTACCACCGATACCCACCGACTCATTCGCCTGCCGAAGACGCTCCACGGCGGCAGCGGACTCGTCGTCACACCCATCGATCGCGACGATCTCGACATCTTCGATCCATTGGTCGACGCGGTACCCGACCGGTTCCGCGGCCAAGAGGTCACGATCACGACAGACGAGCCGCGCCGGGTCGATCTCGCGGGCGACATAACTAAGTTGGAGCCGGGAACACACACAGTAGCAGAGTACGTCGGCGTCTTTCTCATGGCGCGCGGCGAGGCCGACAAAGCATGAAACTCGACGAGCTTCGGACAGTCCAATCGAAGGAACGCCGCAAGGACAGCCTCCAGCAGCTGCGCGATTCCTTCTACGAAGACGTCGCGGCCTACATCCGGGACCTCAAGGCCAGCCGGGATCGCCGCGCCAAACAGGTCGAAGATCCATTTTCGGACGACGAAGTCCGGCGGCTGTCGGACGAACTCGAAACCGCCGAGGAGGTCGCCGAAGCCGTGTATGAACGGCGCGTCGGCAAAGTCGTCAAACTCGCCTCGTTCGCCGCCGCGGATATGCCGGTCGACGACGAGGGGATGACCACCGAGGAACGGGACCTCTTCGAGGACTTGGTCGACCGTATCGAGCAAAACAAACACGCCGTCCTCGATGTCCTGTCGGGCAACGGCGAGTCAGCCGAGCAGGCCGGTGACACCGCGGCCGACGTGGAGCCGACACCCCCACCGTCACCGACCGAGCGGGTCGCGGAATCCGAGCCTGCAACCGAGTCGGCCGCCGACGGGATGCTCGCCGATGCGATGGGCAGCGGTTCGGAGCCGACAGCCGAGACACCCGATCAAGCCACCCCCGAGGCGGCCACCGAACCGACAGCACCAGGCGCGGTCGAGACGGATCCGACCGACAGCTCGCCCGACGAGATTCCACCGCCAGAGGCCGAGCCGGAGCCCGACGCGGTGTTGGGAACGTCGACCGACGGCGGGACAGCCGCCGACGTGGCGAGTGACGCTCCTGGAGGCGACACACCCGCCGACCAGCCACCGACGGCGTCGGCTGGTGGTGATGCGGAGGCAGTAGACGCCAGTCCCGAGTCAACCGACGCGAATCCGGACCCGACCGACGAACGTGCGGCTTCGTCGGATGACGACGGCGAGGACCGAACCACGGTCCGAATCACAAAGAACGTCGGCGAGATCTTCGGCGTCGACGGCCGGGAATACACCCTCCGTTCGGAGGACGTGGTCTCCCTGCCGACGACGAACGCCGACCCGCTTGTCGACCGGGATGCCGCGATGCGGCTCGACTGACCCGCCGAACGGATTCAGCGCGCAGTAGCCTCCGATTACTTATTTACTCTATACAAAGGTCAACAGCAATCCGACAGGTCGACGCCGCGTCACTCGGTGTGACGGACGATGTGAACGTCGTACTGTGGGTCCTTCGACAGCGGGCTGCCGACGCTCGTCACCGGCGTCGAGATGCGTCCGGCGTTCTCGGTACCGATGAAGATCACCGAGACGTCGAGTTCGGCGGCGACCTCTCGGATCGTCCGCGTGATATCGTCGGTCGCGGTTGCGGTCAGCACCTCGCTGTCGGCGGGCTGCTCGCATCGAAACGTCGTTGTCGGGGAGATCTCTTCGACCTGCTGTTCGAACTGCTGGCACAACGCTTTGGGGTCGTAGGCCGCTTCCGAGGAAACCCACCCCCGCTCGACGGCGAACCCCGCGTCGTCGGGGAACACCGTCAGAGCGACGCTCTCCTCGTCGCGGCTGTCGGCGAACGTCTCGGCCCGCTTCAGGGCGGTCTTGGCCAGTTCCGAGCCATCGAACGGCGTGAGGACAGTCATATATCCGGCTTCGGCTGGCGATCTTTTATATTCACCGTCGACTCCCGAACACTGGGAGCCCCGTCGGCTTGCAGATTAGCGACTGTCGAGCCGACAGGTGTTGTCGGCCGCGCCGACGTAGAACGACTGGAGCTGCTGGGGGACTGTGGTTTCGTCGACGACGTTCACCACGAGGTCGTCGTCGCTCAGCGTCTCGCCGTCGTTGGCGTAGGTGTTCTCCCTGACGGCCTGCTCGCCCATCAGATCGAGTTCGCCCGCGATGTTGCCGATCACTACGACGGGCCGGTCCCGCTTGGCGTCGACCTGACTGTTGGCCCGCGAGAGGCTGCTGGCGGTCACATCGATCACGTTCTCCTCGGGTCGCCACGAGCCGAAGAGGTCCAGGACGAACAGCCGGTTGCTCGCCAGTGCGTCGTCGAGGGTGACCCCGGCCTCCCGCTGCAGGACGGTTTGGAGCGTCGACCGGTCGAGGCTGGCGGTCGGCGACAGCGAGACGGCCCATCCGGCGTCGATCGCCGCCGCAGCAAAGCCCGCGACCGCCTCGTCGACCGTGCTTTCGGCGGTTACCGACCCCTCGGTCTCGGTGACGATCACGTTCCGCGAGCCCGCGGGCACGCCCCCCGCTCGTGTCGAAGGTGTCGATTCCCGTCGGGACCGTGTCGGCCCCGTCGAGCCGCCGGTCGCGGTGCTGGCGGGCGGTCGACAGCGCGTCGTCGATCTCGCCGAGCAGATCGGTCGTCTGGGCCCGCTCGTCGTGGATCTCAGTGACCGACGACTCGATCTCGCGGGCCGCATCGGCGGTGTTCCGGGTGACGTTCGCCACTCGGGTGCTCGCTTCCGCGCCCTCCGAGACGGCTTCCGATACCTCATCGACGCCCGCGGCTGCCGACTCCATCTCATCGTCGACGATATCCAGTTGGGATTCTGCAGTCTCGACCTCTTCGGCCCCGGTTTCGACCGCCTCGACCGCCGAGTCGAGCGCGCCGGTCAGCTCGTCAGTCACTGATTGGATCTCCGCGACCGAGGTTTCGATCTCCTCGGTCCGAGACTGGGACTCCTCGGCCAGTGATTTGACCTCATCGGCGACGACCGCGAACCCTGCGCCCTCCTCGCCCGCGCGGGCGGCCTCGATCGAGGCGTTGAGCGCTAGGAGGTTGGTCTGTTCGGCGATCTCATCGATCACGTCGACGACCTCGTTGATGCGGTCGATCTGGGATTCGAGCGTCTCGACCCGGTCGGCGACCCGCTGGGTGGCCGCTGAGGCTGCTTCCATCGCCTCGGTCGCCTCGGTCGTCGCCTCCCGGCCGTCGCTCGCGGCTGTCGCCGCTCGCTCGGTCGTCGCGCTCACCTCGTCGGCGCTGGCGGCGACCTCCTGAATCGTCGCACTCAGTTCGGTGACATCCTCGGCGACGGTCTCCATGTCCTCGACCTGCGTGCTTGCGGCATCCCGGATCAACGAGAGCCGCTCGTCGACCGACTCCGAGGTGGCGTGAACGACGCCGACCGCCCCCTGTGCGTTCGCGATCAACCCGTCTTCGATACCGACACCTTCGCCCCCTACCGGGGTCGACTGCTCTGTTGCCATTGGTTATGTTGTGAACGTATAACAAGACACTAAAGTATTTATATGGAATATAAATAGTGAACAATTCAGAGCACAAACAGCCCTTGATCGTTTCGAATTGTAAAATATAGATTGACAAACGCTGTATTCGAACTTATTTTTAACGTTCGTTTGGTTTTCATCCTTATACACTGCTGCTTTTTAATATTTCATCGTGTGGCTCGCTGCCGTCGACGGCGTTCTGCGACCGGAAGACCGAAGCGATGAAGAAAACCGACAGCCTACGGTTGGTATGGCAGACCGGATCAGTGGCAGGCTGCTGGAGCAGGAGACGCTCGCCCGACGCGTCGAAAGCGGGGACGCCCCCGACTGGGTTGCCGATCACTGGACTTCGTTCCGTGACGGCTTGCTCGGTGAACGGAACGGCTCGCCGTTTCCCTGCTATTTCGGCATTGAATCCGTCAAAAACGGAGAACCGCTGTACGCCGTGGTGCCGTCGCTGACCGACAAGGACGCCCTCCTGGATCTGGGCCGGGTGCTCGGGGAGTACCTTGAGACGTGGCAGGAATACAGCGAGACCGCCTCGCTGGTGACGTTCTTCAAGCCGCCCGAGGAGGACCTTTCCGAGGCCGACTACCACGAACACCTCTGGCACATCCTCCAGTTCCTCCACGTCCACGACCCCGAGCCGTGGCCCGAGGAGATCCCGACCGATCCCGACGATCCCTACTGGGAGTTCTCCTTCGCTGGGGAGCCGATCTTCCCGACCTGCCGGGCTCCCTTTTATGAGACGCGAAAGAGCCGCTACTGTCCGATCGGACTCGAAATTACCTTCCAGCCGCGGGAACTGTTCGAGACGCTCGACGTCACGGCCGACACCGAGAAGGGCCAGCATGCCCGCGAGGTGATCCAGGACCGGATCGAAGACTACGACGGCGTCTGTCCCCACGCCGACATCGGCGACTGGGGCGTCGACGGCGACCGTGAGTGGCCCCAGTATATGCTCTCTGAGGACGACAACCAAGCTCCCAGCGAGTGCCCGATCGCCGTCTCCCGCGACCATCCGAAGTCGCGGCGGCTCATCGACGACGGGGGGCCGGTGCCTTCGGTATGAGCCTCGGGCTCGACGATCGGCCGGTGCTCGTGCTCGTGGACTTCCAGGAGGGGTTCGACGAGCCGCGGTGGGGCGAGCGAAACAACCCCGAGGCCGAACAGCGGGCGGCCGACTTGCTGGCCGCGTGGCGCGAGCAGGGACTCCCGGTCGTCCACGTCCGCCACGACTCGACCGAGCCCGACTCGCCGCTCCGCGGTGAGAGCCCCGGCTTTGCTTTTAAATCCGACCTCTCTCCCCGCGAGGACGAGCCGGCGTTCGTCAAGCGTGTCAACGGCGCATTTATAAATACCGGGCTGGACGCATGGCTCCGCGAGCGGGACCTCGATTCGCTGGTCGTCTGTGGGTTAACGACCGACCACTGTGTCTCGACGACCACCCGGATGGCCGAAAACAGAGGGTATCGAGTCGTCGTCGCTCGGGACGCGACGGCGACGTTCGACCGCCAGCTCGACGGCGAACGGTTCGACGCCGAGACGGTCCACCGAACCGCCCTGTCCCACCTCAACGGGGAATTTGCAACCATCGCGACGACCGACAGCATCCTCGACGCGGTCGACCGGTCCTGACGCGGCGGGCCGTCGAGGGGCGGTCGAGAGCCACGAAAACGGGTCACACACTTTTGAGGGGTCGCCCCAAACAGGGTGTCATGTCCGACCAGTGGCAAATTCTGCTCCCCCCGCAGATCGATCCGGCAGGCCCCTCATCGATCAGTGACTTCGCCGAGTGCACCGGAATGGATGAGTACGACAGCGTCGACGCCGCCCTCGACGACATCGCAAAATACGACGCGGTCATCGTCAGAGTCGCCGAACTCGACCGCGAGGTCATCGAGCGCGCCGAAAATTTAAAAGTGATCGCCAAACACGGCAGCGGACTGGACAACGTCGATATCGAGGCGGCCTCCGAGAACGGGGTCGTCGTCTGCAACACTCCCGGTGTCAACGCCCGCTCGGTGGCCGAACACGCCATTGCCCTCCAGTTCGGCGTTCGGCGCAACCTCGGCGCTGCCGACCGGCACGTCCGGGATGGTGGCTGGGACCGCTCGGCGTTCGTCGGCTACGAGCTCCAGGACAGCACCCTCGGACTGATGGGCTTCGGCTCGATCGCCCACGAAACAGCCAAGATCGCGCAGGGAATCGGCCTCAACGTCATCATTTACGATCCTGGCCATTCCAAAGATGAGCTTCCGGAGGGTATCGGCTACGTCGACGAACTCATCGACCTGTTCAGGGAGTCGGATGCGGTGAGTCTGCACGTTCCGCTGGTTGATGGCACCTACCACGCTGTCTCTACCGACCAGTTCGAGGCTCTCGGCGAGCATGGCATCCTCATCAACACCTCCCGCGGCGGCGTCGTCGACAAAGACGCCCTCCTTGCGGCACTCAATAACGACGTGATCGCCGGGGCGGGCATCGACAACTTCGAGGAGGAGCCACCGGGTGCCAACCATCCGATCTACGACCACGACGAAGTCATTATGACCCCACACATCGCTGGCGTCACCTATGACTCACTGGAGCGCATGAGTCGTAGCGCGGCAGCCAACGTTCGGACCGTCTACGAGGGCGGTCTGCCGGAGTCGACGGTGAACCGAGAGGCACTCGGTCGGGAGGCAAACCAATGAGGACCGAAAACGGGTTCCGCCGCGCCATCGAGAACGATGAGACGATCTTTGGAGCCGCCTGCGCCACGTTCTCACCGACAGTTATCGAGACGCTCGGCAACGCGGGGATGGATTTCGTCTGGCTGGATTTCGAACACGGCGGCCCGAGTCCCTACGACAGCACCGTCTTCGAGGAACTCACGCGTGCGGCCGAGGCTGGTGATACAGAGCTCCTGGTTCGGATTCCGAAACCCGAGCCCGCACTCGTCAGGAAGGTCCTGGATGCGGGCGTCCGAACGATCCTGATTCCCCGGATCGAGACGGCCGACCAGATCCGCCCAGCAGTCGAAGCCGCCCACTTCGCCTACGACGGCGATGTCGGCGATCGTGGGGTCGGCGTCGGCCGTACCAGCGAGTGGGAAGGCTACGTCGACAGCCACATCGGCGGCGAGGACAGCGAGGTGCTGGTGGGAACGATGATCGAAAACCAGCGGGCCGTCGACAACATCCAGGAGATCTGCTCGGTTCCCCAACTTGGCTTCGCCTTCCTCGGTCCGGCGGATCTCTCGATGTCGCTGTCGGGCGGTGAGCCGCTCAACAAGAACCCCGAACAGCTACAGGCCGCCATCGACCGTACCCGCGAGGCCTGCCTGGACGCCGGTGTGCCGATCGGGCGGATTCAGAACGATCCGGCCGATGCACGGGAGGCCGTCGAGAAGGGGTTCCAGATCGTCCGCATCGGCGGCGATACCGGGGCGATCCGCTCGACGCTGAGCGGGCGGCTCGATTTGGTCACCGAGTAGCCGATGCGGGTCGACCGTCGGCGTAGTCTTTTGACCGTGGGTCGACAACTTCCGGTATGGCCGTCACACCCGAGACCGTCGTCTTCGGTGTGACAAGTGCGCTTCTCGTACTGGCTGGTCTCGGGCTGTCCTGGAGCGGCGGTCGGCAGTACCGTCACCAACGTGGGGCAGTCAACCGTGCTGAGACGGCCAGCGGCACGATCGAGACCGTCGATATCGAACAGGTAAAAAACGGTACCGGGACAGCGTTCGTTCCCGCAGTCGACTACGAGTATCAGACGCCGACCCAGCGGCTTCGTGGCACGCGGATCTATCCCGGCGCGAGCCGGTATACGAAACTGTTTCACAGCGAATCGGCCGCCCAGTCCGTGATCGATGACTACGAGCCCGGCGCGTCGACGACCGTCTACTACGACCGTGCCGACCCGGACCACTCGTTTCTCGAACCGACTCCCCACCGCGGTCCGAACCTCGCACGGATCGGCCTCGGCCTCGGCCTCGTCGGTCTCGGTGTGGTCTTATTGTCGGTCTCTGGAATCATCTAAAAACAGCCAGCACAGCCAGCCGGTCAGTCGTCGGCTGGAGCCGGTTCCGCTTCGGCCTCGCGCGGGAAGTTGTCAATCGTCGCCCGGCGGAAGCCGTCCTCGTCGAACTCGTGTTCACCATCGAGGAACTCGATGACTTGCTTGGTGTCGCGCATCGCGTTCTTGAGGCAGGTAGAGGCCCCGGGCGACGGCGTGATGTTGAAGATGATATCGTCGCCGGTGATTTTGGCCTCACCCATGTCGAGCGATTTCGTCTTTGTGTTGACGATCTGCGGCCGGATGCCGCCGAACCCTTTGGCACGGGAGATGTCGCCTTCCTCGACGGTGGGGACGACCTTCTGGACGTGCGGCAGGAACGTTTTTCGACCGACAACGGGCAGGTCGTACAGCAGGTTTTCGATGACAAACGGGAAGAGAATCCGGTCGGCCATGATGTTGGCGTAGCTGAGGAAGGAGTCGGGATTCATCCCGAAGACGTCGAAGAAGTCCGGTACTGACGACAGTTCGCCGCGTTCGAGTCCTGGAACGACTTTCGCCGTCGGGCCGAACCGTGTCATGTTCCCGTCGTGGACCTCGGCGTCGCCGTGGACCGCCGCGAACGGCAGTTTCTTCATCTGGAGGGTGTAGACCTTCCCGTTGAGTAGGCCCTCGTTGGCGACGAAGAAGCTTCCTGCGACCGGCAGCAGCGACAGATCCTCGCCGTAGCCCATTTTCTTGGCGATCTGGAGGCTGTGGGAGCCCGCAGTGACGACCGTCGAGTCGGCCGCGAACCATCCTTCGTTGTCGGTCTCGATGAGGTACTCGTCGTCGGTCTCGTTGACCCGCTCGACTTTGGTGCCGGTGTAGACGTCGACGTGTTCGTGTTCCCGGACCTGATCGACGAATGCCTTCGAGAGTTCGCCGTAGTCGACGGTGTAGCCGTCGGGCGTCTGGAGCGCGAGCAGATCTTTGCTCGGATCACGACCCTCGACGACCTTGGGCTCGATCTCGGAGATCTCCTCGCGGCCGATGGCTTCGAGTTTGGGGAACAGATCACCGAATCCCTCGTCATCGTAGCGGGATTCGAGCTTGTCGACCTCGTCGTCGCCGACTGCCAGCACCATCTTGCTCCGCTTGCTGTGCAGTTCGCGGTCAGGGTCTTTGGCTTCGAGATAGCCCGCGACCATCTCCGCGCCCTCCTTGACTTTCTCGGCTTTGTCGAGGGTGTAGTTGGTCTCGATATCCCCGAACGTGAAGCGTCTGGGAGTTGTTTGTGTGGTGGGAGTTGATCGCCGCGATCTCGTCTTCCTTTTCGATCAGTGCGACCCGCTCGATATCGGTGAACGTGGCAACCGTGTACAGTAACGATGCGCCGCTGATTCCGCCGCCAACGATGACTAAGTCGTATTCTTTCGGCATATGTGGTGTGTCCCTCGGAATCGCTGACTGTCTTCGACCTAATGTGGTTGTCGACCTACAAAGTAGCTACTATCTCGGATGGTTGTGGGGTATCTGCTCCGTACCGGCGTCGAATGTGCTGACAGCGACCGGATTGGTCAGTATTGGTTCCCGGATATTGGAAGCGGACCGTGTGTGGGTGACACACGACCGGCCAGCCGCTATGATGCGTCCGCGCGTAGTCGCTCCCGAGAGACGATGCCAACAGATCCCGCATGCGGCATGGAAGTCGACCCGATACAGTCCAGTGTCACGACCGAGTACGACGGAACACTCTACTATTTCTGTTCGGAGGGCTGCAAACACCAGTTCGAACAGGACCCCGAGCGGTTCGTCGACGGAACCAGTCCCACCCTCGCCACGCAGGACGGTGTGACAACCCCACGGCTGACATCCGAATCGTCGGGTGGGACGTTCGAACTCCACACCCAACAGGAAGACGAACTCGGGGTGGGCGATACCGTTACGCTCCGGAAAACGATCACCGACGACGATGTCCACCAGTTCGCCATCGCGACCAGCGACACGAACGCCCTCCACCTCAACGAACAGTTCGCCAGACGGACACGGTTCGAGGGGCGGATCGTCCACGGAACGCTCGTTGCAGGGCTCATCAGTGCCGCGCTTGCCTCGTTTCCGGGCATCACGATCTACCTTTCGCAGTCCCTCGAATTCCACGGTCCCGTGTCGATCGGCGAGACGGCCACCGCGCACTGTCGGATCGACGACCGGATCGAATCCAACAGGTATCGGCTGACGACCACGGTCGAAACCGAAGCCGGAAAGACGGTTATCGACGGCACTGCAACGGTGCTGATCGACGAACTTCCGCTGACATAAATAAAAACAAGCTGTCGACTGGTCGGCGGGACGCCGACTACTCGGAGGTAATGACGTCGTCGATCCGCAGGATCATCGTCGCGGCCTCGGTGGCCGACTCGACGGCCTCGCGTTTGACGGCCGCGGGGTCGATGATACCCGCTTCGACGGGGTCACCGATCTCGCCGCTGCGGCCGGTCGAGACGATGCCAGCGATTCCTTCCGAGTCGTGGCGGCCACGGAGGTCGACTAAGGCGTCGATGGCGTCCATGCCGGTGTTTTCGGCGAGCGTGCGCGGCAGGGCATCGACGGCGTCGGCGAAGGCGTCGATGGCGAGCTGTTTGCGCCCCTCGACGCCAGCGGCGTGGCTTCGGATGTGGTCGGAAATCGCGACCTCGGTGCCGCCCGCGCCGGGGACGACGCCACCCTTGTCGAGGGTGGCGATCACGACGTCGATGGCGTCGTTGAGCGCGCGTTCGAGCTCGTCGATCACGTGGTCGGTGCTGCCGCGGACGAACAGCGTCACGTAGTCGGTCTCGGTGCCGCCGTCGACGAAGGCAGCCTCCTCGTCGCCGTAGCTCTCGATGGTCACCGAGTCGACCGTGCCGAGATCGTCCGTATCGAGGTCCGACAGCGTGCCGAGGTGTTTCGCGCCCGTCGCCTTGGCGAGGGCCTTCGACTTCTTCGAGGAGACGCTCTCGAAGGCGAGGATTCCGGCGTCAGCCAGATAGCCAGCCACGCGGTCGTCGATATCGCCGGTGCAGAACAGCACCTCGACGCCCGCGTCGGTCAGCGTCTCGGCGTAGCGCCGGAGTTCGCTGTCTTCGGCGTCGACGGCGGCGTTGAGCTGGTCGACGCTCGAAATCGAGTACTCGGCGTCGGCCTCGCTCGTCCGGACTTCGAGGTCGGCGTCCAGGATCGCCGCGGTGGCATTCTCAACGTTGCGGGGCATGTTGGCGTTGGCGGGCTCCTCGCTGAGTACGACGCCGTCGACGAGTTCGGTCGCGCTGGAGGCTGCGCCGGTCTGGGTGTGGATACGGATGTCTTCGCGGTCGATTCGGTCGCCGCCTGCGACCTGCTGGACGGCCCCAACGACCTGTGCGGCCAGCACCTCGGCGGTCACGTCGCCGGTCCCTTTGCCGGTCATGCTGGATTCGGCGACCGCTTCGAGAATGTCGTCGTCGAGGTCGATGTCGAGAACCTGCTCGTCGATGGCCTCTTGGGCGAGGCGGGCGGCCTCGTGATAGCCCTCGACGATCACTGTGGGGTGGAGATCCGAGTCGAGCATCTCCTCGGCCTCCGAGAGGAGTTCGCCTGCGAGAACGGCGGCGGTCGTGGTGCCGTCGCCGACTTCTACCTCTTGGGTCTCCGAGACTTCGACGATCATCTGTGCGGCCGGATGCTCGATATCCATCGTGTTGAGGATGGTCGCCCCGT
>Ga0065697_1000648_pt1 | contig 14482 bp, 14 predicted proteins | sample AntLakMe24m_08um_FD_59086 | JGI IMG/M metagenome (GOLD analysis project Ga0065697, IMG submission 59086) | Hypersaline microbial communities from Antarctic Deep Lake - 24m 0.8um v2 (version 3) | ecosystem: Environmental > Aquatic > Non-marine Saline and Alkaline > Hypersaline | place: Deep Lake... | reverse complement strand
TCGTGGTCTAGTGGTTATGACGCGGCCTTTACAAGGCTGAGATCGGTGGTTCGACTCCGCCCGAGCCCATTCCTGCTGCGAACACGTTCGTGAGCAGCAGGTATGTACGCGAGAAGGGGTCGAACCAGGGAGTGAAGCGAAGCGGAACGACTGAGGTTCGACTCCGCCCGAGCTCTTATAAAAAACGACAGTCGACGCCGCCGACACACCCATCCACAATCAAACGGATTCAAAATGTGATCATACGAGGGTAACTGAAAAATAGTCCTACGAGGACAGCCACTCGATAGGTTTCTATCATGTCCGCCTCGCTTCGGGTGCGTCGACGCGCCGTTCTTTGTCTACTGGGGACTGCTGCAACGGGGTTCGCCGCCGAGACAGTCGCCGCACAGCAGGCCGACGACGGCGATAACGCCACCGAAACCGCACCCGGCAACGATAGCGACGCTGTCGACGGCACCGAGCCGGAACTCGATGACGACGACACCGCGACCGACGACGGAACGGATGGAGAGACCGACGACGAACAGGACGTGGAGCCGGAGGCGTTCGAACCAAGGCTCGATCTCGACTGTTATGCGCTCTCGGTCGACGACGAAGCCTACGATAGCGTCGAACTGCGGTTTACTGACGGCACAACCGTCACGTTCGACGAGGGCTACAGCGGCGCGACCACGTTCGGCTTCAGCGGCGACGGACGATTCGATTCGGACGCCGAGACGGCTGTCGATGAGTTTCACGGGCCGATCGCCTGGGCGACCGTGATCGCTGGTGAGGCCACCGAGACGATCACCAACAGCGGCCGCTGTCCCTTCGCCGACCTCTCGTTCGACTGCGATTCCGCGCGGTTCAGTCGGGGTAACGATGTCCGACTGCAGTTTACCGATGGGTCGGTCAAACAGTGGGACCCGCCGGTCGATGCCGACCAAACGCGGTTCGGCTCACCCGGTCGTGTGATCGAATCTGTTTCCGAGGAGAGTGCGGATATCGAAATCGCGAACCCAGATCCGGACTGCGAGCCGGGGAGGCTACGCCACCGTCTTCGACTGTACCGAGGTGACCGTCGGCCCCGAGGAGTTCGCCGCCGAACCGACGTTCGACCGCGCCATGCTGACGTTCATCGACGGCGCGACCCAGTCGTTCGGCGGATCGGGCGGCGAGTCGGGGTTCACCGCCCCTGAAACGTTCGCCGGGACCGAGGACCACGCTGGGACGGTGATCGAATCGATCGGCATTGAAAAGCGGGACGGTGATATCGCTTTCCGACTGCTGAATCCGACCGTCGACGACTGCGAACCAGCCCCACCCGCCGAGGCCGAAAAGGGTGCAACCGACGACGGGTCGAATCCAGCCGGGGGCGATCACACCGAGGGCGGCTCGGCTGCCGACGTCGAGGACGACGGCGATGGACGTCCCAGCCCACCCGACACTGGCCCGGAGACTGATCACCCACCATCCTCCGGCGGTCTGCCCGCGGTCCAGGAGACGATCAGTCGGCAACTCCCGTGGTGGAGCGGGATCGCCGCCGCCGGTGGCGCGGCCGGGACGGTCTCGTATCTGGTCTCACGAACCATTGGCGAGAAGCCCGAAACAGCCGAGACAGGCGTCGACTCGGCCAGCGATGGCTCGGATGGAAGCGACGATGGCCGTACGGACGCCACAGCGGTCGACGATGCGGAGGCGGTCGGCGAGACGCCAAACCGGTGGGACCGGTTCGGGAACGGGTAGGCCTGTGTGAATGACGCACTCGCCGCGCTGTCTTCGAAATCCTTTTTACTGCTATTGCCCTCACTTCGAGTGCGCGCCGCCTTAGCTCAGACTGGGAGAGCACTCGACTGAAGATCGAGCTGTCCCTGGTTCAAATCCGGGAGGCGGCATCCCACTTTTTCCTGCGTCGGGTGTCCTCGCTCACTTTGCTCGCTGCGGGCACCGCTCCTTGCAAAAACTTGGGGAAAAACAGCCGGACGGTCCCGCTGGTCGCGTCCGGAGAACCCGCGGCTCACTGCGCTCGCCGCGGTATGCAAGTACGCCCATAGCTCAAATTCAGGAGGCAGTTTTCCAATTCTACACAGACCTAATTGGGAGCAGAGACGTCTTATGACTGTTATCTCGTGATATAGAAACACATAACGCTGCGCTTATTCAGCGATAATCTATACAGCAATTGACCGTCTCCTGCCACTTTACGTACTGCGTGACCGACGGTTACACTTCGAGAATCTCGTCGAGTTCTTCAGAAATACGGTCTAAGACGTCTTCTTCATCACCATTCCTTGATGCCTCGCAGAGATCATCAAATAGATCTGCCAGACGCCCGATAGTGCTCTGGTCGAGGTTTCGTGGGTCAAGAACCGGAACGCCTTCTAGTTCGTTTGGTTCCACCTTGTCCATCCCCGTTGAGTACGTCCGCCCGCTCCGTTTGACGATCTGGTCTGCAAATGGGCTATTTAAATAGGCGAGTAGTGCTTTCGTTTCCTCATCGTTCAGTTCAACGTCCAGATAGACACAGTGGAGATTTGTGAGCGTTCTTCCTCCGGTTTTGTTGTGGACAAAGCGCCCCCGTGATCGGCTCATATAAGTGTAGAGAATAGGAGCAGGGTCACGGCGGTCAAACACATACCACGGGTCACGGTTGCTAGCGAGGTATCCCTCATGAACCAGCTCGTCCATCCCGTACTGTAGGTACTCGACAACTGTTCGAAGCTCTTCGTTGTCATCTGTGTCCTCCGTGGTACCGAACTCACTGAGGCTAGCGTTCTTCGTACCATCATCCTCTTTCCGGTGTGTCTTGGGATTCCAGTCCAACTTGTCGAGGTGGTAGAGGAGCCAGACTTCATCACCGCTCGCCCGCTGCTCCTCCCAGTCTGCTTGCCGGTAATCAAAGTGTGGAACAGCACGAGCATTGCGGATAAGCGGCGACAGGAATCGATCCTCAATATCCCATTCATACTCGCCGGTAGAGCCTGTCAGTTCGTCATCACTGAGACAAAAGTAGTCATTCTTTCCAGTGGCGATTCCCCGATTCACCTCTCCGATATCCGAAAACGGGACGAGCTGATCGTCGTCGCCGATATCGAGCGGGTCCAGGAGGTCATCCCATTTGTCCGCCGGTTCGAGATCGGACTGCCGAACCGTGTTCACGAAGCCCCACTCAGTGTCTCCCTCTGTCCCGTCATTGACGGCATCGAGCACCGCATCTTGTCCTGGCCATTCGTCCACACGTACGAACTTCGTTAGCTCCTCATCGTCTTCTTCATCCTCGGCCTTCCGTTCAAGGAAACTAATGAAGGAGGTCGTGAGTGCCTCGTCAAATTGTGAATCGGCCTCCCTGTCGTATAGGACGAAACCGCGGATATGGTAGTTCTCTAGCAGGAATGCTTTCAGATCCTCGCCGTATTTTGTCTCCAGGAACTCTGAAGGCGTGATGAATGTTGAACGGCCGTCATCAGCGAGAAACTGTGTCGAGTGGATATAAAAATAGGCGTAGAGCGGTGAGAGTGTCGAGATCGAACGTCCCGCCTCGGCCTCCATCTGACTATTCATCTCGGCCTTCACCTCCGTATCAAACTCGTGGTGGCGGGTGTAGGGCGGGTTCGAAATAACCGCATCCACTTCGTCGATGTCTCCAGGCTGGTACTCAAGGAAATTCTGTGTCTGAAGGTTTGGTCTGCCACCACCGTTGGTGAGTCGGAGCGAGACCGCTGCCATGAGAACGGATAGCGGACTCAGATCCACTCCGTTCATTTCGCTGAGGGAACTCTCTCCTCCCTGTGACTGCTTCGTTGCGTACGCACTCGTCGATAGTGCGGCTGCACCAATTCCTGGATCAAGTACGGTGTCGTCAGCACTCCGAACCACCCACGCTGCCATCAACTCAGCGATGACGGGCGGTGTTCTGAACTGTCCAAGTTTGTGTCTGTCCTTCCGTGGTACAAGTGACTCGTGAACGGACCCGATGGCCTCAGCAGGATCTTCCGCGGAAATAAACTGTTCGCCTGCGTTGATGAGTCGCGCGACATCGTCTTCGCTGAATAGCTGCGACGCATCCGTCAGAAAATAGTTTTTAAATGACTCGTCATCCGTGAGGCTCCGTGCATGGGCGATAGACTCGTGGAAGGAATGGGCATTCAACTCCGAGAGATCAGTTCCCGCCGAACAATATGACTCGTATAGGGAGGCGGTGAGAGCGACATGGAACGCTGCTTGTCGAGTAACGATAGCTTTCGATGAATCCGTCCGTCCCAAACCATGCGTCTCTACCCACTCGCTGAACCCATCCACATCCGCGATCTCGGACTCGATGGGCTCGGCTACGTCTGCGATAACTTCTTTTATTGTTCCAACACTGCTCATTCCATCACTCTCGCTTCAGTTAGAATTCCGTAAAAAATCACGTTGTTCGAATGTTTCGCCGCTTCCGGTATGTATCTATCTGACTCTCCGACGCAACCATCTGCCGTCACCGCGGTTCTTTTCTTTCGGAACCGATCAGCTGGGCGCATCTCTCTTTCTGGGAACTCCGGTTGGAGACGCTCCACGACCACTTTGCCTGAACGGTTGGCTCACCGATCATGTCACCGTTGAGTCGATCTCCAGTTTTCATGGCGCTTTGTTGCCGGATCTCTGCGAGCCGGTCGACCGGCGGATCAGTCGGAGGAGAGGTCCGGGAGTTGGTCGACCAACTCGATCTCACGCTGCCGCAGTTCCCGAATGAACCGTAGCGCCGCGACGTAGCTCACGAGCGCGATAGCTGCCGCGATACAGAAACTACCGAGGAACACCCTGATAAAGACCTCCGGGCCGACCGACAGCGAGAGATCCGCGATACGAAAACTCCGCCACCGAGACTCCCCGGCACCGGCCCCAGCAGCCGCGAGCCGAGCCAAAACCCCACCGCGTAGATCGCCCACTTCACCGGCGGGTTCATAATAACGAGGACGACGAGCAATGCGAGGCTGCTCACACGGTCGACATAGCGGATAAGCGCCGCAAACAGGACGAGCGCGATCCCGAAGTTCGGAAGGGCGGCCACGAACAGCCCCAGCGAGAAACTCAGGGCGATATCCGTCGCTGGATGGTCTTCACCGAAGGCTGATTCGAGTTGCTCGCGGACGTAGCCGCGATACGCTGCGAACCGCTGTCTTACCACACGTACTCATGCTGTCCTATGCTGATTAATACGCTGATCGGTTTTCAGCACTGAGTGGCCCAGGGGTTTGCCCACCGTTTACCGTGCTTGACACTCCCACTCGATGACTGTGATCGGACGTGCCGCGTCGTAGCTTCCGTCAAGCGGGCTGGGCTGGTAGATCCTGGAGACGGTCAGTTGGTCGACTGGCCGGTCGTGGGCCGTCGCGACCTGCCCGCAGGCCCAGTCGGCGTAGGCCTCGGCGATCTCGTCGCCGGTGTCGTCCTCGCCGGAGTCCTGGACCTTCTGCATATATTTGCGGTGCCGGAACGTCTCGTAGCTCCCGGCGGCATCGGGTGGGTGCTCGAAGGTGTCGGCGGTTCCAGGAAGGTCGGCGGTCACCGTCCCGTTGCTGAGTTGGGCCTCGACAACGTACCAACTGTAGGACTCCGACGGATCGGGAGCGTACAGTCCCCAACTCTGCTGGTCGACGGTGGCGCTGTCGATCTCCTCGGGGACGCTGTAGTCGGAGACATCTGCTGCGCCAAACATGAGCATCCAGACAACCACCAACAGCCCGATCACAGTCACCAACGACCGGGCGTACGACACCGCATACGAGGCCGCGAACACGTGGCCACGCGCTCGGAGGCCGTCGAGCAGCCGCCGCTCGATGGGCGGTCGGCCCACCGGCCCGAGGTCGTCGACCGTCGGCAGCCGGTTGCGCCAGCGGTCGGGCACCCGACGCGAGAGCAGGTCCCAGAAGGGGGCCGTAAGGAACGGGAGCACCGAGGCAATCAGTCCGAGCGGGAAGATCCCGACGCTCATCGTCACAATCATGCCGCTGAACGCGCCGATGTAGGCCAGCGCGGCGAGCGCCCGGAGCCGACCCACAGGCACAAGCAAGAACAGCACCGCCCCCGACAGCAACGTGATCCAGCCGTAGTTGAGCACTGTCATGACCGTCGGATAGCTGGCGAGTACGTCACCGAGAAGAATCGTCATCACGTCGTTTTTCAATGCGATTTCGAGGGCCTCCCCCGCATACCAGGTCTCGCCTTGGTGTTTCAGAATCGCATTCGAGACGAAGACGATCAGCGGCTGGAGCAGCACCGCGGCGGTGCCGAAACTGGCCACCGCTGATCGGGCCGATCCGCGTCGAAGCGCGTCGACCGACCAGCGCTCGCCGAGCGGTGTGGTGAGCGCGACAAACAGGATCACCCGGAGCAGCCGGTCCCCGCCGTTGAGCACGCCGGGGTTGCGGGCGTGCAGCGAGAACAACAAGATCAGCGACAGCACCCCGACCAGCCGGGTTCGGTACCCTAATATAAATGCGACCGCGAGCAGTCCGGCCACGACAAACAGGAGCTGTTGGAACCACAGATCGCCCGAGAGCGCGTGGATCGACAGTCCGGTAAACTGGCTGTAGGTGGCTTCGTACACCGAGAGCGGATAGACGCCGCTGTCGGTGTAGAACTGCGCCATGCTTCCGGCCCGGTAGAGTAAGTCGATCAGGAGCGTCAGTCCCAGGGCGATCCGCATCGCCGCCAGCGATCGGGTGTCGACAGTGAACCGCGAGCGAATCCGGCTCCATACAGGATCGAGACGGGCCCGTAGCCGATCGGTCGGCGAGCGCTCCGAGTGCTGATTGGGGCCGTCTGTGTCCATAGTAGGTGGTCGGGAACCGAGAGGTGCAAAACAGTACTCAGATGGTGAATGTATGTTTTGTGTTCACGCAGCGGGCGTCGCACCGAACACAATATATAAGTTCAGGTGTGTCACAATGTTCTATGTGATGCCCACTCGTGTCGCAGCCGTTGCCAGCCCGTCGACACCGGTGGGTCCGAAGCCGAAAAAGCGCGCTTTCTGACTGCTCGTTGCGGGCGTGGCGTCCCGTTTCGGGTGTTTTTTACTCACTTCGCAGAGTGCGACGACTATACAGCAGCCGACGACAACACATAATCCATGACAGACATCGACTTCAGCGGGGTCTTTCCGGCGATGGTGACCCCCTTTACCGACGACAACGAGATCGACACCGAAACACTCCGCGAAGACGCCCAGCGGCTCGAAAAAGCGGGCGTCGACGGGCTCGTCCCCGTTGGCTCGACCGGCGAGAGCGCGACGCTCTCTCACGCCGAGCACGTCGAGGTCATCGAGGCTGTCGTCGACGCCGTCGAGGACGTCCCCGTGATCGCAGGCACCGGCTCGAACAACACGGCCGAAGCCCTCGACCTCTCCCAGCAGGCCGCCGACGCCGGTGCTGACGCCCTGCTGCTCATTTCGCCGTACTACAACAAACCCGAACCCGAGGGGATGTACCAGCACTACAGAGCGGTCGCCGACGCGGTCGATATTCCACAGATCGTGTATAATGTGCCGAGCCGTACCGGGCGCAATATCGCGGTCGACACGGCGGTCCGGCTCGCCGAACACGACAATATCCGCGGCTACAAGGCTGCCTCCGGGGATCTGAACCGAATCAGCGAGGTCATCGAACGCACCCGCGAGGAGGACTTTGCCATCCTGTCGGGCGACGACGGCCTCACACTGCCGACGCTGTCGGTCGGCGGCCATGGCGCGATCAGCGTCGTCGCCAACGTCGAACCCGAGCGCACCTGTGCGATGGTCGGGGCGGCCCTGGAGGGTGACTACGCCTTCGCGCGGGCGCTCCACCACGAACTCGCGCCGCTCGTCCGCCAGCTGTTCGTCGAGACAAACCCGATTCCAGTGAAGGCTGCCATGGAGATCCGTGGCCACGGCTCCGGTCGTATTCGGTCTCCGCTTACTGAGCTCTCCGACGACCACCGCGAAGAACTCGCCGCCCGACTGGCCGAACTCGACGGCGAGCCGTCGACGCCGGAGGAAGCGGAGGTCACGAACTGATGGTCCGGCTCGCGGTCACCGGCGCGGCCGGGCGGATGGGCCGGGAGGTACTCGCGGCCGCCGCCGACCGCAAGGCCGTCGACGTCGCCTTCGCGGTCAACCGCACCCCGGTCGACGAACCGATTTCCGGCGTCGACATCCAACCAAGCGACGAGTTCGCCCCCCTGTTGGCCGACCACCAGCCGCATGCTGTCGTGGACTTCACGGGCCCCGACTCCGCGGTCGACTACGCTGAGGCCTGCGTCGAGACCGGCGTCGCGCTGGTCACCGGAACCACCGGCTTCGATGAGGCTGGCCTCGCGAATTTAAAAACGGCCAGCGAGTCGACGGCAGTTCTGAAGGCCTCGAACTTTTCCCGTGGCGTCGCTGCCCTCCGGCTCGCCGTACGGGAGGCGACCGCCGCGCTGCCGGATGCGGATATCGAACTCACCGAAACCCACCACAACGCCAAGCGCGACGCGCCGAGTGGGACCGCCAAGACCCTGCTTGACGATATCGAGGGCGTTCGGGCAGACCTCAGCGAGCGCGTCCATGGTCGTGAGGGCGAGGCGCCGCGGTCGGCCAACGAGATCGGCGTCCATGCCCGACGCGCGGGCGATGTCGCGGGCGAACACGAGGTCCTGCTCGGCGGGAGCAACGAGACGCTGTCGCTGACCCACCGGGCCGGCGACCGGAGCATCTTCGCCGAGGGCGCGCTGGATGCCGCCGTGTGGCTGGCCGGACGCGAGGCCGGCTGGTACGACTTCTTCGACGTTATCGAGGGGTAGTCGCGTCCTCGATTTCCGCACTGAGTGTGTCGATACTGTCGTCGACGGTCGCCTGCCACGTCTCGGGCCACTCGCCGCCGCGTTTCGGCGGGTCGATACCGAGATCGACCGGGAGATACGACAGCCGGTCGACGGTGTCGGCGGCCATCCGACCGACGAACTCTGCGTTGTGCCGCTTGCTTGAGATGCCGCCCCGACGCAGATCGTAGTAGCTGGTGAATAGGTGGAAGACAGTTACCGACTCGGCGGTGATCTCGCCGGATTCGAGATGGCAAACAGCTTGGCTGCGTTGTCCGCGGGGTCCGCACGCCGCCATTCGAGTTCGATCAGATACCACTGACTGTCGCCGACGCCCGCAACGTCGACCGGTGTCCCGGCGATCCGGTACTCCGTCTCCCAGCCGACTGCCGGGACGGCCGTCGCCAGCGACTCACAGAGGTACTCCTGGACCGTCGTTGCGAACGCACCCATGCCGGCCGACCGTTCATAGCGCCGACAAGAGTAGGTTTCTCTTCGGAGGGAGGCGACGGGTGGACTGTAGTTTTATCTGCCGGGCTCCCGACGGAGACAGTATGCCCGCAACACTGCTGAGACGGTTCCGCCGCCTGTTTGCGGACGACGACGATGACGACGAGGGTGGGTTTTCGCCCTCCCCGCTGGATATGTCGGTCCGGGAGAGTCACGGCAGCAACGAAGCCGCAGCCGACCGCGAACTGGCGCGGATCCAACAGCAGGCCGACGAGATCGAGCAGCACCGGCGCGACTAAATCCCACGCAACCGGCCGCCGACCACAATCGCCGGGACTTATTTGCTGGCCTGAGAAGGGGTTGACGACCGAATGTCGACACTCCAATCCGAAATCGCCGACCTCTGGAACCGCTACGACGACGGCCTGACCGCCGACAACGCAACCGACGACGATCTCGCCACCCTCGACGTCTTCCTTGAAGAACTCGAAGCCGGAAACGTCCGCTCGGCCGAGAAGACTGGCGACGACGTGACCTCCTGGAAGGCCAATGCGTGGGTCAAACAGGGTATCCTCCTCAATTTCGGCCTGCGACACACCGAGGCCCGCTCGTATGGCGGCGTCGACTACCACGACGTGCTCCCGCTCCGCCAAACGGCCGATCTCAACGACCGCGGCACGCGCAACACGCCCGACGGGACCACCATCCGACGGGGGGCCTACCTCGGCGAGGACTGTATCATGATGAGCCCCTCTTTTGTCAACATTGGCGCCTACGTCGGCGACGGCACGCTGGTCGACTCCTGTGATACGGTCGGCTCCTGTGCGCAGCTGGGCGAGAATGTCAAACTCGGCGCGAACACGCTGATTGGTGGCGTGCTCGAACCCGTCGAGGGTGCACCGGTCATCATCGAGGACGGCGTCTCGCTGGGTGCTGGCTGTCGGGTCACCTCCGGCTTCAAGATCGGCGAAAACTCGATCGTCGGCGAAAACACGCTGTTGACGCCGCGAATCCCCCGTCTACGATCTCGTAGAGGAGGAGGTCATCTACGGCCATCTCCCCTCCGAGCGTCGGGCGTTCACCCGCTACGTCGAATCCTCGGTCAGCGACCACGAGATGTTCGACGGCGGAGCGTACAAGCCAGCGGTTGTCGCCACGGGTGTCGAAGAGGAGACGCTCGAAGCGACCCAGCGCGAGGACGCGCTGCGGGAGTAGTCACTAACTACTGCTTCGCAGCCGAACGATAACGATCGTTTGTGTACGAACGTCCGATTCTTGGTAACCTCTGTTGCATCCGGTGGACATATGTATAGGGCTGTGCTTGGGTAGGTAACGACTAGCATCCCGTCGACAGCCGCGGCAGTTTCGTGGCTCCCGATGAGATCGGACTCGCATCCAGCAGACCCATGAGCACGCTTACCCACGCAGTCGATTTCGAGAAGTACCACGGCACCGGCAACGATTTCATTATTGTAGACGCAACCGATTCGGTCCCCGACCGGAGCGCGTTCGCCACGACCCACTGCGATCGGTCGACCGGCGTCGGCAGCAAGACTGACGCACCGACCGGTGCGGACGGCGTCCTGTTTTTGGATCTCGAAGACCGGTTTTCGCCGCCGCGGATCATCATGACGCTCGTCCAGCCCGACGGCTCAGTTGCGCCGATCTGCGGCAACGGGGCTCGGTGTGCGGCCGTCTGGGCGATGGACCGGACTGACGCTGAGGCGGTCATGATCGACACCCAGGCCGGAACACGCCAGGCAACGCGGGCCGAGGCTGGCATCACCGTCGAGATGGGTGAGCCGACGTTCGACCCCGATCGGCTCCCGCTGGCTGGCGATCGAGCTGAACCACTCGTCGAAGAAACAGTCGAGGGACTCACGGTGACTGCCGTCAACACTGGTGTCCCCCACGCCGTCGCCTTCGTCGATACGATCGACGCCGTCGACGACATCGACGCAGTCGACGTCGAGTCGGTCGCCCCTGCAGTCCGGCACGCCGACGTGTTCCCCGCCGGAGCGAACGTCACGTTTGCTGAACAGGTCGACGCTGACCGTGATGGCGTCCCTCGGTTCCGCCAGCGGAGCTACGAACGCGGAATCGAAGGCGAAACGCAGGCCTGCGCCACCGGCTCGGTGGCGATCGTCGCCGCCGCTACCCGACTCGGCCTAATCGAGTCGGCCGACACGGTCGACCTCTCGGTTCCCGGCGGCGAACTGCAGGTCGAACGCGCTGACCGCGGTGGCCTCCTGTTAACCGGCGCGGTCGACCACGAGTTCGACGGCAACGCGGCCGCGGTAGTCGACAACTAACTCGCGGACTCCGGTGGGGTCGGCACACGAACCAAAGCATTGAACGCCCGAGCGGCCCCACATCGAGTAATGGCTGATACGGACCTCGCCGACTCACCGCTCGTTCGTCGACTCGCCGACTGGGACGACACGCACTTGCAGTCGCTCGCCGACGAGTACGATACCCCGCTCTACGTCACTGACCTCGACCGCGTCAAAGCGAACTACCGCCGGTTTTCGGCGGCGTTCCCCGACGCCCACGTCATGTACGCTGCAAAGGCTCACACCGGCCAATCGGTGCTCGAAGCCCTCCTTTCGGTCGGGGCCGACATCGAGTGTGCGGCGTGGGGCGAACTCCAGCGGTCGATCGATGCCGGGGCCGACCCGAACACGCTTCAGTATACGGCGGTTAATCCCCCCGGATCACGACCTTGACTATGCCGTCGACCTCGCCGAAGAGGCTCCTGGACTCACGATCACTATCGGTGCGACAGATACCCTCGACCGCCTGCAAGAGCGCGGCTACGATGGCCGGATCGCCATTCGGATCAACCCCGGCATCGGCACCGGCCACCACGAGAAGGTCGCCACCGGTAGCGACGCCAAGTTCGGGATTCCCTACGAACAGGTCCCTGAGGTCGCCGATCGCGTCCGCGAGGAGTTCGAGCTCGTCGGGATTCACTCCCATGCCGGGAGTGGCGTCTTGACCGATGACCTCGAAGACCACTGCAAAGCGATCGAGCGTGTCGGCGAAATGGCCCGCCGAGTTGGTTCACTGGAGTTCGTCGACATCGGCGGCGGGTTCGGCGTTCCCTACCACGAGGACGAACCACCGCTCGATCTGGAGACGACCGCCGCGATGGTTCGGGATGCGATCGGCGAGATCGACGCCCAGCTCAAGTTAGAGCCGGGCCGCTACATCGTCGCCGATGCGGGCCTCATCCTCACGGAGGTCAACACGATCAAAGAGACCCCCAGCGCAACGGTCGTCGGCGTCGACGCCAGCCTTGCGACCCTCATTCGCCCGGCGATGTTCGGCTCCTACCATCCAATGCGAAACGTGACCGGGCCGGATCGGGAGGCAGAACCTGTTACCGTTGGCGGCCCGGTCTGTACCAGTGCCGACGTGTTCGCCACCGACCGGCCGATCGCGCGACCCGAACGCGAGGATGTACTCGCCATCGGCAACGCTGGCTCCTACGGCTACGAACTCGCCTCCCAGTTCCACTCCCAGCCGCGGCCCGCCGAGGTCGCCCTCGAAGACGGACAAGCGCGTGTCGTCCGGCGACGCGAGACGCTCGACGACGTGACTCGCGTCGAGCAGTAGCAGAGCAGTTGGACTGTGTGGTAGTAGGAACCGTCTACGGTAGTCGTCTGGCGTAGTAGACCGTGTCTACGCCGGGTGCGCGGTCGTCGTCAACCCGATGAACACAGTCGAAGCCGAGCGAGTCAAGAATCGAAATATGGCCGCGGTTCGTGCTCCATGTTTTCGTCGAGATCGCCGACTGGGGGAGCTCAGTTGGCGGTGTGTCGAGGAGATGTTTATAAAAGCGTGTGGCGATCCCCTCGCCCCGGTAGGCTTCGTCGACGACAAGCACCGAGACGTGAGTCGTCGGCGTGTAGTCGGCCAGTGGCCCGTTGTCTGCTTGTGGTTCGAGCGATGCAAAGCCGACCAGCCGTCCCTCATCGAAGGCTCCGAGCAGCGGTCTGTCGAGGCAGGCGCCGACGTACTCCTCGATACTGGTCGGTCCCGTCCCATCACCCGGTCGGGAGATCGTTGCCCGAGTGTCGTCGGTCAGCGGCGGGACGAACGCCTCGTCGGCCGCCGACAGCAGTCGCCGAACCGCCGTCTCCTCGGCGGTCGGCTGTCGGATGAATCTCATAGTCGTCATTGGTTGGTTTGATCNCTCGGCGGTCAAAACGACTCGCTTATGTGATCGAACGGACGAGCGAATCGCTACACGGATCGGAATAAACCGGTAAGTAATCTATTGTTAATACATATTTATTATCCTGTATATACTACATCCGGTGATGTCCGTGTTTCGCGTCCTCCATGTCGACGACGACGCGGCGATCGGCGACTTGCTAGAGACCTATCTCGAGGAGTCGGTCGACAGGGAGGAGTTCGCTGTGACCACCGCACGGAGTGTCCGCGAGGCGGAGCGGGTTCTCGCCGAGATGGATATCGACTGTATCGTCTGTGACTACCAGATGCCCGGCACCGACGGCCTCGAATTTCTCCGTCGAATCCGCGACAGAGATCCGAACAAGCCTTTTATACTGTTTACCAACAAGGGATCAGCCGATGTCGCCAGCGAGGCCATCGAGGCGGGCGTGACCGACTACCTGCGGAAGGGCGGCGGCCCCGAGCAGTACGAAGTGTTGGCAAACCGGATCGCCAACGCCGTCCAACAGGAACGCGGGCGGATCGCCCGGACCCAGCTCATGGAGTCGACGGCGGTCATCTCGGGGCTGTATGATGTGATCAACGAGACCGATCTCTCGTTTGCACAGAAACTCGACCGCGTCCTGACGATCGGGACGAACGAACTCGGCTATCCGATCGGCTACATTACCCACGTCGAGGGCGACTCGCTGGACGTACTCGCCGCCGTTGGCGACCACGAGATCATCCAGGAGGACGCCACGGTCCCACTCGATGCGACTTACTGCAAACACACAATCGTCGACGAAACACCCCACGCGGTGAGCGATGCGGCACGCGACGACCAGTGGGCCGACTCGAAGGCGCTTGCCGAGACGGAGCTCCAGTGTTACGTCGGTGCACCGATCATCGTCGACGGCGAGGTCTACGGGACGCTCTGTTTCGCAAGCCGGGGAGCCCAAGACAGTACGACTGTCGAGGACGACGAGCTGACGGTCAAAACGCTGGCCCAGTGGGTCGGCTACGAGATCGACCGCCACGAGTACGAACGCGA
>Ga0065697_1003238_pt1 | contig 14573 bp, 12 predicted proteins | sample AntLakMe24m_08um_FD_59086 | JGI IMG/M metagenome (GOLD analysis project Ga0065697, IMG submission 59086) | Hypersaline microbial communities from Antarctic Deep Lake - 24m 0.8um v2 (version 3) | ecosystem: Environmental > Aquatic > Non-marine Saline and Alkaline > Hypersaline | place: Deep Lake... | reverse complement strand
GAAGTTTCGCTCTCGTTAGCCAATAACGCTGAAATCACTGCTGAAGACATCTATGAGGTCCTCGTCGGCGATTCTCTCACCTCTAGCATTCATCCCCATCGAAGTTCAAGATCCTCGAACGTCCACTCCTCTGGGAGGTCGTCGGCGAGTCCCACGTCTTCGATCGTCGTCCGGAGTTGTCGCTTGACATCCTCGTCGAATATAAACGTGAACTCACGGGTGAACTCTGCTCGGATATCCCACCCACGCGGGAACAAGTCCCATGGGGGTTCACCTTCGAGACGGCTGAGCTGGTCGGCGGCGAATACCCGCTCGTCGCTGGTTCGGAGTACGGAACAATACAGCGACACGGCGGCCTTCTGGTCAGCATACAGCGCGTCGAGCGCCGCCCCACCCACCCAGGAGTCCTCACGATGTATCTGGTTGAGAATTATCTCCGCGATCGGTTCCTCGGGATGGCCGATCCCCCATCCACAGTGCTGTGACTCCTCCCAGGCAATCTCGAACCGATCAGTGTCATACTGCGGAATCGTGTCGAGATAGCCGAGTGCATCTGCTGGGATCGCCGCGACACCGTCGGTCAGCCGAGTCCGGACAACGCCACGTGCGAGAACGTTTGCGACTACACCCGTGACTTGCGAGAGTTCGTTTTCTTCGCGGTGGTCATACGCGATTGCGAGGTCGAGCAGGAATGGCCAGCCCTCCGCTCGGGCGACAGTATCGACCGCCTCAACCGTCTTTTCATAGTATCCCCAGAATATATCACGGAACGTGTCGCCGCTGTGGCGCTTGCGGGCAGTGTTGAGGTCGCGTTCGAGGTAGGCGATCGCTGTGACAGCAGCCCCGGCATCGCCGTCCTGTGCTCGGGCGATGGCGGCGTCGAGGTCGTCGCTTGTCAACCGTTCGGCGCGCCGCCGACGGTCTCGACGACGAGATCGCTGGAACTGTTCGAGCACCTCGCTATCGAGCAGTTCGTCCAGGCTTCTCACGTTGTCGTCGTTCGTGGCTGAATCAGGGCAGTCGTGCAGCCGGAACAAACTCAGCGTCTCGAAGATTTCACCGCATCCCTCACACTCATACGTCATAGGTGATTGTTCCGCCGCAGAATCTAAAGCTCCCCGTCGTTCCCGGTAGGGGAGGGGGCACAAGTGCAGGAATTTTACGGACGCTTTTGATCGATAATAGCGGCTGTGTCGGTCTCCGCGAGAGGCTCACTTTCGGCCAAGAGTGTGTCTATCTCCTCGGGCTCATAGACTTCCTTGACGATGCAGTAGTAGTGTGCAGGTGTGCCGAAGTCGTGGATCAGACTGAGACGATCGCCCTCCCAAAGGGTCGCCTGTGTGGCGATCTCTGCAATCGTTCGCTCGCTCGCCATCGTATCCGATGGGTTCGAGTGCTGGTGATCCGGAACGACGTTGATACTCGAGTCCAGATACTCCTCTTCGAGACCGTACATCCGGAGGTGGAAGTCGTCGAGCGTACTGAACCGGCATACGAGCGTGTCCAGTTCCGCCATGGTCGTCTCCGGTCTGACGACGATGTCGTACCATTCTTGCCGGGCGCGCCCTTTTTGCTTCCATCGGAGGCGGTAGCCGACTGTGCCGATCCGATCGTACACCCCTTTTGCCTCCTGTTCCCTTTCCTCCTCCAGCGTTGTCTTTGTATTCGACCAGCAGTACGAACAGATCCCTTCGGGAGCATCACCCTCGAAGTCGATATCGGCGAGTCCCTGTGCGGCAGCGTATTCCGAGAGCGAAACGAAGTCGGTCCCGTATACTTTGTTACCGTGGCTACACATCAGTTCACCAGGGATAGCCCAATTAAAAGAGGGAAACGACTGCTCGTCTGGTGAATCGACGGCTATATCGACGATATGATTGACGTACTCCCCTTCTCCGATCAAAATTGCGAAACGATTGCTTGGATGATCGTCCATCTCTCCCTAGCTGTTGAATTGTTCCGGTGGCTCTTCATAACATCGGTGCCTTCTCCGTACACCTTGTGACCACATCGTACGGACGGGTGAACCCACACGCGCTGTCAATCATGCCGTTACGCGTGTTCTCGTCGAGGAACCGTTCCACGTCGTTATGGAGTCCGGTTCGCCGCTCGTAGTCACCGCTGGTTCGGATTCGCACGCTCCTCGTTTTGCACACTGACTCTGAAAACCGTGCCTAAGCAGGTGAGGAACCGTCTCTCAGCCATCGAGTCTTCCCATTCAGTTGATATTTTCGCCGTTCGCCACTCGAAACCAGGAGGTTGAGTGGGTTCGTTTTGCACACGGAATCAGCCGATCGGTGTGCAATATCGGAGATCGATTTCTGAGCACGTACAACCCTGTCCAACCGGGTGTTGACTTATGTTACTCGTACTTTTCGATGCTCGACTGGGATTGGAGGGTACTTCCTGATTCAGGCTCGTCTTCCTCGATCCATCTGTTGAGCCCCTCAACAAGTTCATCGGTCACTCTGACCTTTGCTGCGGTCGAGGAAGAATCAGGCCCCCAGAGGCCGAAGACACGCTTCCCATCCTGGTAGTTGTCGTACTCTTCAGAGCGAAGAAAAACCCAACCGGATTCAGTATGAGTACTGTCGTTTCGTCCACAGATTAGTGCTGTGTCGGGATACCCGATCGGTTTCACTGCAATTTCGTAGTTAGTGTTTCGCGGCGGATGGTCCTGACACCGAATGATTGCCATACCAGAGTGTGATGGGTGACTGAGGTAAAGATGGGTGTTCACACGGCCTGCGGATCTACTGCTAATACTAGCTGCAACGGGTCTGGCCGCGCTAAATCACTGACACACCGTTTGGCTCCCCGCTACGGTTCGAGGTGTTCAACGAACCAGTCACGAGCCGGTCCACTCGACTCCTCGAATTTTTCTACGTATGCGTCGAAGTGCCCACCGTCAAGTGTTACGAGGTCCTCGCTGTAGCTATCGAGGTACTGTTCGCGAGTGCCTGGGTCATTGTGATACTCGATCGACTCACGGAAAGTATCGATATTGTCTTGTTCAGCCATGCCACGGGATTCGTCGACGCGCTAATAAGTATTCATCAGATGTAGAAAGGGGCCACTCACCCTCACGCAAGCCTTACTCTACCATGCTTAGGTTTCGAACGTCGACTGCGATAGGAGGCCGAGTGAGTCGTCCTGTCTATCGTCGGTGGTGCTGTCCATCGGTGCGATTACCATCCAAGCGACTAGCTTCACCTCGTCCTCATCGATTGGATCGAGCGGATCGGGGGCCTCGTACGGCTGGAGCCCGAGATCGTCGATCTTCGCGACGAGCTGGCGCGACTTCTCGACAGGACCGAGGTCCTCCTGTTCGTAGACTTCGCGCAGTTCCCGCTCGTACCGCCGGCCCCACGGGGCCTCGACCGACGTGAACGCCTCCGTTAGTTCCTGCTGGGTGAGCTCCGCCGGCCAGTGGTCGCGAAGGTGCTGGCCGACCTCCCGAAAGAGTTTCCGGATGTCCGGTTGGACTTTTTGCGGGTCGGTCTGGTCGTCCCACTGCTCGTAAATATCCCTACGAGCTATCCCCCAGGTCTCGTACACTCCCTCGCGCAACTCGTCCGGAAGCACCCGCTTGGTATCGTGCGTGCATTCGATCCGACGGAGGCAGGTGAGTGTGTCCTGCGACCGGGTCCTCGTCCGGCTCCATGTCGAGCGGGACGAATCGCATGAACATCTCCTCGCCAACCCGCGCACAGAAGAAGTATCCTGGGTGCTTGCCGCGGAAGCCCGACCCGGCGGCCCACGGGAGTGACGTGATCTGCTCCTCGCGATCTTCGAGCCCCTCACGAAGTTCCTGGCGGTACTCCTCGCCGGAGTACGCGGCCGCCGCGGCACTCCCCCCTTCCTGTTCGTAAGCACCACTGTCCTCGTTGTAGATCGCCTCGATATCCTGCCCCTTGTCTGCGAAGTTCTGATTCACCGTTTCCATCTCAGGGATGACCTCGCTGTCGATTCCGACCGACCGGGCGGCCTGCGTGAGTTTCTGGCGGACGCGGTATTCGAGATCAAGCAGGTCGTCAAGTCGATCCTCCGGGAAAAACGAATGCGGGTAGATATGGCTATGTGGCGAGTTCACGCGGTCGATGCGGCCGTTCCGCTGGACGACGCGCATCGGGTTCCAGGGGAGGTCGTAGTTGATGACATTGCGCGCCTGCTGGAGGTTGACCCCCTGGCCGAGCACGTCCGTCGTCACGAGAATGTCGTACTCGTCCTCGACGCCCGGCGGAGCGTCGGATGCTTCCGGTGCAAAGCCATGCACCGCGTCCTCCCGGATGACACCACGTTTCGCGCCGTCGCCGGCGACAGCCGCGATCCGTCCCTCGTAACACGAAAGGTCGTCGTCCTCGGCGACGACATCCTCTAGGTAGTCGATGATCCAATCGACGGTATCCTCGTAGTACGAAAAGAGGAGCACTTTCCGGTTCTGACGAAACTCCTCGGCTTCGTCAGTCTCTGGGTTGCGCCCCGCTCGTTCGCCGTCCTCGGCTGCCTTGGCAACGATCCCCGAAAGCGTTTTGCGGAGTGCGAGGAGTTTCTCGTCGTCCTCTCGGGCCACTGCCGATGCTCCTTCGTACCAGCGTTCAAGAATCGCGAGGTCCGACTGGAGATCGACTCGGAGACGATCGACATCCTCGCCAGCGGCGGCGAGCGGGCGGCGAGCAGTAGCGGTGTTCTCATCCTCATCTTCGTCTTCTGGGAGCATCTCGTCGAACGCTTCGTCGCTATCGGTCTCGATCCACTCCTCGATCGCGTCCGATTCGGGGAAGTACCCGTTTTCGAGGAGCTGTAGCGCAGCGCGGTTCTGGCCGATCATCCGCTCCAGCGTGTTCGCGAACGCTCGACCCGAGGACTCGAAGCGCTTGAGCATTCCCGTCCGGAGCAGGCCGACGAGCGACAGCTCCGCAGCGTCCGCTTCGTCTTCGAGGTAAAAGGACGGACGATACCGCGCGAGGGTGAGTTCGTGCTCGTCGTGTTCGCCACCGGCGAGCCCCCTCGATACGTCCTCGAAGTACGCGTCGCCGAAGGTCTCAGTAAAAGTGTAATCGACCCGGCGCGGGTGTGAGTCGGGGAAGTTAACTCGAACCTCGCCACCCTCGCCGTCCGGCAGCGTAGCGTTCGGGTAGCGGTCCTTGATGAACCGCCGCGTTCGCCGGACGGTCGTCTCGTCGAGCACGTCGAACAGCATATCGGGGCTGAGTTCCGAGGGATCGGTCGCCTGCGTCTGCTTGAATCGCCCGCGAAGCGAGCGAATCCCCTGCGTGGCGAACGTGGCGTCGTTCTTGATGAAGTAATTTAGGAGGTAATAGAGATCCCACAGCGAGTTGTTGACCGGGGTCGCTGTGAGCATTACAACGTCTTTCGGTGGATCGCCGCGCAGGAGTGTCCGAAGGGCATGGGACTGTTGGGCTCCTGGATTCCGGAAGGCGTGTGCCTCGTCGATGACGACGAGTTGGTACTCGTCTTTGGGGAGATCAAGCACATTGCTATCTCCGCCGAGTTGGCGGTCGTTCCGGAGTTGGCTGTACGAAACCGTCTCGAACTGAAGACCCCATTCGGCGTTTTTCCGTTCCCACATCCCATCGCGGAGGTAAGCAGGGGCGACGACCAGTGCGCGTTGGCGGCGGTCGTGAACCGTCTGTTCCAGTAGCTTGCCCGCGATGTAGGTTTTGCCGAGGCCAACCTCGTCTGCGACGACGACGCCACCGTGCTCGTCGAGAAAGCGGTTCGCACGCCGAACGCCGTCTTTCTGAAACTGCGCGAGACCGATCCCCCCCTCGCCCGCCTCGCGTTCGGCCTCTAACTCGTCACCGTAGCGCTCGTAGAGCACCCGAAGGTAGATGAGGTGTGGATCGTACGGCTGGAATCGCTTGCCGTAGATGGCTGCGAGATCGTACGGTTCGCTCCCGTCCCAGAGGTCCTCAAACCAGTCTCGCACTTGGTCAGTGACCTGTGGCTGGTAGTGCCCGAGATTGAGTTCGTAGTTCCGGTTCAATCCCGCACCAGTAAAATTCGATGAGCCAGCGATCACGCTCTCGTCGCCGGAGAACAGGAAAGCCTTCCCGTGGACGAAGCGGTCCTCGCGCCGACGGACCTCTACCGAGTCGCTTTCGAGGAAGTCGATCATCCCCTGGAGGTTACTGTCTACTTCGCGCGAGAAGCCGAGCAGGTCGAGGTCGTGTTCGAGGTTCTCGTCGAGTGACTGGAGCGCATCGTCGACCTGCTGTTGTTGGTAGTCCTCGCCGCATGGTTCGCCGGGGTGACGCCAGCGTTCCTCGTGGTCGCTTTCGGGTTGTGCCCCAATGAGGACGCGGACATCGCCGACGCGATCGAGGCCGTCGGCGATCGAGAAGTACCCGCGTGGGTTGAAGTAGCCGGTGACGACATCGAGGTCCGGTGGGTTCCTGAGGCGTCTTTCGAGATCGGTGAGGTAGGCATTGATCGCTTGGGTGAGCGTGTTTCCGTCGCGATTGTCGACGAACTGTGGTTTCTCAGTCATCGTCGTCGGCCTCCATTTCGGCATCCGCCTCGGGGGGGTCGATCTGTTCCGCCCAGTCGTCGTAGTAGTCGAGTACGTGATCGAGGCGTTCTTGATAGTCCCAGCTGTTGTGAAACGTCTCGAAGATTACCTTGACGTGCTCTCGGGAGAGACCGTACAGGTGCGCGACCACAGCGTCCAACTCGTAGACCATCTCTTGTTTCGTATCTTCGTCAAGTGGGCCATAGTCGACGCCGACAGCGTTAGCCCAGTCGGCATAGCGGTCATCCACGGCGGCCAGTTGACCTGAGAGTTCCACAACGTGCCGACGGAGATGATCGTCGCGACCCGGACGGGGGACCGGGAACGTACTCATCAGCGACTTCGTCACGTTGGCCTCAACGAACCGTCTCGCGTACCAGTCGAACGGTATCGATGAGAGAATGCCCAGCAGGTACGCCTCGTCGCGTCGGTCGCCCTCTGGCCAGATCATGTACCACGAGTGGTGGGTGAGCACCGTCTCGGGAGGGACGAGTGTTGGAATGACGGTCCGTCGGTCACTGCTGCGTGCGATCTGTCGGAAAGCTATCCTGGGATTTGAACATTCAAGAGTCTCGACATCGAGAATCCAGTCTTCGGGCATTTCGTTGTACGTCGAGGCCCAGTGACCATGTTTTCGCTCCCGTTCTTCCTTCAAGTACTCCGTTATTGTATCAGGATCGGCCCAAGCGTATGTGACTCCTGTCTCAGGCTGCCAGATATTGTACGAGGCCCCCTTGTACACGGGCCAGAACTCATCGGGTGGGTTGCCATCCTCGAAGAAGTGCATGAGTCTTGTGCCGTCGTCGGCCACTTTATCCAGGGTCGCGTCTAACTCACGGTTCAGCAGCGCCCTCCAATTCCTATTGGACGTATCCAGCTCCGGGTAGTTGGCGATCTTCTGGAAGGGTTCGATCGCCTTCTCTTCCGTTGGAAGCATGGGAAACGCGGTGTCTATCCAGTCTTCTACTACGTCGACGGGAAACGTGTGAGGCTGGTCTCGGTCTCGGTACGACTCCACGGACACATACGGACCTCTAATCGGGAAGAGAGCGTCGTCCGGGGACCCGCCCTTGTCGAAGGCTAAGAGGGCGATTGTGAGTTGTGCTGAGACGCTGTCGAAGACCCATCCGGAGGTATTCTTTAGGAGCGTTATATCCTTGACCTGCGACTCTCGAACCATCGTCCGCCTGAACTCCTCGGTCTTCGGCCCCAGGAGCGCCGCGCGAGGCAGGACTGCCCCAACTCTGCCGTTGTCGTTTGTGAGTAACCAGAAACGCCACAGAAAGCCGACGTACAGGTCTGGATCGCTGCCGCCGATTCCGGGATAGTGACCGTTGAGAAGGACCTTCGACCGCGCCTCCTGTTCGCGCTTGCGTTCTTCGAACTCCGCCAATAGGTCCGGTCGTTCGGACTCTATCTCCTCGATACGCTGTTCAATCTCCGACTGGGTCGCCCCATATAACCCCGGGAATTTCATCCGCCAGAAGACATCACGTTCCAGTTTCGTCTTCTCCCATGGTGGATTCCCCACAATAACGTCGAACCCCGAACTGTTTCCGTCGAACACTTCTGGGAACGCCGTGGGGAAATGAATTTGATCCGTTGACCTCAGCACTTCCTGCGCTCGTTTATAGCTCGACAGCGCGGTTACATCATCGACGCTTGTGTCCGATACCATCTCCGTGTCAATTTCGTCGTCGATACGCGAGGCAGAGAGGATGTCAAACCGCGCTCGCACCTGTTCGAGACGTTCCTCGATCTCTGCGCGGGTCTCGCGGGACTCTTGGACCTGTTCGGCACTGCCGTCAGCAAAGCTACCGAGTCGGGCGATATTGTCTCGGACCTCGTTCATCACGCTCTGTCCACCCGCGAACATCCCCAGCGAGGACTGTTCAACGTCGAGGATTTCCGTTACCTCGTCCAACGTGCCAATGCCCGCCAGCGAGTCGCCCGTCACGAGGTTGTAGTCAAGAAACGTCAGCGGAAGTCCTGGAACGAACGTGTGGACCCACAGCGAGAGGCGCGCAAGTTCGGTCGCAAGAGGATTCAGATCCACGCCGTAGACACAGCGACGGGCGACCTGCCGGCGGAGTAACTGCCCACGTTCGACAGTTAGTGCGTATTCCTCGGTTTTCGACGCCACCTCAGCGGCCTTTTCCAGTTTATCAAGTTCGTCCTCGACGCCAGGTAACGAACGCTCGGTGAGATACGAGTAGAGCCGCGACTCGATCCGGTCAACCGCTCCGACGAGGAAGTGTCCAGACCCCATCGCGATGTCCGCCACGCGCAGGTCGAAAAAGGCGTCCGCCGCCTCGTCGTCGTCCAGATTGTCGAGACGCTCGATATGCTCGTCCAGCGCGGGATCGAGCGAATGATCCAGCAGATGCTCGACGAACCGCGTTTTTGTGTAGTACGTGCCGGTCGCCTTCCGCTCGCCGGACTGGCCGTGGAGATACACCTGCCCCGCCTCGACGACGACCTCACGCTCCGACTCTTCCTCTGGATCAACCGGCTCGTAACGCCCCTCGCTATCTGTGCCGAGCGGTTCCTCAGCGAGCGAAAGCTCGGACTCCAACAGCCCTTCGTAGACGACCCCGAACTCCCGAACGCCGATGTTCCGGAAGTCAACCGGTCCCTGGTAGCCGTCTCCCGTCTCGTCGATGAGGAGGTTCACGAGCACTGGCCCGAACTGCTCGTCGGAGAGGCTGATGTTCGCAAGCTTCGCGCCCGCCTCCGAGAGGCCGGAGTCAGACGAGAGCAACCGCCCGTCGTACTCGGGGAGACCGAGCTGGTCGTTCCCGTTGTGGATCGCTCGTGTGAGCGTCATCACATCGTCCCAGTGGAGCGTACTGTCCTCGTCGAACGAACCGCCCTCCTGGACGAGATCGTGGAGGTCGTGCGCTTTCTGTTTGAGCGAGCGCTGATCGTAGCGATCGTTCCGCCGCCGGGGGAGGAATTCCTCGTCCTCGGCGTAGGCGATGAACAGCAATCGATAGAGCAGAACCATCGCCATCTCGTACGTGTTGTCGAGTGCGTCCTTGTCCGGATCGTCGAGATCGCGGGCGCTGGCGATCGATTCCGCGAGTTGGGGAATAACGTCGTCGTAGATGCGCTCGCGAAGGCGCGCGCCGAGGTCGGTGGCGTAGTCCTTCGAACGCTCCATGATGTCGCGGAGTGTCCCGCTCGGCTGTAGTGCGTCCGCGGCGAACAGGAGCCAGAGATACCCCGCCTTTTCGTCGGCCAGCAGGCGAGTGCTGATCTCGACGTAGGTGTCCGTCCGCCCGCGAGAGCCGAAGCCGGCGTCTGGGTTCGTCGTGTAGAGACGCAGACGGTCGCCGTTGCTCCCGATGACGTACTCAAGATTTTTCTTCTCGGCTTCTCGCAGTGCGTAGGCGACCGGCGATTTCCCGACGAAGCGGTCCTGGGTGTGATCGAACGACTCGTCCTCGCGAAGGAAGATCGCGACTGCCGTTTCCCGACCGTCCTCGGCGTGGGTAAGCACGTCGCTCTGGTCAGTAAGGCGGTCGATCTCGTAGTTTAGGCCCTTGATCAAGTCGCGTGGATCGCCGCCGAGCGCGTCTCGTGCTTTCGCAGTCGCATCGGACCAGTCGTCACGCTCGGGGACACCGACGGTGAGTTCGTGCGTCGAGAGCAATCCCTGGTTCCGGAGGCCAGTGAGATTCTCGTCGAGGTTGCGGGAGCGTTTGGCTGAGGAATCGTTCGGCGCTGAGTCGATCCGGTCGGTCGAGCGCGACATCGCACACGCGGGCGGCTTGGCCAGGGTCGACACCGTAGTAGACCGGTGGGTCCTCACCGCTCGGCCCACAAAGGGCCGCCTGGTTGCCATAGAGCGCGACGATCAGGATCGGGTTGACACGTTGGTTTCTCCGGTCAGTGTAGGTCCGATGCAGGAAGTTCTTCGTCGGTCGACTGTCACGCTCGGTGACGACGACTTCGAGCGCGCTCGTTCCTTCACCAATATAGAACTCGCACTCTGCGTCGGTTCGGTCGGCCACCCACGATCCAGCATTCCGCGGGGAGAGGAAACCTGAGGGCATTAGAACATATCCCAGTGCCAAGAGACAAATAATTACGTATCAGATCGAGTGGCGGTGAGCTACACACTCAGAGAGACGAACACTGGCGACTAGGCAGTCAAACATGAATAACCGACCTCGGTCCCATCGCGACGCGATCCACGAGCGTCACCTCAGCGTTAGTCTTCGGGACCGTTGTCACCCGGCCGCTTGCTCGTGCCGAGCTGTCGAATCAGACACATTGATGCTTCAATAACGGTGCTGCCCGGCGATTTTTCACTCGACACGCGGTGTGTTCGCGGGGGGTTACTTCAGATTGATCGCTTAAGCACGAGTCCCAATCGATCGGTGTGCAAAATCGGGGCCTACGGTCTTGGCGCTTGCAACCGGTTGGGTTGGGCAGTCGTTCCAGTGTCCTCTTCTCAGATCGCTACCGCCGGAAGTTATTATTACGATACGGCACATAACACAGTCTACTGATGAGCCTCCAGGCCTCTCCCGCCGACTTCGAACTCTCCCACGAGGATGGATGGTGGGTCGCCACCCACGTCGAGACCGGCGTCGCAAGCCATGGACGGGACCCAAACGAAGCGGTCGAAATGGCTGAAGAGGCGGTCGAACTCAGCCAGCAGGACCACGAACCCGCACCAGAGGCCGACCAGCAAGCATTTCTCGACGAGTTGGGACTCGATATTGACCTCGGTGCCGATCCGATCGATACCCCCGACGGGATGCCCTGACTCTCTTGGATGCCGCCGCGCCAGTTCTCAAGCCGAGAGGTCCTCAAAGTGTTGTATAAAGCCGGCTACCGCCGCTCGAATGCGTCCGGTGGCAGCCACGTAGTCGTGACAAAAAAAGATCATGGTGGCAATTCCTACAATGTGACGATACCAATGGGCAAGGACCCGATTCCGCCGGGAACAATCCGAAGCATCGCCAGCCAGGCCGGATCACAAGACTTCGATGAGTTCTGTAAGTGGATCGATCGCGAGCGTTGATTCTGCCCGAAATCTCGGGTGGCCCCGACCCCGCCTCGTCGAAACAACCATACCGTCCGATATTAGATCTATTACTGTGCAACCTCAAATCCCTAAACCTCCCGACGCAGGGCTGGTTAATGCCGTTCGTTTCGGCTCTGACCCGTTCCGATTCTTGGAGGGTATTCAGTCCCGTTTCGAGTCGATCACTGCGGTCCCAATCCCCGGACGCGCGCCTCTCGTCTTCGTGACTGATCCTGATCTAGCCCATGATGTTCTCTCTCGGCCCCCTAAGTTCCGTCGTGTCGCCGCCCAGGGTTCTGCGCGACTCATCGCCGAGAACGGGATTGTGCAGTCCGACGGCCCGCTCTGGAGGCAGCAACAGAGGATCATGGCTCCCGCATTCAACCGTGGGCAGGTTCAGAAGTACGCGAACACAGTCGACGAACGGGTCGAAGAACTCGCAAGTGAGTGGCGCGGGATCGACGCAGACGAAGAACGGAACCTGCATCGCGAGATGACGACGCTCACGATTCGAGTGGCCTCTGAGATCCTACTTGGCGAGGATATTGGTCGCGAACGAGCGGCGGAGTTCCATAAGTGGATGGCCGCCGCTGGTCGCGAGTTCGAGTTCTCGCCGACAACTGTCAGCCCTGAATGGCTACCTACTCGGATTGATCCCGAGTACAAGCGGGCTGCTGATGGCATCCGTGGACTAGCCGAGGAGATTATCGAACGCCGTCGAGAATCGATAGAAAGCGCCGATGATGACCGGAGGAGTGCCAAAGGCACAGTTGGAGCCAAACGCCCGCGAGATATGCTCACGATGCTGCTCCGTGCCGAGGACGATCCAGAAGTCGAATACGAACCGAACCAAATCCGAGACGAGGTGGCGACCTTCCTCATCGCAGGCCACGAGACGACGGCGCTCAGTCTCACCTACACGTTGAGCCTGCTGTCCTGGCACCCTGAAGCACGTGAACGGGTGCGCGAGGAAGCCCGAGCGGCCTTCGGTGCGGGCGAACACAACGAGACACCCAGCCACGACCACGTCAACGCCCTCACCCACACTGATCGGGCCTACCGCGAAGCTCTGCGACTTTACCCGCCTGCGTGGGCGACATTTCGTCAAGCAACTGCTGAAGTCCGTTTGGGTGATTTCCGAATCGAGGAGGGCTCGGCGGTCGTGCTTCCTCAGTGGTCCATCCAGCGTGATCGACGCTATTTCGATCATCCCGAGCGATTCGATCCCGACCGCTGGGAACGTCGATCGCCGGATTCGGTGCCAGCGTATTTCCCATTCGCAAGCGGCCCGCACGCCTGTATTGGTCGGGGATTCGCGCTGTCGGGTGCGACACTCGCGCTCTCTCGGCTGACACAGGAGTTCGACGTCGACGTGCCAACTGGTGCATTGGACGACCTGCGCCCAACCCCGACGCTCCGCCCAGCAAGGGAGGTGCCGGCGACGATACGACAATCTCCGACGTAGGTCTCGCAATTTTACCAATGCCCGATATCGCGATCGTTGGTGGCGGTATTGGCGGTTTATGTACAGCTATTGCTCTTCTAGATCGCGGCTTCGATCCAGTAGTATACGAGGCAACGGACGAACTGCAGCACGTCGGTGCTGGCATCGCGATCCCTCCTAATGGACTGCAAAAGCTAGATCAACTCAACGTCCTCGATGCTGTAGTTGATCGTGGAGTGATACTAGACTCGATCGAACTGAGGACTAATGATCGGACCCTCATGTCGATGGACCTCGATGAACCTTCCAACAATCTTGATCGTTCTGTGCTCTCCGTCCACCGCGCTGCCCTCCAGGCTGCTCTCGTCGATCGATTGCCCTCCGAGACGCTGCAACTCGGTATGGAATGCTCTGATATATCCATCAATCCACCAACGATCCAGTTCTGCGACGGGTCAAGCATAACAGCAAGAGTCGTCGTTGGAGCAGATGGGGTAAATTCAGCGGTCCGTAGGTGCCTCTCCCCTTACGCGAAGCCACAATTCACTAATGAGATTGGCTATCATAGCATCGTCGATGGAGATATATTTTCAAACCTGAAGACAGGATTAGAAAACTGGAGTCGCGGCGCTCGTTTCGGACTTCGCTCCTATCTCTAATGAACAAACGTATTGTTATGCGAGTGTGCGGGCATCTTCTCCCGATGCTGCACCAGAGATGACGCCTCGCGATCTCGCCGTGCGATATGAGTGGCCCGAAGATATTGACGAACTGCTCAAACACAGCACTGGGACCACCATTCGTGCCCCTATCTTCTCTTTACCTACCCTCAGTCGGTGGAGTCGTGGTCGCGTGACCCTCCTCGGCGATGCAGCTCATGCAATGGAACCTTATCTCGCTCAGGGCTGCTCCCAAGCTATCGCGGATGCCATCGCTCTCGCTAAATCGGTTAGTCAATATGGCACTACCCACCGAGCGATCTCAGCCTACGAGGATCGCCGAAAACCTCGGACAGATGCTATCCGCCATCAGTCTCGTTGCATAGGTCTATTGGGGCAGATCGAGAATCCAGCCCTTAAAGGAGTGCGCGATGCTTCTATCTCACTAACGTCCTCTCTCCTCAGCTGACTCAGATCCGCTCAGATTCCACTCGATAAACATCAATCACGGCGGCTCCCCAGTCGCGCATGGCCGGGTCGCGCGTTCGCAACACTACATCTGTCTCCGCATTAGTAGAATACCGATCGAGACCCAGAATAAGAGTTTCATCGAGGAGAAGTATAATGAGGCTCAGTTCCGTATTGACTCGATCGTACATCAAGCTGCTCGGTCTCCTGCATCGACTTAAGCCACTTTCTGTCATTAGGAGGATCTTCGACGCCCAATTCAGGAAGCCACTCTGGATCTATTGCAGGCTCAAGAGAATCCCTCACGCCCGATCCGAGAATCCACTCTGAATCCGTGGCTTGCTCAATTATCGGCTCGCAATGCTCTACGTAGATACTCGGCGCAGTCGGCCAGACCGACCGGAACGAGTTAGGTTCAGCATCGGCCAG
>Ga0065697_1000456_pt1 | contig 14641 bp, 21 predicted proteins | sample AntLakMe24m_08um_FD_59086 | JGI IMG/M metagenome (GOLD analysis project Ga0065697, IMG submission 59086) | Hypersaline microbial communities from Antarctic Deep Lake - 24m 0.8um v2 (version 3) | ecosystem: Environmental > Aquatic > Non-marine Saline and Alkaline > Hypersaline | place: Deep Lake... | reverse complement strand
CGTGGGAATCTTCGCCGTTCAGGGCGGAGAGGATGTCAAAGGGAACCACGTGTTACTCTTTGGTATGACTGAACGAGCGCCAGTGGCTGACCCTCGGTCAATACTGAATGAGTCACTGACGGATTTTCCGCGTGATGCGGATCGTGATGAGGCAGATGACGTGGTTCTTCAGTTCCCGTTGCAACGAACGTATTTCATCTGCGGGTTCTGTAACCGGCATTTCGGGTCAGCGTACCGGAATGGATCTCCGGGGCAACCATGCCCGACGTGTCGCTCCCGGGAAATTGAAGCGCAGTACAGTTGGCAGTGACTATCAACAACGCAGTGACTCCGCGACTATGACACACAACAATTCCGACACCACTGATGATGCTGAATCGGCAGACGAAACTGAATCTCGTGTTCCGTGCCCGGAACCGTATTGCACGATAAAAATGAATGAGCGAGATGCAATTCTGGCGCATCTCCGATGGGATCACAATCGCTCCGAGCATGAAGCCGAATCCATGTTGGAAGACGACTGACGTTCTACCTCTGTTTTTTCAGTGAGTGTACTGTAGCATGGGCATGACAGGTTCAGACGAGAACCGGATTCAGTGGCTGTATATCGGCTTCCCGAATGATGAGCAGTTCCGTGTTGACGCGGAAGTCATCGCGCGTGACCGGGCGCAGTATTACGCAGAAAAGGATCACCCGGATGATGAGGAAGCCCAAGAAGAAGTGTTCGAGTCGGAGGTCAAGTACGCGCTTTCAGATCGACTGGATCTGCTTGATTGGGTGGGCTCGAACATGAACTGGGAAGACCTTGAACCGCACGCGGAGAAGGTCGGGGAAGCCGAGTACCCAAGTCACTCGGAGATGTTCCGCGATGCTGACTTCGAAGTGGATTCGCGCACGGACGGCCAGTAGGCCTCGTTCAACCCCGTGTTTTTCCCGGTGGGTAGCAGATGACTTGGTATGCTTCACCCTGCTGTGTTCGGCTTCGCTCTTGCAGCAATCGCGGTGCTGACTGCGTATTCTTTGCAAGCAGTCACTGATTCAGAACACGTTGAAACCCACCAGACAGGCGTTAACTCGGATTGACATCCTCCCGAATCAGTACACTTTCTCGCCGCCAACAATAGTCCCAACCGGTAGTTCTGGGTAGCGATCGCGGCGACGATCCCATCTCACGTCTTCCCGTTCAACCCGCCCGTCTTCAATCTGATTCACAATCCGCTTGTAGATGCGGTCATTGCGATTCCAGAACAAGTCGTCTGACCGGTGGAACCAGTCCTGCCAAAGATCATTGAATTCGGCTTGCAGTGATTCCGGAAGCACTTCCGAATCACGAACGTTGATTGTGGCGTTATTCACGTCAATGCCGAGTTGAAGCGCCGTTCTCGCAATCCGGTTTTCACCATCCAAGTTGCATCGCGTGATTCCTCGGCCATACTCTTCCCAGTAAACTACCCTACCCTACTTCGCTCACCCCATACGGGGTTCGCTCGTTGAGGGTAGGGCTTTGATGTGGACTCCCGGCAATCAGTCGCCAGCAATAGGCTGGTGACTCCCGCCGTTCAACGTTCCACCATTTATACGCACGTCTACTTGTGCGTCTCCGTTCCCCGACTTGGGCGAGGAACGGAGTCTGTGTGTCCGCTTTCGAGCGTACCGGAGCCCGATGTTCTTCGCCGCGTTGTAATCCGCGTTCACTTCGTACCCGCACTTCTGGCACTCAAAGTGTTCTCCCTGGCGGTTGTTCGGGTGCGTAAACCCACAGTCTGTCCGAGAACAACGTTGGGACGTGTGGTTCGGCTCGACCTGTTCCACGGAGACACCCTGTTCAGGGGCTTTGTACGAGACATACTCAAACAGGCGTCGGAACGCCCAGACGTGGTGCCATTTAGCTTGCGGAAGCCCCTCTCGAATGTCACTCAAGTCCTCGAACGCGATCACATCGCAGTCGTGTTCGATGGCTTCCGAGACGAGTTCGTTTGCGATCGTGTGGATGTACTGTTTCCGCCATGCTTCTTCACGCTTCCCGAGGCGAAGCAGAGCCTTGTGTGCGGCTTGCGTCCCACAGTGTTGCATCTCACCACGCCTCTTCTCGAACTCACGACACCAGTGGTCGTAGTCGTCTCCCTGCCAGAACGTCCCGGTTGAGGACACAGCGAGGCTATTGACGCCGAGGTCGATACCGAGGACCGTTTGATCGGGGTGCCCGGTATCTTCCGAAACCTCATCGTCACCGTCTGTCCGCCGCATCGAAATGTTGAGATAGAACTCGTCAGTGGCCGCGTCGTACCGAAGCGTACTCTCGCGGAACTCGTAGTTCTCAGAGAGTACGTACCGCTCGTAGGGCGTCGGACTGTCTGCCGGGAGAACGAACGACGGTTCGACTCGTCCCTCAACAGTTGCCAGCGACACCTTGTTCCGGTAGAAGGTCGCGCTGCGCGTGTCGTAGTCCATCGTTTCGGCGGTGAACGTCGGTTGAGAGACGCGCTGTCCATTTTTCCATCGTTCGACACACGCTTTGACAGCTTCAACAGCGCGTTTGATGGCGGCTTGAACAAGCTGGGCCTGTAGGTCTGTCTCCTCTCGAAGTTTGGAGTAGAGCGCGTCACGCACCTCTCGCTTGTTGGTCTTACACTCGGTGTAAGAGGTGTCGGACCAACAGTAATCAGCGGTTCGGTTCGCGCAGTACAGGTATTGCTCGGCGGTTCGGTGGAGTGCGTCGCGTTGCTCGTCGGAAACGGTGAGTTTCACGACGGCAGTTCGACGCACATCCATGTTTTCAGAGAGTACCCGACGGTACTTATAGACTTGAGAGTCGGTTGGTCGCAGTGTGGCAGTTGTGTCGTCCCATGTCGGTTTCCTCCCCGACCTACTCGCTCACTCCGTTCGCTCCTTGAGGTCGGGGGCTCCACCTCGAAAATGTTAAAAAGAGAAGGACGTCGCTCGTCGCCTTGTGTTTGAATAAAGTCGGATCTGAAGGGGGTATTAAAACAGAAATCGCTGTCTCAGACGAATTCGTACTATCCGTCTCGCGGTTCATATGCCGTATCACGGATCACTACGATAAAAACCATATATATAATTCGGAATAGGCATAAATATTCATCTGCTAGCACCGGACGTGCGGAGAACGAGGTCCGTCATTTCCGGGCCCCACCACGTTCGGTCGCGGGGGCTAGAAAGTTCCACTCTCGGATGGCAAAACCCACAATTTCGATTCGCCGCTGGAGCTGTTCCCACTCACGCGCAATCTCTCGGCGACAGTCCTTTTCGGTGACGTCGAGTACCTGGTCAGTAATCGTCCCGCGAAGTTGGTTCGGTGACTCGACAGCGAACTCGTTCTCTATCGGGTCCTCGGAGCTCGATTCACCTCCAGTCATAGAACACCGTTCGTGCGTGCCATAAAATAGGTCACAGGCATCTAGTCTCTCACGAGGACTGTCCTCGCCATCTCCACGGACTCCGCTGAGGCGACCCAGAGAAATCTCGAACCCCGTTCGTGGCGGCTCTACCCGGGGGAAGCGTCTTTCTGAGCCGGTTGTACCATTCGTGCTTCACCGACGGCGTCGGGGTACTTCAAAGTGGTCGTGATTATTGGGGTAATCAGTACCACGTTCTATATTGTCTGAAATGGAGAATTCGTATGTTAGAAGGGTTGATACCCCTGAACATATATTTATATATTATATATCGCTATACTAAAATTGGGAAGTTGGAAGTTGAGACTACAGCGGGTATAGCGGGGCTGTGATGCGTGGCTTCGGCCGATTCAGTGAGCGGAAGCTGACTCAGATTTCTCTCCAAACCGCCACTCTTGTTGAGATTTCAATCATATACGCGATTTTCGGCGACTGCCGGCAGCGTAGCCACTCAAACGCCGCTCTACCACGGGGTGAGTTTTGTTACTATCCGATTCCGGTTTTCTTCTTCAACAGCGTCAGCGTGTTGTCGGCTGTCACAATGGGCGAATGCTCGTACTCACCGGTCAATTCGACCTGTACGAGTAGATCGACCGCTCGCCAGATTGAGTACAGTAGGCATGCGAACGCGAAGTAAAAGAATCGCAGTCCAAAATTCTTCGAGGTCGTGGCGGCCATGAACCGTTTGATCGACTTGTAGCCGCTCTCAATCTCCCAGCGATACCCGTACTCCGTGAGGTGGCCACTCCCGCAATTCGTCATGAACACCGAGTACTGTCGGTGGTCGTCGTGATCTGAGTCCTCTTTCCGCCGATAGATCAGCGTCGTTTCGTGCCACTCGTTCTTCCCGAGATGGAGTTTGCGGTTAGTCTCGTACCGGTCTTGATCGCGCTGGAGCAACCGCTTGGCCTGGGCTTTCTCGCTAGTCTGCATCCGCTTCGGGACGACGTAGGAGAGCCCACGCTGGCTAATCATCTCCAGGACGTGCTGGCTATCGAACTCCCGGTCCATCAGCACGTTATCGACGTGAACGAGGTCCTCAGCTGAATCGAGCAGGTCCTCGACGATTTCCAGTCGTGTCCTCCCCCCTTTCGGACGGGGCGCGTCCAGCACGATCGGGACGGCATTGCCGACCAGCTGGACCGTCGCCCACTGATAGGCGTACTCGTCAGTCGTCTCCTTTGTTCCGATGATCTCGTCCTCGTGACCGGTTCTATCGCCGGTGAATGGGTCAGCTTCAGTAATGTCGATCGCGAGGATTCCGGCTCGAAAGAACTGCTCTGTCTCCGCAACTTCGTTTAGGAGCCGAGTGGTGGCCTGCTGGTACATCGCTCGAACCTGTTCAATCGAGAGGTCTCGAATCTGCTCCCGATGGGCGTGCCCCAGCGGTGTCCGATCCCGAGTCGACTCGTAGAGGAAACTACGAGCACCTTCGTTTGCAGCCAGCCGCTCGCGAAGTCCGAGATATGTCTGCAGGCCCCAGTAGGCGTTCTCGTGGATCTCACAGCCCTCGCCACGGTCCAGAGAGAACGCCGGAAAGACGACACGGCTGACGTGCTCGGTGACTCTATCGGCGTTGTCCAGAATGGCTCGGTCGTCTGGAACCGATTCGTCCACGTCATCGCCACGAGCCGGGAGGATCTGCTCCGATTCGCGCGGGACAGTGACGTCGGCGTTCTGCGCTTTGATGAGAATCGTTCGAGCTGCTTTCTTGACCGTCTTCCGAAGAGTATTCGTGAAGCGTGTGTGCCAACTGCGCCAGAGTGTCGATTGCTCAGGAACTGTCTCCAGCCCAAGCCGCTCGCAAAGTTCCGGATGGCTTTCGAGGTACTCGTAGAGTGCTGTTTCGTGCTCCCATCCGTGGAGTTCCTTCAGGACGAATAATCGAAATAGTGTGTCAATCTCGTAGCGAGTGGGTCCCTCGTAGCAGTCGTGTACGTTGAACTGAAAATACGCTAGCGGGAGTGAGCAAACGAACTTCTCAACTGACTCGTGGTGGACGTGATTGAACCAGGCTCCTGCGACGCCGCGAATATCTGACTCTAATCCCGCAAGTGAAGCGCGGTCATACAGCGGGCTTGAAGTATAGACTGGCCACTCGATAGTCGGTTGGCAAGCAATTCGACGGAAGACAGTCCGGCGTGACTCACGCGTCACACCCACATCAGGAGATAGCTGGAGAGGCAAAAGAGTCCGTCTAATCGGTGAACGAAATCAGTCTATGAAATCCTTCTCAGAGATCTGAAAAAATGATGCGAACTCAGGTCTGGCTCTGATAGAGAAGAACCAGGATGGCAAGTCCGATGAAGAAGTCCGGGAGAAACACGAACGCGCCGATATTTGGGCGAGGGTGGAAGCCGAAGACGTTGTGTACTACTGGATTTGACGTACCCGCGTATAGGAGCAGCGCGAGACTTAGCACAAGCAGGCTTGCTGTGTACTTGTTCGGAAGATCGCGATAAAGCTGTACGTAGATGGCTGCGAGTGTCACCAGCAACACGAGGTTCAGGGTTGTAAAGAAAACCTCCATCCGAATGAGCAGTTCAACCTGTGAGGACAGCGCCCTCGACGGAGGGCCATGGGACGGAACTGATGTGAAGAGTGCGACTAAGAGTGCGATACCACTCGCGATGGTCGCACTCGCTACTGTCGTTCCAAGTGGACTCTCGATCCAGTTACGAATCATCATCAACTCCGGCCTGTTCCGCCACGTCTTCCATGATATCGAGGTTGTTCATCATTCTGTCTGAGAGGAAGTACATCTGCCCGTAATTGTCGCCCTCCGTGGTCACGATATTGCTCTCTTCGAGGACTTCGAGGTGGTGCTGCACTGTTTTGTAGTTCAAATCTAGGTCATTCGACAATTGATTGGTGTTTCGTGGCTGGTCGTTGAGTGCGCGGAGGATACGAAGCCGATTGCGGCCTCCACGAGACCCACCAATGAGCCACCAAAGCAACTGCCGCATCTATCGAGTATTCATTTGGTCGGTCCAAATACATTCTGTCTCGGTGCGAACGATGCTACTCCCCCGAATCAGTCTCCAATCCAGGTGAGAATTCGATCAGCGATTTCGCCGTTATTGTCGTCCTGCATCATGAGATGTGTATTTCCGGATATCCCTTCGTCTGGGAGGCTAAGCAGCGTCGATGCGGGACTTGCCTCTCCTGCGAGCTCTGCAGTTGTCTGGGTCGCCTCCTTGCGACCAGTCTGTTCACGCTCGTCGACGTAATCGCCATAGACACCCATAAACGGAGCATCACCACCCATCTCCGCCACGGTTGGCGGGTCAGTCGGCGCACCGACCGGCTCGACTGCGACGATCCGTTCAACGAGGTCTGGCACAGTCTGTGCGACCGCGAATCCGGATCCACCACCTGCTGAATGGACGAGCAACACTGACGGACCGATACGATTGAAGAGTGCCTCTAGAGCGGCAGTCTCCTGCGGTGATGCGAACCGACTCCCGCCGCCACCTCCGCTGGTGCTGACGTATGCAGGGAATGACGCAACGAGTTGGTCTACCGATTCGACCGGGTATCGAACGTCCTCGTACGGGTCACCGACTTCAGGTCCGAACCCCCACGTCGGCCATGCTCGATCAATAGACCATCGCGAGAGTGACGCAGAGTCAGAGTTCTGGAGGGCACCAGTATCTAACCCGCCTGAATCAACGTTCCGAGGGGGATTGAATACATACACTGGATGGCCAGCTTCGGCGAAGTACTCCATCCAGCCCCGTCGACCGTCAGGTGTCGTCCGGTAAATGTACGGTGACAACCCGAGGCCGGGCACCATTACGACGGGTAACTTGTCGGTAGCCGTATCAGGCCGTGTATATACGACTTCAGCACGTCCGTCGATGATTGTACTACTGCTTATATTTGCGTTGCCGACGTAGAAATTTCCGAACGTCGGAGAGTCGTTATTCTGCTGCTCGGATTGCTGAGAGTCCTCAGGGGAGGTCTGTGTACCTGTATTCGATCCGTCGTTGTCAGCTATGCTATTACACCCTGCAATGGTCGCAGCAAGTGCGACTCCGGTTGCACGAAGAAACGCTTTCCGAGAGATACCTGATGACATACAGATCGTACTGGCCAGGGAACTGACTTAGTCGATTGCCGAAATCGGCCACAGGTTAGGCACAAATTCATTCCAGTTCATACAGAACGCCCGATATTGACAGACAATAGTAATTTCAGGTAACTACTGTGTCGCTCAGAGCGTATGCATTGAGAGCACCGGTCTCAACTTCTGTGGGAACTGTGGCTGCCATCTAACAGCTGTCTCACTAAATCTCTTGTTGAACGAAACCTCTGAGAAACTATTGTAGTTCTTTGACGAGGGCAGCCACCGCCTGGTCAACAAAATCTCTGTCGAGACGGCCTTGCCAGAAGTCGATATCCTCCTGGTCAATCGACTGGACGGCCCAAGGAACGATCCGACTCTTGTCCGGAGTCCCACCACGAACCCAACTCTCCTCCGGAGCCTCAATCAGGCCGTCCATCCAGGATTTCGAGGTCAACGTGAGTGCGATATACTGGTCGCCGTGGAACGGATGGCCTTCGTGATTCGAGAGAATGAGCCAGGGCCGAGCGTCCTCCTCACCTTTGAATGGGTCATCTCCATAGACGACGTCTCCACGCTCGAAGATCGGTGTCTCTTCGTCAGTCACTGCTCGTCCTCGACACTCGGGTGTGGTTCCCCGGGGGCGTACTCGCGCCACGCCTCCTTGTCCTCTGTACCGAGTTGGTTGTTGAACAGTGCGGTTGCCCGCTCGTAGCCGCTGTACTCCGTCGAGTCGCTCGGCGTCGTCGGTTATCGCCCAGTATGTCGCCTTGTGTTCAACTAGGTCACGATCCTTCAATCGCGAGAGAGCGGTGCTGACTGCGCCCTCGTCGGCGCCGATCTGGGACGCNATTTCGCGCGCCTTGAACGCCCGATCCTCGTTGNCGGCGAGATACCCCAGTACCTGATCCGGGACGGAAAGATCCGCGAGCTCGTCCTCGCTCGTGTTCTTGAATGTGTCTCGATCGATGGACATCGTTGAAAGGAGTACTTCATCNGCNGTAAAGAGTGTTAGGTGTGAAAGCTACGAAAACACTGAAGGCGAATCACTGTCCATCGCGAAGAGTTCGAGAACCGTACACATTGGGACGACCGGTCTCAACTTCTGTGAGTCGGGGGAATTCACAGTTTCGGAGAATGAGTTGAGCGGCTCTGAGGGCTATTATACGGAGTACGAGCCGTAGCGTATGACCGTAATCCCGGCGCTCACCGCGCTACTCGTCGCCGAGTTTGGAAAGTCGAGTCTGGATTTCACCAGCATCGGCCTCAGAGAGCGCCTCAAGCCCAAACTGCACGAGAAGCGGGTAGAAATGACGATTCTTCTTGAACTCGTTCTGGCCCGCTTTTCGCAACGTCAGTTGAGATTCAAGGTACGTATCCTCCATATCATCGAGGATACCGTCTGGAACGTAGATCGTCCGCCCGTTCCATTCATCCTTGATATTTGTCTTCGTTTCGTTCGTTTTGCTCGTTCGGTTCGTTTTGCTCGTTCCACTCGATTCGCGCGTTCCAGTCGATGAAGTTGGCTCCGCTGTTTCGCCCATCTCGCTCACTTCGCTGGAATCGATCTCGCTATCCTCGCCTTCGTAGTTCCCCTCAATACCGGAGGCATCTCCCCAGCCGTCGGTCATGCTTCCACCTCTTCCGGCGCTGTCTTCTCAAACGTCTCGTCGAACAGGTCGGCTTTGCANCNCGNNNAACAACTTGCGAGCATCTTCGACACGCTTGTTCTCCTTGCCGAAACCGAAGACGGACACGCCCTCCCCGATCGACTGTGAGAGATCGGTGCGCTTCGGAATCTCGAAGACGGGGAGCGAGTACGCCGATTTGATCTCCTCGGATGGTGTCTCGGTGCTCGCTGTTCTGCTCAACACGGTTACACATAATCGCGAGACGGTTGATGTCACCGTACGCCGGTTCGAGAGAGGTCAGCTGCTTCGCGAAAATCTGGAGGCTGTTAGCGTTGAGTTTCTCGGGAATAACGGGGATAACGACGTTGCCGGTCGCGACGAGAGCGTTATCGGTGAGGACGTTTAGAGAAGGCGGCGTGTCGACGATGATGTAGTCATAGTCTCTGTCAAGTGCGTCGAGAGTCATCTCCAGTCGCTCTCGGCTCTTTGGCGCTTCCAGCAGCGTCTGGATATTCTTGTTGTTCGCAAGCTTCTCGCTCGCGGGGAGGATGTCAAACTCTTCGTGCTCGACGATGATGTTGTTCACCGACTCCATCTGATCGAAATCAAGCACGTCGAACAGCGTTGTGCGGTCAGTGTCGTAATACAGATCGTCGTAGCCGAGCGAGCAGGTGAGTCCTCCGTGATAGTCGATGTCAACTAAAAGGACATCGTGTCCCCGGGCAGCAAGCGCCCCGCCAGCATGAATGACGTCAGTCGTTTTCCCCGCTCCTCCCTTCTGATTCGCCACGGTGATTCGTGCGGTGTTGGTGTCGGTCATATCTTTCGTTCCGTTCAGTTAATTCGTTTTGTTCGTTTTGCTCGAGTCGTTCGTTTGGTTCGGTGCGTTCGGTGCGTTCGGTGCGTTCGGTGCGTTCGGTGAGGCTGCTTCACTCGGCGAGAGGAGTAGTACGATATTAAAACCAACTGTGCGTTCCATTCGTTGAAGTAAACACGCTCGTTCTCATCATCGTATTCGTTATGTTCGTTTTTATCGTTTCATTCAACGAACGCAGGTCTAGTCTATCCAGCAGCGATCAGTTCGTTCCTCCGAATGCGTTCATCGCACTCATTTCACTCATTATGTTCGTTTAGTTCGTTCACATCATTATGTTCGTTTTAATCATTTCATCGAGAGCCTTACTGCCTCCGAGACGAATTCTGTTAAAAAGACTGCACACCACTTCGGTCACGTTACCGACAACATCCAATTCGGTCGACCACTCGCGGTAGACACCCTTCTCCCGGCTGGAAGTACGAGTAGTGGTCCGCGACCAGGTCGGTAACGTCGACATCCGCATAGCCGGTCGGCGCAGTCGATGACGCCGCGAGCCCCCCGTGACCGACTGCGCGAGTCCGATCCGAGACGCGATACACCCAGCCGAGGACGTGATCGGTCCGACTGTGGAAGTTAAACACGGGGGCATCGACCGCCGCGATAGCCGGCCCGTATCGCCCATCGGCCGCGACGCTGTCGTTCGGAATCGCGCCGCCGAACAGCGACACCGAGGCGAGGACGTCTGTCCGCTCACGGTCAGCGAGCTCGCGGAGCGTCGCTCCTGTCACGCGGGCGCCGAGCGAGTGGGCGAACAGGTGGACTGGTCGCCCGTCGTCGTCCGCCCACGCCGACAGCCAGTCAGCGAGTGGGGCGACATTGGCGTCCGCGGTCTGCTTCGCCGGCCCCCAGTCGACGTTCGACGCCCACGAGTAGCCGATCACCGGCGGGCCGTCGGTTTCCGTGGTGGCGTCTGTCGCCGCTGCGAGCCCCAATCGGGCGGTGTACGCCTGATCGCGGCCCGACTCGGCGTCCGCACCGAGACCGTGGACGAACAGGACCACCGCGTCGGCTCCGTCGAAGTCCCAGGAGCCCGATCGCTCCGGCGGCTTGTTCGCGTCGAGCCGCCCTCGCGTCGTCACCATCGGCTGCGTCTCCGGCGCGTCATACCCGCCGAAGTCGCCGCTTAGCGATCGTGTGACGTAGAGCCCGCCGCCCCCGAGGAGTCCGACGCCGCCCGCGACGCCGAGAAGGAGTCGACGGCGAGTGACGAGCCTGTCGGAGGCGGCGTTTGCGTGGTCCGCGTCTGCTTCCCCCCTTCGGGGTGTCCGGTGCATCCGGGTCGTCCACAGAGGTATCCGATGTGATATCGGAGTATCGACCCGAGCGATCAAATATCTGACGCGGCGGCGATGGCCCTCTCTCGATGCAATAGACTTTCCGTGTGGCACTTTTTGTATTCGTATGACGATAGCTACTGGCGATTCTGTGACGCTTGAGTACACGGGACGACTTGACGATGAGACAGTGTTCGACACGTCCCGAAAATCCGTCGCCGAAGAAACGGGCCTCGCCGAGGCCCAGCCCGACCGAGAGTACGCGCCGCTGACGGTCGAAATTGGTGACGAACAGATTATCGAGGGGATGGAGGAGGGACTGATCGGGTTAGAGGCTGGGGAGACGGAAACCCTGACGATCCCGCCGGAGAAGGCCTACGGCGAGCCTAGCGACGAGAATATTCAGGAGTTCGAAACCGAGGAGCTCCGAGAGATGCTCGGCGGCCAGACGCCTGGAAGAGGGGTCTTACCTTGAGGCCCAGAACGGCAGCCAAGGCGAGGTTATCCACGTCGACGAGGAGGTTGTCCGGGTGGATTTCAATCCTCGTCTCGCCGGCGAAACGCTGACGTTCGACGTCGAAATCATCGACGTCAACTGAGATAGAACCCAGAGGCTCTGTTGAAATCCTCCAAGCCTGACAAGAGCTGGGTGCTGAATAGAACACGCGTATCTCCCATTAAGAAGATCGACAACACTCTCTAGGGAGTGACCCGGGTGAAGCTACAGTTCCGTAGTGCCATCGACGGAACCGCTATACGCGTGCCTTGCCTTAGGACGTGTATGTCATCATCGGGTTCTTTGGGGGATGTCTATGCCGAAACGCTGGCCGTCTTCGACCGGCGCGACGACCCCTCTGAGCCACTCACAACTCCAGAGGTGGCAAACTCGCTCGACGCGGCTCGACGTACCNTCTACAAACGTCTAGAGAAGCTGGCGAGCAGTGGTGAGTTGAAAACCAAGAAGGTAGGTGCCAACGCCCGGGTCTGGTGGCGATCGCATCCGGATGAAGGATCGTCCGTAAACGCGACCAATACCCACGCGACGCCGACGCTGAGCAACGCCGAGCGCACGGTCATCGAGAAAATCCTTGAAGCCAGTCCGATCAGCATCGTGGTGGTCGAGCCGTCCGGGCAGATCTCCCTCGCGAACGAACGGGCTGAAGAAATGCTTGAACTGGAGCGTGACGAGATTACCTCTCGAACCTACCGCCAACCGGAGTGGAAGATCTATTACGACGACGGCACGCCTGTCAGCGAGGACGAGCACCCCGTGACTCGCGTCCTGGAGACAAAAGAACCCGATTACGGCTTCGAACACTGGATCGACCTCCCGAACGGAACCGAACGCTGGCTGTCGAGCAATTCGGCACCTGTATTGAGTGAAGATGAAGAAGTTGAATATGTTGTCGTGGGATTCGAAGATACAACCCGGTTGAAAGAGCGCGAGGACAAGCTGACGAGCGATAAACGCCGGGTGCTCGAACTCTATTCCAAGCAGTTATTCAGCCCGCTGCTCGACGTAGTTGACGGTGACATGCGCATCGACGTTGACGAAGTCGTTCGCCTCCAAGACGGGTCGGTCCTCCAGTACATCACCGGGAGGGGCGATTTCGGCAAAAGAGTTGATCGACGTGTTCGACCAGGCGTACGGTGTTGACGATACCCGGCTGCTTCAGTCGAGCGCCGATAAGTGCCGGGTTGAGGTCCACGTCGAGGCGCCGACCGTGTCGCTAGTCTTTGCAGAGTTGGGGGGACAGGTGAAATCCTTGTTTCAGACCAACGGTGACGCAGGCCCTCTCCTCACGGCTGAAGTGCCAGGAGATGTGGAAGCGAGGACGGCCGTACAGGCCGTCCGGAAGGTGTATCCAGATATCCGATTAGAGTCACAGGAACTCCAGTACTCGCCGCGGCTCCTCTACGACATCGTCGAAGACGTGCTTACCGAACGGCAGTTCACGTCATTGCAGACGGCATATTATGGCGGGTATTTCGAGACGCCCCGGAAGAGCATCGGTGACGAACTCGCCGAGCGGCTGGGGATCACCCGTCAAACCTTCAATCGACACCTTCGACTGGCCGAGAATACCGTCTTAGAGCAGTTGTTCGAGGGGTCGGGAAAGGCCGTACGCTGACCAGTCAGCCCGACTCCTTAGGCCGTCGGTGCTCCTGTCCCGAAGTAATGACCTCGAGTACGATACTGACCGACAGCACGGACCGTTTCGGCTACGACACGATCGCGGAGACGTACCACGCCCAGTACGACTGGACGAGCGATAGCCCGCTCTCGATAACGGTTGTCGGGGTGGTTGCCGCGGTAATCGGTGAGGAACCCACGGAGATGGAACCCCTCCACTCGGTGATCGATCCGGATGCTCTTGATACGCTCCTATCTTCGGGGACGGAGGCGGGTATCCAGGTCGAGTTCGAGTACGAGGAGCAGCCGGTGACGGTCACGGGGTACGGGGAAGTCATCGTTGGATAGGTAGTATGGGTGACAAGGAGGCCGAGTGATTCCAAGTGTGTGCCTATTGTGGAACTCCGTTAGATGTGGGCGAATCTCATTCAGTCCATGTGGAGCGAGATGATGATTGTGACCGTCGACTCTATTCGTTTTGCGATGAAGAGTGTAAGGAGAGCTGACTCACCGACCGGAAGGGTTCAGGAACGCGATGATACCCTATACCATGTATTGTTCGAACTGCTAGAAGGCGCGTGTGGGTCGATTGAAGAACGGTGAGATCAGTCCCTTCAAAGAGCGGTGTCCAGATTGCGGCCACGATGAGTTTGAAGTTCCTACTGGAGACCCAAATGGTGATACTGATGCTCTGTAACTCCGTGTTGATGCGATTGTTAACTACGTCCGCTCTATCATTTTCCGTGAGTTTCGATTGCGAGTTACATCCTCTATATTCAGCACGACCACGAGAACATATCACTCACTGAGGATTTCAACAGAGCCAATGATTACCCAGTCTGCACAGCCACCATTGCCCTTCTTGACTGCTGGTGAAGGACCACCAGAGACAGCGCGTTTGGCCAGTGTTACGAGACGATCTGTAAGTCCGTGGATCGTTCGGTGCCAGCGCTGCCCGGACGGCGAACAGTTTCTCTCAGAGCGACCCGCACGGCGCTGGGCAGAGACTCACGCGAGGCATACACGTCACGCCGTTCGTATCGAAGCACCGACGGGGACCGATGACGTCGTTTCGGGTGAAAACGACCAGAGCCACTCGTAGGAGTTGCCGCTCCTTTCACTACGTCTCTCGATGTCATAGATATTCAAGGCGGATACCCGCGACTTTAGGCGCGGGAGGAAGCCGACAACAGGGACACAAACTACGTTCGATAGCAGGCTAACTCCCCCACGCTAATCCAAA
>Ga0065697_1003235_pt1 | contig 14657 bp, 11 predicted proteins | sample AntLakMe24m_08um_FD_59086 | JGI IMG/M metagenome (GOLD analysis project Ga0065697, IMG submission 59086) | Hypersaline microbial communities from Antarctic Deep Lake - 24m 0.8um v2 (version 3) | ecosystem: Environmental > Aquatic > Non-marine Saline and Alkaline > Hypersaline | place: Deep Lake... | reverse complement strand
ATTGAAATAGAGCACGCCCTCCTTGGTTTCGCTGAAGGGTTTGTGGGAGTGCCCGAAAAGAACAACATCGCAGGGCGTCTCCGGAAGCAGACTCGGGATGTCCTGATGGCGATGCACCATCTGAATGCGTAGACCGTTGACGGTGAGCTCCTGCGTTTCCGGATAAGCCAGGGCCCAGTCCCCGTGATCCACATTGCCCCGTATCGCTACCACCTGTGCCTGCTCGGTCAGCGCATCCATCACCTCTGGCTTGCCGATGTCACCCACGTGAAGGATCAGCTCACAGTCGGCCAGAGCACTCAGGGCCTCGGGCCGCACCTGGCCATGGGTATCGGAGATGACGCCAATATCGCCGTTAATGCGCAAGGTTCTGCTCTCCTTATGCAGCAGCATCAGGCGGTTACCCGCGCTGAACTTTCCAGTCTACGCCCGGCGCGAAACCTGCAAAAGCCTGCCCTAATGCTCGCTCTAATCGCACTCAATCCGATGAGCCGAAAATATCGGTCATTCGGCTCGCTAAATGAGCCGATTAGATGCCATAATCGGCTCATTGGCTCCTGAAACCACGGAGAATCCCATGCCTACGCCGGTAAACAGAGACTACCCGTGGATCTGGCAGAAACCAGAATGGCCGGATTTCCAATGGGACCGTTCCGGCACCGCCCTGACCCGAGGCATCCAGAAACAGATCGGCCAGTTGCTGGGCAAGGCAAGCGCACTGGATGACTCCGGAAGGGAGGCAGTGCTCGACACACTGCTGAGCAACATCCTGGCCTCTTCCGCCATTGAAGGCGAGCAGCTTGATGCCCTGTCCGTGAAGTCATCCCTCGCCAACCGCATGGGCGTCACAAACGACCAACAGTACCCGACCTCCGCGCGCAGCGAAGGGGTGGCGGAACTGATGCTGGACGCGATCGAGAACCGTCACGCGGATCTTACCCTGGAGCGGCTGCTCCGGTGGCATCGCTGGTTGTTTCCGGAGCCGCCACGGATCGGGCCACGGGTAGCTGTCGGGGCGCTGAGGGATGATGAAATGGAAGTCGTCTCCTGGCGTGGCGCGGACCGGAAACAGGTTCATTTCATTGCCCCACCGCCCGAGAGGCTTGAGCGTGAACTGGCGCAGTTTGTCCAATGGTTCAATGAGTCCCGGGACGACACCACCATGGACCCGCTCGAACGTGCCGCGTTGGCCCATCTGTGGTTCGTGACCATTCATCCTTTCGATGACGGCAACGGGCGTATCACCCGGGCGATTACGGACCTCGCGCTGGCCCAGGCCGATGATCAGAGCATCCGGCTCTACGCGATGTCCGAGGCCATCCTGGATAACCGCAAAGGTTATTACGGAGTCCTTGAGAACACCCAGCGTGGCGGGCTCGATATCACGCAGTGGATGACCTGGTTTCTGGACATCCTCGGCGAGACCCTTGACCGGGCACAGGCGTCCATCGACCGCACGATCAATAAAGCCCGTTTCTGGCAGCACTTTTCAGGAACCGAACTCAACGCTGAGCAGAAGAAGCTTCTGAATCGGCTTCTTGATGGCGGCGGGAAAGGTTTTGAGGACGGGATCAACGCGGCGAAGTACCAGAAGCTCGCGAAAGTCAGCAAGGCCACCGCCACCCGTCACCTGACGGATATGGTGGAAAAGGGCTGCCTGGAGAAACTGCCGGGCGGCGGTCGCAGCACCCGGTACCACCTGCCGGAGGGTTTCCGGACCGGCAGTGGATGAGTCGAGTGCAGAACAGCCTACTCTTCGCTTTGATAGCCAGGTTGACATATCCTAAGGCTAGCGACAGCCTCATAGAGTATGCGCGGAGCTAAAGATGAACCCGAGACGCAATATGACGGAGCCCCAGAGGCGTTCGTGAAGACACTCGACGCGGCCATTAGCCGCCTTGCTGAAGTCAATGCCGTCGAAGGCGTCTCGCCGGTTTTCGATGTGATTGAGGCGGCACAGCCCCTGATGTTCAGTCCCGAAGGCCTGGAGGCGCTTTACGAGCGCGTGCCAGCCCTTGAGGGCGCCGGGTTTTTTGGCGGCAGCGATTGGGACTACCCCCAGACGCTGGTGCCCTCGTTGGCCGTGCGCACGGTGCGCTACGGCGAACCGACCTCAACGCTGGTCGAAAGCCTGAGCCAGATTCGCCTCCTGGCGGTGGCCAAAGGCGATTACACTCACCCTTCCATCTCGGCTGAACACGCCCACCACTTTCTCGCCCAGGTTCTGGCGATGAATCTCGATCTGGTGGTCAGCGATCTGCAAGAGAGCGACCGCCTACGGCCCAATGAGCTGGGTTACGCGGTTCAGAACCTTTACCACTACCTGCTTCGGCACCTGGGCTACGAGAATCTGCTGGAGCACCTGGTGGCCGAGGTTTGGCGGATTCTGGCGCAACGCCCGGTCCAGGTGGATGGCGTCAAACAGATGGTGACGCAGATTGCCGTCTGCCTGCAGAAGCCGGATGCGCTGGGTGGCGAAGTCGGCGACGACGCGCTGCAATTGATCAATGCCGTGTTCAGTCCCACTGAGGCCTGTCGTGAAGATCCCGGCTTCGAAGTCTACTCTGAAAGACTGGCGGAAATGGATGATGCCACACTGTTGCAGGAGGCCATCGCCTTTGCGCAGGCCATGCACAGTACCGGCCTGGTGTCGCCCTACATGCCAGTGTTTATACGCTACCTGCGTGGTCGCTGGAATACCCTGATCCCCACGGCTCTGGGTTTGAGTTACACCGGGGCCGACGCGTTTCACTGCTATCCGAAGTTGATTCACACACTGATTGATGAGGCTCTGTTTCCCGAGACCAGCCAGTGCGCCTATGGCCTGGCCATGATGCTCGAGCGTGGCATTCTCTACGCGCCTCCGGTGGCGCCTTCTCTGTGGCGCCAGTTACGGCTGCCGCTCTGTGAAACCGCGACCCGCAAGATTGGGGCCGTCTTTGGCAGCAGCCGTTCCCCGGAATGCTTTCTGCTCGCCGACGCGCTCAACGTGCTTGGGCGGCCGCTGGGGGTAGGACAGGGAAACTACCCGACCTGCCAGTCGACGCGCGCGCTGTCCATGTGGGCTTACAATATGCCGGCGGAACTGCTCAGGGTGCTGACCTGGGCAGCGCGCGATGACGAGGTGGTGATGCGCTTTGAAGGCAACAGTATTTCGTCACGGGATCTGGGCACCGGCCTGGCCACCGAGCCTCCGGTGGATGTGGATGCCGTCTCACTACTGGCTGTACCGCACCTGGATCGCATCTACTTTGAAATGGGTCGTCGCAGCGCCGGGCGCGGGGAAGATCCGCACAAGTGGGTCAACGCCGAATTCCACGGGGATCATGTGGGCCATGGATTCCGGATCGCCGTAGACGTGTTTACGGGTGGCCTGAAAGACTATGAAGGCTTCATTCGCGACTTTTATGCGGCTTATCACCCCATTTACAACGGCAATATACCGGTCATCAATCCACAACCGGCCGGTATTGCGGTGACCGACAGTGCCACGCGCTTTCTCGGTTGGCACGCGATCACCATCCAGCGGCTTGCGCTGGATACGGATAAGACCATGCGCGTCTATTTCTTCAACCCGAATAACGACAGCGGGCAGAACTGGGGCCAGGATATTGTTACCTCGACCCAGGGCCACGGCGAGCTCTATGGTGAAGCCTCGTTGCCGGTGGCCGAGTTCGCGTCACGACTGTATGTGTTCCACTACGACCCCCTCGAAAAGGGCGAACCGACCGATATTCCAACCGATGAAGTCAATCGGGCCATGCACCTGGCCCAAACAAGCTGGGCCTCGGGGCGCTAGCTTATTGCGATACGCAAAAGGAAAATAACCAATGCCGAACGATACACAAGCTCCAACAACAAGAGACGTTTCAAGCTGGACCGACCCGACGATGGACTCGGTGCGCGGAACGGAAACCCCCAAAGACCCGAATAAGGGCTACATCGCGCTGCTGGGCTGGAGCGTCAATGCCATCAAAGCCGCCCAGAAGTTTGATCGCCGCTACGTCGTGGTCGCCCCCGATTGGGCCGCTGATTTCTGCGAAGCCAACAAGATCCCATTCATTCCCTGGGATTTTGAGCGCCTGAACGATCGCTCGATGGAAATTGCCGAGCAACTCAAGGCCGAAGGGGTTGATGTCGCCATCCCCCTGTTTGAGGAAACCGTCGAGTGGTCCGGTGCGATCAACTCAGTGCTCATGGACAACCCGCGCATGTACGGGCAGTCCATCCTGTTCCGGGACAAGGCCCTAATGAAGCGCCGCGCCCAGTTGGGCGGTATACGCGTGGGGATTTTCGAGGAAGCCCACGAAAAGGACGACATCGTGCGCTTTATGAAACGCGTTAACCAGACGCTGCTCAAACTCGATGGCGACCCGGATGACCCGATTCACGTCAAGGCTTTCGACAAAGCGGGCTGCCTTGGGCACCGCATGATTCGCAAGATCGAAGACATCGAGAATATACCGGAAGAAGAGTATCCGCTGCTCATGGAAAGTCACCTCGATGGATGGGAGTTCGCCGTCGAGGCCTGGATCCACGACGGTAAGATCCAGTTTTTGAACATCTCCGAGTACGTGACGCTGGGGTATTCGGTCTTTGTGCCCGCCACCAAGGAGCTGGAAAGCTGGCGCAATGCGATCACCAAGCAGATCGAGAAGCTGATCAAGACCTTCGACATCCAGTTCGGCATGATTCACCCGGAGTACTTTGTGACTGCCGATGGCGAAATGTACTTTGGCGAGATCGCCTATCGCCCACCCGGGTTCAAGGCATTCGAGCTGATTGAGCGGGCTTACGGGTTCAGCGCCTATCAGGCCTCCATGCTGGTGTTCGATCCCAAGAGCACCAAGGAAGAGGTGGAAAACTTCTTCCCGAAAGAGGTGGAAGGCGCCAAGGGCTACGCTGGGTGCTTCGGTGTTTACCCACGCCATCGTGTCGTCAGCAGGCTGGAAATGCCCGAAGCGACCACTGGCCATCCGTATTTCGAGTCTCACGAGCTGGTCGCCCCCGTGGAGGAAACGGTGCCAGACCGGTCAGCCTTCGGCACACACTGGGGTCTGATCTTCTTCTTTGGGGATGATCCCATCAAGATGCGGGATCTGCTCAAGGCGCAGGAAGACCTGGACTTCTACGTCTAGCGAAGAACAGTTCGGGCCCCATTTGGTGCCCGGACAAAAAAACCGCTTCAGTCCAGTGGCGCGCTTACTCACGCTTGCGCGGCCCGGGAACATCCAGTTCCTGGATATGGCCTTCCACGCCGCTGTCAGTGACACGGAGTCGTCCGACCGTAACGGGGAGGCTGAAACGGCGTGGGCCCGCGCTGCCTGGATTGAAATAGAGCACGCCCTCCCCATCTCCTGCAATAAATTGGAAGCCCCCAGCCAACTCTGCCCCGAACATTTTTTGAGCAGCCCACTGGTAATTCACCCAAACGCTGCTATTGTTTTTTAAGGTGAACAAAACACTCGTTATGTTCATCCGTAATTTTCAATGAATGCGGGCACTGCTATTACCACGCAGAGCCTATCCGCTCGATTCTCAGATTCAATAAAAACCAGGGGAATTATGAACAACAACAATTTCAGAAAGTCAGGACTGGCCATCGCAATGGCTGCTGCCCTCGGGGCCAGTGCCAATGCGAATGCGGGAATCACATTGCATAACGAAGATGGCACCATCTTCTCTTCAGACGGCTATATCAACGCCTTTTACGCCCATACTGACATCGACCGGCCCGGTACTGATCTGGACCGCAGGCAGTCCCGGGTAAGAACGGGTTATAGGTCCAACTACATCGGCTTTAACGTCGCGAAAGATATGGGTGATCTGCAGCTGGGTGCGCGGACGTCCTTTTGGGTCAACATCAACGACTCTGATGACAACGGGCCCGCAACCGTTATCGATGTTCGCCAGTTTTATGGAACCATCGGCAGCAGTTGGGGTGAAGTGCTGATTGGTAAAGACTTCGGTCTGTTTGCTCGTTCAAATGTTTTTCTTGATGAAGTTGTGATGGGCTACGGTCATACCAGCGATGCTCTGGGTCTGGTCGACAGTGGCGGCGTTCCGTTCGGGAATATCGGTACTGGCTACCCATATCCAGCCCCGACCGCACAGATCACCTACCGGTCTCCGGATATGGGCGGTTTGAACCTTGCGGTCGGTATCATGGATCCGAACAAGGTTGCCTCTGATGCCAGAAATGATGAGGGAAACCGGACGGCGGCAAGAGTTCGAGGAAATGCCACGGCTCGAGTCGGAAATAACCTATTCGATGAATGTCGCGGGTGTGAACCTGACAACCTGGGTCAACGGCCAGTACCAGAAGTCTGAAACCCGCGCTGCAGGAAAGGATGATATTACCTCAAAGGGTCTTGGCTATGGCGCAAGGATGTCTGCGGAAGGCCTGTCGCTGACTGCCTCAGGATTCACAGCTGAGGGGCGTCAACCCTCTGTTTACCAACAACTTCGGCGGCGGTGCCACCGAGCAGGACACCAAAGGATTTCTGGCTCAGGGTTCTTACACCCTGGGATCGAACCGTTTTGCTCTTTCTTACGGCGAGACCACCGATGACATTCTGGACATGAAACGCGAGACAACCAGACTGGCTGCGTTCCATGACGTCAACACCAACATCAAGCTGGTTGCAGAGTATACGCGTCATGAAAACGCGCGAGAGTCCTCCGGCGCAGATCTGGAAGAGTCAAACACGGTTGCCGTTGGCGCCATCGTCCTCTGGTAAAGCCCCAGGGCTGTTTTTGCGGAGAAGCCAATGCAATCAACCAACATTGGCAAATTTTTTGAAGGGGAAAATTATGAATACTCTTGCTGAAAAGCGTCCTGACCTGCCTGCTACATCACACCTGGGGCAGAGCGATCTGCCTTTCGTCACCTTTATGGAAGGGCTTGAGCTGCAGGTTCTTCACGTCAGTATCGAAAGCGGGCTATGGGTTGTCCGCACCCGTTTCGCGCCCGGGGTAACGCTCCCGCGCCACAGGCACACAGGCGAGGTGTACGCGCTGACCTCCTCTGGTTCCTGGAAGTACCTGGAACACCCGGACCTGAATACCGCAGGCTCATACCTCTATGAACCGGCAGGTTCAGTCCACACCCTTCATGTTCCCGAGACCAACACCGAAGTCACCGAGGTCTGGTTCGCGATTCAAGGCGCCAACCTGAATCTCGATGAGCAGGGCGAGGTAGACAGCGTCTGGGACGCCGCTTTCATTCTTGAAACCTATCGTGAACTCTGCAAAGCAGAGGGCCTGGATTGCTCGAAGGTGATTATCACTTGAGGTAGCTGCCGCCCCGGATGGGGCGGCGATCTGGCGTGTCTTTTAATCTTCCACCGTCGCGGTGCTGTTCAGCACCGCACACATGGCGGCTTTCAGGTTTTTCGGCGCCTGATCATCCCCTTCCAGTGCTGCCTGCAGGTGGACCCGAAACAGGCCATCCAGCAAAAAATAGGAGGTTTGTCTATTGTCGGTGGGCCGTCCAAGCTGGGTGAGAATACGATCAACCAGGGCAATCAGCTGATCCTCGATTTCACGGACCACGGGCCGAAAGGCCTCTTCGAACAGTGATTGTGAACGGATGTCATACCACAATCGATGCTTTTGGGCGTCGTGCTCAATGGCCCAGGCGAAAGCCGAAGTTACCGCCTCGATAACGTCGCTACTGCTGTTGTGGTTGTCCATGGCGCTATCAATGTGCGCCACGAACTCCTCTTTGTACAGCCGTACGCAGTAGGAAATCAGATCGGTCTTGTCGTCGAAATAATAGGTGAGCGCTCCCACGGAGCGCCCCGACAAGGTCGCTATATCGCGCAAGCCTGTCCTTGCATAGCCAAGCTCGGAGAGCGCCGTAATGGCGTTCGAAGCGAGCTCATTTTTAGTACTGACCCGCTGCTTTGAGCGCTTCTGGGCATCCGCTTTTATCTTGTGAAGCTTTTCAACGGTTGCCATCATCACTCCTGATTAATTATTACCTGATGCTAACCGACCACCATCACCCCAGCAAGGCATTCAGGAAGATTCTCGGAACCTTCATAATCGAGGGTTTGTACTGGAATTCCGTAAGTAGCCTGCCCAGGATGTCCTGCTTGCGGTTGGACACAAACCAGGGCGGTTTTGGCAACAGGGTAAAACCAAAGCTCATCAGGTTTCGCGGGAAGGGTCGGAAAGGCGCATACACGACACAGCGTTCAACCTTGTCGAACATATAGGTGTTGTGGACGGAGCCGATGCCACTTTGCACATCGTCCAGGGTGTGTCCGGGGAAAGCACCCCAGGGACACTGGGCCATCAGGAATCCCAGTCCGGTCCAGGCGTTTATGGCGATGGTACCGTAGCGGAGCTCCGCAATAATGGCTTCGAAGGTTTCGGTGCCGATCTCGCGAATGGTCTCCGGATGTATGATGATATTGGCGCCAAGCGTACCGTGTAACTGATCGTTGGCGTATGCGACGGCCTTACGCAGGTAATCGGCCGGATCCTCACCTTCGATACGATAGGTGCTCATGGCGGGCGCGAACACTTCGTTGTTGTTGAACCAGGGTTTGTCTTCGCCTGCCAGCGGCTCAACAATACAGGCCTCTGCCTGGGGCCGTTCAAACCTGAGAATGTTATCGCCCTGGGCCGAGAACTCCGCCATCCGGTCACTCGCGCCGGGATAATACAAGGGCCGGGACGGAACCCTGGCCATGGTTTCCTGAACGCCTGTCATCAATTTGTCGGACAGGTCCCAGTCCTGGGGCAGAACCAGCACCTGACAGGCCACACAGTTAAAGCCGGAATTATGCAGCTTCTGGGTGGCAATGTGCTCGGACTGGAAGGCGATGTCCGCATCACTCCAGGGGCCGGGAACCACGATGGTGGGGCAGACCGCACCGAGCTCGGAGGTAATCCGGCGGTTGTTCACCGGCGTGTTGGCGGCCTTGTTTTTGGCGGTTTCCTCACCGCCGCCCCAGACAATGGCATCATGGGAGGCGCCGGCGCCGGTAATGTGCAGCTCATCAATATCCGGGTGATTGCAGAGGTGCTTGCCCACATCAATGCCACCCCGGACAATTCGCAGGGCACCGGCGTCAATCAATGGTTTGAAGGCATCCTTCAGGAAAACATCCAGGTACTCGTTCACCGGATTCATTTTCAGAATGGCTACCTGATGCTCCGAAAACAGCTTCTGGAAGCAATCCAGGGCTGGAATGGCAGCGATATTGCCAGCGCCAAGAATCAGCGCTACCTTTCCTTCCCGCTCCGACAGGGGTATGTCATAGGCGCTTGCGGTATGGGTCGCGAGATTCGATCGGGTCACCCCTTTCTGCATCCAGACATCGGCGCGCACACCGGAGAGCAGCAAACGATCCCAGATCGAATGAGGGACAATTCCCGCAATGACCTGTCCAGTCACTGACTCCCGCAGCGGGATTTTATCAAGGTAGGCTCTGCCGTCCATTTCTGAAAGTGTATGAATCAACTGGTTGCAGGCGCCCATAATGGTGTAGGGGCCTGAGATCCATTCCTCTCCGACAAGAGGCGACCCCGCGGGGATCTGTTTTTGCCGCGCCGCTTCCTCAGCCCAGGCGGGTGCGACTTCAATCAGGCGGTCACGGACCTCGGAAAGCAGGGCTATGCGTTCCTGTGCAGAGGTCTGCGCCCATTTTTTTGCGCTACTTTTCAGCTCGGCAACGGCCTGGTCGATCGACTCAAAGGCCGAACCGGAAGCAGGCTGTGATTGTGTTGCGGTCATGGTTATTCCTTGTTAACGATCCAATAAAGAATGCGTGTTGGCGATGAGTGGCCCAGATGAATGGCTCATCCGCTGTTCAGGCATCTTCCCTGATAAGGTCAGCGCATTTTTCGCCAATCACCAGGCAGACGGCGTTGGTGTTGCCATTGATGATGCGCGGCATAACCGACGCGTCTGCCACCCGCAGGCCTTTGATGCCATGCACCCGCAGCCGTGAATCCACAACCGACCGTTTGTCAGACCCCATTTTGCAGGTGCCCACCGGGTGGTAGATGGTCTGGGTGTTATTGCGAATGTAATCACGGATTTCGTCATCCGTACGGACAGACTCACCCGGCATGTATTCAGCGCCACGGTACTCATCCAATGCGGGCGCATTGAGAATATTGCGGGCGATTTTGATACCCTCAACCATCACCTCAAGATCGTGATCTTCCTGCAGTATCGCCGGATCAATGGCTGGCTTGTCATGGGGGTCGGAGGACACCAGCCTGATCGAGCCAACACTTTTGGTACCCACAATGCCGGGCATCAGCGTGAAGCCATGGCCTGCCGGGTTACCGGCCCCGTCGGCAATGAAATAGCTGGGGGCAAAGTGGAATTGCAGCTCTGGTGCCACCGCATCCGGGTTCAGTTTCAGGAAGCCACCCGCTTCACCAATATTGGACGTCAACAGCCCCATACCCTGCTTGAGCAGTTCCGCCTGTTCAGGGCTCTCTGCGCCGGCAAGCGTGACAGGCTGTGTACACTCATAGGCAACCGGCACCATGGCATGGTCCTGCAGGTTCTGGCCAACCCCCGGTAAGTCCCTAACCTCGGTAATGCCCAGGGCTTCCAGGTCTTCCCGGGCACCAATGCCGGACAGCATCAGAATCTGCGGTGAGCCAATCGTACCTGCCGAAAGAATGACCTCTTTGCTGGCCTTAACCTCATGAACCTCGCCACCTGATTCAAACCGGACACCCGTACACTGGCCGTCTTCCATGATCAGGTCATGAACCAGCGCTTCACCCTGGATCGTGACATTGCCGCGCTCCAGCGCAGGGTGTAGATAGGCACCGGCAGCCGATGCTCTCATGCCGCCTTTCTGGGTGACCTGGTAGAGTCCGAAGCCCTCCTGACTGCCCGCGTTGAAATCCTCGTTCAGTGGATAGCCACGCTCGCCGGCGGCGGCAACCATGGCCTGGGACAGGACGTTCGGGTCACGCTGATCGATGACACTCAGCGGGCCGCCAACACCATGGTCAGGGCTCTCGCCCCGGGAATTGTCCTCGCCACGAATAAAATACGGCAGCAGTTCGGCATAACTCCAGCCCGGATTCTCTTTGGCCCAGGCGTTATAGCTGTTCGGGTGGCCACGCATGTAAATCATCGCATTGATGGAGCTGGAGCCCCCGTAAACCTTGCCTCTGGGAATATAAACCGTATTGTCGGCAAGCCCGCTCTGGGGCGTGGAGGTGTAGTCCCAGTCGAGTGGCGTTTTGAACAACTGTGGAAAGGCAGCCGGTATATGGATCGCCTGATTGCTGTCAGGCGGCCCGGCCTCGACCACCAGGATGTTCTTCGAGGTGTCTTCGGCCAGTCGGGCTGCCAGGGCACAGCCAGCGGACCCGGCACCGATAATAATGTAGTCATACTGCTCGGCAGCCGACGCCTTGGCATGCTTTGCGCCCAACACCATCGGTGCCGACGCCACCACGCCGAGTGCCGCTGCGGATTGGATGAATGCCCTGCGTGACAACCGCCCTGAATTGAACTCCTTTTCAAGGTGCGCTGTCGTCTTCTTGTTTTTGTTAGTCATATTTTTCTCCAATAAGTCTTCCGGGTGGGTCTTGCCATGGCGGGTTCTCTCCATAGCGTCTTCTCTGGCCACCGTCATGCCTGCATCTATGAACAATTACGGATGTACATAACAGGTGTTTTCTATACTGATACACTAGCAGTATTTGAGTGGATTACCAGAAGACTCCTCATAAAAACTGGCAAGCCCCCGATGCAGTAAACACCTGAGAGCGCCTCGAAGTGCTGGTTGGGGGTAGTGATCACACGTTTTCCATGTATTCCAGGGTGTACGGGTATTTCTGAAGCATGCGCAGCAGCAGTGCCGAATGGGACGGGGGATTACCCTGTGACAGGGTTTCTGAATTCGATCCGGAGATTTCTCCAGATCGATGCCCTGATCCGTCTGCCGAACCAGGGCATACTTTCATTTCTGGAGTCAGCTGTTCACTTTCTGCCGTATATGGTCGATAACCGCACCGTGTTCATGCTGCGGGCTGAACATCACGATATCCGTATCTTCTTCGGCCCGGACGCTGTGCCCGGGCGGCCAGTAGAACAGGTCACCACTACGTGATGTCTCTTCGCCACCATCGGCGTACAACGCGGTTATCGCGCCCTCTACCACATAGCCCCAGTGCGGGCTCTGGCAACGGTCGCCCTCGAGCCCCTGCAACAACTCCGTAATGTCGGTGCCAGCGCCGAAGGAGAAGTATTCGGCGCCCATCTTTCCATACCCCGTTACATCACCGAAATCACTCTTCTGCCTGGCGATGGCTCCGGGTACATCAATTCGAACGGGAACATCCTGTTTTGCGATATGCATGGTATTGCCCTCCGTTTGCTGCACCCTCAGACGGTTGTCTGGGCTGCACTTTCCATCATACGCCCCGCTCGACACCGGCAACAGCCTGCCCAGCATCTTCTTTAATCCGTCTTGGATTTCAGCTCATCGAGCAGCTGGTCCTTCCGCTCCCAAAGCCCTTCCTGCCATTGCTTAACCTGCTTCCGATGGGTTGCATCCTCGCTGTAACTGCCCTCCAGCAGATGCTCCGGAATCGGCACCTGCTCCACGCGGATGACGATGTGGGTGACCCGCCCACACATGAATTCCCAGAGCCCGGGGCGCCCGTTGGGGTAGGCAATGGTAATGTCGAGAAGCGTGGAGAGGGTGTCACCCATGGCTTCCAGCACGAAGGCGGTACCGCCGGCCTTGGGGCGCAGTAGATGCTTGTAGGGGGACTGCATGCCGGCATGTTTCTCCGGGGTGAAACGCGTGCCTTCCGGGAAGTTCATGACGCTGACCGGGGTATAGCGGAATTTCTCGCAGGCTCGCCGGGTGGCTTTCATGTCCTCGCCGCGTTTTTCCGGGTGTTTTTTCAGATACTCCCCGGAATAGCGCTTCATGAACGGAAAATCGAGTAACCACCAGGCAAGCCCGATCACCGGCACCCAGATCAGTTCCTGTTTGAGGAAGAACTTCAGGAACGGAATCCGCCGGTTGAAGATGTGCTGCAGCGCAAAAATATCCACCCAGCTCTGGTGGTTGCTCATAACCAGGTACCAGCCTTCCCGGCTGAGCCCTTCCACGCCGGAGACATCCCAGGTGGTACGGTGGGTAAGGCGCATCCAGCCACTGTTGCAGGCCACCCAGCATTGTGAAATCCAGATGATGAGCCGGGTGCAAAACACCCGCCAGGGGCGTATGGGGATGATCAGCTTCAGTATGCCCGGGATGTAGAGCAGCAGGCACCAGAAGACAGTGTTCAGGGCGAGCAGCAGAGAGTTCAATACACCGAGCAAGGGTTTGGGGAGGAAATTGAGCATAGGATGCATCGCCAATCGGTTTTATGCCGCCCATTGTTCGACGAGTTGGCGTATAGATCAATGGGTATCGCGCCCTCCACCTTGAGCCGAACGCCTTCAGGAAGGCATTGGCTGGCTGCCTTGTCTGAGCAGTGTCTCGAAATCGTTCTGGTGCAGGGGCTTGGAGAACAGGAAGCCCTGGGCATAGTCGCAGCCGACGCGCGAGAGGAACTGCAATTGCTCGTCCTTTTCAACGCCCACGCCAACCACTTTAACGTCTATCGCGTGAGCCATGGCGATTATGGCCTCCAGTATCCGGTCGGCATCACCCCCCTGGCCCGCGTCCTTGATCAGGTCTCTGTCTATCTTGATGCTACCCATTTTGAACTCCTGAAGGGCCAACAGGGAGAACGGTTCGATTCCAAAATCGTCAATTGCCAGGTGTAACCGCAAACCTGCCAAACCTAAGCTTTTAATTGGGTTGAAACCAGAGGCACGAATGTTGTTAAAGGAGGCCGGGGTCAGTTCCATGGTGATCCGGCTCTCATCGAGGCCGAGTTGTGTCAGCCGCGCTCCCCATTGGTCCACAAGGTGTCGGGTAACGAAGGAGGCCGGTGATTCGTTGATGTTGATGGGAAAGGCTTCGTCACCCAGGTCGCGCCACCTGAGCGAGCAGGTTACCGCCTGTTCCAGTACGTAGGCGGTGATAGTGTCCGTCAGGCCGCTTTGCTCTGTGACGCTGAGAAAGGCGCTCGGCGTCAACAGCCCCTTGGATGGATGATTCCATCGGAGCAATGCTTCTGCCTTGGATATGGCGCCAGTGCGGAGGTCGATTATAGGCTGGTAGTAAACCTCCAGTTGGTTCTCCCTGAGCGCCGCATCCAGCGCCCTATACAACTGCATATCCTCTGATTCGCTTTGTGCCATCCAGGGCTCGTAGGACTGAACCTGTTGGCCTCCATAATCCTTAGCCACGTACATGGCGTGATCGGCATTGTGCACCAGCTGGTCGACCTCCTTGGCGTCATCGGGGAAAAGCGTCAGGCCGATGCTGCCGGAAATGTGTACCTGATGATGATCAACTTCAAACGCCTGTTCGAGACGGGTCAGAAGTGCCGTGGCGGCGTCCTTCGCACCCTCCCTGCTGGTTTCCTTCAGGATCAGGGTGAATTCGTCTCCGCCGAGACGGGCCACGGTGTCCATAGCGCGGACCTGGGTGCTTATGCGTTCGGCCACCTTTGCCAGAAGCCGGTCGCCGGCCCTGTGGCCGAGCTGGTCGTTGGCTTGCTTGAAGCGGTCCAGGTCGATGAATAGCACTGCAAAA
>Ga0065697_1000393_pt1 | contig 14688 bp, 11 predicted proteins | sample AntLakMe24m_08um_FD_59086 | JGI IMG/M metagenome (GOLD analysis project Ga0065697, IMG submission 59086) | Hypersaline microbial communities from Antarctic Deep Lake - 24m 0.8um v2 (version 3) | ecosystem: Environmental > Aquatic > Non-marine Saline and Alkaline > Hypersaline | place: Deep Lake... | reverse complement strand
CAAGTCGGGCGGCGAGTGGATCTCCAGCATCGAGTTGGAGAACGCCTTGATGGCCCACGAGGACGTCGCCGAGGCGGTCGTGATCGCGGCGTCCCACGAGCGCTGGCAGGAGCGCCCGCTGGCGTTCGTCGTGCCGAAGGCGGGCCGCGAGCTCGACGTCGAGGGGATCCGAACGTTCCTCGCCGACGAGTTCCCGCGGTGGTGGCTCCCGGACGACGTGCGGTTCCGCGAGGAGATTCCGAAGACCGCGACCGGGAAGTTCGACAAGAAGACGCTCCGGGAGACCGTCGACGATCCCGCTCTGCCGTACGCGCCGGGAGAGGAGGGTGGAGAATGACCGAAGACACCACCCTGACGCCGGACGACTCCCTCCCGGACCTCACCGGGCGGGTCGCCGTCGTCACCGGCGGCGGCCGGGGGATCGGACGAGCGATAACCCTCGGGATGGCCGCCGCGGGAGCGACGGTCGTCCCCTCGGCGCGGACCGCGGCCGAGGTCGAGGCCGTCGCCGACGAGGCCCGCGATTTCGGCGTCGAAGCGCGCGGTATCACTGCCGACGTGACCGACGACGACGACGTAGAGGCGCTCGTCGAGGAGATCGTCGACGCGTTCGGCTCCCTGGATATTTTGGTCAACAACGCCGGATTCAACCCCGGCGACGCGCTCGGCGACCCAGCGGAAATCGAGAGCGACGCCGTCGATTCGGTCTTGGACGTGAACCTTCGAGGGGCGTTCCGAACTCTCCGAGCCGCCGGCCCGCACCTGAAGGAGGCTGGCGGGAGCGTCGTCAACGTCGCCAGCGTGGCGGGAGAGGTCGGCCTCCCGAAACAGCACCCGTACGTCGCCTCGAAACACGGCCTCGTCGGGCTCACGAAGAGCGCGGCGATGGACTGGGCGCCTGAGGTGCGGGTGAACGCGGTCGCCCCGGGCTACGTCGCGACCGACCTCACGGAGACGCTACAGGAGAACGAGCGGCTTCGGCAGTCGATCCTCGACCGGACACCCCTCGATCGCTTCGCCGATCCGATGGAGATCGCGGGACCGGCCGTCTTCCTCGCGAGCGACGCGGCGAGTTTCGTCACCGGCGAGACGCTCGCCGCCGACGGCGGCTGGACGGCGCGGTAGTCACAGCCGCTCGGTCTCGCCCTCGACGTACGCGAGCGTCCGGGCCGCGAGCGTGGGCACCTGTGCCTCCATCTTCGGATACAGCGGATCGTCGCTGTCGTCGTTCAGGTGCCGCGCGAGGAACATCTCGCCCAGCCCGGCCATCTTGTAGGCCGCGAGCGCGCGGTAGAACCGCTCGTGGGCGAACTCGCGTCCCGTCGTCGTCTCGTACCGAGCGATCAGCTCCGCGCGGGTCGGGTACCCCTCCCGCGCGGTGAACGTCGACATCAGCTCGGGCATCGCCGGGTCCGGATCGCCCTCGTCGTACCAGAACAGGAGCAGCCAGCCGAGATCGGCGAGCGGGTCGCCGAGCGTCGACAGCTCCCAGTCGAAGACGGCGACGACCGCCGGGGGCGTTCCGGGGCCGTACATCACGTTGTCGAGCTTGAAGTCGCCGTGGACGAGCGTCTCGGGGTGCTCGTCGGGGGCATTGTCGGCGAGCCACTCGCCGACGGCGATCAGGTCGGGGACCTCTCTGACTTCCGTCGTCGTCTCGAACGCCCACTCGAGCTGCCCGGTCCAGCGCTCGACCTGTCGGGCCGTATACCCCGCAGGGCGGCCGAAGTCGCCGAGCCCGACCGCCTCGTAGTCGACCNCGTGGATCGCCGCCAGCGTGTCGACGAGCCCGGTCCCGACCCGCTCTCGGGCGGCCGGATTGGCGAAGCGCTCCGGCTCGGTCTCCCGAAGTACGTCCCCCTCGGCGCGCTCCATGAGGTAGAAGTCGCTGCCGAGGACCCCGTGGTCGTCACAGGCGCGAAGCGTCCGCGGGACGGGAACGTCGGTGTCACCGAGCGCGTCGACCACGCGGTACTCCCGGAGCACGTCGTGGGCCGTGTCGGCCGTCTCGCCGGGGGGCGGCCGCCGAACCACCAGTTCGCGGTCGCCCCACGTGACGAACAGCGTCTCGTTGGAGTGACCCTCGGCGTGCCGCTCGACGGCGAACGTGTCCGCCGACCCGAACTCGGCGGTCAGGTACGCCCCGAGCGCGTCGTCGTCGACCAGTCGGTCGAGGTAGTCGGGGTCGCTCACGGGCGATCCGCCTCCGGCCGGCCCTCCTCCGGCCCCGGTCCCGAACGGCTTTCACCGTTTTCGGCGAATTTGACTAACATTGTAAATCAGTTTGCGATACAGAACTGGTTATGCTCGGGATTTATAGCCTTTTGGGGCAGATCGTCGGAACTACTATTTACATTGCTAAACAAGAGTTGCTATGGAGTACGACGATATCGGTCGCGGGCCGGAGATCGCCGAGGCCGTCAGGGAGTTCGTCGACGAGACGGTGCTTCCGGTCGAGCGGGAGTGGCTCGGCCGAGGACCGATCCCGCCGGCGGACATAGAGGCGCTGCGCGACGCCGCGCGCGACGAGGGGATCTACGCCCCGCAGGTCGCCGAGGAGTACGGCGGGCTCGGACTCGGGTTCCGCGAGATGCTGCCGGTGTTCGAAGAGGCGGGCCGGAGCCTGCTCGGGCCGACGGCGCTCCGGTGTGCGGCGCCCGACGAGGGGAACATGCACACCCTCGAGATCGCGGCCACCGACGCACAGAAGGAGCGCTGGCTCCGCCCCGTTGGCGGCCGCGGAGATCGACTCGGGGTTCGCGATGACCGAGCCGATGCAGGGCGGGGGGTCGGACCCGAAAATGCTGGCGACGACCGCCGAGAAAGACGGCGACGAGTGGGTCATCGACGGCCACAAGTGGTGGACGACCGGCGGCGTCGAGGCGAACCTCCTCCTCGTGTTCGCCCGCACCGATCAGGAGGCGCATCCGTACGCCGGTTGTTCGGTTATCCTCGTGCCCGCCGACGCCGACGGCGTCGAGGTCGTTCGGAACATCCCGCACCTCGGCGAGGGGCTGGTCGGGACGACGCACGCCGAGATCCGGTTCGACGACGTGCGCGTGCCGGTCGAGAACACGCTCGGCGAGGAGAACGAGGGGTTCACCCTCGTCCAACAGCGGCTGGGTCCGGCCCGGCTCACCCACTGCATGCGGTACGCCGGGATGGCCGATCGCGCGCTCGACATCGCGACCGCCTACCTCTCCGAGCGGGAGGGGTTCGGCGAACCGCTCTCGGAGAAGCAGGGGCCGCGGTTCCGGATCGCCGACCGCCGCACCGAGCTCCACGCCGCGCGCACGATGGTCCGGCACGCCGCCGGGCGGATCGCCGACGGTCACGAGGCGCGCATCGAGGTCGCGATGGCAAAGACGTTCGCGGCGAACGTGACGCAGGAGGCGATCGACGACGCGCTCCAGTTCTGCGGCGGCAACGGGATCGCGTACGACCTGCCGATCGCGCGCTTCCACGAGAACGTCCGGCAGTTCCGCCTCGTCGACGGCGCCGACGAGGTCCACCGCCGGTCGATCGCGCGGGACGCCTTCGAGGACCCGCCGGCCGAGGAGCTTGAGACCGTCACGCGGTTCGGCGAGTTCGACTAAGTCGAGAGTCGATAGCAGCGGTCACTCGTCGTTGCCGTCCTCCTGGAACACCTCGAACAGCTCGGGATCCGTCCCGAACTTGAGGACGTTCGTCACGACGGAGTTGCGGAGGTTGTTGACGAGCACGCCGTACTCCTTGTAGAACTCGTGGATCCACTTCGACTCCTGTTCGCGGTCCTCGAACATCATGATCGTCTTCCACTGGTAGTCGCCGTCAGAGAGGAAATACATGAACGTGTGGCGGCTCGACCGGATGTGTTCGAGAGCGTCTTCCCAGTGTTCGTCGAACCCTTCCGGGTTGAACTGGAACTCGAACAGCGAGAAGAAGAGGTGCTCCTCGTTGGGGACCAACGCCTCTCGGAACACCCCGTCGGCGCGCATCCGCCGGATCGACTCGTTGACGGTGACGTGCGAGACGTCGATATCGTGTTCCTCGGCGAGGAGATCGCGGAGCCCGCGCGAGGTGAGCTGAGGGTCCCGAGCGAGCTCCTGAAGGATGATGGTGTCCCGCTCGGAGAGGTTCCAGTCCGGGATCGGCTGTTTCTCGGGCATCTCTCCGTAGAGGTGGACGCGTCACGGTAATCAGTATTTGGCTCGACGGCGCGGCCCCGATCGGGCAGATTTCTGTCCCGGTCGATCACGTCGGGTGCCCGTCCAGGTCCGCGAGACGGAATTTGACCCGCGTCTACTCGGTGAGCGGGAGGAAGATCCCGAAGACGAACGGAGTGACGAGGGCGATCGCGGTACCGAGGAACTCCAGATCGAGGGAGGACGCCGCCTCCCTCCCAGCCGGGCACCTGCGTCCCCGTCATGTGGATATACGCCTCGCCGACGGCCCCGATCAGGAACAGTCCGAGCCCGAAGAGGACACCGCGTTTGGTGATCTTCGGATAGTCTATATTGCCGTAACGACCAGCCATAGACGACGATTTTTCTGAGATATGATAAGGATTGCTGTTGAATGAATCCCACGGCGGTATCGAAGCGGGTGCAAAGCCCCCGCTCACACCAGCCCGCCCGCGGTGAACACCGCGTAGCAGATCGCCACGAGCAGCCCGGAGTGGAACAGCGCCGCGTAGCGTCCGCGGGAGGCGGTGCCGGCGAACCAGCCCGAGGCGAGCATCGTCGCCTGCGTGACGACGTACAGCCGGAAGCGCTCCAGCTCCGGAAGCACCGTCTCCGGCTCGGCCACGAAATCGGTTGCCCCGGCGAGGTCGGCGAGGTGCGCGGCGTCGATCACCTGCGTGTTGACGACGGCGACGACCGCCGCGACCAGCGCGGCCGCCGCCCAGCCGACCGCGACGTAGGGGTGCATCGACGAGCGGAGCGCGCGCTGCTCGCTGTAGAGCCGGCCGACCTCGATCCGAAGCGTCTCGAAGACGGCGTCGGCGTCGCTCCCGGCGTTTAAGGCGTCGGTGACGAGCCCGAGTGTCCCCTCGGCCAGCGGCGTTCCGACGCGCTGGACAAACCGATCGATCGCGGCCGCGCGGACGCCGGGCGACTGTGCCGACGCACCCGTACTCCCCGTGTCTCTCGCACGCTCCGTACTCCCCGCACCCCCCGTCGCGGTCGTCGACCGGAGCGCGAACGCGAGGTCGGCCACGTCGTCGTCGAGCACGCCGAGGTCCACGTCGCGCGCGACCGCCTCGACCGCCGCGGGGAACGGCCGCCCCTGCGCGACGTGTCCCGAGACGGCGTGGACGAAGTCCGCCAGCTCGCGGTCCTTCGCGTCGTCGATCCGGGTGCGTCTCCCCGCGACGGCGCCGACGGGAACCGCGAACGCCGCGTACGAGAGCAGCGCGACGTTGACGAGAGTGTACCCCGCGAACGCGAGCCCGACCGCGAGCAGCGCCGCGGGCGGCGCGCAGACGACCGCGGCGCTCGACGGATTGCGCCCGGCCGAGGCGAGGATTTTGCGGGGGAACGCCGGCAAGTCGTAGCTCGCGCGCTGGTTCGGCGGGCGGAGCGTGCCGACCGCGACCGCACCGACGAGGCCGATAGCAACGAGAAAGACGACGGCGCCGTAGAGGACGACCGCCCGCGTCGGCACCACGCCGACCGGCGTGTCGACCGGCGGGAGCAGCTCGGGGACGACGACCGTGAGCGCGGTCGCCGCGATGACGAGCAGCGCCGGCAACACCAACACGACGACGAACAGTTCGGTGAGAAGCTCCAGGAATCGCCGGGCGCGCTTGCGGGCCCGGTCCTGCCGGTGCGCGAGCATCCGGCTCTCCGTCCGGAGGTACTCCGCGAGCGCCGCGTCGCCAGTCGCCGCGTGCTTGCGGAACTTCAGGAGGAACGGCGCGAGCAGCTCTCGCGAGGGCGTGTCGCGGGCGACCCGACGCAGTCCCTCGTCGAGGCTCCCGGCGAGTCGCGCGGCGTTGAGCGCCTTCCGTAGCGAGGTGGCGGTCCCGCCGTACGCGTCGTTCGCGGCGGCCTTCTCGACCATTTTCCGGGGGCCGTCGCTCCCGGCCGCGAGTAGTTCGAGGTAGCGGACCGCGGGCGGGAGGGTCCGCTCGATGTCGGTCCGGCGCGTCGCCGTGAGCCACCGGAGGTGGAGCCCACCGAGCCGCACCGTTGCGCGCTTCGCGAGGAACCCGGTGAGGCCGGCGGCGACGACGGCAACGCGCTCGGGCGACAGCGACCCGATCGGGACCGGCGAACGCGCGCCGATCCAGGCGTCGGCCGCCGCGAGTAACCCCGGCACGGTCGACGCGGCGACAAGCAGCGCCGGGACGATGACGGCAACGCAGACGAGCCACGAGAGCCCGTACACCCGCGCCAAATGCGTCTCGAACCCCGTGTCGAGCGCAGTCCCACGGTACCGCTTCCGGTCGGCGTCGTGCCGGCGGTCGCTCGCGTGGCGTGCGAACAGAGCGTACAGCACGCGGTCGACCACCGAGGAGCCGCTGGTCCGCGTGAACCCGTCGGCCTCGGCCGCGTCGAGGGCGCGGCCGCCTCCCGCGGCGTCGGCTCCTCTCTGTGGCTCCCCGCTCATGATCGTCCCTCCCCGCCCATCGTGCGGGCGGCGCGCTCGACGGTCGCCGCCTCGTCGGTCCGGAGGTCCGCGAGGAACTCGAACAGCGCGTCGAAGTCGTCGACTCCCTCACGGACGAGGTACTCGACGTATCGGCGCTTCGACGCGAACTCCGATTCGACGGCGTCGACATCGCGGTCGGTATGGTCGGCGATGCGAGCGAGCGCGTGAAGGCGGCGCCCCTCACGGGACGCGGTCGGCGCGTCGCTCTCGGGAGCACCCGGGAACCGGAACTCGCCGTCGGCGTCGCGCCACGCGACCGTGTTGTAGTACACCGCCTCCGTCCCCTTGTCGACGACGCCGGCGCCGCCGTGTTTGGGGTTGCCCGTCGGGCTGCGTGTCGCCTCTGGGTCGAGCGCCTCGTACTCCGCCTCGGAGAGCAGTTCGACCGCCCGCGAGACGTAGCGCTCGCCGTCGACCTGCCGCGGGAAGACGACGAGGTCGACCTCGCGGAGGAGGTAGGCGGGGAGCCCGCGCTCGATCACGCGGTTGACGAGTGCCTCCACGTCCTCGGCGTGAGTAGTGCCGATCACGCCATGCCCCGTATTCAGCGTCTCGGCGAACGTCTCGAAGCTCGCGGGCGTGTTGATCTCGGCGATCACCTCAACGTCGGGGTTCAAGTAATTCGCCTCGGCCATCAGCTCCGACATGCTCACGGCCTTGTACGCGTCCTCGTGGTCGCGCGTCGTGAGCGACACCCCGGTCTCGTGCGGGAGCCGGACCTCGCGAGACCCCTCGTCGATCGACACCGGCCGGTCGTCGAACGGGATGAAGGGGGTGTGAGCGTTGAGCAGGGTCGTTTTCCCCACGCCGGTCGGCCCGGCGAAGAGGACGACCCCGCGGTGCTCGTACAGCAGCCACAGCAGGGTGACCAGATCGGGAGAGAGCGTCCCCCGGTCGATCAGATCGACGGGCGTCAGGGCGTCCGCGCTCTGCTTGCGGATCGAGACGTGGGGGCCGCCCTCCGAGATGACCGGTAACGCCACCGCACACCGGATCGTCTCGTCGACCCCGTCGACGTCGAGGTTCACCTTCGCGGACGGCGTCGACGCGTTGAGCTCGGTCCCGTCGCGGGCCGCCAGCCCGGTGACGACGTTGACGAACGTCGATTCGTCGTCGAACGCGAGGTTCGTCGGGACGCGTCGTCCGGCGTCTCTGGAATTCTCGTCCCCAGCGCCCGCTCCCTGCAGGATCGAGGTCCGCGGAACCACCTTCACGCGCTCGCCGACGCGGTTGGCCTCCACGTCCTCCAAGTTCGGGTCGCGGATCGGGACCGTTAAGATTCCTTCGCCGACGAAGTCGCGGAGCACGTAGTACGCCAGATCGTCGAGGCGATCGTGGGCGTACCGCGAGTCGACCGGCGGGACCGCGAGCCCGCGGTCGGCCAGCGCGGAGCGGGCTCGGTGGGCGGCCGCGCCGAGCCACGCCCGGGTGTTGCGCGCGGTGAGCCGCCGCGAGAGGAACCGCCGAGCGTGCTCGGCGACGAACGCCTCGCGGTCGTCGACGACGCCGTTGACGGTGGTCTCCCAGATGCGCTGTTTGCACTCCTCGATCAGCGCCTCGTCGCCGGGGAGGAGGTCGGGCTCGCGGACGGCGTACTTCGTCTCGAACGCGTCGGAGCCGAGCAAGCGCTCGCGGGCGACGACCACCTCGACGGAGAGCCCGGCGAAGCCGACCGCGTACCGGGCGAGCCGCTCGGCGGCGACGCGCTCGACGTACTCCGCGTCGGCGTCGATACCGGTCTCCAAGGGCGCGAACGTCTCGGTGTGGACGACCAGTTCGCGCTCGTCGCCCACGTCGGCCACCTCGATCCGGCCGTCTAAGGCGAGGGGCGTCACGTCGCCGAGGAGCCGGAGGTCGCGCAAGGCGTGGTAGTCGATCCGGCGGCGCGCCGCCCGACTCGCGTCGAGCAGCCGGTCGAGCGCCCGCTCGTACTTCGGCTCGAATCCCGACTCGGCCCGCTCGATCACGCCGACCCGCGTGAGCGGTCGCCGGTGTCGCACCCCGGAGAAGTGGTCGCGGACGCGGTCGAGCGCGCGATCGTCGGCCCCCGACAGCGGCGGCTCGCGCACGTCGTACCCGAACCGGCCGCCGTCGCGCTCGCGGACCGTGGCGACGACCCCCGGCTCCGATTCGTACTGCGCGCGCACGTCCGGCGCGTACCACGCCTCGGGGTCGTCCGGCGGCACCGGCGCCGGGACCGCGCCGCCCGGATCGTCGTCGTCCTCGTCGACGATCCGGAGGGTCGGCCCGTCGCTCACGGCTCGGTCCCCCGCGTCGGGCGGTTCGTCGCGGCGTCGGCGTCACGGCTGCGTGTCATCGTGCGATCGGCGGGTGGCCGGTGGGCCGATTTAAGGGTTATTTTCTGTCAGCAATAGATAATTTCAGCGTTCAAAAACATTCGCGCAAATAGTCGGGTTCGGACCGTCACACGCATCTCCGACACCGATCGCCCTATCTGGCCCACACGCCGTCGCCGAAGTCGACGGCGTCGTTCCACTTGCCGACCACGGTCGCGACCGCCAGGTCGCCGGTGACGTTGTTCATCGTCGCGATGCGCCCGAGGATGGGGTCGACGCCGGCGACGAAGCCGACGACCGCCAGCGGGAGGCCGACCTGACTCAATACGACGGTCAACATGACGAGTCCGGCGCCCGGGACGCCGGCGGTCCCGATGCTGATCAGCACGGCGACGACCAACACGAGGAACTGCTCGGTGAGCGCGAGCGGCTGTCCCACGGCGTTGGCCGCGAACATCACGGTGATCGCCTGTCGAATCGCGGCGCCGTCCATGTTGGCGGTGGCGCCGACGGGGAGCGCGAACGAGTACACCCGCTCTTCGATCCGGAGATCCTCTTCGGCGTTCGTCATCGTCACGGGGAGCGTCCCGCTGGACGAGCGCGTCGCGAAGGCGGTGAGCATCGCGTCTTTTGCGCCCCTAAGGAACGCGACCGGGGAGACGCCGGCGACCACGCGCATGAGTACGAACAGGTACGTGAACGCGATGTGGACGACGACCGCGACGCCGACCGCCAGCACGAGCGCGCCGAGCGAGGAGAACACGCCGACGCCCTCGGTGCCGATCCCGACCGCCATGAGGGCGAACACGCCGATGACCCCGTACTCCAACACGCCGCGGACGACCACGAACATCGCCTCGGCTCCGATCTTGAACGCCCCGAACACGCCGTCGACGCGGCCCGCGAGTTCCGGTTTCTGCGCCCGGACGTAGGTGAGCGCGATACCGAACACGATCACGAAAAAGACCGTCGCGAGCAGGTTCCCCTCGGCCATCGCGGCCACCGGGTTGTTCGGGACGATTCCAAGGACGACCTCGGTCAGCGACGGCGGCGCCTGCGACTGCGCCTCACCGCCCGTGAACTCCACGCCGCGACCCGGGCGCAGCAGGTTCGCGACCGCGAGCCCGATCAGCCCGGCGAACGTCGTCGTCACGGCGTAGAGCCCGACCGTCGCCCCGCCGATGCGCCCGAGCTTCGCCGGCGAGAGCTGTCTGATCCCGGTGAGCAGCGTGAAGACGATGATCGGGACGACGAGCATGTTGAGCAGGCGCAAAAAGAGGTCACCGAACGGTTTGACGACGGTCATCCGCTCACCGAAGACCGCGCCAGCGAGCGATCCGAGGAGGAACGCGACCGCGATGCGGTAGATGAGCGGTACCGATCGATACCGACGCCACAGCGATCCGATGAAACTGGCCATATCGACAGGTGTGAATCCGCGGGGGAAACGCCTCCGTTACGGACGACAGTTGAAGCGACCTGTGACGCCGTATTCGGCGAAAATCACCCGCACCCATCGGCGTGGGTCGGGTTGCTAGACAGCGGGAGTTCAGCAGAAGCGCGAGCGGCCACGACAGCGGCGATCGAAGAAATTGTTCGTTTCACTTCGAGAACGGTTCGGTGAAGAAACAACGAGTCACAGATACCGGCAAATATGGAGTCGATCGCGCTCAACCTTGACGAGATGCGACCGGACCTCGATCGGTGTTCGGCACCGAGTATCCACTCACCGGGACCGATTCGTTGAGCGGATACCGAGCCGCGAACCGTTACTTCTGGTGGCGGCGACCCGAAACGACGCCGTGCTTTTGTGCGTTCGAGCCGCACTGACGGTATGCGCGCTGCCATTTTCAACGGCCCCGGAGACATCGGCGTCGAAGAGCGTCCGCGCCCCGAGATCGAGGCCCCGACCGACGCGATCGTCCGCGTGACCCACACCGCGATCTGCGGCTCGGACCTGTGGTTCTACCGCGGCGACAGCGACCGCGACGAGGGCTCGCCGGTCGGCCACGAGCCGATGGGGATCGTCGAGGAAGTCGGCAACGAGGTCACCTCGGTCGCGCCCGGAGACCGCGTGCTCGCGCCCTTCGCCATCTCCTGTGGCGAGTGCGAGTTCTGCCGCAAGGGACTCCATACCTCCTGCGAGAACGGGGACTCGTGGGGCGGCGACAACGGCGGCGGGCAGGGCGAGTACGTTCGATCGACTCACGCCGACGGCACCCTCGTTCGAGTCCCCGATCGGTTTGCCGACGACGAGGAGACGCTCCGGTCACTGCTCCCGCTGACCGACGTGATGGGAACCGGTCACCACGCGGCCGTCAATGCGGGCGTCGAGGCGGGTTCGACCGTGGTCGTGATCGGCGACGGCGCAGTCGGCCTCTGCGGCGTGCTCGCGGCCCGCCGACTCGGCGCCGAGCGGATCATCGCGGTGGGCCACCACGAGGACCGACTCGAACTCGCCGAGGAGTTCGGCGCCACGGAGACCGTCTCGGAGCGCGGCGAGGCCGCCGTCGAACGGATCCAAGAGCTCACCCACGGCGGGCCGAACCACGTGATGGAGTGCGTCGGCGCCGCAAGCGCGATGAACACCGCCATCGACGTGGTCCGGCCAGGCGGCACGATCGGCTACGTCGGCCGTCCCCGTACGGCGTCGAGGAGGAGGGCCTCAACGTGTTCGGAATGTTCGGCGACAACGTCACACTTGCAGGCGGCGTCGCGCCCGTCCGCGCGTACGCTGAGGAACTGATGGCGGACGTACTGCAGGGCACCCTCGACCCCGCGCCGGTCTTCACCGAGACGGTCGGCCTTGACGAGGTCGACGAGGGGTACCGCATGATGGACGAGCGCGAGGCGATCAAGGTGCTTGTGAAGCTCTGAAACCCCCGAATCAGCCACCTTCTCCACGATATCTGCGGAATACGTATTAGTGAACACTCATTGTTAATAGTTATCATCTCCCATCATTACACCGAGGCGCACTCTGTCGAGGCGCTCCAAGAGCGCCACCGATCCGAGGAGGCGGACGCACGGCTCGGACGGGGACCCCGACGCCGACGCCGTCGACGACCCGGCGGGTGAGCCCGAAGAGCGCGAACCTCCGGCCGAACCGCGCACCCCGGCCGACGACTGACGCGGCCGGGTCGACTCCGCCCCGAACCCCGACGATTTCTCGCGGTCGACGTCACGGTGAGCGCTGAATCCGTACCCCGAGGTACACCGGTTTAAACCGCGTTTCAGGCTGGGCCTGAAGATGTTTCAACACTCAGAAACGACGGTTCTGGCGGCGAAATACTACCCCGATGTCGCTCTTTCGTTGGACCATCTCCACGGCGGAGTACTGCAAGCATGCACACGCTTACCGACGCTTCACGGAAGACGGGACAGCGATAGGTGATCAAATAGATGACACAATCGCGGTTCCGTACCGCCTTCTTCGCTGCGATCATGGCGCTTCCCACAGTCGCGTCGACGGAGGCGGCCGGTGCCGCTCCGATCGAGGACGCCCAACCTCTTCTCGTTGACGACGCGTCGGCGCGGTGACGTCGGGGTCGTTCCTAATCGCGTTGCTGATCGTGGCTGCAGTCCGACACGCCGACCGCTGAGGCGATGTCGCACGCTTATCGCGCAGATCGCTGAGACGGTACGGCCCGCCCCGTTGTAAGCGCCGCGCAATCGCGAGCCGCGACCGCTGAGAGCGCAAGGCACCGAGCCCGCGCGGCCAATCCACTCGCTCCCGCCCTCGTTCTATAGTTACTCGCCTCCGACTCAGAGAAAATACCCCCGGCTAAGGTAGCTTTATTTTCATGGACAAGTGTGATAGACTCGCTATATATGACAGACGTTACCCTTCGTCGGACGCAGCTTGCAACGCCAGCGAGCGACGAGAAGATGATGCACTCGGCAGCCGACAGCGACGCCGATGAGGTGTTCCTCGATCTNGANGACTCCGTGGCNCCGAACGCNAAGCCGGACGCGCGCGNNCCNCTNATCAAGGCGGCCCGCGAGGAGGACTGGAGCGACAAGGTCCTCAGCTTCCGGATGAACGGNATCGANACGAAGTGGTGGTACGACGACCTGATCACGGTCGTNGGCGAGGCGGGCGAGTTCATCGACGACATCATCGTTCCGAAGGTGAAGTCCGCCAGCGACGTGCACACGGTCGAGAACCTGCTCGCGCAGGTCGAAGAGAACAACGGGCTGGAGGTCGGGGGCATCGGCCTCGAACCCCAGATCGAAGACGGCGAGGGGATCCACAACGTTCACGATATCGCCCACGCCTCTGATCGACTCTCGTCGATCATCTTCGGACCGGGCGACTACTCCGCGGCGATGGGCACGCCCGGACTCGACATCGGCCAGTTCCCGGAGTACCCGGGCCACTACTGGCACCACGCCCTCTCCGAGTGTAACTCCGCGGCGAAGTCGGCCGGGGTGCCGTGTCTCGACGGCCCGTACGCCGACATCGAGGATTCCGACGGCTTCCGCGAGTCCGCCGAAAACGCCAACATGATCGGCTGTGACGGCAAGTGGGCGATCCATCCGTCGCAGATCGAGATCGGCAACGAAGTGTTCGCACCGGACCCGGAGACCGCCGAGCGCGCCAAGCGCATCGTCGACGCCTACGCCGAGGCGATGGAGGAGGGCAAGGGCGCCGTGAGCGTCGACGGGCAGATGGTCGACGAGGCGACCAACAAGATGGCCCAAGACATCGTTGAGACGGCCGAGGCGGCCGGGATCCTCTAAGGTCGCGTTCGACTTCGGCTCGTTCGCCCCCGATATACCGACTTTTTGGCGTCGCTCGCGTCTCGGAGCGGCAGTACTCTGAACGGCAGCGCGCATGACGGCAGACTCCCACCGTTTGATTTCGGTACCATGCTAGAACGGCAGTCGGTAGACCAAGCGTGCGTCTTGATCACCGAGGGTTCTACCAGATCAAGGAGCTGGTTCGTTAGTCGTGCGGGATACACAGCGCATACCTTGCGGCCGGATCGCAAGGGAAGGTTGATGTTTACTCGATACCGATTGCAGAGTCTCCGACCATCCTACACGGACGTCCCGTCACCCTAATAATTGCGTCGTACCGTTAAGTGGCCCTCAATAACTAACCGTGGGTATCTCCCGTATCGATGTGCACCATGCCACTCTATATGGACGTTCATAGGGACGTCGATGCAAGCGTTGAGGAGGTTGTAGAAGCTCACAAAAAGGATCTCGAAACCCAGGAGAAACACGGCGTGAAATACTTGAATTACTGGGTGGACGATGACGAGGGGGCCGTCTTTTGCCTCTTCGAGGGCCCCAGCAAAGAAGCGGGCGAGAAGGTCCACAAAGAGGCCCACGGTCTCGCTGCAGACGAGATCTTCGAAGTCGAACAGGGCGAGGTGAATCTGGCCCACCGAGGCACCTATTTTTGACGACTCGCAAGATTTACTCTCGACTACCCCGCAGAGTGTTCTTGGCAAATAACGAGTAGTTCAATATATCGGTACGTGAGTCCCTTGTACCGACCGATCGATGACTCTCACAGATGTGTGAGCTTTTCTGTGGCGTTCCGTCGATATTAAACTCGCTCGCTGGTTGTCGGCTCCCTTTATAACGGCTCGATCAGTTCGACCGCGTGGCCGTCGGGGTCCTTCACGAACGCGGTGCGCGCGCCGGCCTCCGGTTGGTCGCCCGGCTCCTTCACGACGCCGTGGTGGTCGATCGCCTCGAACGCCGCGTCGACGTCGTCGACGCCGACGGCGACGTGGTCGTA
>Ga0065697_1001167_pt1 | contig 14697 bp, 16 predicted proteins | sample AntLakMe24m_08um_FD_59086 | JGI IMG/M metagenome (GOLD analysis project Ga0065697, IMG submission 59086) | Hypersaline microbial communities from Antarctic Deep Lake - 24m 0.8um v2 (version 3) | ecosystem: Environmental > Aquatic > Non-marine Saline and Alkaline > Hypersaline | place: Deep Lake... | reverse complement strand
AACCGCTTCGACACAGAACTCAGGCCGCAGAAACAGCTAGCCGAGGATGCTTTGTGAGGTACTGATACTAGACTTATTTGTACCCAATACATCCTCCAAGGTACTCAATTTGAAGATATCGCAACTATATCTGTACGGAACAGCGTTACTGTATACGAGAAGATGTTTTCTGGTATTGTATGAGAATGTAACGTCAACAGGTATCAGTGAGTACGAGGAACATTCCGAGGCGAACGTGGAGGAAGCACTGGATCGTGCAACCAGTGCTTTCAGGGAGGGCGCGACCGACCGATTCGAGAGCGCGAGCGACTTCTCGAAGTCGCGGGCGAGGTTCGCAGGGAGGACAAACGAGACGACGCCGAGACGATGACCCGCGAGATGGGCAAACCGTTCCGACCGCGCGAACTGCTGTTCGTCGGCGAGTTCCCCACGACCCAGTCGAGCAAAACCATCCGCTGGGTCGTGCAGGCAACCTACACCGGTGCAGTCGGACGAAGTTTCAAGCGACCGGCGTCCGAAGATCGAACGTATGTCAGAGACGGACGATATTATGCGTCGGTTCGAGGTACCGGATGTCGCGGACCTCCCGGACGACCACCGGGAGCGCATCGAGGAAGAGACGGAACAGGCGGGGTTCACGCCGAATATCTTCCCCGCTCTGGGGCTATCGTCCGTCGCACTTCCGGGCGTTTTTCGACTACCACGACGCGCTCATCGACGACACCGAACTCGAACGCGAGGAAGTGGAGATGATCATCGTAGCCGTCAGCGGCGTCAATGACTGCCTGTACTGTGTTGTGGCCCACGGCGCGTTGCTCCGCATCTACGCGTCCGCGCCCGAACTCGCCGAGCAACTCGCGACTAACCACCGCATAGCAGAGATCAACGAGAGTCACCGGGCGATGCTCGATTTCGCCGTCAAACTGACCGAGAACCCAGAGCAGGTGGTCGAGTCCGACTTCGAGCGCTTGGAAGACCACGGGTTCAGTCGGAAGGCAATCTGGGACATCGGGAGCGTCGCCGCGTTCTTCAACCTCTCGAACCGGCTGGTCCACCTCGCGGACATACGGCCGAATGAGGAGTTCTACGAACTCGGTCGAGATCAGTAATCCTAGGAGCGGTGGGCGCTCACCATCGGGGTATCTCGTCGGTAAGCGCTTCGAGACGGAGTCCTCGGCGTCGTACCACTCGTCCATGACCCGCGCGTAGATGCGTCGGCCGGCACGGAACTTCGCGATCTCCTCGAAGATGGAGTGAACGGTCGACCGTGTGGGCGGCGGCACCTGTCATACGGGGATATATAATCAGGAAGTTCCAATTAAGACCAGACGACAGCCGGAGCCGACTCCGGCCCGATTTCACAGATGACAGACGACAACAACGACAGGACCGAGATAGTTCGAGAACTGTACGACGTGATCCCGTTCCACCGGAAACACGGTATCGAAATCGTCATCGTCACGCCCCGCCGGGCCGAAACGAAGATCCCGTTCGACGATTCACTCGTCGGCAATCCGGAACTGGAAGTCCTGCACGGCGGGGTCATCAGTTCGATCGTCGACCTGACGGGGGCCGCGGTGTTCGCCGGGCGCTAGTCGGGGAGTACACGCCGACGATCGACCTTCGCGTGAACTACCTGCAGCCGGCGGGCAAACAGCCGCTGTACGCGACCGCGACCATCGAGCAGCAGGGGCAACAGATCGGCGTCGCCCACGTCGAGGTCGAATCCGGCGACGAGGTGTGTGCGACCGGAACGGGCGTCTACAAGATCATCAATGAGTGAATCGTTCCCCGTGGGCGGCGTCATCGACGCCCACATGCACCTGATGCCCGACCGACTCATGACGGCGATTCGCGAGTCGCTTTCCGATACCGCCGGGTGGTCGTTCGACCACCCCACGGATCTCGATTCGATGACGGAGGTTCTTGAGCGGGCCGGCGTGGAACAGTGTATCGCGCTTCCGTACGCGCACCGTCCGGGAATCGCGCCGGACCTGAACGAATGGATCTGCGAAGAGACGGCCGACTCGGAGATGGCGATTCCGTTCGCGACGGTCCATGCCGCTGACGAGGACGTCGGCGCTATCGTCGAGGAGGCGTTCTCCCGAGGTGCCCGCGGACTGAAGTTCCAGCTTCCGGTCCAAGGGTTTGCCGCCGACGACCCGCGGCTCGACCCGGCCTACGAAGTCGCCGCCGAGTGGGATTATCCCGTGCTGTTTCACGCCGGCACCGCGCCGATGTTCCGAGGAAATCCCGCCGTCGGCATCGAACCCTTCCGGTCGTTCGTCGACTCGTACCCGGATATCCGGGCCTGTGGCGCACACATGGGCACCTACGAACACGAGACGTTCATGGATCTGGTCCGCGACCGCGAGAACGTTTTCCTCGACACGACCTTCGCGATGTCGTCCGTCGCGGATACGTACATGGACTTCAACCCGAGCGTAATCGGCGACGCGGCGCTAGAGGAACTGTCCGAGTGCATCATGTACGGGTCCGACTACCCGAACATCCCGTATCCGTACGAAAAAGAGCGCGCACACCTGCTCGAACGGGACCTCTCGACTGCGACTCAACGTGACATTTTCTCCCGGACGGCCCGACGGTTCCTCGGAGAGCTCTAGTACCGGTTGTCCACGATTCCGCCGCCCGCTTCTAACTCGTCGACAAGTTCGACCGTATCCGGAGTAATGAGGAGCCGCTCGCCGAGTTCCCTCGCCAGGTCGTCCTCGTCGGCCGCCCCCTCACAGATGACCGTCAGGCGGTCGGTCGACCCCTCTTGGTCGACTTCGATACGGTAGTCGCCGGTCAGTCCCTCGAAGGCCGCGAGCACCGTCTCGATGCTCTCGGGATAGACCTTCACGCCTTTGACTTTGAGGCGTTCGTCGGTTCGACCGATGACGCCGTCGGGCAGGACGACGTCGTCGCCGCGGCGTTCCAGTTCCGCGAGATCGCCCGTCCGGTAGCGAATTAGCGGCAGCCCCGCTTTCCGGACATGGGTAACGACGACCTCGCCGCGCTCGCCTTCCGGGAGGACCTCGCCGGAGTCCGGATCGACGATTTCGACGACGGCGTAGTCGGTGACGACGTGGAGTCCGTCCTCGTCATCGGATTCGGCGGCGACGGGCATGATATGGCGGGTCCCGAAGTAGTCGACGGCCGTCGACGCGTCGAGCGCCTCCTTGACCGCGTCTCGGCGGCCGGGGACGGACGTGAAGGGTTCGCCGGCACCGACGAACGTGTCGACTCGGCCGCCCTCGTCGCCGATTTTCAGCGCGAAACTCGGGTTGCCGATGAGCGCGTCGACGTCGTAGTCGGTGATGACGTCGGCGGCCTGTTCGGAGTCGCCCGGCCCGAGCGGAAACACCTCTACCCCGAGGTCTTCGAGGGCCCGATGGACGACGTATCCCGTGCCGAACAGTTGATAGCCGAAGGTGTTGACGACCCTGTCGCCGGGTTCGATGCCCGCGCGCTTGAACACGTCGGCGTTGACCGACGCCTGGTATTCGATGTCCTCACGAGTGTCGAACACGGGTGCCAGGCCCTCGCCCATCGGCGAGAACGTCACCATCGCGGCCTCGTCGTACAGGGAACCGGTCGGTGGTTCCGCCTCGAAATCGTCCTCTAGAGCCTCGGCCGTCGTGAAGGGCAGGTCGCGAAAGGCCTCCCACGAGTCGATATCCGACGGTTCGACGTCGGCCGCTGCCAGCCGGGATTCATAGAACTCGAAGTCAGTCGCGCGTTCTACCTGCTGTCGAACGGCGTCTAACGTGTCGGAATCGTACATCGTCAAGAGACACGTCAACTCGACACATAAATCCTCCCGTTATCCCTGTCGATTGAGGGAAATATTAAGTCGTCACCGTCCGCTGCCCACGTATGAGCCGTACTGTCGAGGCCCCCGAACGCCTCGTGGGGACGACGGGAATGTCGACGTTTCGGGTAGCGCCAGAACACACGACGACTGTCTTCGGTAAACAGGATATTCCGCCGGGGCGACCAGCGGCGGCGGACGCGACGACCGAGGAGACCGTGTCCGTGCTCGGGACCGGACATCTGCTCTCCCGTGTGGAGTTCACGGGCCGTGAGTCGCTCAACGGCGAGATACCGTCCGGAATGGGCGTCGTGGGTCAGCGCGTGACCGTCGACCACGCCGGGCCAGCGGTAGTCGGGACAGAATTACAGGTGACCACGGACGTGACTGCCGTCGACGGTGCATCGATTACGTACGACGGGCGGGTTGTGACCACCGAACGCGATCGGGAGGTCGGAACTGCCGAAGTCGTCTTATGTCTCGTCGAACGAGATCGGTTCCGAGCGGCCATCGATGGCCGAAATTGTTGACCAATTGACCTATTTCGGTCGTCGTTTGCAGCAGTACTGTAAAGTGGTATGATTGTGACCTCCTGATATATGAGCACGTACCAGAATCTAGAGGATAGCGACGACGCTGTGTGGGCGGAAGCGTTACGACACATGCCCAATCCGATCTACGTCATCGACGCCGACGGCCAGCAGCTGCTCATGAACGAGGCGATGGAGGAGCTGATCGGACTTCCGCGGGATCAGGCGGCCGAACTGGAACTGTTCGAGCTGATGCGGACCGACGAGACTCACGACACCGAAACAACGTTCCTGGACGTCGCACTGGCCGATGAAGAGCCGATAAACGACCGTGAAGTCCAGATACTTACACACGACGACGAACACCGCGACGTCGTCGTCTCGGTCGCCCCGTTGTACGACGGCGACGACGAGCTCATGGGCGGCATCGCGGGGTTCGAGGACGTGACCGAACTCCGGGACAAGGAGCGAGCGCTCAACGAAACGCAGGAACGGGTCGCGGCGGAACTGGGAGACCTGGCGGTACAGCAGGAGGAAAAGACCGAAGCCGCCGCGGAGACCGCCGAGACCATCCGGTCGAGCGCGACCGAACAGGCCGAGAAACTCGAGGACGTGACGGAGGAACTCCACAGTTTCAGCGCGCAGATGGAGGAGGTCGCGGCGAAAACCGACGAGATCTCACAGGCGGCCGAGCAGGCGACCTCGGCGGTGGCCGAGGGCCGTGACGCCAGCGAGCAGGCACAATCGGCGACGGAGTCGGTCGTCAATCAGACGACCGACCTCGTGGAGACGGTCGACGAACTGGCGTCCCGGATGGACGACGTCGAGGCGGTCATCGACGTCATCGCGGAAATCGCCGATCAGACGAACATCCTGGCACTGAACGCTTCGATCGAAGCGGCCCGGGCCGGCGAAGCCGGCAAAGGCTTCGCGGTCGTGGCGGACGAGGTCAAGGACCTCGCAGAGGAGACGCGGACTCACACCGAGGAGATAACCGAACAGATCACGAGGTTGCAAGACCAGACCTCGACGACCGTCTCGGCGGTGAAGGAAACCGAGGACGAACTCACGGCGACGAGCAAACAGATCACCGATGCGATGGCCTCGTTCCGGGAGACGGGGACCCAGATAAACGAGACCGCACGCGGCATCGAGGAGATCGCCGAAGCCAACGACCAGCAGGCCAAGAACGTCGAGTCGGTCGTCTCACTCACCGAGGAGGCACGTGATCAGGCGACGAGCGTCCGTACGGACTCGGCCGACATCGACAGCATCGCCGAGGAACTGCTAACCGTCGCAACGCAACTCCGCGAGAACGTCGAACGGCTCTCCACGGACGGCGAGACGGCCTGATTATTTCGGAGCGCGGTATTCTGCGGTGGGAGTTCGGATCGACGAAAAAAACGGTGCGTGTCAGTACGCGAAGGGCCACTTCCGCAGGTAGTCTTTGAGTTGTCCGAGCGCGGCCAGCATCCCCTTCGGCTCAACGGCCAACACCACGATGATGATGATGCCGAAGAAGACGGGCTCGAGCGATGTTGCGTTCGCCGCGACGGACTGCAGGAAGCCCCGCAGGGACTCCTCGAGAGCGGTCACGATACCGACGCCCAGGAGCGCGCCCCAGACGCGACCGAGACCGCCGAACAGCAACATCACGTAGTGCTGGAGCGTCAGTTCGAGCGTGAAGTAGTCGGGACTGATAAAGCCGATGTAGTAACCGAACAGTCCGCCGGACACGCCGATCATGAAGCCGCCGATGCCGAACGCCAGCAGTTTGTTCCGGAAGACGTTGACGCCGAGGACGCCGGCTGCGAGGTCGTTGTCGTGGATCGCCCGCAACACCTTGTCCGATGCCGCTCCGGCTCAGGTTGAGCGAGATGATCGCGAACAGCAACATCAACACCAGCGAGATGAAGTACAGCTCCATGTCGGTACCGGTGATGGTGAACCACTGCCCGACGAGACCAACCTCGAACGGCATCGTTTGCTGGGTGCCGCCGTGGAGCCACTCCAGTTGTCCGTTGTTGAAGAACCACTCGGNGATGAACTGGAGCGCCAGCGTCGAGATGGCGATGTAGAACCCCTTCACGCGGAACGATGGGATTCCGAACAGTATCGCGACGAATGAGGCGAAGATACCACCGACCATGATCGCCGGAAGCAGGCCGATCTGGACACCGAACAGGCCGTCCGCAAGTATCTGACTCGTCGCGTACGCCCCGATAGCCATGAACGCCCCCTGTGCGAGGACGATCTCGCCGGCGTAGCCCAGAATGACGTTCAGCCCGAGAACCGCAATCGCGAAGATGTAGATCTGCGTGATAGTCGATAGTAACCCACCCTGGACGGCCAGCGGTGCGAGGAACGGAATGGGGAGGGCGAGGACCAGCGCAATGCGCTGGATACGCCAGCGGAACAGCCCCATACGGTCTTCGTAGCTGGTGAAGTACTCACCGCAGGGCATGGGCCCCTCCCTTGATACCGTGATTGGTCGTCCGTTGTACGTCTGTCGAACCGAGATGTCTCGTGTGCATTGTTAGATCCTCTCGATGCGTTCCGTACCGAACAGGCCGCGCGGTTTGATGATGATGACGACCAGCAGGAACACCATGGGAATGATCTCCCCGGCCCCTGGACCGATGACCTCGGTCGCGTAGTAGCCCCCGTACTCCTGGAGAACCCCGACGACGAGTGCTCCCAGGAAGGCCCCCGGAATGCTGTCCAAGCCGCCGAATACGACTGCGGCGAAGATGATGATGCCGACGGATTCGATGGTGAAGCCGGCACCGCCACTGGCCATCGCGAGCAGGATGCCCCCGATGGAGGTAATGGCGATCGACAGCGCCCACGCGATGATGATGGTCCGTTCGATGGAGACGCCGAGCACCATCGCCGCCTGTTCGTCGGCCGCCGCCGCTCGCAGAATGGACCCGGTGACGGTGTACCGGAAGAACAGCATCAGCGAGACGACGACCACCAGTGACAGGACAACACCCAGCGTAAACGACGCGCCGATCGATGCGCCAAGCGGGAGATCGATGCTCCAGCCTGGCTTGAGCGCGGCCGGGTACGACCTGAAGTTCGGCCCGACCAGAAACCGCAGCAAACCGTTGATGATACCGCCCAGCGCCAGCGTCACGATGATGACCGACAGTACGGGTTCACCGATGAAGTGGCGGAAGACGATACGCTCCAGGACGATCCCGAGAACCAGTCCGACCACGATGGTGGCGAGGACTGCGACGATTGCGGGGAGGTTCAACCCCAGCACGGCGGGGGTCGCGAAGATCACGACGCCGTAGGCCCCGAGCAACGCCAACTGTCCCTGAGCGAAGTTGAGCACGCCAGTGACTTTGTAGATGAGCGAAAAACCCATCGCCACCAGCGCGTACAGCGCGCCGAGTCCAATCCCGGCGATCGAGATGCTGAGGAACGTGCTGGCGTCAACCATCCATCTTCCCTCCTTCGATGGCCTCCGTAACTGACTCGTCGACGTCTATGACGCGCATCTCTCCGCGTTCCTGTGATTCTCTGCCGTTCTGGTAGGTTATCGTAAGCTCCATTTCGACTGTCTCCTGTTCGGCGAAGATCCCATCGATGAGGTGCTCGTACCGGTCGGTGACGACCTCGCGACGGATCTTCCCGGTTCGCGTAAGTTCACCGTCGTCGGCGTCGAACTCCTTGAAGAGGTTGACGAAGCTCGTGATGTCGACGTCATCGAGGCGTTCGTTGGTCTCCGCGACGACGCCCCGAATGAGTTCAAGCACTTCCGGCTTTTGCGTGAGGTCGCGGTAGCCCGTGTACTGGATGTCGCGCTGATCCGCCCATTCGGCGACGTTGTCGTACCGGATATTGACGATCGCCGAGAGGGCTTCGCGTCCGTCGCCGACGACGAGTACCTCCTTGATATAGGGGTTGAACTTCAGTTTCGTCTCGACGCTTATCGGCGCGATCGGCGTGCCGTCAGCGAGTTCGAGCACGTCGTCCATCCGGTCAAACACCTTGACGTGGCCGTCTTCGGTGAGTGCACCGAAGTCATCAGTGTGAAGCCACCCCTCTTCGAGGGCGCTCTCGGTCTTTTCCGGTTGGTTGTAGTACCCGCTCGTGACGACCGGACCGCGGACGAGCAGTTCACCGCTGGTCGTGATGCCGACCTCGACGTTCGGGAACACCTCCCCGACCGTGTCGACGTCGATGTCCCCGTCGCGGTGCATTGTCACGAAGCCGCACACCTCGCTCTGGCCCCAGATCTGTTTCAGCGGGACGCCCAGCGCGTGGTAGTACTGAAAGTGGTCCTCGCCGAGCGGGCCACCGCCCGTGTAGACGTTCTTCGCGCGTTTGAGGCCGATCTTATCGAGGATCGGTCTGTAGGCGACCCAGTGAGCCACCCAGTGTTTCGCCCGCAGCGACAGCGGCGGTTCCTCGTCGCTTTTGTCACCGCTGACGTACTCGGCGTATTTCTCGCCGATGCTCATCGCCTTGTCGTACACCCAGCTTTTTAGCCGGGTCGTGTTCTCGATCTTCGCCTTGATGTCTGCGACCCACCCCTCGTAGGAGTGGGGCGAGGAGAAGATGATCTCCGGTCCGATCTCCCGGAGGTCCTCCTGTTCCGTTTCCGGCTCTTCCGGAAAGTTCGCCGTCCAGCCGCCGACGAATGCGGCGGCAATCAGAATCATCTGCTCGCCGACCCACGCCATCGGGAGATACGAGAAGTAGTCCGATTCCTTGGGCAGCGGGTCGATCTCGATGGCCGCTTTCGCGAGATTGAGGAAGTTGAAGTGGCTTAGCTCGACTCGCTTGGGCATCCCGGTCGTCCCACTGGTCGGGGACAGCATCGCCGGGGTATGCGGGTCGATCTCCGAGATGCGGTTAGTGAGGTAGTCCTCGGCCACGTCGCCGATTTCCAGCCGCTCGCGACCGCGGCTTTCGATCTCGTCGTAGGAGACGATCTCGACGTCCTCGTCGTCACCGTAGCGGAACATCCCCCGCTCGTCGCGGTAGACGATGGTTTCCAAGGTGTCGGACATGTCCGTCACCTTGAGCAGCTTGTCGACCATCTCCTGGTCTTCCGCGTAGGCGACCTTCGGCTCGATGAGGTCGAGCTGTTTGCCGATGTCCTCGGGCAACATCTCCTCGTAGTTCGGTGCGGCGATACCGCCGAGCGACTGGGCACCCATCCAGGACCACAGTTGGTGCGGTCTGTTGTACCCGATCGTAAACAGGATGTCCTTGTCGCCGAACCCGAGGTCGTCGAGTCCGAGCGCGAACCACTTCACGCGCTCGTAGTACTCTTCCCAGGTGAACTCCTGCCAGACGCCGTACTGCTTCCAGCGCAAGGCGACGTCCGTCCCGTGCTCCTCGACGTGTTCAAGGAGGATTTCGGGCAGCGCCCGGTCCTCGACGATGTCGACCTGATCGTCCTCGGGTGCGGTGATCACTCGGTCTATCGACAGGCCCTCCGCCTCGACGTCACTGTCGAGTTCGTTTTCGTTAGCAGTCATGATCAGTCAACTCCCGTGTAGACGCGTCGGACCTCCGGATCCTCGACGACCGCGTCCGGTGGCCCGCGTGCGATGATGCCTCCCTTCTGGAGGACGAGCATGCGGTCCGAGACGTCGGTCACGACCTCGAGGTCGTGTTCGATCATCACAATCGTGATCTCCTCCTCCTCGTAGAGGTCCGTGATGAATCGGATCATGTCGTACTTCTCGTCGAAGGTCAGTCCGCTCATCGCCTCATCCAACAGGAGGACGTCGGGTTCGAGCACGAGCGACCGGGCGAGGTCGACGCGGCGACGAATCCCCAGTGGAAGCCCCGTAATCTTGCTGTGTCGGTGCTCCCAGAGTTCGAGGTAGTCGAGGACTTCCTCGACGCGGCGCATGTTCTGGGCCTCGGTTTTGCGCCCCGGGCCGTAGAACGTCAGCGCCTCGAGCAGGTTCGGGTGGTCTTTGACCGCCCTGACAGTCATGACGTTTTCGAGGACGTCTTCGCTCTCGAACAGTTCGAGCCCCTGAAACGTCCGCCCGAGGCCGCGACGGGCGCGCTTGAACGATTTCAGGTTCGTCACGTCCTCCCCGTTGAGGTAGACCTGCCCGCCCGGGTCCGGGTCGTAGAACCCGTTCAAGATGTTCAAAAGGGTCGTTTTTCCCGCGCCGTTGGGACCGACGATAGAAATCCACTCGCCACTGTCGATGCCGACCGAGACGTCGTCGACGGCCGTCACCGCTCCGAACGTCTTGGTCACGTCTTTACAACCGAGGACGGCCTGTTCCGGCGGTACCTTCGGCCCGTCCCGGAGAGCGGCGTTCGGTTCGGATGTCGTAGTTGTGTCGCTACTCATACTCTGGAATCAGGTCCATCGTTTGCGTATCTTGTAGTGTTTGATGTCCGTGTACCGGCCTTCCTCGCGGCTGGTTCCGAGGTAGAACTCCTTGATCTCCTCGCGGTTCATCAGCGTCTCCGCGGGGTCTTGCAGTTCTATCTGGCCGTTTTCGAGGACGTACCCGTAGTCGGCGATTTGCAGCGTGCGCTTCGCGTTCTGGTCGGCCACGATCATCGTAATGTCTTCTTTCCGATTGATCTCGACCAGCGTCTCGAAGATGTCCTGAACCAGTTTCGGTGCCAGGCCCAGCGACGGTTCGTCGAGCAATAGCAGTTCGGGCCGGTGGATCAGCGCACGGGCGATAACGAGCATCTGCTGTTCGCCGCCGCTGGTGTACCCCGCCTTGATGTCGAGGATGTCCTCGAGTTGCGGGAAGTACTCGAAGGCGAGTTCGTAGTCCTCCTCGCTGTAGGACAGCCGACGCCCGCCGCGATACAGGCCACAGCGCAGGTTCTCCTCGACCGTGAGGTCCTCGAACGTCCTGCGACCCTCGAGGATGTGGGTCACGCCGTTAGCGACCATCGTGTTGGTGTCGGCGTTGGTCGTGTCTTCGCCCTTGTAGCGGATCGAACCGCGGGTGACCTCCCCGCGTTCGGTCAGCCCGATACCCGAGATCATCTTCAGGATCGTGCTCTTGCCGGCACCGTTCGGTCCCAGCAGCGCCACGATGTCGCCTTTCTCGGCCTCCATCGACACGCCCTGTACAGCGAGGAAGTGCCGGTCGTAAACGATCTCGACGTTGTCGAGTTCGACGACTGGCGGTACTTTCGCGGTGGCGTCCCCGGCCATATTAGAGCCCGATCCAATCGTTCTTTCGGGGCAGGTCGATGGTCGTGTCGTACTCGAACGCCCCGTCCTGGACCTGGTACACCCGGCCGCTCATCGTCGGGCGGCGGTCGCCCTCCTCGTAGGTGAATGGCTGGGCGAGACCGCGAACGTTCCAATCGCTGATCTCGAACATGCCCTGCCGGAAGTCCTCGCCGGAGCTCATATCGCCGACCTCCGCCGCGTTCTGCAGGCCCTTGAGCGCCATGAGCGCGTGGATGACGCCACGGACGTAGTTGAGGTTGGCCACGGACGGGTCGTCCATCGACCGGTCTTCGCGCTCGAAGGAGTCCTCGATAATCTGCTTGCCCGCCACGTCGCTGTCCATGACCTCGTTGAACACCTTGAAGCCGCTCGCGTAGCGAACGCCCTCGAACAGTTCCGGCGACTCCTGAATCCGGGTTTCGTCGACCGTGTAGGTGAGTCCCATCACATTGACGTCGGGATAGACGTCCTGTCGGGCGGACAGTAGAACCTGCATCGGTGCCGCCGTGTTCTGGTGGATGAGATAATCGATGTTCCGGTTTTTGGCTTTCCGCATCTGGGAGTTCGCGGAGTTGGCGTCCAGTGCGAGGTTGATGTTGTCCCCCAGTTCCAGACCCAGCGATTTGGCGTACTTGCGACCGCCTTCAACGGGCGATTTGCCGAAGGCGGTGTTCGAGAAGATGAACCCCACTTTCGCGTCGGGGTCGTTCTCCGCGATCCACTTGATCAGTGACCGCGCCTGACTCGTGTAGTCGAGGTTCCCGAAGAAGTTGTACGGCGTTTCCTCAGTCACCAGTTTCGCCGAGTACGACGCCGAGATGTACGCGATCCTGTCTCGCGCGATCGATGGAGCCAGCGCCTCGGTATCGGCCGTCCCCCAGCCGATGATAGCCGGCGGGTTGCTCCCGCTCGTGTACTCATCGTACGCGCTCTTGGCCTGCGGGACGTCGTACGAGTAGTCCTGCCAGTCGTGGTTGATCTCGCTGTCGAGTTCGTCGTTGTTGTTGATCCATTTGATCGCGTCCCGGGACCCGATCCCGGCCGGCCTCCCGACGTCTGACGTCGCACCACTCATGTCGTAGATACCGGGAACCGAGACGCCACTGCTATCGCCACCACCGCCGAGACAGCCAGCGAGCGCCATCGTCGTCGCTGCTCCGGCTCCTTTCAACACTGTGCGTCGGCCGAACCTGTCTGACTCAGATGAGATACTGTTCTCTGTCATAGGATAACATAGCGCAGATAGATGTCCACTAACGTATTATATGTTTTGATACCGGTGTGATTTCACGAATACCTGGACAATAATAACTGGATAAAATTCTCGTTCGCGTTTATTTCGAGGATTCACTTCGGAATATACGTCCCGCTCGTCACAGGCTCCATCGGGCGCGGGACGTGTGATAACGACCGACACTATAATATATACGACCCTCAACATTTGCTCCATGTTCACAGTTGTAGTCGGTATCGACACGAACGTCGACCGTGCAGTGTCACAGGCACAGACGGTCGCGAAGATCCCGGATGCGGCCCAAGCGGTCAGGGCAATTCTCCTCCACGATTTCGGCAAGAACCCCGAAGGCGGGACGGTCGAGCAGGTCGCGTCGGTCAAGCGGGCGCGAGAGATACTTGAAGACGCAGGCATTAAGGTCGAACCTGAAGGGACCAGCGGGAAGGCAAGCGACGCCATCATTCGGGCTGCCGATCGCCACGACGCCGACCGTATCGTCCTCGCAGGCCGCAAACGCTCGCCAACCGGCAAGATGCTCTTTGGGAGCGTCACACAGGCGGTTATCCTGAACACGGACCGACCCGTCCTCGTCTGTAGCGCTGCCGAGACGACCTAACGGTCGCCTTAAGGGCAGCGAGATAGCGGGTTCTACACGGATTAGCGGCTGAGTTCGTAGCCGCTCTTCCGGTCCCAGGCGTCGGCCGTCCCCTCGGCTTTCAGGTCCCGCTTTCGGACCTTCCCGGACGGACTCCGCGGGAGGTCGTCGCGGAGTTCGATGTATCGCGGGACCTTGAGGTACGGGAGCTGCTGCTCGCAGCGTTTACAGACGTCGATGGGCGTAATATCGGTGCCGTCTTCGGGAACGACGAGCGCTTTGATCTCCTCGTTGCCCCGTTCGTTTCGGACGCCGACCACCGTCGACTGGCGCACACCGGGCTGTGCGTTGATAACACTCTCGATTTCGAGCGACGAAATGCGTCCGTCGACCCGACCTCGGTAGATCGAGTTGTCCCTGTTGGCGATGAAGTGGAGGTATCCATCCTCGTCTTTGTACCCGATCCCACCGGTGTGAAGCCACTGATTGCGGAAGGCTTCCCTCGTCGCCGGTGGGTTCTCGTGATACTGTTTCATCATCGTGTTCGGGCGTGTCGGTCGCACGACTATCTCGCCGGTCTCACCCGTCGGTACCGGCCAGTCGTCGCTGTCGACGATTTCGAGTTCCACATACGAGGCTTCCGTTCCGACGCTGCCGAGCCTTCGATCACTCGGGCGGTTGTACGTCGCGATCGTCGCCGGTGTGACACCGTACCCTTCGAGAACAGTGACGTCGAAGCGATCCTCGAAGTTCCGAAACATCTCGTCGTCGGTCGCAAATCCGAAGCTGTGGCCGATAGCCAACTCCGCCGGTGTGTCGGCGACGTCCGCGGCGGCGTCCTGATTCTGGAGGACCGAGAGCATCCTGCTGAGATAGAGAAACACCGTGGCGTCGTGTTCCGCGATCTGATTCCAGAATCTCGACGGATCGAACTGTTCTTCGAGGACGAAAACGGCGTCAGCGAGCAGCGAGCCCATCACACCGATCTGGAACGTGAAACTGCTGTACAGCGGGAGAGTCGTGAATATCCGATCGTCCGCCGAGAACTCGAAGAGGTTCTTCGACGCCTCCCATCCGGTGTTGATGTACGCATAGTTGGGTAACACGACCCCTTTGGGCTGTTCTGCAGCGTTTCGCTGGACGTAGATCGCGGTAAGCGGGTCCGCCTGCTCCACGGACACGTTCGGTGTGGTGGTACGGTTCCCCGCGAGGAGTTGTTCGAAATCCCGATAGGAGTGCCCGCTCGAGTGTTCGTCGAGGAGATACTCAGTACTTCACAAAGCCGCTTAGTTAGAACGTCTGCTTGCTGAAGGTGTGTCTAAAACCAAACAA
>Ga0065697_1001105_pt1 | contig 14710 bp, 10 predicted proteins | sample AntLakMe24m_08um_FD_59086 | JGI IMG/M metagenome (GOLD analysis project Ga0065697, IMG submission 59086) | Hypersaline microbial communities from Antarctic Deep Lake - 24m 0.8um v2 (version 3) | ecosystem: Environmental > Aquatic > Non-marine Saline and Alkaline > Hypersaline | place: Deep Lake... | reverse complement strand
AATTATACAGAAAGTGACTATTTTGTGGCGTTCAGGCAGCACCCTCTCGACTCGTTCGGGAAGTAACGATTTTTAACTACTCTCGGAAGTGTGTTGTGGTTTAACAAACAGCCGTCTGCTCTCCGTACGGATCCAGAGTGAGAAAACGGGTATGAGAACTGTTGTATGACACTCTCCGAGAAGCCAAAGGTAGTGGCATACCCTTAGGGATGTACCCGTTGGGACTCAGTGAACTTGGTTCGGTGAACTCAGACTACTCTGTTGAAAAGAGTGATTTACTGTAGTTTGTCCAGTCAAAGTGAGTCTAGCGCGAATCGGTTGCCATCCGGGTATTTTGGAGATTTCATTGTAAACTATATCAGATCCTGTATGTATTTGAAGTAATCGTAGGAGTGTGATTTTGAGCGTCTTGGTGTATTTATCTGCATTCTTCTTCGCTTGTCCATAGATAATGTCCAGTAGTAGAGATATGTCAGACGGGACTATTACTTTTAAGACCCACCAGCAGAAAGGGGATACCAAGGCAGGACACAGTAATCACTGGTCGGCGTTGGAAGCCTGAAGAAGGCCCCGGACACGTTGCTTCGTGTCCTCAAAGGTTGGCTACCTCGGCCTTCTTCCGCTGTGGGCTTAAGTGTTACCCCACATAGCGACTGCGCTGTCAATTGACAGTGTCCTCATCGGAGATAGAAGTGATGCAATCCATACAGACACAATCTGAAGGAGGTGACTGCGAGTAGCTCGCGCTGCTCCATATTCATGACTCACAGGTACAGGTTCAAACGACAATCCGGGTGTGAAGTTTCCAGGCCTCGCCCCGGATGTCGTTTTGCAGTATCGCTGAAGCGGACCAGCAGAGCCGGTCCTCAACACGGATGGAGCGGTGTTTTCGGCTCGCTCCTGTCCATAGCATGGACGCAAGGGTTCAAATTGGTTTCGGGACCCTCGCCGGCCTCCACGCAGTCCGCACCTCATCACGGACTGCATGCATACTAATCGACAACAAGGAATTCGAAAGATCGTCCCGGGAGGCCCAGTTTCTGCTGCTGGAATCACCGTTACAGAGGTCACCCCACGGGTGACAGAGTGGGTGCCTGAACTCCTCACCGACTTGCTACCGGTTAGCATTCGGTCAGTTCGGAGATTCACCTATCAAAAAGACGCACACGTACTCACGCACGCGCGTTACGGTTCCGTTCTTCGGCATCTTCAGGAGGACACCCTAGGGTTCAACCACGGAACATGGCAAAACACAACGGGAACATGGAGTGATGCAGAGGCCGAAGCGGTCGAATACGTGAACTCACTTGTCGAGTTCGCATTCAAATACTACGACGTAGACGAAGACGATCTCGACGAACTCTCAGGCTACCACCGGCATCGATACCAATCACTCAACGACACCCTCACCACGATCAGTACAGGACGTGGCCCTGTCAATGCCGGGCTCGAAGCCCTCGCCAAGGGACCAGTTCGCCTCCACGAGGAACTTGACGACACCACCCAACCCATCACACTCGTACTGGACGGGGAATCGTGGAAAAACCTTGATGACCGCGGAACTGGAGTTCGAGCACTCGCCGCCATCGCTGTTCTCGGATCAACATTCGATATCCGTCTGGTCGTCTCACCAGCACTGGACACTGCGATTGAACGACGCTACCCTGCGTGGTATGATACCCATCTCAGTCTTACTGAGACCAGTGAGACGTCCACCCCAGAAACCTCCAGTGGGGACAGTCAACCATCATCGGACAAACTTCAGGCGGCGTGGGAAGCGATCCAGAACCTTCCAGAAGAATCGGGAAAACTTCGTCTTTTGGGGAACCTGCCCGTTGACAGGAGTCGAGACTATCGTGATCTCAAGCAGGATGATGAGATCCACGTGGAGCCCGGGACCGTTGGTCGCTACATCCTCGATCTGGAAGACTTAGGATTCGTAGATATTGACCGTCGTGGCCAATACAACAGTGCGTCACTTACCGATCTAGGACGGGTTGCCGTTGAGCAGTATGTCACCCCGGACAACAGGATCATCCATCCGGCCCAATCGACTTTGGAGACGCATCTTACGCCGACCCCTCAGCCTCAGGCAGGTACAGTGTATTCGGCGCGAATGAACACGATGGGAGGGGACGGCCCTGGAACAGCAGAGGAATGGATGGCTGCAACAGGCACTGCTGGTGAAGATGCCGACTACGTTCAGTGGCTGAACGGCCCCTCTGGCGTCCTTGATGCTTGGGGAATGCACCAGCGGTACCTTGCTGGACGTCGTGATCGAGGCGTCACTCTCGTTGATGACCGTATTGAGCGTTTTGAGGATGGGCGAGTCTCCTATCTCAGTTGTTTTGATGATGATCTCCTCGTAGCTGCTCAGTGGGGCGGCCCCCTTCCCACCTTGGGACGTCTCGCGGGAACCTTACTCAGCGACAAGGCGTTGAGTAAGATTCTGACCCCCTCACAGCTTGGTTCCGAGTTCGAGGAAATCGATGATGCTGTTGTCGATCAGCTGGATCGTGACGCTGGAGAGATCCTCCGTTGGGGCCACCAAATTGGATGGTTTAGCGAAGATGAAGAGAACTACGACGGATGGCGTGACCGCATCGGAACTGTCCGCAGTCTGTGTCTACAACAGGTTGGAAAACTCACGAACAGTGACGACGTTGAAGCGCGGGCTGAATTAATGCGTGATCTGCACGGGCTCATAGCCTCGGCGACACAGCTGTACTACTCAGCCGGTGTAGACGTCACAATTAACATCCGAGTCCCTGACACGGGAATGCTCATTAGTGATGAGCAACGCCTCAACGATTTCCTTGATTTCGCCAGATACACCGTCCCGAAGCAGTCCGTGTACGGCATTCACTCCGGGTACAGAATGCTCCTGGAGGACCGGCCCGACAAGCTCAAACGACGTCTTCCGTACGACGTGGACGAGACTGACCCAACGATGCATCTGACGGCATCATGGGTTCTCTCAGGTCCAACGATAACCGATCTCCACGATGACATCGAGCGGGCTATCGATCAAGAGGCAGCCGAACTCCGTGAAGCGGTTGCGAACGGACGGGAATCAGCACCGGTGATGGAAATCCCCGTACAACTCGGGACCTCGTACTCCGCGATCCGAGACCTCGTCGAAGAATACGCGTCGGCGAAGAACTACCAAGTGGCTCACCAGGGGGGTCTTCATGAAGGAGAACAGGATCTCGAACGGCTCGTCAGGCTGTTCCTCCGGGTTCTCGGAACGGAAGATCGGCCACACCGAGCGTGTCCTCATGACGTGGCCGAGGCAATGCTCCACATCGCCCAATCTACCCAGAGTTACGACTTTATCACTGTTCGAGACATCTCGTACGGGTTGTCGAATCTCCCCACGGAACGCCTCCTGCCTGAGCTCCCACCAACAGCGACGCAACTCCTCAAAACACTGCTTGACGCAGATGACCCGATGGGTCGATCTGAAATCATTGATACCGCGGATATCTCAGAGAGTAGTTACGACCGCCACATCAACGAACTCGCTGCTTGGGATATTATCGAACCCCGGGAAATCGAGGGGCACCGCCGTTGGGAAGCCCACTTAGAACCGTGGTGGACTCCCCAGAGTAATCGTGATGACCCATTCGCCGACCCGAATCCAGACACAGGTATATTCAACCCTGAGTACCCACGTGATGTCGCCAGTGCAGTAATGTGCCACCTTACCACCCATTACGACTTACCTGATCTCAAAACGACGTACATCGAGGGTATCCGTCCCGGAGACGATATCAAGACCCTCTTCGAGGAATACGACCGACTCAGACGATGGTGGCCGTTCATCTGGGGTGCATTCGCCGATTCGAGTGACCTTGAACGAGGCCCATCTGGTACAGCAGCCTCGGGCTCCACCGTCGTTCGTCTTGGTCAATCTCCAGGGCCTGATGCAGCACAATCGAGCCTCCAAGACGTTTCAGAAACAGCTACCCAACGAAATCGTCTCAGCCAAGCGTCCCTGGGACTGGACTAATGATTGAAGGCAATCGATAACTACGCAATGAATCCTCCACAACCAGCATCTGAACCGTACTCGAAAGGCGATAAAGTAACCGTCTACGTGGGTGAAGACGACGCCGATGTCCAGTACCACGGCGNNAAATGCGTCGTCACTGACCGTCTGCAGGATGATCTGAACACCGAGACAGGCCGTGACCGTGATCAGTACCTCTACCGCATAAAAAGACGTTCAACGGGCGAGGTTCTTCCCGTTGATTTCCGGCACGGTGATCTTGTTCCCACGGCAGCATACGAGGAGTAACTCTAGTCACGCGAAATCAGGCAACTGCGTAGTGATAAGTTTTCCATACCTTCATAAGAGTAAAGCGGTTTTCAAATGGTATGACTCTCCAGCAGATTACCGCGAACGATATCGCGGGCTGGGACTCTCTCCAGGACATCGCTGACTCTTTTGAGAAACGCGGGCTGAAACCACGCCCGAACCTCGGGGAAGACAACGAACTGGTTCTCCAACTTGCTGACGACGAATTCGTTGTGCTCGTCAACGCAGGACCTGGTGAATCTGCGACTGACTTCAAGCCAGATAACCGATCGCAGCACACCAACCTCGTCGCCACGAACGACTTCGAGGAGTTCACATTCCTCACGCGAATGCGGACCTGGGAAGGCCAGCAGCACGGTCGAATCAAGCATCAAAAAATACTCATTCACTAAGAACCAGTTCACGAGCGACAGCGGGGAGAAGAACACCGTCCTGAAGAAGCTCAACTCTATTGAGTATGGTTCCTCTGCAGCAATCTACGACACGCTATACGACACACAGCAGGTTGTCAAAGAATTCTACCAAGAGTTCGAAGACCTCCGTACTGACCTCGTTCAGGAGGTTTCCGGCATTCCCAACGACCGAGGTGATGCGAAGCAGCGCTACGTGCAAGTCATCCTCGACCGGATGATCTTCCTGTACTTCATTCAGGAGAAGCGCCTATTAGATCGGAATCCGAATTACCTCCACGAACAGCCTGAAGACGTCGTTGACGAAGGCGAAGACCGATACGAGAACTTCTACCGGCCACTATTCTTCGACTACCTCGCAGAGGACAAGCAGAACCCTAACTTCGGGAGTCTCCCCTACCTGAACGGTGGGCTGTTCGCCAAGAACCCCATTGAGGAAGACTTTCCTGATGCGAAGCTCGGTGAGTCTGCCGAAGAGACGAACCAACTCTTCGACGACATTCTGGACTTCCTATCGAATTGGAACTGGAATGTAGACGAACGCCTGGACATCGTTGATCCAAAAAACCTTTCGCCCGCGATTCTCGGACACATCTTCGAGCAGACGGTCAATCAGAAAGAGATGGGGGCGTACTACACGCCTGAAGAGATCACCGGGTTCATGGCCCGCCAGACAATCCACCCGTACCTCCTCGACCAGCTCAACGAGGCCGTAGACGCCGAGTACAAGGAAATTGACGATGTGTTCGGCTTCTCGACAGTGGATGCTGCGGGCGCAGAGGCCCTCGCAGACGGTGGTGCTGTCACAGCGCAGGTGCCAACCGAGAACGTGCAAACACATCACGTCGAAACGTTATATCACGACGTGCTGACGGAGATGCGCGTGCTCGACCCCGCAGTTGGGAGTGGTGCATTCCTGCTCGCCGCGCAGGAAGTGTTGCTGGACATCTATATACAGTGCATCGAGTTATTCCAGCAGCTCGATGCCGAGGGAAAAGGCTGGGAACTGGGAAGCAGGACGCGTGACGAGTTGGAGGAGATCGAGACGGGAAGGGGAAGTACCGTCCCTCTATGCGAAGCGTGCAGTTATCCTGAACAACTTATACGGGGTTGATATCGATGAGGGTGCTGTCGAAATTTGCAAGCTGCGTCTATGGCTCTCGATGGTCGCCGACATCGAGGATGAACCAAGTGAGGTGGAACCGCTGCCGAACATCGATTTCAACATCCGACAGGGGAACAGCCTCATCGGTCAGATTGATGCCGTTGTCGAGACCAACGAAGACGGTAACAGTGAGTTGGGCGCGTGGGAGCGTAAAACCCGGTTCGAGGATGTCAAGCAAGCCATCAAGAACCACAAGAGCGCCGGCACGAGTGCCGAAGCACAGAAGTGGCGGAAGGAAGCGGAAGCCCGTATCGAAGAACACCGTGAGAAGTTCGACAAGATCCTTCGCGGGGAATTCCAAGATGCAGGCTTCGATGACATCACAGTCGATGAACTCCGAGACTGGTCGCCCTTCCATTGGCCGTTAGAATTCGCGGACGTATTCGAGGAGGGTGGCTTCGACGTGTTCATCGGGAACCCACCGTGGGACATGCTTTACGCGAACCGCGACGACTTCTTCATCCGGTATGACGAGCAATTCCGCAACTATCCCTCGGAAGAGAAGGACGAAGTGATGGAGGATCTCCTTTCAATCCCTGACATCGCACAAGAGTGGGAAGCGTATCAGGACTCGATGGATACCCGAGCGGACTTCTTCACCAAGGGGGACACCTACAAACTCCAGTCTCCAGTGGTCGGTGGTCGCACGATGCCAACGAAGAACGAGTTATCGGCTCTCTTTCTGGAGCGAGTCTTCAAGCTCTCTCGGGACGGCGTGAAGGTTAGTCTGCTTCTCCCTGGTACAATCTTCGGTGGAGTGATGGGCAAAGATCTCCGGATGCATCTACTGGATCACACTGACGTGGAAAACCTCATCGGATTCGAGAACAAGGGAATCTTCGAACAAATCCATCGGCAGTACCGCTTTGCGATTCTGACGTTTGAGTACGGTGGGACGACTACTCATCTTCGAGGAATCTTTAACCAGCGCAATATGGACGTGCTGTACGACATCGAAGATGTAGCCGCGGAAATCCCAAGAGAGGTGCTTCTCAACTACTCACCCGAGGGTCGTATCTTCCCATCCATTACCTCACAGGTTGAGGCAGATGTCCTTAGCAAGGTTGTCAATCAACCCTCATTAGACGAGGAGATAGAGGACGCGTGGTCAGTTAATATGCTCACCAAGGAGTTCGTCGAATCGACCGACAAAGACCGTCTCCAGACATCACCCCAGGGGGCAGACTATCCGGTCTATGGAGGGAGGAACATCCACCAGTTCGAGCACGACAACACCCACACAGAGAGCTTGGATGGGCCCAAATACTGGAGTTGCGGAATGTACGATCCGCCGAACAGCGCACAGTACCGAGTCCGGGAGAAGAACTTCAATCGGGGGCATCTCAAGCGTTCGATCTATGACGCCTTCGGAGGCCCGGAGACGAGTCAGTCACAGGTTCAGTTCGTGGATGACCTTCTCGAAGAGCATCGCGGTCACGGACTTGAGGAAGAGGACGTACTTCTCGATTGTACCGAGTACCGAATCGGCATCAGAGACGTCTCTCGGTCGCGCGACGAGCGAACGATAATTGCGACCGTTCTTCCGAAGGAGGTCATCTGCCTCCACACGATTAACACCTTCAAACCGTTCGCTATCGAGCCCGAAGAAGAGCATCTCTCGGAGTCCCCGCTTCGGTCACCCTACGTACGGCGGTTCACCGACCACGAGCTGTTTGCGGCTACAGGGATATTGAACAGCATCGCTTTCGACTTCCTAATGCGGACGAAGGTTGAGACCCACATCGTGAAGCGGGAGTTACTTGAATCACAGATGCCCCGTCTAACCGAGGGAGACGACTGGTTCCTCTACATCGCCGAACGAGCAGCTCGTTTGAACTGCTACGGTGAGGAGTTCGCCGAGATGCGTGAACGACTCGGCGGTATCGAACCAGCGATCGACCAGCATAAGCGGCGGGAGTTACAGGCCGAGATCGACGCTGCCGCGTTCTACGCGTATGGGCTCGAACGACGAGACGTGGAGTTCGTGCTTGATGACTTCCATCGTGTGTCCAATCCTCGAATCATGACCGAGAAGTACTTCGACATGGTATTAGAGAAGTATGATGTACTCAAAGAGGGAGGGCCTAAACCGTAACTGCGACTAATCCTATCTGGAATCCTACGTTCCAATCACTCCCCAACACATCATCCGAGCTTGGACGTCGCTTTCCCCTACGAGCTTCGCTTGATACTCAGTGGACGCTTCGACGTTCTCTTCTAGGAACTCCTCAAGTTCTTCTAAGAACTCGACAGGAGGCCACTCTGGGAACGAGTCATACTGTTCATTATGGCGAAAAGTATCTCGGAGAATCCGGTCTTCGTCCGTATTTGCTAACTTCACGTCCTGTAGGCGTTCTCGGAGTTCCCCAGCCCATTCTTCGAGCGTTTCGTACTCATCCGCTGGAACAGACATCTCATCGTGGTTTGGCTGCAGGTAATGAGTGATGAAGTCCAAGATTGTCTCCTGCTCCTTCGAGAACGCTTCACCCTGCTTGAACGCACCTTCGACTTGCCCCTCCTGGATTGCCTCTAAGCGGTCATCGAGAACGTCTCTAATTGCCTCACGGTTCGCCAGGACATTTTCAGCATCTCCGACGATCGGTTCACCCGTAACTGATGGATTGATCCTGAGTGTCCCGACCGGGCGCTCTTTCACGTCGTCTGTGAACGGCTTGTAGTAGAACGCTCGACGGACACGTCCGAGTGGTGACCCGTGGTCTTCGTCGTCGAACCAGAGGTGTGCGAGGCCAAACACACCCGGACGTGGACCCGAATCGTGGCCAGTAACATTCGTGTACAGAAATTCGCGGTCGTCTGGTGGGTCATCGAAGTAGTCCTCAGCGTACTCGAAGTCGTCCGCCGTGAGTCCGAAGTCCTCGTTCAACTCCTTCTTCAGCAAGAACCGCTCGTACGCAGCCTGCTCGTTGCTTCCTGCGTTCCTCAGTAGTGGATTCTTGCTCGTGTCATCGAGCTCATTCACGTCGTCGATTTCCCGTGAACGCTGTAGCGAGTCTCCAATCTCATCCACCTGTAACTCACCAATTGTCTTCTCGGTGTTTACGCCAGTCTTCTCCAGAATCTGGTCCTCGTTCGGATCGAGGATGTTGTTTTCTTTCCCAACGATGAGTGCGATGTCGTTGATTTTCGCTTGCAGGCGTTTGAGGAGTTTGATGGCGGCCTCGATGTCCCCGTCGGGGTAGAAGTTGTGGACGTACTTCTTTTCAGTACTCCCGATTCGGTCGATACGACCCACGCGCTGGACGATTCGCATCGGATTCCACGGCAGGTCGTACGAGACTTGGACCGACACATCCTGTAGATTGACCCCTTCCGACAGTGTGTCGGTCGCTACGACGTACTGTAGCTCCGATTCACCCGATTCAGCCAGTGTTTGCTGGTATCCCGAAGCCTCGGGTGCGAACCGCTGAATGACATCTTGCTTGTTCTCGTCCCCACCTTTGACGACTGCGCTATTTGCGTCCGTTAGTGGTGAGTCAGGGTTGTTCAGAAGCGTTCGATGGACGTAGTCCGCGGTGGCGCGGTACTGAGTGAAGATGAGGACCTTCTCGTCATCGTATCCGTTGAGGACATCTGCGAGCCGGTCGATCTTCGGGTCACGGAACTCTCGGAGCGAGAACACCGCTTCGTAGAATTCCCGCGTCGCTTCATCAACGTCATTCAGATCGCTTCGCGGGTAGAGAACCGGATTCAACTCTTCTTCCGGAACGTCTGGAAGCACCCCAGCGTTGTGATCGTGCAGCCATTGTCGGGTCGAAACGGCCTGGTCACTCACATCACCGGAGTCACGGGCGACATCTCCGATGAACTGCGACAGGAAGTACGCCAGGAGCGTCAGGTCTTCCCGGATGTACGACTTAACCTCGCCAATCGTCGCATCGGCTAACTCGTCTGTGTCGTCGCTCTCACGATCCTCATCGGCACGAACGGCGGTCGTATCGAATCCGAACTCTTCGAGTGTCTGTTCGAGGTCTTCTACGGCGTCACTACCTTCTACGAAGTCATCGAGCGTCACCGAGTCTTCGCTGCCTTGCGCCGCACGAAGCATGTCTATCTTCTCTTCTTCTGGAAGCCCATCAAGCAGACCGAGGAGTTGCCGCTCGCTCTGGTGCAGCGTCTCGATTGACTGTACAAATGCGTATGTAGAAGACTCCAGTCGCTTGAGCAGGTTTAGCTTGTATAGGGCTTTGAGTGTCCCACCTGCCTTCGGGTTCTTCACTGTGATGTGTGGAAGATGAAGTGCGTCCATTACGTCCGGCAGCATCCTATACACCGGTTGGTACGCTGCTGGGAGCGAGTACTGCTCCTTGCTGAGCGTTGGCGGCTTGAAACTCATCTCGAAGTCCTCCTCGTCTTGAATTTGGTCTTTGACGTGCTTCCGGGTTCGAAGCACCATCACCTCGTTTAGGATTTTCGAGATTTCCTCCGAATGCCGCTGGAGTTGCTCTGTTATTTTCCGCTGGTCTTCCTCACTGGCTTCCTCCTTTCCGGCAGCAATTTTCTTCCGCGTCTCTGAAAGTTCGATGTACTCTTCGAAGGCGTCGAAGTCCAATGACGCCTTGTTCCGAAGTTCTTCAGGGCTAGTGAAGAGGCTAATGAGGTTTTCTAAGTCAGTTGCGGAGTTATTGATCGGTGTCGCCGTCAGCATAATCATCGTCTTTCCACGGAGCTGACGGAGGTTCGCGTGACGACGCGTTCCCTTGTAGTCATCTTCGTCTTCTGGGTTCGGTCGCCACTTTCCATGGTTCCGAAAGCGATGGGCTTCGTCGATCAGCACAACATCAAATGCGTCTTTGAGGTCCTGTACCTCGGTGTACGTGAGGTTCTGGAACGTACTGATGCTCATCACATCGAGGTGGGTTCCATCGACTTCGAGCCCGAAGTACGGATTCCCATCTTCGTCGGTGTCGTCTTGAATTAGGCCCTCCCATTGTTCGGTGAGGTTCGCAGGTACGATGAGAAGGCAGTGATCTCCACGTTGGCGGTAGTCATGGAGGAGTTCGCCACCGATGAATGATTTCCCGAGACCGACCGAGTCAGAAATGATACACCCGTTGTACTGCGAGAGTTTCTCCTTCGCGCTCTCGTACCCGAGTGTCTGGAAGTAGTACAGCGGGCTGTCGCGGATGTTGACGTTTCCGCTCAGTTCGTCGTAGGCAAGGAGTTTGTACAGTTCAAACGGTTCGATGTACGTTCCCAGCTCCTCTGGTGTTTCGTCGTTATCCGACTCTTCTTCCTGCTGTTCTTGCCAGTCCTGGTACCGGTCGCTGGTTTCGATAATTCGAATGATCTCTTCGCTGAAGTCCTCAGCATTCGCCCACTGGTTATCGTACCAGTCCTCGAACGCTTCTGCCTCAGGTTGATCCTGGCTTGTGAGGTTCAGTTCAATGTTGTTCCGGTGTCCACTGGCTGTAAAATTTGAGGACCCGACAATTGTCGCGCAGGGACGTGTGTCGGTGTCATCGTCAGTTGCCCAGTCGTCATCATCTTGCGGTGCTCTGAACGAGGCTCCTTTGGCGTGGAAGTAGCCGTTTTCTGGGTTTCGCACACGGACGCTAACCTTGTTTTCGGCTATGAAGTCTCGCAGCCGATCCAGTCGTCCTAACTGCGCGTTGTTAAGTTCTTCAATGCTGTCTTCAACCTCGTCTCTAAGCTCGTCGCGTAGGCTTTGTCCCTCCCCTATTTCATCTGCTGTGCTTCGGTTCGTTTGTCGCCCCATCAAAATGCGGATTGGGGCGTGGCCGAGTTCGTCTGGATCGGCGAGTTGTTCGAGGTCATCGCGGTACAGGTCGAATCCGGAGAGGTAGAAATAACCAGTGGCGATGCGTGCTTCTTCGGTTTCTGGAATGATTTTCTTGTAGATGTCTTCAACTGTCCTGTCACCATTATCGACGAGGGGAGGGAGAGAAAGCATCTTGTTATCAAATGTATTCTACACGCTAACTTAGTGTTTAGCTATATAGTGGCGTCCAGTTCCGTATTCTCGGCGGTAGGACTGCTCCAGGAACCGTACGAACTCTTCGGTGGTTAGGGCGGTGTTGCTAAGTAGGTCTATTGATTTTCAGAAAATAGGACATGACGGAGCTTATCGAGAATCTTCCGGGTGAATGGGAACGGTACCGTGTCTCAGAAGATCAGAATCCGACCTACACCTACCGACACCAGTACTTGGACATCGAGGTTAGCGTGCTTGCGATGGACGCAGAGGATATTGATCCTGAACTGGACGCAGAATACAGCTACAGTATTAGTCTCCGTTGGGCAGCTGATGTTGTCGGTGTGGTTGAGGACTTCTTCGATGGCCCAGGAGAGATCACAACCCGAGATGACGCTCGGAACTGGACACTAGCCTTACTGACTCAGATCGAACAACAATTCGAATCTGGAGATACGGACTACGTCTCCCGGGCCATGAGCGCAACAATGGGTCAGCAAACGACTGGGAGATCATCTGGTCGAGTCTCTGATGTTGAAGCCTGCCCTGCCTGTGGTGCACCCTTCTTCCAATTCCGAGGGATGGATACCTACGAGCAGGCTCAGAATCACTTTGCCTACATGGACGATGAAGATCACGATGGGTGGGATGTTTCGCTCGAAAAGCGACCGTAGCCACTTGTTTATTAGTACTATGTGCTAACTAGGTAACTATCCATCGCTGGTTAGCTGTTCTGACGTTAGAAGGACTGTGACCGTGCTACTGTTCAAGGAACTCGTCGGGATTCTTTGTGACGATTACGGGGTTGCCAGTCTCTTCACAGAATCCTTCGTACTCCAGGAAACCAGCAGATGAGGCGAACGAATCTGGCTGTGCTGAGAGAATGTGAGAGCCATCACACATACTACAGTCAGTCGTGATTTCGTCAGGCACCTCGACCCCATCCAAGCTTTCAGGGTCAGGTGAACCACCGGTGACTTTCCCAATATCGTCAGACAGCCACTCGGAGTGCTCCTTTCTCACTTCGTCCAAATCAGGTCCATCAGCGACAATATCCCAGTCAGCAGTGTCGTGGTCGCAGTGTAGCCCGTACGCATGCCCATTAACCTCTACAACGAACGAGATCGCTTCGCTGTCCCCGTGGGAGGGGCACGTCGATCATTTTCGTGATGCTGTCGATCCGCGAGTCGGCTTTCAGTTCCTCGAATTCGTCTGTCTCCAGAATTCGGTTGGGGAACTTGTCGGGTTGTGGTTCCGGAAGAAATGCATCGTCGATCAGACCACCTTCGTCAGGGCAATCATGCAGACGGAGTTTCGTTAGTGTCCCAAACGATTGCCCGCAGCCGTCACAGGTTCTGTTTGCCATATGATTGCTCTGGTCTTCCTATAAGAAAAATCCGCCACATACGTGAATCACTTTACCAGCCTCATTGGGGGACTGCGGATGCTCTCGGCATACCAACAATCGAAGGAATCACCGTCTCGAAAGCCATTGAGCACATTGTGCCCTGATCCGGTCAATACAGACTTGCTACTTGTCGAAGTAACCCTCTGTGGTCTCTAACGTTTTGTTGAGTGTTTCCGGGCTAACTTCGCCACCACCTTCTACGGTGGCGTCAATAAGTTTTGAAAGAATCTGATCAAGTTGTTTCTCATCAATACCGAGTTCGTTCGCATACCCTTTCTGTATATTCCGTTCAAATCCCTTGACTGCTATCAATACCTCCATCGCTTCAAGAGATTGATCTGCATTCCGCATTACTTCCATCAATGAACCGTAAAATTCTTCGACGTTATCTCCTCCGTCAGATCCCATACTCCCAGTAATGAGTATGATGGTACATAAGAAGACCCACTTACCAGTCAATTCACTGTAGAAGCAGAGTGATCTCTAGTCGGTTACTCCTCAAGAAAGACATCGAAGTCACGGGCGGGTGAACGAAACCCAGCTTCATCGATCCAGCGTTTGAGGTACTCGTCGGCTGTCTCTGCCGAAATATGGCCGTCTTCGACGAATCGTACCAACAGACCGATTGACCCTGTCAACCCCACTCCCCGTTGGTTTGCTGTCGTACGCGCATCGCCATCATCAGTGACAACCGTGCCGTCAGCAGTCTCTGCGACTGCCAACGCTTGTGCTTCCCCCGGGTCTAGTGTTTCCAGCAGTTTCTCTTCCACTTTCTCTGCTGATGAAGATGGAGTAAGTACTGGGATCCTATCTCCAAGCATGGCCAGTGCGTGTTCGATGTACAGATGAGTTTCAGCCCCCGCTTCGAGTTCTTCTTGGACAGCAGCTACCGTCACGAGTCGAGGAAGGTCCAGTAGCAGTTCGACGTGATCAACCTGTGCGAAATTCGAAAGAACCGTCGTGTTGAGGACCGTCGCGTTGCTGGGCGGGCCTGTCATTCAAGATTTCGAGCTGCGTCGATCTCGTCTCTTGCGGCCGCCATGTCTTCAGGACCGAACCGCAGTTCAATACCCTCTTCTCGCAGGATATCCCGCATCTCGAATCGATTAACACCAGCGAGACGGGCAGCAGTACCCAGGGTGATGTCTCCACCCTCGTACAGCGATATTGCGGCGGCAATCCGAGCGTTCTGATTCTGTTCGAAGTATTCACGGAGGACGTGGCGGATGGCGTCGCTCTTGTTTTCGAAAATGCCCGCTTTGACAGCCCCCTCCATGAGGTCGGTGAGATCGTCTGGGATGGTGGCAGTAGTTCGGGACATACCTTCACTCAACACATGGGCTTCATACATTATATGAATTGTGCCGCACCAGCGCTTTTCTTTTCTTAGTGCCGACTTATCGTAGAAGTCGTCACTGACAGACCACGACTTCCCACTCAAGCGGCCTAATCG
>Ga0065697_1000783_pt1 | contig 14769 bp, 12 predicted proteins | sample AntLakMe24m_08um_FD_59086 | JGI IMG/M metagenome (GOLD analysis project Ga0065697, IMG submission 59086) | Hypersaline microbial communities from Antarctic Deep Lake - 24m 0.8um v2 (version 3) | ecosystem: Environmental > Aquatic > Non-marine Saline and Alkaline > Hypersaline | place: Deep Lake... | reverse complement strand
CGAGGCGACGATGGACGTCCAGCTGCGGGTGCCGCCGGAGTACACCACCGAGGAGATCCGCGAGATCGCGGACGGTCACCTCACCAACGGCACCGTCCACTGGGACGACAAGGTCGAGCCCGTCATGCAGAGCCCGCGGACCAGCGTCGCCCGCGCGTTCCGGGCGGCCATCCGCGAGCAGGGCGGCGACCCCACCCTGCTGCGCAAGACCGGGACGAGCGACATGAACCTGTTTGCGGCCGCGTGGGACTGCCCGATGGTCACCTACGGCCCCGGGAACTCGGACCTCGACCACGCGCCCGACGAGCGGCTCCCCCTCTCCGAGTTGGACCGCGCGACGGCGGTGTTGAGTGACGTCTGCCGGGACCGACCGTACGGCGTTCACGGCACCGACCCGTGACGCCGTCTCCTTTTTAAACCGTTCGCGCTTCGCTTCCGACGACTGACCTCGCCGCTGTCACAGCATCACCACCACCGACACTCACGATCCACCCATGCCACTCGCCACCGACGACTTCCTCGACATCGACGACGTAACGCCAGCCGAACTGGACGCCCTGCTCGACCGCGCCGCCGCGATGAAGGCGGGCGAGACCGACCCCCGACTCGGGGACGCGACGCTCGGGATGATCTTCGAGAAGCCCTCGACGCGCACCCGCGTCTCCTTCGAGACGGGAATGACCCGACTCGGCGGCCACGCGATGTTCCTCGGGCCGGACGACATCCAACTGGGCCACGGCGAGCCGCTGCGCGACACCGCGCGGGTGCTCGGCCGCTACGTCGACGGCGTGATGGCCAGACTCTTCGATCACGAAGACGTCGAGGTCCTCGCCGAGTACGCCGACTGCCCGGTCATCAACGGGCTGACCGACGAGGCGCACCCCTGCCAGACGCTCGCCGACCTCCTCACCATCCGGGAGACGGTCGGCGAGGACGCCACGGTCGCGTGGGTCGGCGACGGCAACAACGTCGGGCAGTCGTTCGTCGTCGGCGCGGCGATGACCGGGATCGACGTACAGGTCGCCACCCCCGCGGAGTACGGAATGGACCCTCACGTCTTCGACCGCGCCGCGGAGTTCGGCGCCGACGTGGAGCCGACGACGGACCCCGAAGCGGCGATCGACGGCGCCGACGTCGTCTACACCGACGTGTGGATCTCGATGGGGCAGGAGGACCAGCGCGCGGAGAAGCTCGCCGCATTCGAGGGGTTCCAAGTGAACGCCGACCTGCTGGCCGGCACCGACGCGAAGGTGATGCACTGTCTGCCCGCGCACCGCGGCGAGGAGATCACGGACGGCGTGTTGGAGTCGGACCGCGCGCTCGTCTGGGACCAGGCCGAAAACCGGATGCACGCGCAGAACGCGCTGCTCGTCGAGTTGCTCGGCGGGGAGTGAGTGCGGATCGAGATTGGTTGAGCAGCGACGCTATTTATAAGTAGATATGCGGTGGCGCGTGCCGACGAGCGCCCCGAGGGCGCGAGTCGCACGCGCGAGGGATGCCGCGAGCGATTTTAAGCGCGAGCGGTGAGGCTTTGGAGGTGTTCACCGTCGATCTGCTCTCCACGACTTATAAACGGGCGATCGTGACGGATGCGGATTTCCTGAAGATCCCTCCTGAACACCTCACTCTGACCCACGATCATTTATAAACGACAGCGACCGGATCTAGTTCCCGGTCCAGCGCAGCACCGCCAACGTTCCCTCGTACAGCACGATCATGGTGAGCGTCACGATAATCGGCGCCATCCCGGTCGGGTCGGGGCTGAAGAGGAACGCGATCCCGAGGAACGACCCCCAGAAGATGAGCCGCTTCGCCTCCAGCCACTGCCGGGTGACGAGGTTCATCATGATCGCGAGCATGATGAACAGCGGGATCTGGAAGACGATCGCCATGAACGCGAGCATGATGACGATCAGGTTGAACGTCTCTGCGAGGCCGAACGCGATCGTCGCGGCGTCGGACGTGTAGGTGGTGAAGTACGAGAAGATCGCGGGCAACACGAGGAAGTGCGCGAACGCGATGCCGATCCCGCCGAGGATGAGACTCGTGGGGACCGCCGCGAGGTAGTAGCGTCGCTCGTTCTCGTACAACCCCGGCTTCATGAACCGGTACGTCTGGTAGACGAACGCCGGCAGTCCGACCACGACGCCGGCGAGGCCGGCGACCTTCAGCCGCGTGAGCGGGAGTTCGAGGGGGCCGTACAGCCGCGGTCGGTTCTCCAAGGGCGCGGGGATGTGGTAGCCCCAGAAGTAGTTGATGAGCTCCGTCGACTCGGTGACGACGACCAGCGTCGCCAGCCCGCCGAAGACGAAGACGACGGCGAGCCGCCGCATCATCTCCTCGATGTGGGCCGCAAGCGGCATCTCCTCGTCCGTCTCGGGCGCCTCGAGGCCCGCGAACTCCTCGTCGCTTTCGGCGGTCCCTTCGATCGCGGTCCTTTCGCTCGCGACGCCGCCGTCCTCAACGGTCGGCGCATCCTCGACGGTCGACGAGTCCGAATTGTCGGCGTCGCCCGCGTCCGCGCCGATCTCCGACGTGACTTCAGGAGACACCTCCGGCTCGACGGATTCCGGTCCGGTGTCGTCACCGTTCTCGTCGCCAGCGGATCGGCGATTCTCGGACGTACCGCCGGGCATTCCGACCGCTTCGTCCGATGTAGCATCGGCGCTGTCGACCGTCCCGTCGCCGTCGACCGAGTCGTCCTCGGGGGCTGAGGGCTCGTCACGCGACCGGTCCGAGTCGTCCATTCACTTCTTCTACGCAACCGGGTGACTATAGGCCTTTTCGGATGGCGACGAGCGGCGCCCCGGTGCGCGGATGCGAACGCGGTCGAAAAGGTTGATAACGGCGACGGGCCTCAGGGCCCGTATGGCGAGTGCCCTCGACGAGGATACCCAGCAGTCGCTCGCGGAAGGACGCGAGTCGGCGAAGGCGTTCCTCCGGTCGATCCAGAAGGACCTTCAGAAGGTGTTCGTCGTCTTCCTGTTGGGCTTTCTCGCGACGTTCTGGGCGCTCCGCGTGTTCATCTGGGACTCCCTCTACAACATTACACAGTCGAACATGTCGCCCGAGGTCGCCGCTGAGGCCGACGTAATCGCCACCACCCCGTTCGAGGTGATCCTCCTGCAGGCGAAGATCGGGCTAATCGTCGGTGTGATCTTCGCAATTCCGCCCTTCATCTACGTCGCCCGCGACGAGCTTCGCGCTCGCGGGGCATGGCCGCAGTCACCGGTTGCGCGCTGGAAGCTCGCGGGAATGGGGCTCCTCGGTGTCGGCCTGTTCGTGGTCGGCGTCGCCTACGGGGTCTACGCCTTCTTCCCGATCATGTTCTCCTTCCTGGCCGGCTTCGGGCTGGAGGCCGGGCTCCAGCCCACCTACGGGATCGTGATGTGGACGGAGTTCATCGTCTTCCTCTCGCTTTCGTTCGGACTTGCCGGACAGATGCCGCTTCTCATCACCGGGCTCTCCTACTCGGGCATCGTCCAGTACGAGACGTTCCGCGACAAGTGGCGCTACGCGGTCGTCGCCATCTTCGTCTTCGGCGCCGTGTTCTCCCCGCCGGACCCGTTCACCCAGCTGATGTGGGCATTCCCGCTCATCGTCCTGTACGGATTCAGCCTCTACCTCGCGAAGCTCGTCGTCACGGCCCAGCGGAGCTCCGACCGCATCGACGTGCTCGGCGCGGCCCGCAACCACTGGAACATCGTGGGCGGCGCGGCCGTCCTCGGCAGCGGGCTCGTGTACGCCTTCTACGAGTACGGCGGACGGACCGGCTTCAACGATCTCCTCCGACTCGCCAACAGCGACTGGCGCTTCCTCGAACCCGGTGCGAGTCTCGGCGTCAACCCAGCGACTGCGACCGCGATCTACGCCGCCGGATGGGCGCTCGCATTCGTCGCTGTCGCGACGCTGTGGGCCGTGTTCGCCGACCTCGACACGACGAGCGCGGGCTACCAGTACGGCGACCCGGCCGCCATCGACGTGGGCGAACTCGACGCGGCCGGCGTCCGTGCCGCCCCGGACAACGCCTTCGCGGAGATGGACGAGGAAGAGTCGCTCGCGCTCGCGCAGGCCGCGATCGACGACGACGACCCTGAGAAGGCGCAGGCGATCCTCGACCGGTTCGACGCGGTACACGGCGAGGGCGACGGCGACGATGGAGCGGACGGCTCTGCGACGGGGAGCGGAGACGGGGCGGGTCGTTCCGGCGGCTCGGGCGGCTCTGGCGGCTCGGGCGGCTCCGGCGGCGACGACGGCCTGATGGGAACCGTTCAGGACCGCACGTCCCGAGCCAGCTCCACGTTCCTCTCCGAGCTCACTGACGGCGACGAAGAGGAGGCCGAAGACGACATCGGCGGCTACTACAAGGACCTCAAGTTCATCTTCGACTCGTTGCGGTCACGGTCGTTCCGGCTCGTCGCCGTCTTCGGCGGTGTGATGGCGGCCGTGTTCACGTGGCTGTACCTCGGCGGACTCGCGACGGTGCGCAACGACTTGGAGTCGCGCGTTCCGGCCGAGATCGAGGGCGGGATCAACATCATCACGCTCCACCCGGTCGAGGCGCTGATCTTCATGGTGAAGTTCTCGGTGCTGCTCGGGATCGTGGCCGTGTTCCCGGTCGCGCTCTACTACGCGTGGCCCGCCCTCCGCGAGCGTGGCTTCGTCGCCGGGCGGATCTACAAGGTGTATCTCTGGGCGGGCGCGCTGCTCGGCGGGCTGCTCGGCGGCTTCGCGCTCGGGTACGCCTACATCGCACCCGGTATCATCGGGTGGCTCGTCACCGACGCCGAGCTGGCGAACATGATCATCACCTATCAGGTGAGCGACTTCCTCTGGCTCGTCGTCTACACCACCGTCGGGATCGGCTTCCTCGCGGACATCCCGATCGCGATGATCCTGCTGAACAACGCCGGGATCCCGTACGATGTCTTCCGGAACCGCTGGCGCGAGGTCACCGTCGGGATCATGCTGTTCGCGGCGGTGTTCACCCCTGCCGACGTGATCACGATGTTCCTCGCGACGCTCCCGCTGATGGCGGCGTACGGCGTCGGCATCGGCGTCCTGTTCCTCGTCACGCTCGGCGGCCGGCGGGACCTCTCGCCGCCCTCGGAGTTCGTCGGGCGCTGAGAGGGTCACCGCACCTCGTCCATTCTTGGCCCGCTTGCCATCCACTTACATCACTGATAGCGCGTCAGACCGCCGAGACCGACGGGTATTCCCGCGCTCGTACGTTATGAGCGGACAAGATGAGCAAGGACTACATCGAGGTCCGCGGCGCCGAGGAGCACAACCTCAAGGACCTCGACGTCCGGATCCCGCGCGAAGAGTTCACCGTCGTCACCGGGCTCTCCGGGTCGGGTAAGTCGTCGCTCGCGTTCGACACCGTCTACGCCGAGGGACAGCGCCGGTACATTGAGTCGCTGTCGGCGTACGCCCGCAACTTCCTCGGACAGATGGACAAACCGCAGGTGGAGTCGGTCGAGGGGCTCTCGCCCGCGATCTCCATCGACCAGAAGAACGCCGCGAACAACCCCCGATCGACCGTAGGGACTGTCACCGAACTGCACGACTACCTCCGACTGCTGTACGCCCGGATCGGGACCCAGTACGACCCCGTCACCGGCGAGGAGGTCGGCGAACAGTCCGCACAGGACATGGTGAACCAGATCCTCGAACTGCCCGAGGGGACCCGCGCGAAGATCGCCGCGCCGGTCATCCGCGACCAGAAGGGCGCGTTCGAGGACCTGTTCGAGGAGCTTGTAAGCGACGGGTACGCCCGCGTCGAGGTCGACGGTGAACCGATCGATCTGACTTTTGGACGACCCCGAACTCGACCAGAACTACGACCACACGATCGACGTGATCGTCGACCGGGTGACCGTCTCCCCCGACGCCCGCTCGCGGATCACAGACTCTGTGGAGACCGCCTTAGAAGAAGCAGACGGCGCCCTCAAGCTGATCGTCCCGGACCCGCCCGCGGACGTGCCCTTCGCCTCGAACGCGCGTTCGACCGGATCGCTGGCCGAGGACGCCGACGGCGACGACCGGCTCGTCGTCGAGTTCTCCGAGGAGCTCGGCAACCCCAACTCCGACGTGCAGTTCTCTGCGATCGAGACGCGCTCGTTCTCCTTCAACAGCCCGTACGGTGCCTGTCCGGAGTGTGAAGGGATCGGCTCGACGAAGGAAGTCGACGAGGGGCTCGTGATCGACGACTCCTCGAAGCCCCTGAAACACGTCTTCGAACCGTGGAGCTACGACCGCACCTACTACTCCCGCCAGCTCGACAACGTCGCCGACCACTTCGGCGTCTCGCTTTCGACCCCCTTCGAGGAGCTGGACGAGACGATTCAGCGGCAGTTCCTCTACGGCACCGACGATCTGGTTCACTTCGAGTGGACCACGAAAAACGGCACCCGCGAGAAGACCGAGCGCTTCGAGGGCGTCATCCCGAACTTGGAGCGCCGCCACGTCGAGACCGACTCCGAGCGCGCCCGCGACCACATCGAGGAGTACATGGCCGTGACGACCTGCCCCGAGTGCGAGGGAACCCGGCTCAAAGAGCAGTCGCGACACGTCCTCGTGGCGGACACCGCGATCACCGAGGTGAACGAGATGTCGATCGCCGAGGCGCGCGAGCACTTCGAGGGGATGGAAGGTGCGCTGAACGAGCGCGAGACGACGATCGCGACGGAAATCTTCAAAGAGATCCGCTCGCGGCTCGGCTTCATGGAGGAGGTCGGCTTGGAGTACATCACGCTCGACCGCGAGGCCTCGACGCTCTCGGGCGGTGAGAGCCAGCGCATCCGGCTCGCGACGCAGGTCGGCTCCGGGCTCGTCGGCGTGCTCTACGTCCTCGACGAGCCGTCGATCGGGCTCCACCAGCGCGACAACGACCGCCTGCTGAACACCTTGGCGGGGCTCCGCGACCTCGGCAACACCCTCGTCGTCGTCGAGCACGACGAGGAGACGATGCGCCGCGCCGACGAAATCATCGACATCGGGGCCGGGTCCCGGCAAGCGCGGCGGCGAAGTGGTCGCACGAGGGCGACTTCGACGACATCGTCGCGGCCGACGACTCGATCACCGCCGACTACCTCTCCGGACGCAAGGATATTCCGGTACCCGAGGAGCGTCGCGACCCGGACGGCGAGTTGACGGTCCGAGGCGCCCGCCAGCACAACCTCAAAAATCTCGACGTGTCGCTCCCGCTCGGCACCTTGACGACCGTCACCGGCGTCTCCGGATCCGGGAAGTCGACGCTGATCCACGACGTTCTTTATAAGGGAATCGTCCGCGAGATGAACGACAACACCTCGGTCGACCCCGGCGAGCACGACGCGATCGACGGAATGGACCAAATCGAGACGGTGCGGCTCATCGACCAGTCACCGATCGGTCGGACGCCGCGTTCGAACCCCGCGACGTACACCGACGTGTTCGACTACGTCCGTGAGCTGTTCGCAGAGACCAAGCTCTCCAAGCGTCGCGGCTACGAGAAGGGCCGGTTCTCCTTCAACGTGAAGGGCGGACGCTGCGAGGAGTGCGGCGGTCAGGGAACGGTAAAAATCGAGATGAACTTCCTCTCGGACGTGTACGTCCCCTGTGAGGAGTGCGGCGGCGCGCGCTACAACGACGAGACGCTCGAAGTCACGTACAAGGACGCGACCATCTCGGACGTGCTCGACATGAGCGTCGACGAGGCGTACGACTTCTTCGAGAGCCACCAGGGGCTCCAGCGCCGCCTGAAGCTCTTAAAANNCGTGGGGCTCGGCTACATGGAGCTGGGTCAGCCCTCTACCACGCTCTCCGGCGGCGAGGCCCAGCGCGTGAAGCTCGCCGAGGAACTGGGGAAGAAGGCGACGGGCGACACCCTCTACCTGCTCGACGAGCCGACAACGGGGCTTCACAAGGAGGACGAGCGCAAGCTGATCGACGTGCTCCACCGGCTCGTCGACGCCGGCAACACGGTCGTCGTCATCGAACACGAACTGGACTTAGTGAAAAACGCCGACCGCGTGATCGATCTGGGCCCCGAGGGCGGCGACGGCGGCGGCGAACTGGTCGCGAACGGGACTCCGGAGGACGTGGCTCGCGAGGAGGACTCCCACACCGGGCGATACCTGCGGGACATGCTCCCGGCTGTCGACATCGCGGGACCGCGCGACGACCGGCGGAAGCCCGCGGTCGCGGACGACGACTGAGGCCTCGGGTTCTGCGGCCTCGCGTTCAGTTTTAAAAGCGAACGATACCGAGCAGGGGAAAGTAATTCACCGGACGGTCCGTCCGTTGCGCGTATGGCTATTCAGGCGGAGGACGTGGGGGAGACCATCTCGATGTCGTCGGAGCCGTCGGTACCGTTCGCGGAGTTGCCGCGAGACGAGCGGCGCGACGTGTTCTTCGGGCTCTCGGAGCCCGCCCGGGAGGCGCTCGTCGCGGACATGAGCCGGTCGCAGCTGGAGCGGTTCACCGACCGGCTCGACCCGGACGAGGTGACCGACGTGCTCGGGTACGCCAACGCGGAAACCCGCGAAGCGGTGCTCGGAACCCTCGACGCCGAGCGGCGCGAGAAGATCGACTTCCTGCTGTCGTTCGATCCCGAGAGCGCGGCCGGGCTGATGAACCTCGATTACGTCACCGTCGACCGAAGCCGGGGGTTCGACGAGGTGGCCGAGCGCGTCCGCCGCTTCGAGGAGCGAACGGGGCGCGTCCCGACCATCTTCGTCACCGACCGCGAGGAGTTCCTCGGCGAGCTTCCCGGCACGGCGCTCTCGGTGGCGGACCCGGAGACCGAACGGATCACGGACCACCTCCGGGAGACGCCGTCGGTCCGGTACGACCGCGCCGACGAGGAGGTGCTCGCGGTGTTCCGTCAGAACAGCGAGCGGACCGTCGCGGTGCTCGACGAGGACGGCGACATCCTCGGTGTGATTCACGCGAGAGACCTCCTGCAACTGATCGACGAAGCCGCCGGGGAGACGCTCTATGAGTTCACGGGCGTCGCCGAAGAGGAGAGCGTCCTCGACGGGGCCGTCGTGAAGATCCGACGGCGGTACAAGTGGCTCATCCTCAACCTCGCCACCGCGTTCATGGCTGCGGCGGTCGTCGGACTGTTCGAGTCGACGATCGCTGCCGTCGCCATCCTCGCCGCCTACATGCCGGTCGTGGCCGGGATGGGGGGGAACGCGGGCACGCAGTCGATGGCGGTCACCGTCCGGGGCATCTCGCTCGGACAGGTGTCGCTGTCGACCGGGAAACGCGTCATCGCGAACGAGGCGATCGCCGGCGCGGCGAACGGACTCATCACCGGGGCGCTCGTCGCGGTCATCGCGACCGCCTTCTCGTACGGCGCGTTCGGGATCCTCCTCGGCGCCGTTATCGGCGTCTCGATGGTCGCGAACCTCGTCATCGCGGGGTTCTTCGGCGCCCTCACACCCCTCATCCTCGACAAGCTCGGGTACGATCCGGCGACCTCAGCGACCATCTTCATCACGACCGCGACCGACGTGTTGGGCTTCGTCGTCTTCCTCGGACTGGCCCGGGCGGTGTTGATCTGAGCGTTCTCGGCGGATCGCTGCAGCCAGGGCAGGAACCCGACCGACGGGTCCCCTCGCGACCCGCATCTTGATGCCGTGACGCGCCGTCGCTCAGACCGATGCAAGAGATCACGACCGACGACGTGCCGGAGGCCCTCGGGCCGTACTCGCAGGGGATCGTCTCTGGTGACACGGTCCACGTCTCGGGGAAGACGGGTGTGGATCCCGACACCGGCGAGGCCCCGGAGTCGGTGGCCGAACAGACGACACAGACGCTCGCGAACGTCGCCACGGTACTGAAGGCGGCCGGTACGACCGCGAACGCGATCGTGACGGCGACCGTCTATATCACCGACATGGACGACTACGACGCGGTGAACGAGGCGTACCGGTCGTTTCTCTCGGAGCCGTACCCGGCCAGGACGTGCGTCGAGGTGTCCCGGCTCCCCGCACCGCTCGACGTCGAGATCACGGTCACAGCCGAGCTCAACGACGACTGAGGCCGAACGAGCCACCGGGCGGGAATGCTCCCGGCTCAGAACTTCTCCAGTAAGTCCCCGTAGAAGTCGGTGTCGCGGTCGCCCGCGAGCTTCTCGACGATGAGCTCCGGGGTCGACCGCGCGAGGTGACCCTTCCGCGGTGAGCGATTCACCCGTAGCTCGCCGTCGACGAGCCCGGCGGCCTCGATTCCGTCGACGGCGACTTCGAAGTCGGCCGCGTCCCGGATCTCGCGGGCCAGGTGGGAGACGAAGACGGCGGTGGCGTCCTGCTCGTCGAGCGCTTCGAGGATGCCCGCGATGATCTTCGCGGAGGCGCCCGGCTCCGTGATCGACTCAAGCTCGTCGACCAAGACGAGCCCGCCCGTCCGCGCCCTCGACGAGGTCGCCGAAGTCCCGCAGGGTCGCCTCGAACGCGCCCGCGTCGAGGGTTCCCTGCGATTTGGCGTAGTAGTGGATCTCCTCGAAGCGCTCGACGGTGGCGGACTCGGCGGGGACGGGCATCCCCATCTGCGCGAGGACGACGACGAGCGCCACGAGATCGAGGGTCGAGGTCTTCCCGCCGGAGTTGACTCCCGAGAGGAGCGTCGCGCCCGACACCGCGTAGTCGATCGGCTCCACGTTCTCGAAATCAACGTCGAGAAGTGAGGAGCGGCCGCCCACAATCCGAAAGCCGGAGGGTCCGGGAGAGCCGTCCCCGTCCGAATCAACCACCTCGGGCATGACGCAGTCGAAGTCGCGCGCGAATCGCGCGATCGCCAGTTCCACGTCGAGTTCGAGGGCGTCCCGGACGAGTTCCTCCACGGGCTCCCGCAGGTCGCCGAGGTCGCTCGCGAGTTCCGCCTTCAGGCGGGCAGCCCGGCGGTCGCGCGCCGCCGCAAGCTCGGTGCGGAGCCGCGAGACCGCGCTCTCATCGTGCTCGACCGGGAAAGAGGGGTCGTCGCCGAACACCCGGTCGGCGAGTTCCGCCTCCTCGGGCTCCAAGCGGAGCGCGTCCGCGAGGTGCTCGCGAGCGCGGGCCATCGCCGCGTCGTACTCGTCGGCCAGCTCGCGGTCTAAGAGCGAGTCGACCCGGGCGCCCTGCTCGACCAGCGAGAGGAAGTCGGTCCCCTCGATGGTCACGTCGCGCTCGCGGATCGCCTCTCTGAGCCGGTCGTCGGCCACTGACTCCGCCGTCGACACCGCGGCATCGAGGTCGTCGACGGCGGCGGTCAGTCGTTCGAGCTCCCCGTCGCCGACGACCGTCCCGTCGTCGTCGAGCCGCGCGAGGGCGTCGCGGAGGCGGTCGAGGTCGGCCGCGGGGGAGAGGTTCGCCGTCTCGTGGACCGCCGCGGCCGCTTCCAGTCGCTCGCGGTTCGCCGCGAAGAAGGCGAGCAGACGCTCGGGGACGGTCTCCGCGGGCTTGTCCAACGCATCCGGGCGGACGTGTACGTCACCCTCGACGTCGAGTCCGGCGAACGATTCGTCTAAGACGATCACGGTCGCGTACGACCGCGCGAGTTCCGAGATGTCACGGGCGTTCTCGACGGTCTCGACCGACAGCTCCGGCACCGCCGACTCGGCGCGGGCGAGCGCCTCGGCGTCGGCCGTCGCGAGACAGCGGTCGCGCACTCGAACCGTCGGCGGGTCGATCAGGGGTTTGACCCCGGCGAGCGCCTCGTGGACGGCGGGATCGGGCTCGCGCTCCATCGCCCCCTCGACGAACGCCTGCGCCTCCGCGATCCGCGAGGTCGATGCGCTCGGGTAGAACGTCTCCAGCCGCTTGGCGGCGTAGTCGGTGACGGTGCGCTCGCGCAGCAGGTCGATCGCCGAGCGGTACACCTCGCGGGCGCGGTCGGTCGCCAGCACGCGCCCGTCGTCGTCGTGTCGGCGACGGATCGCTCCGCGAGCGATGCGGGCCGCGCGCGCCTCGTTGACACCGGGCGCGCGGGCGATCGCGGCGACGTCGCCGGACTCGACGGTCGCGACCGGGTCGTCGAGCTCGTGCAACGCCGCGGCCGTCTTCGCGCCGACGCCGGGGATCGCCTCCAACTCCATTCACTCCGAGTATCGCGGCAACGCGCAAAAGGATAGGGGGTCCCGATCCGTGAGCCCGACTCTCTCGCCCGCACTCGACCGTCTCGCCGCGGACGATGCGCTTTTTCCCGGCGACCGCGAACCCAAGGGCATGAGCCACCACACCCTCGCCGCCGACGGGAGCGATCTCGCCCCGGAGACGGCGGCGAAAGCGGCGACTGCCCGCGACGCGCTCGCCGAGCGCGACGATGTTCTCGTCGCCTTTTCCGGCGGCGTCGACTCCTCGGTCGTCGCGGCGCTCGCGTGCGACGCGCTCGGCGACGACGCGGTCGCGTGCACCGCACGGAGCGAGACGCTGCCGGCCGCGGAGCTCGACGACGCCGAGCGAGTCGCCGGCGAGATCGGAATCCGCCACGAGACGGTCACCTTCTCCGAACTCGACGATCCGAACTTCGTCGCCAACGACGGCGACCGCTGTTACCACTGCCGAACGATGCGGCTCGGGCAGATGTACGAAACGGCCCAAGATCTCGGTATCGGCACTGTTTGCGACGGGACGAACGCCGACGACCCCGGCGAGGGCCACCGTCCCGGCCTGCGTGCAGTCGAGGAGCTGGACGTGTTCTCGCCGCTTTTGGACGCCGAGATTACGAAAGACGAGGTCCGCGAAATCGCCGAGGCGTACGATCTGTCGGTCGCCGACAAGCCCTCGATGGCGTGTCTCTCCTCGCGGATCCCGACCGGACTGGAGGTGACCGAGGAGCGGCTGACCCGCGTCGAGAAGGCCGAGCGGGTGCTCCGCGAGTGGGGATTCGAAGGGTTTCGCGTCCGCGACCACGACGGGCTCGCGCGCGTCGAGATCGCGCCCGACGAACTTGAGCGCGCGCTTGACCCGGCGTTCGCCGACGCGGTCCACGAACACCTCACCGATGTCGGGTTCGAGTACGTCACCCTCGACATGGCGGGCTACCGCACCGGGAGCGTGAGCCCGGGCGGTAACGGGGGCGAAGAGAAGGATGATGACACGGACAGCGACGGGACGGATATTGATCTCGGTCGGCAGTACCCTCGTTGAGGCGGTCGCGGGTCAGGCGCGACACGGCCGGCCGTGACGACCCGTTATCCACCCGAGAGAACCCCGACGCGTAACGTTTATTGGGGCCTATCTGGAAAGCGACACCTATGAGCGAAGCGAAGACGCTCGCGATCATCGCGGGCGGCGTGGGCGGGTCCGTCGGCGCGTTCGTCGGCGTCGCCGTCGGTGGGACCACCCTCGGCGTGATGCTGACGACGCTCGTCGTCGCGGTGCTCGTCGGGGCGGCGGTGATCGCGAGCGCCGTCATCGCTGGTGACGTGGCGTTCTTCGCGAGCGCCGAGGGTGAGTGAGTTCCGCGAACTGTTACTGGTTTAAAACGCGACGGACGCTCTCAGAACACGCCGGGGCCGCCTTCGGCCCCCTGTCGGCGTCCGCTGATGAGGCTCGGAGTGCCACCCGTCTGGATGATGTTGAACGCGGTCATCAGGTCCGAACGGGAGATGAGTCCGACCAGCTCGTCGCTCCGATCGACGACCGGGAGCCGGCCGACGCCGTTCTCCTGCATCGTCTGGAGCGCGGTCATCGCGTCGGCCTCGGGACCGACGCCGACCACTTCGGTCTCCATCACGTCTGCGACCTGGTAGGCGTCCCGCTCGACATCCCGGACCGATCGGGCGTCCTCTAAGGTCACCATCCCGACGAGGTTGCCGCCGTGGAGCACGGGGTAGCCGGTGTGGCGCTCCTCGAACATCCGGCTCATCAGATCCGCGACAGAGGTGTCTCCGGTGACGGTGTGGAGGTCCTCGCGGCGGGTCATCACGTCGGCGACGGTGACGTCCTCGAAGGCGGCCTTCAGCGTCGTCTGCTGGGCCTCGCCGGAGGCGGCGATGTAGATGAAGAAGGCCAACACGATCAGCAGGAGCTGGAAGGTGAACAGTCCGATCAGTCCCATGAAGAAGGCGAACACCTTCCCGATCGCGGCTGCGCGCTGGGTCGCCTGCGCGTGCGGCTGGTTCCGCGCGAGGAGCGCCCGAAGGACGCGCCCGCCGTCCGATCGGGAAGGCGGGAAGCATGTTGAACACCGCGAGCACGATGTTCAACAGCGCGAGGTAGCCGAAGACGAACAACACGGCGTTCGAGCCGAGCGGCGCGAGCACGAACACGCCGTAACAGACGAGCCCGACCGCGACGCTGACGACCGGTCCCGCGATCGCGATCCAGAACTCGTGTTTCCAGTCCTCGGGGAACTCGGTGAAGCTGGCGATCCCGCCGAGCAGCCACAGGGTGATCGACTCGATCTCGTACCCGTACCGCATGGCGACGATCGAGTGGCCGAACTCGTGGAGGAGGACGCCGCCGAACAGCCCGAGTGCGGCCGCCAACCCGAGTGCCCACGGCGTGAGCCCCGCACCGAGCGCGGCGGGGTCGATGCCGGCGCTGAACGCCTCGTTCATCACCTCGGCGATCATCCCGACCTGCGAGCCGATGAGGTAGGCGAAAAGCGGCAGTACGATCAGAAACGTCCAGTTGAGCCTGACCGGGATCCCCAGCACCGTCCCGATCTTGATTCCACGCATACCCGCGAGTTGGGCGGGTGGGTGGTTAAACGTCTGGGCGACAGCGGGGAAGCAGCAGGGCGGCGACGGACCCGCGACCGGACGCCGTCGTTTATAAGCCGCTAGCCGCC
>Ga0065697_1002005_pt1 | contig 14811 bp, 14 predicted proteins | sample AntLakMe24m_08um_FD_59086 | JGI IMG/M metagenome (GOLD analysis project Ga0065697, IMG submission 59086) | Hypersaline microbial communities from Antarctic Deep Lake - 24m 0.8um v2 (version 3) | ecosystem: Environmental > Aquatic > Non-marine Saline and Alkaline > Hypersaline | place: Deep Lake... | reverse complement strand
GATGATTCATGGAGATAATCGATTCGGATGATTCATGGAGATAATCGATTCGGATGATTCATGGAGATAAATCAGGGAGATGAATCACTGCCAGTGACTTCGAGCAGGAATCGGAAAAGCAGGTGCTGTAGCTGTCATTGCTGAATGCTATATTGCCGTAGCGACCGTGGGGAGCGTCCGAGTCCCGTGGACATTGGCACGGACGGCGTCGAACCCCGTTGTGTGCGCGGCACCTAGACACCCCAAGCACGGTCATGCAATCAATCGTGTTCTCCACGGTGGTGCAGCTGGTTCAGTGACCCTGGAACGTCGACGACGGGTGGGAGGAAAAGTCACTGCACCCGTGTGCGCCGCCCAACATCTATTCTACCCGTTCTACCTATTACGCCTACTCCACCTGTTCTACCTATTACGTCTATTATAACTGGGTTTTGAACGCATCCATACAATAATCCGGCAGATTTTATATTAATCAAATACATGAACAAGCGCACCGCGCAGAAAGAAAGGTCATTGATCGTAATAGGTGGAGTCCCAAGAGAAATCGGGGTTGCTGGCCGCTCAGTGAACAACTGGCCACGTGATCTGAGGCCTCCGATTCTCCCGGATTCAAACGTCTCACCCGGGATCTGGATCTTGCTTTTGACTGAGAGTCACTGTCCATGTTATTGAACACGGGCACGCACACGTGAGGACGGCCAGTGACTCACGTCGCCCCACACCGCACCGCAGACACCACTCACAGCATCCTAATCAGACTCACCAGCAACACCTCGTGAACAGAAAGACAGCTCCACCAAGACCTATTCAGGGGAGATACGACTGCATGATCTCCATATCATCAAAATGCGGTGCCGCACGACCCCGACCCAGATCCTCCCGCATCGACCCAGTCAATCGCGTGGACACCGACGCAGCCGCGTGCGGAGTCTCGAAATGCATCTCCGCTATCTCGACGGGCAGCCCACCCCACGACACGTGGCACACACGAGTCCTCCGAGAGGTGGCAGTCATCAGCCACTGCTGCGAAGTCCACGGGATCCGAATCATAAATCACCTCTTGACGGACGTGAGCAGAGATGTCGCCCGGGCGGATATGATCATCCAGAGGATGAGGCTTGAGCCGGGGCGTGCTTTTCCCCGTTCGAATCTCGAAGTCCCCATTCTCTCGCATCACACAGAACCACTGCTTGTACACTCCCTCACGCGGGTCGATCGACCCGGGATACACGATACAATCACTCGGTAACTGGTAAAATCCAGACTCACTTATCATGTCTACTGTTACCGGATCACGTGGTATAAGACTTCCATCCAAATCCGAGAGACGCTAACGGAAACACGGAATACAGACCCAGTCACGCCACCAAAATCCACATACCCCACACGTCAGTGACTGTGTGAGTGTCGCATCAGTGAACGAGTCACTGCTCTCGCGCGCGCTCCGAGAGACGATCGCGTCACTGAAGTTCAGTGACTCGCGGAACACACCCCGGATAACTCCTCGATTCCCGTGTTTTCACGGGTTGCACGCCCTCAATCTCTTGGTTTTCGGTTCTGACGGGTGGCATCTGTCGGTGGGAAATGTCGGTTCTCAACTCGGTGACGGTAACGCGGTTGTACCTCGGTTTGTACAACTCCGTTCTGCTTGTTATGTCGGTCTACACGCCCTCTTTCTCGTGTTTCACTTTTTGACGGTGGCGATTTGTACAACCCCACCTTTGTTTGTTGACGGCTGTGAGGCTGGGCGGTGGTGGCGCGGTCGGCGTCGGTGGACGGGCCGTGCCGTCCACCTACTTTGCAGAAAAGGCGGCTTACGGAATATTAAGGCACATGGATATATAAACCTTTTTGTAATAAGTATTATTTATTCTTATTACAAAGGGAGTATAGTTGTGGGGGAGCGTCACTCCCGCCTACTCTCACACGACTCAACAAACAAAGGTGGGGTTGTACAATTCTGGGTTTCGGGAGCGACCAGATCGGGGTAGAGGGCGTGAGCGTCCTCTCAATCTGCGTATTGAGGTTGTACAATGCTGTGTGTCTGGGGCGAGTCACTGGAGTCGGGGAGCGACTTCCCGTCGTGATCTCACGATTCCGCCTGTAGGATTGACGACGGGTTTGGGGGTGTAGGGGTGCGCGCGAGAACTGGGTGGGTGCGTGTGAGGTTATGTTTCGGGAGAGGTCAGTGAGAGTGTGGTGGGGTGGGGGCGTCAGCCTCGCCTACTCTCACAGCCGTCAACAAACGAAGGTGGGGTTGTACAATTCCGGGTTTCAGGAGCGACTCAATCGAGATAGGGGGCGTGAACCTTCATTCAGACGGTGTATTGGTGTTGTACAATGCTGTGTGTCTGGGGCGAGTCACTGGGTGGTGGTGGGGATTCAGTTGTGTGGGATGGTTGATCAGTTCGCTCTTGGTTTTTGTTTGATCTTTCTGAGTTTGGTACAATTTTGGTATCATTCTATGAAAGGTATATAAGTGGATATGAAATAAACACGAATATGACGGATAAACAAGTCAGGTTTGAAGCTGATGAAGAACTGGTCAACAACTTTGATTCGATCATCGACTCGTCGCGCTCTGGGGCGCTCCGTAACTGTATGGAGGCGTCTGTGGCTCACGGCAAGCTGATCACCGAGGTCGACGTATCTGGCCCAGATGAGTCGGGAGAATCCGGTGTGACTAACCACGACCTGCTGGTTGCGATCCAAAATTCCGGCAGTACCCGGTCTCATAATCACGGCGGCTCCACGTCCAGCGACGAATCGGAGTTCAGTGCAGTCACGGAGGGCGTGACTGATGAGATGGCTATGATTTCATCGAATTACGATGCGGATGCAGACGAACTACCGGACGCAATGACGCCTGATGGCCGCGATGATGTACTGTCCCGCGAGGCGCTGAAGCAGTGGGCGGAGTGGGCCGACCACAGCGCCCGTTTCGTGCCGAAACTAAACCCGGATCACGTTGACTCGGATCATCGCCCACAAGGGATGACACACGCGGTTGCGCTCACGAGGGGTGTACTGGCGTATCGGGAGATGGGTGCAGTAAAGGGTAGTCAGCTGGTGGATGTGGTGGCTGATGATCTCGGTTGGACGCGCAACTACATGGAATCTAATGGATTCTCCACCGAAATTGAGGAGGCTGTGGTACAGCATCCGTTTGACGATTCGAAGTACATCGGGGACAGAGACACGGCAATGGACGCTTTTACGGCGGTCGGCACGAGGATTAACTCAAAAATAGACACGATTGAGTCCGCGAGTTCGCTCTCTACGATTGATTCTGCTTATACGGATGCTGTCGGTTATGCATATTATCTGGATGAGAATGGCAGTATAGATTATATCGGTGACAGATTCTCAGAGATGGATGGGGATTTCTCTCCGTATCTTGCTAATCTGAAGCAGAAACGGGAGCAGGAGGTGTCGGAGTCGACGGTGGAGTCTGCGAGGCTTCGCGTGGATGAGCTGCGGCGGATGTTCAGCGAGTTTGATGATGTGGATGGGTTGCACGAGATCCGTAAGGTTATGAATCGGATCTCGGACACGGCGGATGATGTTCGGGATGATCTGGCTGAGAACACGCTGGAAGACACGGATGTCAGCGACATCCTGTCTGAGATCGATGTAGTTGTGTCTGAGGCCGGGGTAGTTGCGGGCGAGGCAGCGGCTGATGAGTTACGGGTGATGACATCGGTTGTCGGCGACGCAGATGATGTAGAGGGTGTTGAGGAGTCCCTGTCCGAGATTGTGGATGGTGGGGAGAAAGCGAAGAAGATGGTTGATTCGTATGTAGATGACATGGCTGACGTAGATGTTGGCGATGTCATGTCTGAGATTGATGCGGCGGTGTCGGACGCGGCAGTGACTGCGGGTGAGGCAGTGACTGCGGAGATGCGGGAGATGAACACCGCGTTCAATGGGCAAAAGTCTGTGGCGGAGAACGAGGATGTTCTCGATCAGATTGAGGAGCTTGGAGAAACCGCACGGCGTCTCGTAGAGGAGAACACGACGTATGACACGGATGTCCGCGAGGTCATGGCCGGGATTGATGATGCGGTATCCACGGCTGAAGAACGGCACAGTGAAGCATTAGAGGTAGCTGTCGAGCGCGAGGTGCCGATCGCTGAAGAGAAGGAGGAAACGTGGGCGACAGCGAACGATGCGCGTTTTGGAGGTCGCTGAGATGGATGACTCTCCGATGTATCGGGACAGCGTCAACGCGATTGTTGATGATTATAAGGAATTCGTCTCTGATCTTCCAGATGCGGTGAAGGAGGAAGCGAGCGATATTTCGCTACCCGTTAGCGAGTTCCACTCTCGACGGAAAGATCTGCCAACGGCAAGCGGTGTGAGTACAGCCGTAAAGAGGGCTAAGTACTCTATGTCGATAGTTGAGATTGTTGAGCGACTGGATCTGGATGAGATTGAGGACCGCGATGAAGCCTACGCTGCGGTGTCTGAGATGTCTCTGGATGTGGTGCCTGATTATTACCAGGATGGGGGCACCATCTATAAGGCAGCGTTAGAGCAGGCAATTAGTCGGTATTCGAAGTATAGTGCTGGTAATGTGAACTGGATGTGTTCTCACAGTGATTTAGTTGATGATGCTGAGTCGATTCGTGAGAGGGTTGCGAGGGCGGTGGTATGAGTATGAGTCGGCAGTGAATGACGAAGATGGGGAGTGGGTTATCGTTGAGGAGACGAAGAAATCACAACGTGATCCGGTTCCCCGGTGTGCTGCGCGTGGATATGCGTGAGTACACCGAGTTTGATGAGAGTCTGGATCAGCGTTACTGGTCGGATGAAACTGATTGGGAGTCGCGTCTTCCGGACGAGTCGGAATCGGAGTCGGTGTCTGCGGAGTAGACCGAGGCGGTCAGTGACTCTGGGAGCGTCGACAGCGTTCTGTTTTCAGGTGCGGTGTTGATTCGTGAGTCACTGGCCAGTGACTCTGGGAGGGTTAGTTGAATTGGTCGGCGTGTTTGAGGGTGGCGTCCCGGTCGTCACTGACGTATGACCGGGTGGTGTCCAATGATTTGTGCCCTGCGAGCTGCTCATGGTGGAGAGTCACTGGAATCGGTGTGATTGTCAAAATAGTCGTATAAATGGAGTAGGCGAAACAGGTGGACTCGGTGAAGAAGGAAGAATAGGTGGAATTGGGAGATAATGAAGTCGAATGATGAACCCGGATAAGGTGTGGAGATGGGCGATGCGGATGATGAATTCGGATAGTGGATGGGGATAATGAGGACGGGAATTGAATCTCCTAAAGATGCTGGGCTGAAATTGCCGTATCGCTGTTATGCGAAACCGTAGGAAGCGCCCTCCTGAGAGACACAAGACACGCGCTACGTTGACGTCGCCTGTTCCGAGTCACTGACGCAGGGTGTTATTCGGCGCACACGCATACACACGTCATAACCGACGAGGAGTGGAGCCGCCGCGAAGAAGTCCGAAGGCTCGCCGAAGAACACACCCACGAGGAACTTGAGCAGCTACGCCGCGACATCACCGACGAGATCCCAGACGCCATCGAACGGGAGAAGTCGCTACTGAGGTACAGACGCGAATTGGTGGCAGACGCAATCGCAAAAAAGAAGATCAGGCTTTGTTGGAATCCTCAGTAACTGATGGTTTAGCGGGCTATGCTGAATACAGAGCGCCTGTAGTGAACAGTCACTTCCAATCTCACAAAGAATTTTCATATACCACGAGCGTTCTATCGAGTAGAGTGAGAAAAGACATATTGCGTCTACTCCAGATTTCAGTACTCCCATCTGCATACATCGGTAGGCAGTCGGAAATTGAAGCCGCAGGAGTCTCGGAGCATGTATACTGGATACCAGCCGACATCATGCGTGACTCCGGCGAAAGCCACAGTGTTCAACACCATCAGATTAAACGAGAATCTTACTGAGCGATACCCACAAGACGTTGTAGAGTACATCTTTCTCCATGAGCGGGGACACGCAGCTCGGAGTCGAATAAATCTGGTGTGGTTCCTTCTCGGGACAACGTTGACCTTCTTAGCTGCTGGGGTGAGTGTTGGATTCGTAGTTGTGTTCGGCTTGTTTGCGGCAACGAACCCCATACCACAAGTGATTGGACTGCTGGTTCTCTCGCTGTGTTTGTCAACCGTCTTTTCGTGGTTGTTCTGTCGGGTGAAATTCAAAGAGGAACTCCGTGCGGAACGATATGCACTCAACCAACTCGGCGAGGATGAGTTTCGACGCCGAAGCGAGACGTATGAGGAAATCGTCGATCGGAGTCGGTATGATCGACTCAAGCGGCGATTATTCTACCCATCAGTCGATACCGTGATTTTGGAACGCGAAGACGGCTAGCGTGGACAGTGTGGGTGAAAGTTGCCGGGTTAGATCAGGCAAGTCAATTATAGATAGATTAGACTTGCCGTGTGTAATCCCCCCCGTCACTGGCTGCAAATGCTGACGAAACTGAATTTCAACAGGATTCGTATAGAATCTTCTCAGATGGATATGAGCGGTCTTGAAAGATGCTCGTGCCACTTATCCGGGGCTACAGAACCCCAACCAGGGATCTACCACCCCGTGTTATTGAGGTCAACTGCTGATCTTAAACCTGGGGAAGAAACCCGATTACTGCGCTGTTGAAACTGAATAGAGCCATGGTCCCATGTTAGTTATTTTCTATCGAGGATTTAAGTTACAAGATCGTGGATCAATATATGATGACATCACAAATTGAAGCCCAAATCCCACCACTCGTACAGATCAAGGACGCAGTCACTGCAGGATACGCTGCAAGCCTGTACATCGCCGAACGAGACAAAGGACCCCACGGAAAACGTCTCGCGGTCTTAGAGATCGATCCGGACTACCGAGTCGAGTGCGTGCTCGATCTCCAAGATTTCGGGTTCCAAGAGCAAACGATGGAAGCGATGTACACTGTGCCGATAGAGGGCACCCCGCTAATGGTTGACTTGGGAGAAATTGAGCCAGAGTCTGCACTCCGAGAGTTACTCTCGTGTCTCGATATCTGTGAGAACAGCAGAAAGGCCGAATGAGGTTTTGCGAGACTGCTACCAGAAAACGACTGGCTACTACCGTTTCAATGACTCAGGCAATTCACAGCGACTTCAGCTCTGCGCTACTCCGAACCCATTCTTCAACCTTCTTGACACCCTCCTCACGTGAAACAGGTTGCTTGACACTATCTTCAATACCTTTCCCACTCACTTCCGTCAGTTCAACTGTGGTGTAGAGGGAAATTCGCCCAAGATCCTGCGGACCGTCAGGATCGACTATCACATCGAAGCTGAACTGGGCATCATCAATCTCTACCGCATCAATTTCTTCTACAGCAGCCTCCAATTTTTCTTCCGTTGACGTGGTGTTCACGACGAACAGAAGACTGGAAAAGTCTTCATAGAGGGCGATCTGATCGGGATCTACTGCATCAACGAGCAGGTCGGTGAATTCCGTTAGCGTGACGGAATTGCGAGTGTCGTCAAGGAGATCAGTGATCAGATCATCAACCGAATCCTGATCGTTGTGACACTTCTGAAGCCGCTGAGTGGTTTCTTGTGAGAGTTCTACTTTAATTCGGTCAATGATGTTGATAATCACAACTAATCAAACTGCACACTCCCTTATAAACCGTAGCAGCGACGATACCTGCCGACGCAGAGAAATAATCGATGAGATTCAGTGTTCGTCGAGACAGCGGTGCTCTTCACGGACTTCCTCGACTGGGCGTGACTTACCAGCAACGAATTCGCCATCTTTGACGATCTGTGCATCACAGCGGTTGCATCCCACGTGGGTCGCTGCAGGCGGTCTTGAATCCCTGGGGACGTAGCTCACATTCTTATGGCTCTTGTTCGGAAACCTCACAGTTTCAAATTTTAACCATTCGTGCCAGAAATTCTTGGATCCGCACTTTGGGCAGCGATAGTCAATTTCATCTTCCCAATTAGCTGCTTTCTCCGAAATGTTACCCATTGCAAATAGAGCCGAGGCCGTTCCGTGTTTAGTGGTTGCGCGCTTACTCCGAATTGTCGGTCAATATGGAGTCACTGGATTGGATGGGGCCACTGGATCCAGTGGTTGTTGGGTGTTTTGCCGGAGGCATCATGTCTCGAACATAGCCAGACGTCTAATAGGAAAATAAATCGTTTCGGTGCTAGCATCAAATCAGCCACTGGCTCCGCTTCCAGTGACTGCGTGTGGCCCCGCTGCAGTTAGCTCTTAGTCAACATAGCCAATCCGATCAGTGCCAGAAATGGGAGATGGAGTTAAGATACACAATACCCGTGAGCAAGTCTAATGCTCGTCAAGACAGTGGTGATCGGCACGAATCTCCTCAACAGATGGCGACGTGTCGACTAAGAGCTTACCGTTATCGACCAGTTGCTTGTTACAACGCTCACAAGCGGCATTGAGGACCTTGGACTTTCCTATCGGAGGTGTGTCCGTGTCTTGCGTTTTATGAATCGCTGTTGCGGGGCTCTGATCAGGGTATCGCACTTTTTCCTATCGTCGATAGTTCCTGCCAGAATGCCTGTGAACCACACTTCGGGCAACTGTAGTTGATCGCGTCAGCCCACTCTGTCGCTGGGTCGTGAAGACCAGTCATTACGAATCGAACAAAGACCGTTCCGTGTTTTAGTGGTTGCGCGCTTACACCTGCGATCTATCCGGAATCACTGGATCCAGTGGTTATTGGATATTTGACAAAGAATGTCATACCAAATGTATAATCAAACATCTAATAGGTGAAGTGTTCTATGTCGGTACCAGTATCAAAATCAGTTACTGGCTCTGGTTCCAGCGACTCGGGATGTCGATCGAAAGTACGATACTGACGCCATCATCGGATTCAACAAAATAAACTACGGTAAATAAGGCCAGAAATATGGCATCAAACTTTCATTGAGATTCAGCAATGATCTCGCGGATTATTTCTCGTGCTTCATCCTCTGATAGCCCTTCAAGTTGTACGTTCGTCAGTGCATGGTTGAACCGTCGCGTCGTCTCATCTATGACACGTGACGGCTCATCTGCGAGTTCGTCACACATAACTTGAACCGCAGGTTGATAGCGTGCGAACCAGCGGTCAAATACCTTGTTAACCATTGTCTGGTTGGCGAAGACTGCGTCAGTCGTGGAATAATCGTCGCCACGGGACGTAAGCTCCGAAATCCACCAGAGTCGGTGGATAGCGTTTGAGTACAAGTCGGAGCCTGCGCCGAGGAATTTCTCCCTCATCGCCTCCTCAGAGCGATACTCCCACCGGTGCCGAACGAGATCAGGATACCGGACCACTGCAAGCCAGTGCCAGAGCCCCGGATCCCCGGCAGTTCGTCTTGTAATGTTGAGGCCATGGTGAATGTCTTCAGCGAGTGCACCATCTATAGCTGTGTCGTACTCTGAGTACTCCTGAAGCACCTGTTGCACCGCTGAATCGATCCTGTTGAGGTCGGCCTTCGGATGGCCTGGTATGGGCTCTACGTACTCCTTCAGCTGTTCATCGGTGAGTGCCGCCTCGCCTTGCATAAACGATTGACCAACAAGACGGCGTCCGTCTTCAGTCAGTCGATGTAATTCTGTCTCGGTCATGTTAGATCTGGAGGCCCTCCTCCATAAGGTGGATCAGCTGTTCTCGGGGATTTATATACTCTTGAAGTTCACTATCGATCCGCTGTATCACGTGGGGTAGGGTCTGTGGATCAGAGAGATCGTCCCTGAGACGGTGAGTTGCTTCTGATACGTCGTTAGTATCGTAGAGGTTACGAGCGAACGTCTGGAGTACCATTTCCTGCCATTCGTGTTCAACGTCGCCCTCTGGGCCCACAGCACTTCCAGCTTGAACGAGCAGTTGTACCCACACACCGTAGCTCGTTTGGTCAAGTATCACGTCACGCATCCGAGCCTCAGCCCCGACAGATCCTCTACTCTGTAGTACCTCGGCAATACGGGGATGGTCAGAGTTGATCCACAATTTAGGACGACTCTCGTTCCGGAAGTCAAGATAGTAGAGCTTATTCCCATCTGGGAGGTGAGCGTTTTGTGAAAAGCGTACTCGCTCACCGTCGATGGCGGCTCGTTCTTCATCTTCGGAGCGATCGACGACAACGTAGTACAGCGTCCCACGTGGCGACCCGGAAGTTCTTCTGATCGGCGTAATCGCTCGGTTCTTCTCTCGGATGAGACTCTGTGCGAACAAGGTACGGACGCAGTTCGACAGTCCCTCGGACAGTACTTTTTGGAACTTCCAGCCTAACGTCGTATTCACCGGATGTTGTAGGTGCTCCGGAGATGACGATCCGATCGCGGTAGATCGTCTCGTGACAGCGAATGGTGACGTAGAGCTTGGCCGGGGGCTGTGCTTGTTCATCCTGTGGGAAGACGGCTTGGACTGTCTCCTCAGGTAGGCGCAGTTTTCCGTGGAGAGTAATGGTGTTCCAGTCCGGCTCATCACTACTGTCGGACGACGATACTTTTGATGCGAAGTTTATCTCTGTCTGTGCCGGGTTCAGTTCAAGTGCTCTTTGATTGCCGTCGTCAACGGTGAACGAGTTCAGTTCAAAGTCTATTCCCTTATCTCGGTAGCTGAACGGAAGTGTCGTAGTACGGTGTCGCTGCGAGTGCCTGGTCATGCTTTATTCTCCTCGGGTGTCTGTAACTCTGCGAGTATCTCCAGTTGGGTCGCGCCGACGTCGCCGTGCACTAAGTCAGCGGCTTCATCGGAATGAGAACGACCAGAGAAAGATACTTCATGGACAGATTCATCGGCGACAAGACGAGCACATCCATCATCGTATGAAACGGTTACACCGGATTGTTCGATCTCAACGTGATCGATAGGAATGTCATCATAACGGGATCCGTCCTCGCCAACACCGGTGAGTGAGATGTCAGCACTCCATCCGTTAAACTCCTCTGACAGTACTTTAATTCGACCAGAGATCATCCATGCGTCACCATCAAAGCGAGACGAGCTGTCGATCTCGAAGGCAGGCTTAACAGGCGATGTCGTGGATCGGGGGTTCCCACTCCCGTGGATCGGGAACCGGTTCAGAACGTTGTCGGAGAGGGAATCACTGTTGCTACCCTTCGAGATCAAGTGACGAAGACCGTCACGGAGCGTTCCGAACATATCGTCGAGTGCCGTCCGGAAGCCACGTTGATACTGTTCACGGAGGTTCTCGGTAGACTCCCATTCGTCATGCTCGGGTGGTTCAGCGAACCGAAGGAACCGGTCGATTTCTCGGTCACTCTCGGACGGTGTCCCTTCCAACCGTGCTTCACCAGCAGCCAACACGCCGAAGAAGTTTCGGTCGCCGTAGGCGACACGGCTCTGGTCGTAATACTTGACCACCATCCCTGCCCCACGGAACAGCGCGACGTTATTCAGGTACGAATCGTCGTCTGCGGGGGATGCGAGACGAGCCGACAACCGTACTGAGCCGTCGGGAGTCTCATCTCCATCGGCACGAGGCGGGATCTTTACCGGGATGTCAAGTCCAGCAACGTCTCCGGGATCTACCAGAGTCTGAGCATCCGTAGTTCTCTCGTCGTAAGCCTCCACGAACGGTCGGATCGCTGGGACGCTCTCGACATCGGCCATCAGTGTCTCGTCTGGCGTTTCGACTGTAATTTCGAGGTCACCTCGATAGATCGCTGGCCAGAAGTATTTGACAGAGGCGTCCACAAACTCCTGTGCGAGGTCTTCGACATCCGGTCGCTCGTCTCGTGTCGGATCTTGGAACTCGACGACCATGGCGCTCGTTCCGCTAACAGCAGGCCGTTCCACGTACAACTGTTCTGCTAGCCGTGACGCATTCTCTCCCCAGAGGGACTCCGGGCGGGGGCCATCGTCCGTTTCGATAGTCTGGCAGAGCCACCCCGCACCTTGGTACGTCGTATTGTCTTCCGGGAGTTGATGTGTAGGGAACTTAGAGCGAGCGATAAGTCGCGGGGAATCGTCCTTACGCACACCATGTGCGAGGTGCGAATTGAAGACAACCGTCGAAGCACCCGAGAACGTCCAAAGTACGGACTTACCAAGGCCGTACGAGCCACCGGCGGTATCGTCTTGCTTGCTGCTGTAGAGTTCGTCGCGAACGAGCGCAGCGTAGTTTGAGTCTTCGTCCCAGCTTCCGGTCAAGCCAGTTGTGTTCCTGTCTTCCACGACGAGGAGACGGAGTTCGGTATCAGGATCGCGGGCTCGTTCAACGACCCGTTCATAGCGACGGCCATTATGTGTGTCTGCAACCGCCCGCATCCGTTCATTGAGTCCATCGTCCCAACCGAGTCCGTCAAGGAACTCCTCTTTCTCATTACCCGTGAGCGTGACGAAACGGAATGTCACTTCGACGGGATCGTCGTTCGGGAGGCCCTGATCGTTCGCGTTTTGGAGGACCTCACGAACAAACGCCTCGGAGTCATGGTCAACGGCGTGTTTGGTTGGGTCGTCGCCGTAACGTGGCGCTCCTGGTCCACCACTGAAAAAGAACCAATTGACCGCTTCGTTGATTTGTATTTGCTCCTGATCCATGTGAGAAACCGGTATGTTCGTACGGGACTATCACCACCAAGTTAGTATTACTGTTACGCGTCGATGAAGGCTGGTCAGTCAGAACGGGCAGAGGTTCTGATCGGGGGACACTATCGCTTCTTCGCACAGTGGGAAGAAGTCAGAATGGGAACGTTGCCGAACGCTTATGTGACGATGCGCTGGAAAGTGCGTTATGAAGGTAGCTGCAGTGGATCTGTTCTGCGGGGCTGGCGGACTCAGTTATGGCCTCCAACAATCTGGCGTCTCGGTCGTTGCTGGGATCGATAAGGATCCGGACTGTAAGTATCCATACGAACAGAATATTGACGGACAATATATTAAATCAGACATCCACGCGTTGGCAAAAGATCCCGAACCAATCGCACAGATGTACCCGTGGGATGCGGATCTGAAGGTCCTTGCGGCATGCGCGCCTTGTCAACCCTACTCCACAATGGGACACTCAAAGGGCAAAAATCGTGAAGATCATCAAAAGTGGGGTCTACTAAATGAAGTGTCCCGGATCGTAGAGTACGTTAAACCGGACGTGGTGGTAACCGAAAACGTACTCCAAGTGAAACAAGAAGACGGCGTCTACGACGCGTTCATAGAGAGCCTTGAATCACAAGGCTACCACGTCAACAGTGACGATAACAAGAACGTCTATTGTCCAGAATACGGCATTCCACAGAAGCGGAAGCGATGGGTGGTTATGGCGTCCAAGCGGGGACCTATCTCTCTTCCCAACCCTCCCATTCAGAATGAAGACGACTATCCGACGGTTGAAGACACGATTGATCATCTGCCACCAATCGAAGCAGGGGAAGACAGTGACGAGAACGACGTGCATAGAGCACGTTCTCTCTCGGAAAAGAACTTGGAACGTATCGATAACATGAAACCCGGTGGAGATTGGACACTCTGGGAAGAGGAAGATCTTAACCATCTCCTTGCAGACTGCCATCGGAAGGCGAGTGGACGCTCATACAAAGCACCTTACAGCCGGATGCGGCCCGATGAACCTGCTCCGACGATAACGACGCAATTCTACAATTACGGCAGTGGTCGCTTTGGACATTACGACACAGGCCAGAATCGAGCACTCTCGATTCTTGAGGGGGCACTGCTTCAGACGTTCCCGGAAGACTATGACTTCTACGATGACTGGGAAGACGTCGGTGTGTCAAATCTAGGCCGACTGATCGGTAACGCAGTCCCCCCAAAGCTCGGTGAATACATGGGCCAGGCAATCCTTTCGCACGTCGGTGCGACAGCGCAGTCTGTTGAAGCTACTGTCGCTGACGATTGAGAGAGAACTGATGTCATCTGAAGCGGAGCGCCGATTTCAGACGAACCCGCTCAAATGGGGAAAGAAAGCTGCCACGAGTACCCAATCAAACTACTAAGTAATTAGAACTCGTCCATGAGTTCTTCTCTGGATTTCGTAGATTATACAAAACTGCGTGTGATCTGTGCCGCGTCTAAACAAGACTGAGAGGATGTATTCAACGAACAGCTATCGTTTTATTCAACCAGATTGTCGTAGAGCCAAAATAATCGAATGACACACTGTGTGATGTCCTATCGTTTATCTGACTTCTGTAACTGCGTCACTCGTCATTATTATCTTCGGGTCCTTCTTCATTGAATTTCGCTATAAGCGAACTGAGTTCAATTGTGTGTAGAGGGACATCTCCTTTGGAGACTAACTGTGCAATGTGCGTCACACCCGCGTACAATCTATCTTCCTGAGACGTTGGCTGTCGGAATGTTATTTCGTCACCTCCCCACTCCTTAGATGCATCTATTGAGTTATCATTATCAGACTGCCCACCTAAGTTCCAGCAGACAAGAAGATCCATTTCGCTCCACTTCCGCGTTTCATTCACTACATGCTTAATAATGTCTACTCCCTCACGTTTGAATTCGACAGTTATATTCTTTTCAGATCCTGAAGGATCAGATGATCCAGGGAGAACATCTCGAAGACCACTGGGTACCTTGTCTGGATTATATTTCAAGAAACCATCATAATCGTCCAAAGTACTGAGATAGTACGGCTCGTAACATTCTAACAGCCCCATCCCGACTAGTTGATTGAAGACTGCGATTGAGTCCTGTTCTTCACCTGGTTCTTTCACCTGTGGCAGTTCCCCGTAATTTCCGACTTCTCTCGGTGAGAGATCATCTTTATTTATTGGTCGTGTTGCAAAGCGGTCTAGACTTTGCCGCTGGTACTCTCAATTGAGAGGTCACAGTTGA
>Ga0065697_1000269_pt1 | contig 14896 bp, 9 predicted proteins | sample AntLakMe24m_08um_FD_59086 | JGI IMG/M metagenome (GOLD analysis project Ga0065697, IMG submission 59086) | Hypersaline microbial communities from Antarctic Deep Lake - 24m 0.8um v2 (version 3) | ecosystem: Environmental > Aquatic > Non-marine Saline and Alkaline > Hypersaline | place: Deep Lake... | reverse complement strand
CCGGTCTTGAGGGTGCGTACATGACTGATTTGGTGGAGCGGGTCGTCGATGCGGATTCAGGCAATGTCGACCCGACAGCGGATGACGTTGAAAACCTTTTAGATCAGCTTGAACTTTTCGAACAGGAGACATACTACGTTCTCTGTTTTCACGAGAAGGTGTTCCAGACGTTGTTGGAGTACTGTGGTTCGAGACCACGAGAACTCGAACATGACATTAGAGCTTTTCGAGGCGTCCAAAACGAAGTCCAGCTGGAGTGCTATCGGGTCTGGTTCCACGCCAACTGGGGAGCGAACCGTGACAAAATCCCCGCGTTACGGGAGCAACTGCGTTTTTGAGCTCCGAAATCATTGGTGGGGAACTCACAGATCTCTCGCAGTGGATCGATTGATCACCAGAAAATAGTGTGATTCACTGGTCGTCTGATGCTACGGACGCGTCCACTCGGGAAGTTCACTGATTGGAATCCACTCTCTATCCTCGGTCTGGTATTCCCACCAGTCCCATCCGCTGTAGCCATACGGGTCATCACGAGCGTCCACACCTCTGTGTCGCCGGTCAGCTTTTCGGGCGGCACCTGACGGTGTCCGCGTCGTGTAGTCAGAATTGTCTGGACCAGTATCTCCAGAGATGTTAATCCGCTCACCTTGTACATGGGCGGTCACAACGTCGCCCTCGTACTCGCCTCTCTTGTAGACGTGGCGGAGCGTCGTTCCGTTATCCCGTTGCCCGAGCTTCGGATTCAGCCACCGGGGCATTTTTTCTCCCATTGTTATCCCTCCGCGAGTTCTGTGATCGGTTCCCAGTCGCCATCCTCGGTTTCGTACTCCCACCACGTCCAGCCGTTATATCCTTCGCCGCGAGCGTCATCACCGCGAAGCTGTTTGTCGGCTACCCGAGCAGCTCCCGTGGGACTCCGCGTTTCTTGGGTATCGTCTTCAACGGAGAGCCGACCCCCTTGTATGGTAGCTTCAACCGTTTCACCGCCGTAGTCGCCACGCTGGTAGCGATGTCGAACTATGGTTCCATCCGGCAACTCACTTAGTTCAGAGTCCTCTGCTTCCGCTCCTTGACTATTATACGTCGTCGCACGGTTGTTACGGTCTTCGAGTGCCGCATCCTCATCTACGTGTACGAGAACGCGAGCAAGCACATCGTTCCATGATTCGTCTCTGTTCCCGAAGTCACCGAGTTCTTGGTACAGATCATCAGCCAGCTTGATACTTCGCGCCATATCACACTATCTTTCTTTTGGACAGATAAACTTATTCTTTTCTTAGTAACTAAGTAAAGTCTAATCTCTTTGAGTTAGTTCAGGTGATGGACTATAGTAAGCCCGACCAGAGGTTTCATCTCGTCTGTGAGTAACACGCAGATATAGAAATCGTTCTCAGCAACAAGTTAGTGAATTCGACCTATAGAACATCAATCAGCAATTCGGGGAAAAACCCGTTAGCTGAATGTCACTTGGCTCATAAGTTTCGGCCGATCATCTTCTTCATTCCCTTCCTCTGGTGAGACAACCATCCAGCAGATCAACTTGACCTCATCCTCTTGGATTGGTGGGAGTGGGTCCGGGGCCTCGAACGGCTGGAGACCAAGATCGCTGACCTTCTCGACGAGCTGTCGAGATTTCTCCACAGGGCCGAGTGATTCATTTTCGTAGATATCACGAAGTTCTCGTTCATACCGTCTACCCCATGGGGCTTCGACGGCCTCAACAGTCTCTTCCATCGCTTGCTGAGTCATCTCGTCAGGCCAGTTGTCTCGAAGGTGTTGGCCTACCTCACGGAATAGTTTCCTAATATCCGGCTGTACGTTGAGTGGGTCTGTTTGCTCTTGCCACTGACGGTAGATGTCTTCCTGAGCCACCTCCCAGGCATCATAAATTTGCTCACGCATTTCCTCGGGTAGAGCCCGATCAGTTTCCTTCGCACATTCGATTCGCTTGAGACAGGAGAGCGTGTCCTGCACAATCTCGTCTTCTTCCTCGTCTATTTCCTCGTCTATTTCATCAGGAAGGAATCGCATGAATACCTCGTCTCCGATACGGGCGCAGAAGAAGTATCCCGGCTTTTTACCTTTGAATCCTGAACCCGCCGCCCATGGGAGTGATGTGATCTGGTCTTCACGTGTCTCCAGTCCTTTCCGGAGTTCCTGACGATACTCTTCACCAGAGTAGGCGGCCGCCGTTCCGCCACCTTTCTCGTAGAACTCCGTATCTTCCTCTTGGATTGAACCGATGTCTTCAACCTTCTCAGCAAAGTTCTGATTCAGGGTATCCATGTCTGGCATGACACCATCGCTGACTCCGATCGAACGCGAGGCTTGGGTAAGTTTTTCTCGGACTCGATGTTCAAGTTCCAGTAGATCATCAAGTCGGTCCTCGGGGAAGAAGGTAATCGGATATATTTTCGAATGTGGCGAGTTCACACGGTCAATACGTCCGTTGCGCTGGACAACACGCATTGGGTTCCACGGAAGATCGTAGTTGATGACTGTGCGGGCTTCCTGAAGATTGACTCCCTGAGCGAGCACGTCCGTTGAAATTAGGATATCAAAGTCATCAGTTGCATCTGGCGGTGCATCGCCGGAGTTCGGCGCAAAGCCGTGAACAGCCCGTTCTCGCGTAACACGGTACTTTGATCCATCACCGCTGACCGCCGCGATTCGACCCTCGTAACAGGACAGTTCATCATCTTCAGAGATGATCTCTTCCAGATACTCATAGATCCAGTCGACCGTATCTTCGTAATATGAGAACAGCAGTACTTTCCTATTTTGACGGAAAGATGCTTCAGTAGATTTGTCAGAAACTTCACCTGCTTCTGCGTCTTCACGCGCCGCCTCAACGACGTCGTGTAAGGTATCACGCAATGCATGGAGCTTCTCATCATCTTCGCGGTCGACTTCACTTGCGCCATCACGCCATCGCTCAAGAAGTTCAACATCGTTTTCTAAATCTGCTTGCAGCTGTCCAGGATCGGCGTCAGCACTACTAAGCGGAATATGCCCGTTAGAAACATCACCCAACGTTTCGTCGAAAGCTTCGTCGTTATCCATCTCCACCCACTCATCGATCGCATCCGGATCTGGGAAGTAGCCTTCTTCCATAAGCCGAAGGGCGGCGCGGTTTTGCCTCACCATTCGACTGAGGGTGTTGGCGAATGCGTGGCTTGATGACTCGAATCGCTTGAGGAGACCGGTCCTAAGCAGGCCCACAAGAGAGGCTTCAGACGCGTCTTCCTCGCCCTCCAGGTAGAAAGATGGCCGATACCGTGCCAACGTAAGCTCACCCTCGTCACGGTCGCCAGCAGCCAATCCTCGTGCTACGTCCTCAAAGTAGGCATCGCCAAACGTCTCCGAGAATGTATAGTCGACACGCTTTGGGTTGGGATCTGGGAAGTTGACCCGAACTGATCCTCCTTCACCATCGGGCATCGTCGCGTTTTCGTAGTGGTTTTTGATGAACCGCCGAGTCCGTCGGACGGTTGTTTCGTCGAGCACATCGAACAACATATCCGGGCTCAGATCAGCCGGATCCTCTGACTGCGCTGTCTTGAATCGTTCACGAAGCGAGCGAATACCCTCGTTGGCGAACGCTGCGTCGTTCTTGATGAAATAATTGAGCAGGTAGTACAAATCCCATAGCGAGTTGTTCACGGGCGTCGCTGTGAGCATCACCACGTCTTTGGGTGGATCTCCACGGAGGAGTGTGCGGAGAGCGTGAGACTGTTGCGTACCTGGATTTCGGAATGCATGAGCCTCGTCGATTACGACCAGTTGGTACTCGTCAACTTCAAGGTTTAGAACGTTAAGGTCTCCACCGAGTTGAGTATCTCGCCGAAGTTCTGCATATGACACCGTCTCGTATTGGACTCCCCATTCAGACTCTTTCTGTGTCCACATCCCATCACGAAGATAGGCTGGTGCCACCACAAGCGCACGCTGACGGTTCTGCTGAACGTACTGACGGAGCAGTTCGCCCGCGATGTAGGTCTTCCCGAGGCCGACCTCGTCGCCGACGATGACGCCGCCGTGCTTGTCGAGGAAACGGTTTGCTCGCCTCACAGCATCTTGCTGGAAGTTAGTGAGGTTGATGCCGCCGTCTTCCTCCTTCTCTTCCTCTAGTTCGTCGCCGTATCGCTCATACAGGACGCGTAGATAGATAAGGTACGGATCATAGGGCTCAAATCGTTCCTCGTACAGCGCAGCGAGGTCATATTGCTCGCTCTCAGCCCATAGTTCGTCAAACCAGTCCTGCACCTGGCCGGTGACGTGTGGGTTATATGCGCCGATATTTAATTCCAGATTCGAGTTCAGCCCCGCACCTGTAAAGTTCGACGAACCTGCGATGACACCTTGGTGGTCAGAGAAGAGATACGCCTTCCCGTGAATGAACTGATCTTCGTGTCGACGGACTTCAACGCTATCACTGCGAAGGAAGTTTACCAGCTCCTGAAGATTCTCGTCGACCTCACGAGAGAATCCAAGCAGGTCCCGGTCGCGCTTGAGGTTAAAGTCGAATGTTTGTAGAGATTCGTTGATTTGCTTCTGATTGTACTCCCCGTCTCTCGGTTCGCCAGGTTGCCGCCAGCGTTCTGTTCCCTCGTTGCTCGGCTGTGCACCGACAAGAAGGCGAAGCTGATCAACGTGGTTGAGGCCTTCTGAGATCGAGAAATATCCACGTGGATTAAAATATCCTGTGACGATGTCGAGATTTGGCGCGGCGGCGAGTGTGTCGTCGAGATCAGCAAGGTATGTGTTGATCGCCGCTGTGAGCGTGTTTCCGTCACGATTGTCGACGAACTGCGGTTGTTCAGTCATCGTTTCGTGTCCCCGCTTTTTGCTCTTTTTCGCGGTTCGCATGGTCAAGATTGAGCCTGTCGGCCCAGCTCGCGTAGTAATCAAGGACGCGGTCTAAACGTTCTTGATGATCCCAGCCAACGTGGAACGTCTCAAAGATGACTTCTACATGTTCGCGGGAGAGTCCATACAGGTGAGCAACAACGGCGTCAAGTTCATACATCAAATCCTGTTTTTTCTTCTCGTTTAGTGGACCGTAGTCGACTTTGACCGTATCGGCCCAGTCTGCATACCGATCATCGACTGCTGCGAGACGGCCCGAGAGTTCAATCACTCGTTGATGAAGAGGCTCATTATTTTCTGTTGGAACAGGTATACCATTAAAAATATAATAATCAAGGTGTTTTTCAACGAACCTGCGAGCGTACCAATCTGCAGGAATAGATGATAATACTCCAATGAGATATGCCTCATTAGTTTCATCACCATCTTCCCAAATCAGGAAGGGATCAGCATCCCGCATAAATACTTCTGGTGGAATAAGTGCTGCTNTAATTGTTCTTGAGTNAGTAGAANGGGTGACACGGCGGTATGCGATAGAAGGTCTGAAGCAAGGTAGACTTTTATTAGTGTCTGGCCATTTTCGACTTCGCTCTCGCTTCCCTTGGAGATACTGCACCAGCTCATCTTTTTTACCCCATCCATAGTAAGCACCTGAATTAGGTGCCCAAATATCGAATGATCCTCCTTTATAAACTGGCCAGACCTCGCCATCGTAAGCTTCGGCTTCATTTTCGTCTATACAATCACTCGATGTAATCCCTGTACGATAAGGTACAACACTCCAATCGTCACGGTCAGCGTTAACTACGGCTGGAGCTTGTTGGATACGGTCAAATGCTTCTATTGAACCCGAAGCTGGAGGGAGTAACGGTAATGATGCTGTTTCTGTCCAACTGAACACCTCTTCAAGAATGAAGCGGTAGGGTTCCTGTTTAACCCCTTCATCAAACTGCTCTCTGCTTGCATATGGCCCTCTAATCGGAACTGTTGAATCGTCTGACGGTTGTTCTTTCTTTGCGGAAGACAATCCAATCGTAGTTTGTGGATGGACTTTTTCGAATGCCCACTGGCGGTTGTTGNGAATGAATGTGAGATCCGTTAGAACACCGTTTTCAAGCAGATGACGTCTGAATGATTCTGATCCTTTTGAGAGGAACGCCTCTCGGGGAAGTACGACACCCATGTAGCCATCACTTCGAAGGAGGCTCCAGAATCGCCAGCTGAAGGCTTGGTATAGATCTGGATCTCCACTACCTAATCCTGGATACGGACCGTTTAGTAGTACCTTCGCTCGTTGTTCCTGTTCGCTACGTTCCGTTTCGAGTTCTTCGACTAAGTCTGGCCTCTCATTCTTTATTTCCCGTATTTTTTCTTCTCGGTCTGACTGGGGCATCGATCGGAGTCCGGGATGATGCCTTGCCCAGAACTCATGTTCTTCTACTTTTGTTTTGTCCCACGGTGGGTTACCTACTATTACATCAAACCCTGCTTTTTCGCCATGAAAAACCTCTGGAAAAGCCGCTGGAAAATGTAGAGGATCGATTGATTCTAACACATTTTGTGCCTGTTCATAGCTTCCGTGATCAGTAATATCGATACCAGTATCAGATACTGAGCTAGTATCGATTTCATCGTCGATACGCGACGCAGCCAATATGTCAAACCGCGCTCGTATCTGGCCTAATTTCTTCTCTATCTTGTTACGTGTATCACGGGCCTCCTGTACCTGTTCCGCGCTGGCATCTGCAAAACTTCCCAGTTGATTTATATCGTCTCTGATCTCCTTCATCACGCTCTGACCGCCAGCGAACATACCCAGCGAAGACTGTTCGACGTCAAGAATTTCTGTAACCTCGTCTAGCGTACCAATCCCAGCCAGTGAGTCACCGGTAACAAGGTTGTAATCAAGGAACGTGAGCGGGAGCCCAGGTACAAATGTATGCACCCAGATCGATAACCTAGAGAGTTCTGTTGAGAGAGGATTCAGATCAACACCGTAAATACATCTTCTGGCTACTTGACGTCGTAAGAGTTGTCCACGTTCAACTGGTGGAGCGTATTCTTCGCCCTCGAAGGCGTCAAGTGCAGCGTCTTCCAAGTTGTCAAGTTCATCCTCAACGGGCGACAGAGGGTTCTCCGTTAGGTAGGCATAAAGACGCGATTCGATACGGTCGACAGCACCGACCAAAAAGTGACCCGAACCCATAGCGATATCCGACACCCGAAGGTCGAAAAACGCATCTGAGGCTGCGTGTTCACCCTCTTCTTCACGGAGCCGATCAATCCGTTCAAGATGGTCATCAAGCGCAGGTTCCAGTGAGTGATCAAGAAGGTGTTCGACGAACCGCGATTTCGTGTAGTATGTCCCCGTTGCTTTTCTCTCTCCGGACTGGCCGTGGAGATAAACTTGGCCCTCATCAACGACGATATTACTACCCTCACCGAGTGATTGCTGACCGCTCGTATCGACCGGGACGTAACGACCTTCGTTGTTGATCGTAAGCGGATGTTCAGCTAGCGACAATTCGGATTCCAAAAGACCTTCGTAGATTACTCCGAATTCGCGGACACCGATATTCCGAAAATCAACCGGTCCCTCATACCCGTCCCCAGTTTCATCGATCAACAATTTCGCTAACACTGGGCCAAACTCGGAGTTGTTAAGACGAATATCCGCCAGCTTCGCACCCGCCTCGGAAATGTCCACGTCCTCGGAGAGCAGACGACCCTCGTAGGCCGGAAGGCCCAGCTCATCATGTCCGTGGTGGACGGCCCGCGAGAGGTGCATTACGTCGTCCCAGTGGTCGTAGAAACCGGCGTCGAAGTCACCATTGTCCTCAATGAAGTCGTGGAGGTCGTGCGCCTTCTGCTTGAGAGAATTCCGGTCGTACCGTTCGTTGCGCCGTCGCGGGAGGAACTCCTCGTCTTCAGCGTAAGCGATAAACAGCAACCGATAAAGGAGCACCAACGTCATCTCATAGGTCTCGTCCAACTGGTCCTTCGTCGGGTNNTCGATATCACGTGCACGNGCGATNGCNTCCGCNAGNTCTGGCACAACATCGTCGTAAATCCGTTCACGGAGTCGTTCTCCNAGAGCCGCTGCGTAGTCTTTCGATCGCTCCATAATGTCNTGGAGCGTNCCGTCTTCTCGGAGNGCNTTGGCGGAGAATAGCAGCCAGAGATATGCAGCCTTCTCGTCTGCAAGGAGACTCGTGTTCACCTCGACGTAGGTGTCTGTTCGACCGCGTGAGCCAAACCCTGCATCGGGATTTGTTGTGTACAGTCGTAACGTATCGCCACTGCTTCCGATGACGTATTCGAGATTGCGTTTGTCGGCTTCATTGAGCGCATAGGCCACTGGTGACTGACCTACAAAGCGTTCTTGCGTGTGGTCAAACGACTCGTCTTCTTGAAGGAACATCGCCACAGCTCGCTCGTGGCCATCGCTTGTGTCCTTCAGGACAGAGCTCTGATCGGTGAGGTGCTCGATCTCGTAGTTGAGCCCTTTGATCATCTCACGCGGGTCATCGTCAATTGCTTGTTGGGCGCGGTTGGTTGCGTCCTCCCAGTCGTCGCGTTCGGGGACACCGACTTTGAGCTCGTGCGTTGAGAGTAGACCTTGATTCCGAAGTCCAGTCAGTTCCTCGTCGAGCTGGGGAAGCATTTCAGTGAGGAACCGTTGGGCCGCGTGTCGGTTTGATTCGTCAAGAGCGGTATCACAGACACGATCTGCTTGTCCCCGGTCGACATCCCGATAGACGGGCGGCTCTTCCCCGCTGGGACCGCATAGCCCGGCATAATTGTCATAAAGCGCAACAACGAGAACGGGGTTTACTCGCCCACCACGCCGATCTGTGTACGTCTTCTGGAGAAAACCTTTGGTCGGTCGTTCATCGTGATCAACGACGACAACCTCCAATGCACTCGACCCATTTCCTTGGTAAAATTCAAAATTGTCTCCGTCCCGATCGTAGTTCCAGGGACGACCAGAGCGAGATTCGAGAAAGTCAGTGATCATAGCTGTTTATCATCAGTACGTATGTATATAATTTGCTTACAAATCACCAGAGGGAAGAACTCTCCAATCAAGCCGTCGCTTGTGGTGGCACTTCTATCAGATGAATAAATAATGTGCGATATACAGGGTGCCGATTATGTGTCTGATTTCGTGGACGCCCACCTTTCGATATCGGAGAATTATTAGTTGAGTCTCTGGGTCTGAGTACCTGTCTACGGTATTTCTACCTTCACGCCCGGAACACTTATAAGAAATTAGAACTAGCCTGCTAGCGTTCCTATCTCGAAAAACAAACAGGGAACAAAGAGGCTACAAATGAGCTCGCTCTCCACATCCGCGACGGCGCATAGCACTCAGCAAACACTGTATGATGTCACCATTTCTGAGCGGTTGCGCTCCTTTCCAAGTGGCATCATTCTCCGATATGAGGCAACAGAGATATTTAAAAAATTTCTCATCGGAAACAGCCACGTAAAGTATGTTGTGTTCAACGTGACAGACGCGATGAAGCTGGTCCGAGATTACGGTTCCGTACACGCAATCCTCGAAGACTGGCAAATCCCAATCGTCACTGCAACAGATCCCGATGCAGATATTTACAATCGACAGCGGGACGACATACGAGATCTCTTAGAGCACATTCAACCCGCGATCTACATCCCTGACGCTGGAACAGTTTACTGGGACGAGCCACAGTCCCAAGAAAATGGAATCCGTTTCTTCATTAGGCGGCTTGACTGGGTAATGAATGAAATCGAAGAAAACGATTGGGAGATCGTGATTCTTCCACTCGCAAAAGGCATGGAGAGGTGGCATTACGAAAGGCTCCGCGACTGTTACGAGCGGCATGGATTTTCGAACTACGCTTTCTATTGCAAGCAATACTTTGGCGAAGATCGAGGGAACAGAATCCGACAACTGGAGGACCACATTCAGAATCTCATTGACGTGATGGACGCCGAGAGGGTTTTCGCAATTGCACTGCTTAGCAAAAACTACCTACAACGGCTTCCTCCGCAAGTTCGAGCCGCGTGTGGCATCTACCAGTTTGCCACGAACTGCAAAGTAGACGGTCAGTTCAGCGAGGATCGCTTCGTTGACTGGCGAGATGATCTTCAAGTAGCACTCTTCGACAAACCAACGGTGATTCAACAATGATGGGATTAGGCGGTAGCGGCGACAGAGGAGATCGTGATGAAGAAGAGGAAGATGACGGTATCCCTCCTGAACAAGAAACAATTCTGGACGACTCAGAAGACGGAAGCGAATCAGACGACTCCAAAGAAGAGACAGCAGTAGGTGCCGCCACCGGTGCTGTGGCGGGAGCCGCTGCAGGTGCTGGAGCAACAGGTGCTGGCGGTGCAGCGACTGGTGCTGCGGGTGCAGCAGCCGGTGGCGCAGAAGCCAATACTGACGACTCCACCGGATCTGACAAACAGGGTGGAGACTCGGCTGACGATAACGCTTCAGATGATGCAGACGAATCGAACGAGGAATCCTCCGATGAGTCGGACGGTGAGAGGGATGAACATGACATCGATGAGTCGGACGAGCCTGAAGAACGCAAGGAGAGCGAAGAGGACGATGATGAAGACGATGACGAAAATGAGGAAGAGAACCAAGCGGAGCTCATCGTCTATACCGACGCTTGGGACGCGACTGGATGGGGAATTGAACCCACACTGAAGCGATTAGACGTTGACTTCGGCGACAACTTCGACCTATCTTACGAGGTGCTATCACCGAGAGAGATCGACCATGAGCAGTATGTCTCGGCCGTAGGACGTTACGATATGCCGTTTGCCGATGTCGAAGCGTTACCGGACGATACAGTCAGTTCAAGCAAAGCCCTTCGTGTTGCCAAGGATCTGAATCCGGATCTGTTTCGTGATTACCTCCGCCGCCTCCGCATAGCTGCTCTGGTCGAAAAACGATCTATCGAAGAGACGAGCACCCTGGTCAATCTCGCGGGAGAAGTCGGGTTTGAACGCGAGGAGTTTGAGAAAGTGATGAGAGAGACAGCTGACCGGGAGACCGAGACCATCGCAAAGACGCCAGTAATGAATGGCTCCGTTGGTGAAGAAGATATTCTGTGGTCGGGGAATCTTGAGTATGGACTTGCTTTCGGGGTACTCATCGACAATGACGTTTCCCCGGGGCTCCCACTCACCCCAACCCAGTTCGTTTCGGAATATGGTCCGGTATCGACTGTAGAAGCGACTGCGGCACTGAAAATTGCAGAAGAGCAGCTTTCAGAGCCGGGAGCAATACGCAAGGTCCAATTTGGTCATGCTGACTTCTGGACACTCAACAGAGGCTCAGGTGAGCCAAATTAGGTCCAAATCCCAATGGCCGTGTAGGTCGATCTTACGATTACTCCTCATCTGTTTTTAGTGACCTTAGAGAGGCTATAAGCGCTTGTGGTGGCATCCAGATGGATGGGTGTATCAAGGGATCTCAAGACACGTAGAGAGCCTCGTGAGGGTCGAGAGTGTGGATGTAAGCCGCCGAAAGGCCATCTGACATGAGATGGATTCGCTTCAACCCTCGGTCTCTGGACTGTATGCCAGTACTTCAGCATCTATGAGACGCACAGCATCCTCGTAGAACTTTCCTTCTACAGTACCCTCAAAATGTTCTAACGTTCCCTCTACGACTGCTTGCTCGGTCCCAACCGTTCGAGCTTGGTCAGTTAGGGTTCGAGCATCATTGCAGTTCGCACAAAATCGGAATCGCTGATACCACTCGTGATCTGGGCGCTCGTGATTTTTCTCGTAATAGATGATAACACCATCACCCGACTCCATCTGGTCCTTACAATTGTGGGGACCATAGGTCACTTTGCCCAGGTCTGGTTCAGCGTTACAGTGGACTATACCACCCTTGGTATGCCGTATGACGTCTCCGATAAATTCCTCTCTATTCATACGATTGAATTTCTCGTTCAAGAACATATATCTGATGTAGGCTGGAACAACGGAGCCATCTCAATAGTCTCATATGTCTTGCTGCTAAAGCGACTCAAAGTCCGGCATGGTCTCTCCTCAAAACAGAGAGTCATAACTGCTGTCCGACCAGCGGCTGGTGGGGATTTATACGGTCAAGTGAAAATATTCGTTCATGACACAAGCACAACCCGGAGAGCAGCTGGTTGGTGCATATCTACGCGTTATCGAGCGATGTGATCTCGTGACGTATAATCAGCGGTCGATGGAGCAGGGCGACCAAATGGAGCTCGACGTGCTCGGTGTGAAATCAATTCTAGATGGACAGCGGGTCTTCGCCTGCGAAGTCGTTACTCATCTCGACGGCCAGCTGTACTCCGGAACGCCGTCATCAGATGAATGGGCCGAGTACGGAAACGGTAGCTACCAGTACAGCCTTGAGCGAATCTNTGAGAAGTTTGAGCGTATCGTCAACTACCTTGACGTCGTATTCGAAGATCTCTCACTCGCCGAAATACAGCTGTGGTCTCCATACGTCAGTGAGGGTTATCAGACTGAGGGGCTCGCGGAGGTCGTTGAACGCACTGAGAGAGACTACGAGCCCTCTGTTCAGCTCGTGATCAATGATGACTACACAGACCGGATTGACGATCTTTGTGACGCCGCAGGGTCTTCTTCGAAGGATTACAGCGAGACTGGTTTCCGATATCTACAGATTCTCGAAGGGATGCGATAATAATTTCTCTGGACAGTAGAATTCTATAGGTGTTTGTGGTGGCACTTCAGCTACTATCCTAAGAGGAGTCTTGAGTTGATATTCACTCAGAATCTGGAATAAGTTCGACCGCCTCAATATTGGTACCTGACTCAAGAAGCTCTATCCATGGTTCGTCGAACTTCTGGAGAAGTGCGGGAACACTCTCAATAGCCTCTCGCGCCTCTGGACGCAACTGATAGTGGAGTTCGTCATTAATACGCTCTTTTTTCAGAAACAACCCAGTACCTGGGTTTCCATCGATCTCGTCTGTTGCGTTGATCCGCTTGCCAAACGCGCCGAGAACACCGCTAAGACTCTGTTCATGGTCTTCGTGAATGTCGCCACGGAGTGTTTTAGCGAGTTCCTCACGCCCGATCGGTTCATCGCGTTCGTAGAATAGTTTCAACAGCGTGATCTGGCCTCGTCTGAGATCAGTTCGACACAATACAGTGGTGAGTGCGATGGGTGACATAGGAGAATAATGTGATTAAGAGTTTGATAAGTGTACTCCACAGGGCCTGGTACCTGAGCAGGAGAGCCCATTAAACCGATTTGGGATGCTACTTCACAGAATACGCATACTGACATTGATTGAGTATATATGTCCACAAATAACGTTATTATAATCATAGTAGTGGGCACATCTTCATATATGAGTCAGAGTATACCGCAACAGAGGTATAGTATTCATTACGTGAGTTGCGGTATGGTCAGAATGAATTGACATGTACTGTGTTCGAAAGAATAAATCCAGCCGTAACTGCTGACATACTCGCTCATGGAATTGATGACCTTAGTGGATTTTATGGCATTCTGTGATCTGAATATCCGTTAGTTCGGGAGGGGAACTTCCCCCCACCAGTTTGCATTTTCGAGGCCGTTGTCGATCCACAACGTCCTTCCCCGGTCGTTGGCCTTCTCGACGTAGCCATCGGCGGCCTCGTTGTCAAGGTGCCGGCGGACGGTATCATCGCTACAGTCAACCATTTCCTCGATGGTTGCCGTGTGGCCCACCTCCAAGTCTTGGAGTGCCATCATCACTTCCCGCTCGTTCGATTGTCGGATACGGATCTTTTCGCCCTCATCGACGATGCCCTCGATCGGTATCCAGTCCGGGATGTTGTCCGTATGTACGAAGATATCGGCTCCACCAACATCCTCACCACGGCCGAATCGGAAGATCGCCTGTGCTGTGGATGCGTGGGATTCGTGTTTGTAGTAGGTGTCGCCGACTTCACCGAAGGACGACCCGACTCCTTTCCCCTCGCGTTCGCCGACATCGTGACCATCGAGTGCGGCGAGACGTTGAATCACTCGGTCGCCCGTGAACTGACACCCGGCGACGACGCCGAGATCGTAGTTTTCGTACTCGCTGTGGCTCCGAAGCCCGTTGTAGTAGAGGCGGTCGTCGTGGACGTACTCGTCGTAGACTCGGGGCTTCTCTTCCTTAAGCATGTCTCGGACACGCATCGTGGTGATGAGGGCGACCTTTTGATCGTAATCCTTGCTGACGGCCTCAAGTAGGGCGTAGATTTGGGAGAGAGAGGCGTGTTTCCCACTACTATACGGATTCATATTCCGGGATGTCTGATAGACGTTGTAGTTGAGTACATCGCTGACGTAGTACCGGGTCTGTTCCTCATCGAGTACTTTGCCATATTCGAGTTTTCGGCCGAGTCGTCCTTCCCACATCACCCGGTGGGGAGTGCCGTCCATTGCAACGAGGGAGTGTCGGTCTCGGAAGGTCGGGGGACGTCGGATGGTCATATCCTCTGAGTACTGTGTATCCCGCACGGTCGTTACCTCCCCACCGTCACTGTCAGTGAAGTTCGCCCGTTCGAAGCCGGATTTGGGGAGGGTCTCGTATTCGAGCATTGCACGAAGCAGGGCCGCCGAGTCCGCACGGCCGCCTGACGTGTTGATGGCGAGTTGAGGGTCAAACATGTCGGCCTCCGTGGAGACGTAGTCAAGAACTTCCAGCTGTCCACGGGGGTCGAGATTGGACAGTTCTTTTTTCGAGTTGACGTCGATCTTATCCTCTTGCTTGAGGTAGTAGTTGATACTCTTGTTGACCGCCCCAGCCGGGATGTCTTCTTCGTAGGAGTCCGCTGCATCCTCGTCGATCAGGATAGCACGTCCTTCGTTGTAGGTCTCGACGTGTGCGTGCTGTGGACTCCCGATGATCAGGTCGTAGTCGTCGGGGTCGAACGACATCTTGATCTTGTACTCGCAGTCACCGTCCTCCTTGCATACGAGGTGTTTTTCGTTCTCGTGGATCGCGCTCGCCGTTGCTCCGTTGCTCCGGGC
>Ga0065697_1002288_pt1 | contig 15004 bp, 12 predicted proteins | sample AntLakMe24m_08um_FD_59086 | JGI IMG/M metagenome (GOLD analysis project Ga0065697, IMG submission 59086) | Hypersaline microbial communities from Antarctic Deep Lake - 24m 0.8um v2 (version 3) | ecosystem: Environmental > Aquatic > Non-marine Saline and Alkaline > Hypersaline | place: Deep Lake... | reverse complement strand
GAGACCCCGGAGCTGTTCGGCGACGGCACCCAGACGCGCGACTTCACGCACGTCAGCGACGTGGCCCGCGCCTGCGAGCTCGCGGCCGACCACGAACTGACCGGCGTGTACAACATCGGCACCGAGGAAGCCTACTCGTTCAACGAGATGATCGACCTGATCAACGACGCGCTCGACACCGACATCGATCCGGCGTACATCGAGTGCCCCTTCGACGGCTACGTCCACGACACCATGGCCGACGCCTCGGCCTTCCGCGCCGCCACCGGCTGGGAGCCCGAGATCGACTTCGAAGAAGGCGTCGAGTTGGTGTGCGAGCCATATCGAGAGCAGTAACTGGTGACCCATCGCCGGATTCGATCACCCGGGATTCACTCGGTACGAGGGGTGTCTCCGTTGGGCTGTCATCCTGATTCGGGGCGGCATGTCCGGCAAAAGTACATTCGGTATGGAGTGTGTCTCACTGGGCCCGAGCTGCTCTACACAACTCTGAAATTGCTGATAAGACCCACGGGGGAGATGAATGGATCAGCGTCGTCACCACCGTCACGTCGTATCCAATCATCACCTGATCCCAACCCACCGCATGGATGTGGTACTGTCCGTCGCCGTTCGTGTCTGAATCTAACCGCTGAGCAGCGTAGAGTCAGAGAGTATTACCCAACACAACGAGGACTCAGTGCCGAGATTGTTGGGTAACTACTTCTCACACGCATCCATCTCACGAATTCGTCACACACTACTCACGCTATTTTTACGATGAGGTGTGTAAATACGACCAACACCACCGGAAAATATATAACAATGTTCCTTGTTAGCGAGTGTGTATCATCAACAATAGCCAAGAAAGATCACCCAGTATGGACGACTACGAGCACAACCCGCACCAACGTCAGCAAAAACCACTGCCAGTGGCTCGAAAACGTTGCCGCCACTTCCCGCTCCGTCGGGGTCAGGATACAGGACTGTCGAGACACAGTGACAACCCCATCACCCACCATCCACGGCGTGAGCGGCCTCGCACGCAGACAGACGACGCGTGGTTGCAACCCCTGAGACGACGATCCACTGGGAGTTCCGATCGGGTGTCGGCGGCCACTGTCAACACCCACGGACCGCCCGCAACACCACTAACTGATCCGCAATGTCCCACGATACCCCTCCCGTTGACACTGACTGCCGTACCGATCACGAGTCACCCCTGACCGGCACCATCCCGCGACAGGCCGCAGTCATCGTTGTCCTCCTAAGCCTGTTCGCTGTTGAGCCCGTCGCCGCGCAAGACAACGCAGTCTGTAGCGCCGATAACCTCCCAAGCATGATTGAGGGGTTCTTCCAGTTGACAACCGCCCTCGGAATTGTCGGGCTCGCGATCGTCTGGCAGGCCGACTCACTCATCGAGATGTTCACACTGCAGCAAGAACAAAAACGGGGACTCAAACAGCACAAACGCTCTGCGATGAAGTCTGCGGTCGTCCTTGTCGTCCTTGGGCCACTGTACACAGTCGCCGGATCGATGATGGGGCTCCCGCTGGCAGACTGCGTCGATCTCGTCCCCTGGTGACCACCACACGAGTCTATCAGACGCTCCATGTCCCTCCACGCGCGCTCCGTGTTCATGGCCGGGTTGCTCATGGTGAGCCTCGTCACCGGGCTCGTCACCGCAGACCCGCCACGACCAGGCACGGAAGACAACGGCCTCACAGAAAATGAGTCGGCCACGCTGTGGTCGCGTGATGCAGACAGCTACATCAGCCAAGAGGAGTACTACCAGCGACACGGTGAGAACCGCTCTGCGGTCCATCAGGTTGCGAACGGGACGGACGTGACGTTCAAACGCCCACCAGACACGGCGGCGACGTGGACGCGCAACGACTTCGAGGATCTCGACGCCGGCGAGGCAGAGACAGCCGTCCATCCGCCGCACGCAGACCTCGAGGACGGCGTCTTCATCGAGGATGCCCACGCCACGATCTTTGCGGTCCAGCCCTCGACACGCGGGCATCTCGAATCCGGCGAGACGCCGTTGTACATTGCGCCGAACGGGACGCTGCGAGGGCTTGTCGATTATCGAGTTCGGGTCTCGGACGGGAATTCTTCGCAGAACACGACGACAGAGTGGTCGCTCACTGATCACGAGATCGACGAGGTCCGAATGAAGATGGACGGCGAGACCATCACCGAACAGGATGGCTCCCAAACGCCAGCGCTCGACTACCAGCTCGAAGATGGCGGGAGGACGACGCTCACACTCGAAGCGGAGATCACTGTCCGGCTGCAAAAAGCTGCCCGGAGCGGCAGAAGTGCTCAGCCAAACACCAACGTCACCTACCGGACAGAATCACGTACGGTTTCAGATTCGATCGACGTCGAGGTCTACGACCTCTCGACGGCCGTCTACGAAGCCGAGTACCCTAACGGCGACGCCGGCGTGGCGATCTTCCAAGCTCGACCGTGGCACGGGTACACCCTCACCGCGAACGGTGATACTCGAGTGCGCGGTGTCTGGCGGTTCTACACTGCACGCAACACCAACTGGGACACGCTCGTCCGATCTACCCAAGAGGAGCGCGCCACTGTCGAATCCGATGCGATCCCGGTGTCTGTCCACGCGTACCCCTCACGTATCGGGCCGCGTGTCGAGCCGGTCCGGGACGGACCAGAGATCATCGAGACCTGGGGAGCCCACCGGCCGTCACCGATCGACACCATCGGCGAGCACATCTCGATCGACATTGTCAACGAATCGTACACGCCGACGTACGGCGTCGCCGTCCGAGCGGAACAGATCGATCGTGACGCGTTCAACGTTACCGGAATCGTTCGTGGCGTGAACGCCTCCATCATCGAACCAGAGGGTGGCGCCGAGCGACAGCTCCGCCAGAGTGCTCTCACTGTCGACGTCCGCGAACAGAACCAGTCACAGGCGACACTTCGGATCGAGCTGCGAGAAGCAGACAGCGGCAATCCGATCATGCTTGGTGAGAGTCGCCAACAGCCGATTGGCCGGCCCGCCCGAGATGGGTACATCACTGTCGCCGATCAGCGCGTCGAGACCAACGCCTCCGGCGTGGCGACTGTGACAGTTGATGAACCGGGCATCTACACCGCCCGCTACCATCCGGGCTCGTGGCTGGGACATAATCCGGCGTACGTGAGCGATTCGGCGACGATTCGGTGGCACCCCCTCGGGACGATCGATGGCTGGTTCGCACTCGTGTTCGAAGTTGGCTGGCAACTGCTCCCGTTCTTCGTGATGTTCTACGCCGGCAAGCGACTCCTGCGGATGCTTAGCCCCAAAGATAGCCTTCGAAAGTACCCATGACACAACAGAAACCACACCTCGACAGACGGACCGCCCTCCAAACAGTCGCCGGCACCGCACTCGTGAGCGTGGCTGGGTGTCTGGATGGTAACGTAAGCCCGACCACAGATGGTAGCGAAAGTCCGTCAAGCGGGTCGAGTGTGTTCCAGCAGGTGACCGTTGATGGGACAACACTCGTGGTCGAATTCGCATCAGATTCAGAGCTCGACCAGATCAACCTGATACAACCGAATGGGGAGCTGTTCGGTCAGCGGGAAGTGGCTGCAGGCTCACAGCAGGTGTCCTTCGACCTTGGAACAGCCTACGAGCCAGGCGAGTACGAGGTGTTCGCTCTTAGAGGCGAGGAAGAAGTGGGGGAGATCTCGGCGTCTGTTCAGCCAGATCACCAGATCGTGGAGATGGGAACTGGCAGAAACCAGCCAGAGAAGATGTGGGATGGCTCGGAAGACGAGAGCGAGGAGGAAGCGTTCGTAACACTCAAAAATCAAGGGACAGGTCCTGATGCGGTTACAAAACTGCTCTTCATCGGTGATGTCCCCTACCCGTCCGACGAAGAGGGGACGAATTATGCGGATGACGAAGATGTAAGCGGGATCTATGACCCTGGATCAGATTCGGAAGTTAAACAGGTCACAATCTTCCCCGGAGAACGAGTTACGATATACAGTTCACGTTCACCCTTCGCATTCGTTCCGGGAGCGGGAACGTCCTGTTCGGAGGAGTCGAAGACTGGTGAGTACGACCTCATTCTCGAAACCCGAGTTGGAAGAGATCGAACCATCAAAACGTACGGTATCCAGTATTCAGCGTCTCAAGAATCCAATACCTGCGAAATTTCCATCAACGAGGACTAATCATGGTAAATCTAATCGACATCGTTCTGGAGGGGTTCAAAGAGGTCGTCGATTGGGTAATCAGCCTCTTCATGGACGGGCTGCGATCAGGCTACGAAATCCTCTCCGAGGAGATATTCGGGACACCTACACCAAAGACCGATGGTGCATTTGTCTTTGGCAATCCCAATAACGCTCCTTGGCCTGTGATTCAGGATACACTGGTCGGTGGTGAGATCATGTTGATCTCACTACTTCTCCTCGTGATGTGCGTCCAAGGCCGTCACACAGTCCGAATCTTCAATATCGGAAGCGCATACGAGGCCAGACGCACCAAGAAAACCGCCTGGGTCGGTGCATTCCTGATCATCACCTGGTACTGGGTGAGTATCCTTGGTCTCTACATCGTAGACGGATTCACCATCGCCCTGATGCCGAGTTTGGACTCTCTGAGTGATGCGATGCTCAACTTCTTAGAGGTCTCGCTCAGCAACCCCGGGCTTTCGCTCGTCTTTGCTCTCATTGGAGGACTCTCAATGTGGGCGTTGGAGGCACTCTACTACATTCGTGAGGTCCTGCTGTACGTCTTCGTATATGGGATGCCGATTGGGTTCGCTCTCGCATATGGAAACATCCCCGTCCTCTCCGATATCGCAATGGGGTTCAGTAAGCGATTTGTTCCATTAGCCATCCTGCCTCTCCCGGCAGCGGTAGTGTTCAAGGGATACGACCTTCTGTATTCTCAGAACGCAATCTCCCCGAGTACCCCCTTTTTGCGGTATCTGGTCGCAGTCTCACTTCCGGTCATCGCGCTCTACATCTCGTGGAAGACGTTCAAATTCGCGACCCCACTGACGGCAAAAGTCCTCGGTGGCGCGACAAAGGGGGCGACGCTTGTCGGCGGCGTGGCTGCCGGTGCGTACGTCGGCGGCGTCGGCGTCGCGACGACGGCCGCCCGATGGGGGCCGAAAGCCGCCGCAGGACACGCGCTTGCACAGAAAGCGGCCGCGCGCGGTGGCCACCGCGACGACGGCGACACACCGTCGTATCGACGCACCGAAAACGACCCAATAGACACCACGGGAGCGTCACAGACCACGGCCCGCGGAATGGAGTTTGATCGAGGGATCCAGTAACAATGTCACTAGACCCAGACGCAGCTGCACGGCGCATCATGAATCAGTTCGGTGAGGAGAGCCACATTCCGTACCTTAACATCGAGGAGGGCGACGTGGGCGTCCTCATCGCCTTTCCGATCGTCGGGCTCTTCGTCGCCGGAATCGCCGGCGTCGAGTCGCTTGCGCTTCCGTTTGTTGCCGGCGGGCTCGGGCTCGGCGTCGCAATCGTCTACGTCTCGCCAACCCACGTGAACGCGTGGACGTGGACGAAAGACGTCTCGCGATACGCTATGCGACCACAGATCACGTTTAGTGCCCCCGAGCACGCTGACGAGAGTCCCACCGAAACAGACCGGAATGCAGGCGGCCTCGCAAACTACACGCCGTTTACACCTGACGAGCGGACCCAAGACCTCACGAATATCGAACGGGCGTGGCCAGGTGCTGGGGCGATCCAACGTGCCGACGGGGGGATGGAGGCGTTCATCGAGATCGACCCGGACAACATGGACTTCGCGATGTCCGATGACTGGGCCCAGCTCCAAGACGCCGGCGAAGCGTTTGCCAACACGGAACTGGACGCAAAGCTCAAACTCCACGCGACAACTCGTTCGTTCCCGGTCGAACAGATCACCGAAACTATCGAGGACCGGCTCCACGACGAAGACGTCACAGCGAACCCGGTTTTCAAAGAACTCCTTGAGGAGTACCGAGAGACGCGCCCCAAAGAGATGCGCGAGCGGGGGACCCAGCAGATTCGCTACTACATCGGCGTCCAGGTCACCCCGCTGGAGGTGTATGACCGCTTCCGCGATGAGGAGACGCCCGCCGAGAAGCTTACCCAGTTCCCCGTGATCGGCTTCCTGTTCACCCCGTTTGTCACCCGTCGCGAGAATCTCACCGCCGTTGAGCGCCGCGCCCAACTGTTCGAGAAACTCGACAGTCGTGTCACCGACGTGCGCACCGAGTTCATCCAACAGGCCTCGGGGTGGTCTGCCCGCCGGCTCAGCACNGTCGAGCTGTTCGTCCTCAATATGGACTTCTGGAACGGCTGCGAGCACGACTATGACGACGCAGAGCGTATCGTGCGCGACCACGCAATTATGGGTCACTCGCGCCGGGAGGATGCGCACAATGGATAACCAAATCCTCCAGTCGGGTAGCGAGGCTGTCGGCCAGTTAGTGGAGTGGCTGTCGAATCCGATCGCAGCTGAAGGCGCCGCCCTCTACGTCGGCATCGCGGTTGTTCTCGGCGTCGGTGGGACACGGCTCTGGGACTGGTACTCCGAAGATGACGACGAGGAAGTCGCATTCTCAGATCTCCTCGACGAGGAGACACTCAAAGACGGCAAGGCCGAACGGCAACTGCTCGACGACATCGCCGAATCACACAAGACGATCACCGCACCGGCCGCCATCGAATGGGACACACGAGCCGCACGCGTCGGCGAGCAGTGGACGACGACGCTGTACATCACTGAGTACCCGGACTACCCGAACGACGGGTATCTGAGCGACCTTTTCGAGCTGACCGATATCCAGTTCGACCTGACGGCGCATCTCACCCCAAAAAATCAGGAGCGGGCGCGGAACGAACTGACAAGAGATCGCTGATGATCTCCAGGTGGATGCTGATCTCGAACAGAGCGTTCGGAGTACCTACCTGCAAGAGCGCGCCAACGAAGCCGCCGCGACCTACAAAGCCGTCGAGAACGGCGCGCGTGTCTTCGATCAAGGGCTGTACGTGACGGTGCGGGCCGACGAGAAAGACGACCTCCGAGATGCCGTCCAGACAGTCACCAGTGCGCTCCGTGATGATCCAGCGAACCTCACGCCGAAGACGGCGATCTGCCGGCAAGACCTCGCCCTCCAGTCTGCCGCACCCATCGGCAAGAACGTGTTCGGACGCACATCGATCGCGCTCGGGGGCGCCGTCGGCGCGATGCTTTCCTCACCACACAACGCGACGATTCTCGAAGAGGGTGGCGTCGAATTCGGAATTCACAAAGATACCCAGAGTCCGGTCGTCATCGATCCGTTCGCCCGGGAGAACGGCTATGCGATGTTCACGGTCGGGGACACGGGCTCAGGGAAGTCGTTCAGCTCGAAGCAAAACTTCATCCGCTCGATCGAGCAGAGCAAGGACCGCATCGGAATCATCCTCGAACCGCTGAACAACTGGGCCGGCGTCGCCGAAGCTCTCGGCGCCAAACGCATCACGGTCGGCGGAACGCTCGGGCTAAATCCCCTAGAAATTCGCGAAACCCCCGAACACGTCCAGCGGGCGATGGGTGAGGACGCGAGTCCCTTTAACGAAAAACTCGATGACGCGATGAGTTTCCTCACGAACTTCTTCGCACTGCGGGGGATTTCACTCGGGGATCGACGGACGACGCTCGAACTCGGGCTCAAGCGTGCCTACAAACGTCAGGGGATTACGGACGACATTGCCACGCACAGCAACCCGAGCCCGACCATCCGCGACATGCTGGATGTCTTCGAGGACATGATCGACGACCCTGAGGCGTTCATCGTCCGATCTGACGAGGAGACAGAGAAGATCACAGAGGATGCAACGTGGCTACTCGATCAGCTTCGCCCCTTCGAAGGGGGCGGTCGCCACGCCAATCTCGGTCAAGCGTCGGACTTCGACATCCACGACGAGAAGGTCATCTACCTCGATCTCGCCCAACAGGAGGGTAGCGTCGACAGCAGCACGGCGCTGACGATGCAGCTGCTCATCTCGCTGGTGTACGAGCGNGCGAAGNTATCGGACACAGAGGTCGTGTTCTACATCGATGAGGCACGCTACATCATGCAGGATGCTGCGAGTCTGGCGTTTCTTGAAACCGTGTTCCGTCACCATCGGCATCACGATCTGTCTATCCGGCTGGTCACCCAAACCGTCGATGAGTTCTTCGAGCACGCCGAAAGCGAGGCCATCCTCGATCAGTGTGCCGTCAAGCAGTTCCATCGCCTCGACGGGATGGACGAGGCGTGGGCCGCCGAATTCGGGTTGAACTACGCACAGATGCGGTTCGTCCAGGATGCGGTGCCCGGCAACGAGGATGCCGGCTTCGCTGAGGCGCTCATCGGCGTCGACGGCGAGTGGCGCGGCATCCAGGTCACAGCGATGCCCAACGAGAAACGGGTCATCGACTTCGACCCAGCCANCCAAGAACTGGCGTCCGCTTCCGGGCGCCGGCGACACCATCGAGAGCGAACGGGCAGCGTTCCACACCGCACCCACTCACCGAGCACCGAACAAGTGACACGCGTCACCGGTGTTTCAGCCGACACCCCGACCGCAATACATCACTCTTGAAGATGTGTAACAGCGGGGGTGATACCCCCCACCGATCGACGTCGCGCCCACAGGCGACTCGACAGGGCGGCAGCGATCTGCGTCTCACCCGATCGTACGCCGTGCTGTCCGTTGTGCGTGTCGTCGACGACGATCCAGTCGGGCACAACGCGGGGCCACGAGATACATCACGGCTGTGAGATGTTGATCGTAATTCTGTCGATCACCCCGGAAATAGTGGGAGTGATACCGGTGAATCTCGATGTCGGCCATCAGAGAGGTTACCGCCGTCGTCGACGACGACACGGATGCGCTGTCGACAGTAGCGTCGATCGACTCTCGACGCCGTCGGGCGATTTCCGGATCGTGTCAGACGATTTCGATCGGCCATCCTACCCAGTGTGTGTCGATCGCGTCTCTCCGAGGTGGTGACCCCAACAGTGTCACCCGTTGTCTGCAGTGTTATTGCGGACGGGAGGCCACCCAAAGACAGCAGGGAGACGGATCGAGATGCGATCGTACAGCGTAACTCGAAGATCTATGCACGAGTACGACCCGATAGACGTCCCGCAACAATACGTGGTCGACGCCGTCGTCGAGATGCTCGGTGAATGCGTCTCTGGCGATATTTATTTGTCCTGATCCGTGTGATCATGTCACTCGTACACTATGGGACTTCCCCCGACCGCCGACGCCCTCCCGGACGCGCTCGTCGATCGTGACCAGTGGGTGTGCTGGCGAAGCCAACAGCGAGAGGACAAGCACACCAAAGTCCCGATTATTCCCGGCACAACGCAGTTTGCGTCGACGACGGATCCGGATACGTGGCGAGACTTCCAGACGGCCCGCAAGGCGGTGACATCAACCCCTGTCGATGGGTTGGGGTTTGTGTTTACGGCAGATGACCCGCTCATCGGGATCGATCTGGATGACTGTCGCAATCGCGAGACAGGAGATCCAACGACGTGGGCCAGCCAGATCATCACCCAGCTCGACTCGTACACGGAAGTGAGCCCCTCTGAAACCGGCTATCACATCCTCATTACGGGGTCGCTCCCTGAGGGACGCAACCGCGCTGGCAATCTTGAGCTGTATGACCGATCGCGATTTTTCACCGTGACCGGCACACAACTTGCAGAAACACCCGCAACGGTGGCTGAGCGGACAGCAGCGGTGGCGTCGATTCACGCTGAGAAAGTGGCTCCCGAATCGTCCAGCGAGCCGCCCAGTACCACCACGGATCGATCCCCGAGCGACGACACCACCGCACCTGAGACAGCCACCGCCGGCGCCGGTGCGCTTTCAGACGACGAGCTACTCACACGCGCACACGACGCTGCCAACGGCGCGAAGTTCAGCCGCCTGTGGGGTGGCGACACCAGCGGCTACGAGAGTCACTCAGAGGCAGACATGGCGCTGTGTCGGCTGCTTGCTTTCTGGACGGGCCGTGATCGCAGCCGGATGGACCGACTGTTTCGGCAGTCAGGGCTGGCCCGTGACAAGTGGGATGAGGTCCACTACGCTGACGGCAGTACCTACGGCGAGAAGACGCTTGAGCGGGCGATCGCCCGCACAGACGACGTGTACACCCCACCGGAGACAGCCGATGCATCACCGTCGGCCGGTGACACTGACACCGCTCTCGACGACTCGTCGACTTCCCCGACAACAACTGCGTCCGACGCCACACAGCACACGTCAACGCCATCAGCTGAATCGACATCACCCAGTCCAGCGGAGGCGTCATCATCCGACGACTCTACAGCAGGGCCTCACTCTCCAACAGCGACGGCACCGAACTCCCTGCCGGCATCCCACCCACAGCGTGCCCAGGCACGCCTCGAACGACTCGAAGAGTTGACGGGCCGGATTGAAGCGCTCATCGAAGAAAACGAACAGCTTCGAGCGGATTTAGCGACCGAACGAAACCGACGACAGGCACTCGAACGCGCCACGAACGAGGATGAGACGGCCAGTTGGTGGCCGCTGTAACGCGTACTCTTGGATCTCCGCGGGACACGTCCCTGTACTTATCGACGATCGTGATCGACAGACCGAGCAGATCGAGGCGACTCACCGCAATACTTCTCAACTTACTCTGACGCGTCGAGGTGCGTATCACGAACCGACTGAAACGTGAACACGTCGGTGAGTCCCGGCTGGTCGATCGTGAACACCGCTGGGCGGGTTTGTTTCCCGTAGCTCTTTTCGACGCGGGGCTGTCCGTCTGGCGGCGTGTTGAGCGCCTCGATCACGGCGTGGGCAGCTTCGCGGTTTTTGACGATCCAGATGGCCGCGTTCGGCTCTTCGGCCGCCAGTTTGTCGTAATCTTCCGGGATGGCGCGACTCGCATCGTTGTTGATGCGCTCGGCTTCGAGCGCGGCGACGACGGCACCGGTCTCGTCGACGGCCGCAGCATCAAGCCGCCCCTCGCGCACCTCGTAGTAGCGCTCGACCGTTGTGGCCGGAGAGCTCGGATCGTCGACGTACTCCGCTTCGAGCAGTTGACTCCCCACCTCGACCATGGCCACGTGAAAGCTGGACTCGCTGAGATCGCCTGCGCCAGCGCCGTGAGCGACGCCTTCGCGGTGGCGCACGCCGATGGCATCACGTCCGTCCGGTGTGACCGTATACAGCGTATGCGGATACCGACAGTCACGAGCCACCAGCCCAGCCTCGCGCAGTTCGTCGACCTCGGCCGCGTCGATGCCAACGTACTCTTCGAGCCGCCGCATGCTGTCGCGGGTGATATCGTATTCGATTGTGGGGTCGTACTGTTGTTGGTGGGCTGAATACACCGCTTGCAGAAACCGGAGTCCCGCATCACTAATGGCGCTCTCGTGGCGCTCTGTGTAGGTGAGCTTGAGCGGCAGATCACAGATGGGGCAGTCGGCCCGATCGACCGTCGTCGGGTCGTGACAACAGCCCATCGCCGCCCGAAGCCCAGCCGGGGTGGGGTCATACGGAGTCTCACACGCCACACAGACGAGCGCGTGGCGCTCATCATCGTAGATAACGGGCTCTGGCAGTCGTTCAGTGTACGGCAGCGCCGAATCGATCCGAGAGACGGTCGTCTCCGAGTCGGCAGGTGCGGCCTCGTCGCCAGCAGCCGTCTCAGTCTCTGGTGACCCGGTCGTCGCTCGCGTCGCCGTCACGTCGATTCCGTACTCAAGCCGTGTCCGGTCGAAAAGTGCGTCTCGCTGGGCGGCAAACGCGGTTTCGCGTGCTGGTCGAAACGACTCTCGATCCGGATGGCCGGCTGGACGGGGCGCGCTCGCGACCAGAAACGGCCGTGGTGGCTCCAGTCCGAACGGAGCGGGCAGCCGCACTAGCCACTGGCCACGCTGTAGCGACCGCAGGCGGTTGCCGATGGCTGCGGGCTCCAGATCGGCAGTCGCGAGTCGCGTGGTGAGTGCGGTGTCGACAGCGACGCTGCCGGTCACGATCGTCGAGACGTTGTTGAGCAGCTCGATGTACGCTGCCTCATCACGCACACGCAGCTGGCCCGGAAACTGCGTGGCAAGCGTGACACTACAGCCGAACGACCGCGACTGTGCGAGTAAGTCATCGACGATACCGGAGGAGACGAGCTGAGCGGCCTCCTCAAGATACAGATTCACCAGTGCCCGGTCGGCCGACTCAGTCGTGTGTGNACGCCGCTGGAGCGCGGTCCACAGCTGTGAGAGGACGGTCTGTGTGAGCACGCGCTGGCTTGCGGTGCGCAACCCGCCGGTGTCGAGAATGACGACGGCGTCTTCATCGATCACCGATCGCAAATCGAACTGCGAATCGCCAGGTTCGGGGACGTGGTTAAACAGCTGGCCCAGCCGTTCATCGAGCGGGATTTTCTCAATGCGGTTGTGCACCCCTTGGAGCAACTCATCAAACGACTGCTGGCTGTTGGCGGCGACGTTGTACAGCATCGATTGGAGCTCGTCATTGACCACTGGCGGCGGCTCACCGGTTTCGTGAAACCGGGCTGTTGTGCGTTGGAGATCGCGATGAGGGAACGCATCACTCCCGTGGACGGGATCAAAGAGTGCTTTCACCAACTGACGAATGATATCGGGAGAGCGGACGGCCTGCCGGAAGCGATCACGGCCCATCACACCCTCGAGGATCTCGATGTAGTGGTCGGTGAGATCTTCGACGGCGGTCGTGCGATCGATGCCGGCCGCCAGCTGGTCGCGAATGTCGAAAAATGAGAGTGCGGGGAGCGTCTCTGCACAATCAAAGTAGTAGACGTTCGCAAGTGTGCCGTAGCGCGCGTAATGAGCCCGCAGATACGCGTCGGCCATCGCATCGCCTTTCGGCGTGATGAGAATGTCGGCACCGGCTGTGGCGTCGGCATTTGCGAGCATCCCCGTCAGCAAACTCGTTGATTTCCCCGAGCCCGTCTTCCCGAACCACGCAACGTGAAGCGGCTGGAGCGCCGGCGGCACCGCGATCGGATCGGCGGTGGGCGTTCCGTCCTGATCGAGTGGCTGGCCGATGACAAGACCGGAGTCACGGTAGCGCGTGAGTTGGCTGGCAGGCGGAGGTGGAAGCGCCGTCCGATCGGCGGCGGTCGGATCGACGGCACGTGCGCCGCTTGCAGTGAGTGCAGTGCCATCAACCAGACAGAGCGCGGGGAGCGTCGCCGCGTCCATAATGAGTCCGCGGCTCCGGTTTGCCGTCCACGGCAGCTTCGTGCGCGCAGTGTTGTAGGTGGGCTCGTGGACTGTCCGCTCACGAACCGCCTCGACGACCGGCTCGGCGTCGGTGCCGGTCGTGACCGTGCCGTCGATCGTGTAATATGCGTTGCTCACCCCCTCGAGTATGGTCGCAAGCCGGCGTGCGAGCGGCTCTGCCTGTGGCCCGCGAATCACACAGCGGGCGCTCACGAGAAATGCGTATTGAGGGTCGGCCGCGGCGATCGCCTCTTGCCGGCCAGCCGTCGCCGGATCAGGCTGGCGGTCTTGGGTGGGCCGTTTTTTCGGAGCAGTGTCGGCCAGCACATCGCCAACCAGATCATCCACAACGCGACTGGCGGGCGTGTCGCGACCTGCCTCGAGCTGCTGTTGTCGAGCACGGGCGTCACCGCGCCAGTCGCGATACCGGCGACACACCACTTGATAGGTGACCGCCGCGGTGGTGTCTGTCAGTGCCTCGGCGATCACCGCCAGCGGCAGCCGGGTGTCGTCGGTGGCTTGAAACACGGCAAACGGTGTCAACTGCGTCTGCCAGTCATCGCGTCGCTCGGCGTCACCGACCCACTCGACGGCTGCCAGCGGGATGTCTCCACCGTCGGGAGTCGGCGTCTCGACCGCTGCGGGTGGCTCCGGTGTCGCCGGTGTAAGTTCGTACTCGTTCGGACACGCGGTGCGTAACCCTTCGTGTAACGTTGCTGTGGGCGCGTCAGTACTTCCGGCATAGAGGGCGAGATCGGCGTCCGGGCCGGCCGGCCGCTGGAGGCGGAACTCAAAGGTTGGCGCCCGCGTCCCGAAGAGCCGGTCGGTCCACCCGTCGGTGTCTGTATCACTGCTGTGAAGCCGACAAAAGCCCTGCGTAACGGCTGCCGGTGACAGGGCGGCGTCCGTCGGCCGGAGGTGGAGGTGTGTGGCGTCTTGCTGCGGGGAGGGGTCGGGTTGCTGCCCCATGGCCTGTAAAATGTACATCCATTTGATTTTAATCTTATGGCGAGAAAGGTAGAGACGGCTGTTCAGGATACAAATATCCGGCTTTGTTGAAATCCTTAGCAGGTGATAGTTTTTACCCGTAATCGCTCAGTACAGAGACTGGATATGATACGGCGGGTTTATCGACTATCTCAGTCGAGACATGTCGATCATTCTCTGGGTGACGGGTAGGTGAGTGACGAAGAGTCAAGCATCCAGTCCTTCACATCTCACGTAATGAGCGGATGGCTCGACCCGATTCCGACCACCGTCCTGTACGACCTCGGTGGAAAAGCCGCGATATTCATCTCTCTCGGCATCTCGTTGGCTCTGTTCAGCTATGTTGGTATTACCGGCGGGGGTTATCTCGTTGGGATCCCAGTCTTCGTTACGGGATTTGCCGTGTTCGCGTACGGTGTCTGGATCGCGGTAGAACCCGACAGTGTCTGAGAATTGCCGTCATGCGAAGTGTTCGCGTCGTCGAGAGTCACCATCCCGGTAACGGAACCGGTGACGAGCGGTCCACGGTTCTCATCAATCGGTTATAAAGAGCAAGGAGAATACCTGCGGCTTTAGCCGCAGGATGAATCCGACAATACACTACACGAATCCTCGTTCAATGGCAGTTTTGAGTTTCTAATCCGGAGTTTCAAATAATACCNTCTCGTAGCAGGAGTAAGGTCAGGTCGGAACGGAGCGATTNCGAACGGCCTTTGGAGGCGGTTTACCCGCCACTAATGAGACAATATCCGGAACACCGACACGGT
>Ga0065697_1000258_pt1 | contig 15078 bp, 12 predicted proteins | sample AntLakMe24m_08um_FD_59086 | JGI IMG/M metagenome (GOLD analysis project Ga0065697, IMG submission 59086) | Hypersaline microbial communities from Antarctic Deep Lake - 24m 0.8um v2 (version 3) | ecosystem: Environmental > Aquatic > Non-marine Saline and Alkaline > Hypersaline | place: Deep Lake... | reverse complement strand
GCTCGGCTATTCGATCAGGGTACACAAATCAATGCAGTTGATGTCCTCATAGCGGGTGTTGCTCGAGATAGTGGTGCAGACCTTGTCGCGATAGATCGAGATTTCGACAACGTTGACGGACTCAATGTTCTCTATCCCAACGATCTGTATTCGAAGTAATTGACTTGGACAACTCTCTGTGTGCGTGCAAGATGGACCCTTTTCTGCAAAATGGAGTGTGTGCGTGCAAGATGGACGAGATAGATTAGAGTTCTGTGTGCATGCAAGATGGACGAGATGGATTAGAGTTCTGTGTGCATGCAAGATGGACGAGATGGATTAGAGCTTCCAATACCGGTGTAAAACAGATTTGGCGAAAAAGAAAGGTTCCGCGTGCGTGCAAAATGGATTATTGTCTGTTACTGGGGGCCGGTGTCACCACCAGAGGCTATGGAAGATCTTGATCTCTCGAAATCGACTGCCTACGATTACATTGATCGGTTAGTCGATCTCGGGCTCGTCGACCGTGACGATTCGACTCGTCCACAACAGCTCACTGCAGAGCCAGTTATTCACGTTGAGCCGTACACCCCGACAATGATTACGCCCACGGTCCTCCACGCGTTTGCTCTGCAGGAAGTCGACGAAGACATCGAATACTTCGTTGACCGATATGGTATCGGTAAGCTCGTAGCGGCACTTCGTGGTGCAGGCCTCCACCATGCGGGCAGCATGACTCAGCGGATGGTTGCCAGTGAGATCGACGTTCTAGATACCGAGGCGATGATGATCATCTACGCACTCGTACCCGCCCTTGTTGTTGGCCGAGAACAGGACCCGTATTTTGAGTATCTATTTCCAGATGTCCACGACCAGATGGATCTTCCTGATCTTGAAGAGCAGGAGACATCGCCGGCACAGCCAGATGATGCCGAGTGAGGCCGTTAGATGAATCGAGAATCTCCACTGTTCGGAGGGAAAGGGGTCATTGTCGACGGCAGTAACACGTCTGGTGAATATTCGACGGCTTGTATATACGGCGATAAGAGGGTGACTCCGATCAGAAGAAATCAAACTCAGACGAATCCTGATAGTCGTCAGCTCGCTGCTGTTCGGCTCAGGTTCGGAGTGATCGAATGTACTCTCGAACACGTTCCTCTGGAAGATCGAATTGTGCAGAGACCCATTGCATCGACATAGTTGGCTGTGCCGCATAATAGGCCATCAGCACGTCCTCACGAGAGCGGGCGACCTGCGCCACGTTCGCCGGTTTTCTCTTCTCTGAAGCCACCTGTCACCGTCTGCACATCGGCGTAGAGTCGGGCTTTGTCTGGGTTCTCGAAGGTCTTGACACGACCCATTGGGCCTTCGTAATGATACTGGTTATAATCATTCTCGCGCTCTTCTTCGACGATCCGGCAGCTGTGGGCGTACTCCTCGATCATTGATTCGGTCATAGTCCCTCTAACCCGATTTTGAACTGTCGGGCACGGATCACCTCTTGGAGGTCTCTTTCTCGCAGTCGGTATCGCTCGATTACATCATCCCCAACGTCTCCGCGCAACCCCTTCACTACATCTTTCGGATCTGCATCAAAGTCGCTCTCTGGCGAATTTGAAGCAGCCTCTAACTGCGTGCTCATATGGCTGCTGAACTTTGCGCGAAACCAGTGAGGTGTGACATTTTCCAGCTCGTTGCGACCTGATTCGTACCAGCCGTATTCCTTCGCAACCTCTACAACCCTCCCCCATGCAGTGCGCTTCCCAAGCCGTTCAGATGACTTATTCTTCGGACTGTTATTTGACATAAATACTGGGTTTTCACCGTCAAATCGCCGCTCACGAACCAAAGCGTACCACAATAGTAGTCGTTTCAATTCATCGTCAATTGGTATGCGAGTATCTACCTTCCGCTTATTCCCGGACGAATCTGTATCATATGTTTCCTCCGTCTTATCACAAGCAATGTATATGCTGTCTGGATGATCAGATAGCTCAAAACGTGGTTCAGGGAGCAGATCGTCTGCGACAGGATGGTTGATATTGACCTCTTCCCAGTCGAGATTGCACGCCTCAGATATTCTCACGCCTGTTTTTACCAACATTGCTAGCAAGACTATTTTTTGCGAGCCGTGAGTTGATCGAATGGCCTCTCGAAGCCTGCTATCATCCACTGAGATTCGTTCATTAGTCTGGAAGGACGAAGACTTGCTCCTAGTACTGTTGGTTTCGATGGAATCTTGAAGTCCATTAAATGGATTCCCCGGATAATAACTATCAGACAAATAAAATTGGGCCATATTGTCAAGGTTTGAAACATAGCTCTTAGCTGTATCATTCTCCACTTCACCGATTAGCCACCGTTTAAATTCCTTCGCACCTCTTTTACCAATATTCACTGGATCACAGTCAATTTTATTAGATTTCTGTAAGAATTTTTCAAGACTTGAGACTGCATTGAAAAAACTACTAATCGTCGATTGAGATTTACCATGGTTGTAATATCGTTCCCATGCGTAGTATTCGAAATCACCGAACTCGCTCACGTCTTCAATATCAGTACGTTTGATGCCCGGCACAAATGGTCCGTCGAGATCAACTGCTTCTTCTGCAACTTCTTGTATCTCTGATTCGATATCTACTTCTCTATTCATTGGCATACATATCACCTCCATCAGTAATTTCGATACAGTCTAATTCACGGTAGAGTCTCAGAACCTTGCCATCTATCTTTTCTTTTAGATTTTCACGCATTTCGTCGACTGACACGGCTTTATTTGGGGAGTCCGGCAACTCGCGGCGGAACAGCTGTTCGACAGGACCTCGGGCTACTGACTCAGTTCGTTTGGGTTGATCAAAATCTGGTATCACTGCCGCTTCTGCCCGCTCTCCTGCTGCTAGCCATTTTCTCATCAGTGCTGCTCTGCTAATATTCCGTTCGTTGGCAACTTGATCGAGGTGGTTTTTGTTGCTCTTCAGTGATGTGCATTGTGAGCTGCGGATCTGTTGAGAGTCTCACTTTTTTCATACCACATTGTGGTATTTTGTGGTCTTAAGCCTTCTGCAAATACTTGCTCAGATATATTTAATGAAGGGTGTAAATTTACCATTTTTTATCCCTTTCATCAAATACATCTCTCCCCAATATAGTGTAATTTTTTTTATAATGCTGCCTTACCCCGATTTAATCACATCTCAAAACAAACACATTTTACCGATGTGTTAGTTAAAGGGGTAAGATTGTGGAATTTCGGTTTAGTTTGTTCCACAAAAAGGATTATTATGGTAGGACTGAATTGTATGGTATATGGCCGATGTTGACTACGAGGAAACGTCCCATTGCGAACTTGCGGTCGGTCCACCGAAGTTTCGCACCGCTATCCCGAAGAACACCAGACTGACTCTCGGATTGCACAACCTTGACGAAGACGAGAAGGTAATCCTTGAAGCTCAGTTGACTGTTAAGAAAGTTGTAACCAACGGAGATAACGGCTAACGTAGCCACTCAAAATGTACGTGTTAGCCCCAAGAGGGGCTGACACGGGCCACCAACGGGACAGCGTAATGGATTGTGGAAAGGTCTGGTGCGCTGAACCGTCCTCTCGGTGGTGCCGTGTCTATTCCTTCGTGTTCCACAGTATTAGTTTCACCGTCTCACTAGCCGATGCCCTAATTTGGGGTGATGGCCCATGAGAATCGATAATTTCGCTGGAAACGGCCTCGGCGATCTGCCATCAATCATCTATGTATTCAACGACAGTGACGGGAGCGTTAAATCAGCCCCTCTAAGCAATTTTAAAACAGACGCAACTACATCTGGGCGACTCCTAGGCAATAGTTTAAGTCACTCCACATCACAAATCAAGCTACAAGCTAAAAGATATAGACTCACTAAAAGAAGCGGTTGCTTGAACACCTCCTGCTTCTTTCCGAACCAGTATAAGCGTTTGCCTTCAGAGAGCCACTGCTCTGTCTCTCGTCCTTTCGTATGGGCGTGTAGAGACGACGCCAATCATAGAGAAGCATGTCGACAACACCAAACTACGATAGAACTCGGCGACGATAGCACCACTGCTACACGATAGTCATGACTCATCAGTACAATTTCAAACGAGAATCCGGGCCTGAAGCTCCTACACTCTGTCCCGGATTTCGTTTCGTAGTATTCCTGAAGCGGATCAGTGGATATGATCCTACGAGGAGCGTGTGACTGTATGCTCCTACCAGTACAGTCGGTATTTGGGTTCAAATCCCTTTCGGCCCTGACTGGTTGTAGGTCGATCTCCACACAGTCCGCTTCGCCAAACGGCGGGCTCCATGCACACAACCGACAATAAACAAGATCGACACCCCGGTATTCGAAAGGTTTCGCCTGGTGGGTCGCTTTCGACAGCTGGCATCGTCGTTAGCAATATCTCGCCACGACTCTCAGAGTGGCTTCCAGAAGTACTTCGGCAGTTGCTTCCCAGTAGTCTTCGAGCCATTCGTAGCTATGCTGCTGAGACTGACCCCCAAATTCTCTCTCACAAACGATACGGCTCGTTGGTCGGCAAACTTCAGCTCGACACCCTTGAGATTACGCCCCAAGAGTGGCAGTCGACGACCGAGATCTGGAGCGATGACGGGGCTGAAGCGGTTGAGTACCTCTATTCTCTCGCAAAACGGGCAATCAAATACTACGATTACTCTGAGGACGGTCTCTCTGAGTACCACCAGCGACAATACGAGCAGTTGGACAATGTGTTGACGCGTGTTGGGACTGGGAAGGGTCCATTGAACGGCGGCTTGGAAGCACTCGCCAAGGGCCCTGTCCGTCTTCACAGCGAGCTCGATGACGACCCACAGGCGATGACACTCATACTCGACGGTGAGTCTTGGACCGAGCTGGCTGACCGGTCGACAGGTGTGCGAGCTCTCGCTGCGATTGCGGTGCTTGGATCGGCATTTGATATTCGACTTGTTGTCTCACCAGCTTTGGAGAACGAACTCCGTCGACGCTATCCCAAGTGGTACGATGCACATCTTGGTCTTACTGAGAGCCCTGATACGTCCACACAGGAGATTGCAACTAATACTGATCAGTCACCAGAGGCGACCCGTCGACGCGCGTGGGAAGCACTGCAAGAACTTCCAGAAGGGTCTGGACGACTACGCCTACTTGGAAACCTCTCAGTCGACGGTTACCGAGACTACCGCGACCTCAAGCAGGACGACGAGATTGGCGTCAAATCTGGGACTGTCGGACGTTATGTGCTTGATCTCGAAGAGTTGGGTCTTGTCTCCATTGACCGCCATGCGAAGTACAACAGTGCGTCTCTCACGTCGCTTGGACGGCTTGCTGTCGAAGAGTTTGTCACCGAGGACTACCGGACGATTCATCCTGCCCAGTCGACATTACAGACGGCTCTTACGCCGACCCCTCAGTCCGATGCAGGTACAGTGTATAGGGCGCAGGCAAGCACGGAAGGAGATGATGGATTACCTCCGACAGCAACCGCCGAGGAGTGGCTCGCGACAACTGGCTCCCCAACGAGCGGCGACAGCTACGTCCAGTGGCTCAACGGCCCGTCTGATGTCCTTGACGCTTGGGGAATGCACCAACGATACAGCGCTAGCCGCCGAAACCCCGGGGTAAACCTCGCCGATGACCACCTCTCGAAGTTCGACGACGGTCGAGTTTCCTATCTCAGTTGTTTCGACGACGATCTCCTTGTTATCTCTCAGTGGGGTGGGCCACTCCCTACACTGGGACGTATCGCGGGAGCCTTACTGAGTAACAAAGCGCTGAGTAAGATACTCTCCCCATCTGCCTTCGGTAATGGGTTCGAACAGATCGATGATGCTGTGGTCGACAAACTCGATGAAAAGGCAGGAGATATTCTTCGATGGGGCCACCAGATCGGATGGTTCAGCGAAGACGAAGAACAATATGACGACTGGAAAGATCGCATCAGTACTGTTCGAAGTCTTTGCCTCGAGAAAGTCGGTGAGCTTAGCAACAGCGACGATGTTGAGGCTCGAACTGAATTATTCCGAGATCTTCAGGGGCTGATTGCCTCAGCAACACAGCTCTACTATGCAATCGACGTCGACGTGACGATCAACGTTCGAATGCCGGATACGGGAATGTTGGTTCGGGACGACAAACGCCTGAATGACTTCCTCGATTTCGCTCGGTACACGGTTCCCAAACAGTCTGTCTACGGGATCCACTCAGGATACCGAATGCTCTTGGAAGATCGCGAGCAGAAGCTGAAAATGCGGCTGCCGTACGATGTTGATGAGGCCGATCCAACGATGCACTTGACCGCCTCATGGGTGTTTTCGGGGCCGACGATGACGGATCTCAAAGCGGACATCGAGGAGGCCATCGAACGGGAAGCAAGTGAGATTCGAGAAGCTATTGCTGACGGAACAGAGACTGCACCGGTGATGGAGATCCCAGTGCAGATCTCGAACACTTACACCGCAACACGTGAGCTCATCGAGGAGTTCGCGACCTCGAAAGGCTACGAGGTGTCTTATCGCGGCGATATCCATGAGCGAGACGACGACCTAGAGCGCCTGAATCGGCTCTTTCTCCGGGTCTTGGGGACTTCTGACCGGCCTCATCGAGCGTGTCCTTCGGACGTCGCCGAAGCGATGCTGCATATTGCTCGGTCAACTCGGTGTTTTGATTTCATCAGCATCAAAGACATCTCGTATGGGCTGTCTCAGCTCCCAGCAGATCGGTTGCTCCCAGAACTTCCACCGACAGCGACGAAACTCCTGAAAACGCTGCTCAATTCTCCGGATCCACTGGGCCGATCAGCAATCATCGAGAAGGCTGGAATCTCTGGGAGTAGCTACGATCGATACATCAACGAACTGGCGGCATGGGACATCATTGAGCCGACTGAATCCGGAGGTCGACGGCAGTGGGAAGCCCACTTAGAGCCGTGGTGGAGTCCACAAAGCCATCACGAGGAGCCGTTTGGTGAACCAGATCCAGACACAGCGATCATTGATGCAGTGTTCGCTCGTGATATCGGGAGTCGAGTGTTGTGCCACTACATTTCACACTACGATCTTCCAGAGTTAGAGGAAGTGTATATGAGCGGTTTGTGCCCAATTAGTCCAGATGACGATATCCAGGCGTTATTCACTCATCATGATCGGCTATCTAGGTGGTGGGCGTTCCTGTGGGGAGCGTATGCCGATGAGAGTGAGCTGAAGACTGGTCCTACGGAAGCTTCCCCACCATCAACAGATATAATTCGTTTAGGTCGATTGGAAGTCGATGCTCCTCAATCGAACCTCCGAGAAGTTTCATTGACGCCGTCTGACTGAGTATGTTCCAATACACTCTCTTTGCCAGAGTGATAATAGAGGTTCTGAAGCGGTTGGTATCTACTCTTTCGCCAGTAAATTATTCTGAGCGTAGTTCCGTTGGCTCATTCAATAAGAACAGCGGGAGTAGTGGTGTGTGTCTCTATCTAAACGCTGGAATTCCCGCTTGAGAAGTCATCTAACTGTGTTCTTCTCCGGAAGTAGTGGTGTGGGTAGTACATAAAGAAACTAATACCGCGGAAACTGCGGAACTGGTGGTGTATCTCTATATTTAGCCGCCAAAATACTGGCTTGAGAAGTCATCTAACTGTGTTTTTCTCCGGAAGTAGTGGTGTGTGATATATAAAGCAAAGTTAATATCCTGGAACAACTGACACCCCTCGCACAGGGTGGAACTATTCGGATCTACTGATACAGTAGGGACACCCCTCGTACAGGGTGGAGCCATCTATACTGACGAGTCTTAGGGCCCAAAAAGCGCAATTTCATTTGTCGATAGCCAGTGTAGACACCCCTCACACAGGGTGGAACTATTCACATCTACTGATACATTAGACACACCCCTCGTACAGGGTGGAACTATTCGGATCTGCTGAGAGGTTGGGGTCACACCTCGTGCAGGGTGGAAACATCTATATTGACGAGCTTTAGAGCTCAAGAAGCGTGATTTCATTTGTCGACAGCCGATGTAGACACCCCTCGTACAGGGTGGAACTTTACTCTACATTGATTTTGTCCACATGACTGCTTACCTATTGAGAGTCGGACACGTCAACCAACTGCCAGAAACGACACATTGGTGAATACGTCGACGACCAGGGCCTCAAGCGGAGGCGATCTACGACGATGGTGAACGGTGAGTTCCCGACAGGCTGGACATCAAGCCTGTTTCGACTTCCGTTTGATACGTGATCCAGAGGCCTGATCTGGGAGGTGTTGAACAAGGCCTCGGTTCGCGAAGAATAAACTGGAGATTAACATCACTGTTTTCCGCCAGCTCTTGTAGATTTCTCTCGGAATCATTGTCCGAACTACACCGGAGTAGATCGTAGTTAGAGAAGACTACACAGCGTCGGTCGACACACTCCTCATGTCGAGTGTAAATATGCTGATTACAGGTGCTAGGACCGCTGTAGAGTAGATCTTCTATGAAGCGGTACTGGTAATCGAAAATCAAATGCTTGACCTACCCTCTATATCTTGCATACCAACCGGTAGCAATGTCAGCAGACTTTTTGTTGTTTCACTGGATCAGCCATGATTCAGGTGAACTTTGGAGTCTCTGTATAGACTCCAAAGTTCAAGTGGCTACGCCCCACCTTCATATATAAAGAGGCCACTCACTAATGCCATCATATATAGATTCCAAAGTTCGGGCGAAAGTCTGGCTCACGCCCGATCAAGTCGACGGCTTGCGGAACGCCTGCTACGAGCAGGGCGCGGAGTATCTCCNACAGCGAAACGACGCGATCATCACTCTGATGTACGATACGGGTCTTCGGGTCGGCGAGCTCGTCGCCGTCGACGTTGGGATGCTTCGCGAAGGGAATACCGAGCTGTACCTGCCCGCTAAGATCCAGAAAGACTACCCGAATGATAACAGCCCCACGCCGAAGCGGCTGGGTCTCTCGTCAGATACTACTCGCCTGCTATCCTCGTATCTCTCAGGCCGGTGGAAGGACAGCGAGGCGTTGTTCCCGTCTAGATCGAGCGACCGGATCAGCACCCAGGGCGTCCGGAATATCGTCTCGAAGGCAGCTGCTGACGCTGGCGTCGAACCCTATCTCGTCGGCGGTGGGCGCGGTGATCCCGACGATGTAACGCCACATGCACTCCGGCATAGTGTCGCTTACCGGATGATGAACGTCGAAGAGGGGAATACGCTCTACGACGTGCGTAACCGCCTCCGCCACCGGAGCATCCAAACGACCGAGCGTGTCTACGATCACATGATCAGAGTATGAGTGACGAGAAAGGCGATGTCGACCCAGAAGACCCCCGTCCTTCGGATCATTACCTGTTACTGCTGAAAACTAACCAACAATCCTCTGCCCAAGAGCGCTATGACATATTATAAACAAAGACTTATTTAGCAACTAGTTGTTTGGTTTCCATCTCATGTTCGGCTTTCCCACACCGCAGACTGCCGGATTGATAATGATTTCCGGTGGGGTTCCACCGCTGCTCACGATTTATTGGCTACGAAACGATCGGGATCTGCCAGCCGTTCTGTGGTTTCAGCGAGCAATGATGTGTGGGATGGTCTGGTCGGTATCGTTCGGACTGCTCGCGCTCGTCGAGACGCCCCAACTCCGGTTTGTCGTGACGAACATGCTCGTGTTGACGATCCCGACAGCAGCCATCTGCTATTTCATCTTCTGCTATGAGTTCACATTCAAAACGAAACCGCCGCAGGCGCTGTTCGGGCTGTTCGTGCCACCACTCCTGTTGTTCGTGGCTACGTGGTTCAATCCCGAGAACCTCGTGTATACGATGGTCGATCCACACCTGACCGACGAGATCCTCATCCCCGCAAACGAGGGGTCGATTCGGCCGCTCGTCACCGTCGGCATGGGGTATACATTGGTCGTGATGGCTGCCGGAATGGTGTTTGGCGAGATGTTGCGGTCGACACAGCGTGCCCGCAAACAACAGGCTGCCGTCATTCTACTGTCGATGCTGATCATCTCCTGCCTCGGGGCGGTCAAAGTGCTCGGCGCTGTCCCGCCGTACTTCGATCCCACCCCGATCGGGTGGACGCTCTCGGGGCTGTTGTTTGTGGCGACGATCACCCGCCACCAGTTCCTCCAGCAGTCACCGGCCCCATGGCGGCAGACCGTGGCCACCATCTCTGAGGCTATCCTCGTGTTGGATGCTGACACCGTCGTCGCGGATGTCAACAACCGGGCGACCGAGATCTTCGATATCTCACTCGGGATGACTGGTGAGGAGCTCCGTGATCGGAACCCGGCGCTGTCGACCGTCCTCGAAGACACCGAGGCTGCCATGATCGAACTCCGGGCCGATGGGCGCACGCGGTTCTTCGATCCCCACACCTCGACGCTCGAATACGGCCGCGGGGCGACGGGGACGGTGATCAGCTTCCAGGAGGTCACCGAACGAGAGGCCGCCGAACAGGCCTTAGAGATGACTAAGGAACGCTACCGGCGTATCTTCCAGCAGTCGTCGGACTACGTGACAATCGTCGACGAATCCAAGACCGTCGTCGACGTTACACAGGGAGTCGAACAGATACTGGGGTACGAACCCGAGGCGATAATCGGTCGGAAGGTGTTTAGCTACGTCCACCCCGAGGACAAACAGCGAGCCGTCGAGGCGTTTTCGAAGGTGGCTTCGAACCCGGACCGTGAACTGGACGTCGAGTTCCGTGTCCGGGCTGCAAACGGCGAGTACCGCTGGCTCGAAGGCCGCGGCAGCAATCATCTTGAGGACCCACTGATCAACGGTATATTGGTCAACGTGCGGAACATCTCTGATCGGAAGGAACGCGAGCGCGAACTCGAAGCGCTCACCACACGGCTCGAACTCGCTTTAGAGGGGACCGATACCGGCGTCTGGGAGTGGGATCTGTTGACCGACGAGATCGTCTGGGACAAGGCCTGCGAGCAGCTGTTCGGCCTCGATCCCGGCGAGTTCCCCGGCACCTACGAAGGATTCACCCGGCACGTTGCTGATGACGACCTTCCAGCGGTTGAACAGGCAGTCGACGAGGCGATCGAGACCGGCCAGCAGTACCAGGTCGATTTCTGCATTGAACGGCCTGACGACGGGCAGCGCTGGGTNCAGAGCCGTGGGATCNTNGANTANGNCGAGGAGGGGAACGCNGAGCGAATGCTCGGTATCCAGACCGATATCACCGANCGAAAGGAGGCCGAGCGCGCNCTCGAGGAGACGAAGGAACGCTACTCACGGATGTTCGAACTATCGGTTGACTACGTGGCGATCGTCGACGAAACGGAGAAAATGATCGACACCACACAGGGTATCGAACGCGCGTTAGGATACGACCCAGAGGAGATAATCGGACAGAGAGTACTGCCTTTCGTTCATCCGGACGACAAAGAACACGCATTCGAGGCGTTCGCTGACGTACTGGCGAACCCGGAGTCAGAACTGGATGTCGAATATCGGGCGCTGGCCGCAGACGGGAGCTACCAGTGGATTGAAGCGCGTGGTCGAAATCTTCTGGATGATCCACTGATCGAGGGTGTCTTGGTGAACGTCCGAGATATCTCCACGCGGAAACAACGAGAGCAAGAACTGGCCGAAACGACGGCCCAACTACGATATAAAAACGAACAGCTCGAACGACTGGCTGGAATCGTCTCCCACGACCTCCAGACGCCGCTGTCGACGGCCGAAAAGCTCACCCGACTCCTCCGGGCGGATCTCGGCGAGGTCGACCCGGAGGTCGAACAGTCGCTGACGGATCTTGAAACGACCCACCAGCGCCTCCGGGAGTTCGCCGACCAACTCCCCCGGCTGGCCCGCGAGAGCACGGACGTNGAGGGGGCGACGACCTGTGACCTCCAGACGGTCGCCGAAGCGGCGTGGAGTGTCGTCGAGACGGGCTCGCTCGACCTGCAGATCGCATCGACCTGCAGGCTCAGTGGCGACCCCAGCCGACTCCAGCGCGTCTTCGAGAACCTCTTCCAGAATACGGTCACCCACGGCGTGGAGGCCGTCGACGGCGACTTGGAGGCGGCAGCCACAGTCTGTGTCGGATCGACTGACGCTGGTTTCTATATCGAGGACGATGGACCCGGAATCCTCCCCGAACAGCGGTCAGAGCTCTTCGAGTATGGGATGGGAACGGGGTCGGGCTCTGGCTTCGGCCTCGCGATTGTTCGGACGATTGTCGAAGCCCACGGCTGGACGGTCAGGTTAGTCGACGGCGATTTCAGCGGGGCCCGCTTCGAGGTCGAGACGACCCAGTAGTGTGTGGTCACGGCAGTGCGGTGGCTGGTCGATTTAAATCGGCGAGAAAGGGGCAGTGTGCGGGGCTCAGTGGAGAGCCGTTTGTGGGGGCCATCTGCAGAACGCTGCGCCGCTCCCCCGGAGGTAGTGTACCAGTCTCTGAGCTGGTACCCAACCCGCACTTCCACTTGTATCCTGTTTTTAAACCTCCATAACTGGTATTCCCACATATAAAACCAGCACTGTCGAACCGTCCTCGCTACCTTGTGTCCCGTTTCAGCTGTCGACTGAGTACTATTAGTGTCGATTACTGGTCGAACAGCTGGCCGAACAGTTTCCGTTGGGCGGTTCGCATATGTTGTGTCATTGTCGTCCGCGAGATGTTGAACTTCGCTGCGAGCTCCGTTGCACTGATCCCGCGCGGTTGCTCAAAGTAGCCGTCAAAGTAGGCGTGACTCAGGACGTTCCGTTGCCGTCCGGTCAGCGATTCCAGCGGCTCCTCGCTGCCTATCCGGGGCTGTCGTTCCTGATAGTTCCAGACCCTACTGACTGTCACGTCGTTGTAGGCCGTTCTGAGCGCGGCGGTAACGTCGCCAACTGAACTGTAGTCCGACAGCGACACTGAAATCGTGGTTGTGCCGTCGACTCCGACCGTCCGTTCGATTCCTGCACCGTTGGCCGCCAACACGTCTTCTGGCGTTCTGACAGTGCTGTACAGGTCACATCGAATCCCGTCCTCGTCGCTGGAGACCTCACTGAGATCGACTGACTTGCAGGCCTCGACGGCCTCCTCGACAGCCTCGCGGGTGGTTCCCGAAAGCTGCGTCAGATACAGTGTTGTCCCATCGTCCTGCCCGACCGTCGACGGAACCGTCGCGGAGACTCCGGTACCCAACTGCTCGGTGAGTTCGGCAATCGGAGCGGTCGTGTCCGTGATCTCGATATCGAGGTGGACAGACTCGTCGGCCAGCAGCGACCGCTTCAACTCCGCGGTTCGGTGCACGTAGCCAAGGATTTGGGCGTACTCTTCGGGTATTTTCCACTGCTGCTCGCCGAGGGTCGACTGCTGTGTCGTCCGATAGACACCGAGCACACCGATACGGATCCCATCCCGCCGGATCGGAATCCCCGTCGCGGTCACGAAGCCGTGGTCCCGGGCGAGTTGCTGCCAGTTATCGCCGACTGCGGCCCTCGATTCCGAATCTGTTTCGTTGGCCTCGCTGTCAATACTGGTCAACGAGAGGGCAACAGATTCCTCACGCTCAGCAGCCATGACTACCGGATCGTCAACGGTCGTGACGACCCCGGAGTCAGTGATCGCATCAAGATACGCCGCACAGCCCTCAACGGTCTGTGGGACGATTTCGCCGTCTTCGATGCCACCGATCCACGCTCCAGCGTAGTCGTGATCTTCGACGAGCACCTGACAGAACTCTGTCGAGAGGTCGGTTACGTTCGTCGTTGAGGTGAGCAGTTCGAGGGCGGCAGCCTTCCCGCGGCGTTCGCGATCAAGCTGGTGGCGGGTACGGGCGGATTCGACGGCGTTGGCGACGCGGTTCGCCAGCAACGTCGCGTCGGTGTCGTCGTGGTCCTTGGGGATGTAGTCGGTTACACCACGTCCGATAGCCTCGCTGGCGACTGCCTCGTCGCCCCTACCGGTGACCAGCACGAACGGTCGGTCGACATCGGTCTCGCGGACGGTTTCGAGGAGATCGAGTCCGGTGCCATCGCCGAGCTGGTAATCGCAGATCACACACGCCGGGTCGGTCGCCTCGAACTGACTGCGGCCCGCCGAGAGGCTATGTACGAGATCGACATTGAACGCCTCGTGGGCCGATTCGAGCAGGCGACCCGTGACACGAGCCCACTGCTCGTCGTCGTCGACCAACAACAGGTCTACGTTGGTGAGCTGCGAGGCACCGACTGCTGTTGAATCACCACCCATCGGTTCGGCCACTGGTCTCGGTTCGGTGCTGCCCCGCAGATGCCGACGGAGACCACCGACGGATCGGGGACACTATTTTCACGAGTGTCTTCATCTATATACAAATTAGACTTTTTAAATATTAATCTTCGCCATTGAGCAGAGGATTGTTGGTCTGTTCTCAGTAGTAGCTGGAAGCCACAGCGTGAAAGGGAGACACATATGTGTCTTCCGACAAACAATATCTCCTATCAAGACGTTTGTCTTGGAGCGTCGGGCCACGAACCCGTTGACATAGATTCGCTTCTGTGACGGCGTCTATTGTCCACGCTGCCATGCCGAATCCGTGATTCGGTACGGCAGCTATCGAGTGTTCCAGCGATACCTGTATAAAAATGAGACTGTGCGTTCAACGATCAGACAGGCACTGTCCCTGTACACTCTGCGGTTGCTCTCTGAAAGTGGTTCCTCGCTGTCTACACTGTATCCGCTTCAACACGAGTCTCAGACAGCTCGACGTGGAGATCGATGCTTCCTACAAAATTTCTGTTGAATCTCTATTTCTCGATTTCATATTTTTATCACTCGATTGATGTTGTGAACGTCACATTTTACGGTAAGTTCGCGAAATTCTCGCTTAAGAGAAGGCTTGTCAAGGTGCTACTAGCTGTTGGCGTAGTGTTTATAAAAAACCGCATGGCAGTACAACTGTACTGATAGTTTGTTGCCGTTCTATTCGCGCCTCGTGTAGAGGCCGACACCCACTGCGATGAGCACGACGAGACCGATGAGACCGATGATCGTCGGATTCAGGCCGCCTGATTCCTGATCGAGATCCGTATCGGCATCGTCGGCACCGCCGTCGTCAGCGGGCGCGTCTTCGACCGTCGACACGGCGAAGAACGAGAA
>Ga0065697_1001480_pt1 | contig 15157 bp, 16 predicted proteins | sample AntLakMe24m_08um_FD_59086 | JGI IMG/M metagenome (GOLD analysis project Ga0065697, IMG submission 59086) | Hypersaline microbial communities from Antarctic Deep Lake - 24m 0.8um v2 (version 3) | ecosystem: Environmental > Aquatic > Non-marine Saline and Alkaline > Hypersaline | place: Deep Lake... | reverse complement strand
GAGGGCCTCGGCGCGCTCCGCGAGCCGGACCTCCTCGGTGGGGTCCGGCGTTCCGCGTCGCTCGCCCGTCAGCGGGAACCCGAGTCCGAACGTGAGCCCGCCGCCGAACAGCCGCCGGAAGCCGGCGTTGGCGTGGCCGTCGCGCTCCCGCGCGTCGAGGTCGGTCACTGTCCCGTCTCCTCGCCGGTGCCGTGTCTGCGCTCCGATCGCTGCCCTGGTCGCCGCGCGAGCGCGACGACGATTCCCGTCCCGACGACGACGGTTCCGCCGGCCGCGACGAACGCGATCGGGTATCCCGACGACGCGAGCCACCCGCCGACGATTCCGCCGAACCCGCCACCGACCGCCACGAGGGCGCCGTACGCGCCGAGCGCCTCGCCGCGTATCGCGGGCGGCGCGAGCCGAGTGACGAGCGCCGCCGCCGTCACCGCGATGGCGGCCCACGTCACTCCGATTGCCACGAAGGCGGCGCCGGTCGCGCTCAGCGCGAAGAGGGTACTCCCGCCCGCGACACCGACGACCGCGACCGTCGGGAGGGCGACGCCCCGTCCGAGCAGCGCGCCGGCGTGTACCTCGTACACGCCGTACGCCTCGGCGAGGCGGCCGGCCCGTCCGTAGAAGGCGGCGGCCGCGGCGTTCAGCGCGAAGTACAGCGCGAAGGTCTCGCTCGACCCGAAGCCGACGCCGGCGAGGTACGCGGGCAGTGGCGCGAAGAAGACGCCGAAGCCGGTGAACACGACGAGAACGGCCGCGAAGTACGTCGCAAGCGCCGGAGAGAAGCGATCGATGAGCACCCGGGGACGGAGCCCTCGCGGGTCGAACCGGGCAGGAGTGAACGGGAAGGCGGCGCCGCGGACGTTGAACCGCGACGCCTCGCGGACGCGGCGGCGGAGCCGCGTGGGGCTCGGTTCCGACACTGTCCCGGAGTCCGGTGGAAGCGCTCGCGCGGCCAGCGCGAGACCGGCGGCGGCGCTCGCGGCGCACACGAACAGGAACGCGCGCTGGGCGGTGACCGGATCGTACCGCAGCGACACGACTGCGGTAACGACGAATCCCAGCCCGAGACCGGCCGCCCAGCCGATTCCCTGATACTCGTTCAGTCGGGCGATGACCGCCGTCCACCGGTGCTCGGGCTCGCCGGAGACCGCGAGCAGGGTGAGCACTGGGACGGCGGCCGCGAACCCGAGCCAAAGCGCCGCGTTGGCGGCGATGACGAGGGGAACGCTCTCCAGGGTCGGGATGACGAGCGTCGTGGCGGTCGCGACGACGAGCGCCGCGAGAACGAACGGTCGACGCTTCCCCGTCCGGTCCGCCAGATTGCCGAAGACGAGGGCGCCGGGAACGCCGACGAACGACGCCGTCGCGAAGAGCACACCGAGCACGAACGCCCCACCGCCCAGTTCGACGACGTACAAGGGAACGATGAGCGACGCGCCGCCGAACGCCACGGCGGCGAGCCCCCACGCGAACAGCCAGCTTCTGCCCATGGCGTCGTCACGTAGCGGGGACGGATGAAAGCGGGGGGACTCACTCGCCGCCGGCGATCTGGGTCGCAACCCGGTCGCGGTCCGTCCGGATCCGCCCGGCGATCTCTGCGACCTGCGCCAACACGGGGTGGGGGTGTCCGGAGTCGGATCCGTACAGGTACTCGTGGAATGTCCGCCGTCCTTCGTCGGCGTTGGGTGCATCGACGGTCATCGGCGGGTCGTCGAGCGTGCGTTGGCGCTCGCCGGCGATATCGTTGCAGTCGTCTTCGAGCCCGTCCAGCTGCCGCCAGACGTCGATCGCGGCACCCGTCCGATCACCCGCCACGCCGTCAAGGTGTTCGATGAGACGGCGGCGTCGTCGGTCGACGCGGGTCAGATCAGCCTCGAACCGGGACAGCGCATCGATCTCCGCGCCGATCGCATCCGCCAGCGACGACCGGGCGTCGGCTGCCCGCCGGCTGCGCCGCACCAGGGCCGACTGTGCCCCGGTCGAGAGGGTGCCGTTGGAGGCCAGCGCGGTGGCCGTATCCGGGCCCAGCTCGGCCGCAAGACTCTCGGGGATCGTCTCGTCGTACTCCTCCCTGTAGTGAGGCAACGACATCACCGTGTCCCGGTACGCCACGAGCACGCGCCGGAGCCGGACATCGTTGCCGACCCCGTTCGCTCCGTTAGCCGTAGAGACGATGCGAACCGTGGCCGCCGACCCGTCGAGCGACGACGCGGTCGACGAGACGGGCGCGGGATCGAGTCCAGAGACGCGGTCAGCGAACTCCTCGAAGGCGTCGCGCTCGTCGAGGACCCGCCGGCGTTCGTTGCGGCAGTCGGCCTCGGCGTCGCGGATGTACGCCAGCGCGACGAACGCGACGACGCCGGCGATGACCAGCGCGGTGACGGTGCCGGGTTCGCTCGCGATCGAGGCGAGGTCACACGAGACGCTGGTACATTCCGTCGCGGGCTCCGCGCTCTGGATCCGAAAGATCCCCGCCGCCCCCTGTCTCGTGCTCATTGTATGCGCTAACACGGCACACGTACAAAGTGCTTGTGGCGGATTTCGACACCTGACACGACGGTTCCCGAAATCGGGCGTTCGCGAGTCATTCGGCGTGCTCCGAGACGAGGGAACACGGAATGCAACGGCGGTCCAGCTACTCGACGATCGCCGTCGTCGGTGATTATGGTGTCGAGCATGCCGATCGGGGTCGCGTCGTAGCTTGGGTTCTCGATCGTCACGTCCTCGACGGGCTCGCGCATCACCTCGACAGCGTCGCGGAACTCGTTTTCGAACCGGAACTCCTCGATCCGCTTCGCGTCGGAGCCGACGGCGGTCACCGGGACGCCGAGTTCGCGGGCGGTGACGACAAGCGGGAACGTTCCGATGCGGTTGTAGTACGTGCCCCCGGTCATACACGTGATCCCGAGGAGGACCTGGTCGCAGTCGCGGAGGGCGTACCCCATCGCGCTATCGACCACCATCCGGGTGTCGACCCGTGCGATGCCGGCGAGCACGCGGGCCGTCTTCCGACCGAGGGTGCGCGGGCGCGCCTCCGTGACGTACACCGTCAGGTGGGCGCCGTCGCGGGCCGCGTTCTCGATCGCCTCAAGCACCGTCGTCGAATAGTCGTGGACCAGCAGGGTGTCGCCGTCCTCGATGCGCTCGGTCGCGTTGGCGGCGGCCTCCCCTTTCGCCGTCTCGATGTCGTCGACGACGCGGTCGATAGTGTCTTCGAGTCGCTGTTTGCCGTCCTCGACGCTCGTCGCCTCGCCGACGATCGAGCGCTCGACCTCGCGCATCGCGTTGTGGAGCGCGGCGTGGGAGGGGTTCGACCGCCGCAACACACCGGCGTTGTGTTCGAGGTCGCGCTCGAACTCGTCGACAGTCACGTACTCGCGGTCGAGCAGGTCCGCGAGCGACCGCGTCGCCTTCACGGCCACCGCCGACGTGCTGTGGGTCCGCATCGCCCGGATCTCGGCGACGGTCTCGTCAATCATACTCGAAGAGTCGTCGTCCCAATTCAAAGGGGTTCCGGGGTCTTGTCGGACGGAGAGAGCGTGAATCAGATCGACCGACTGACTACCGTCGTACATATTCGTCCACGGTGGCGCGTGCCTTCGAGCGGCCAGTAGGCCGCGAGTAGGGCGAGAGCGAAGCCCTCGCTTGCAATCGGACGTAGTCCGGTGACCGCGAGGCGCAAAGTGCCTCTGACAGTCGGCGGCAAAGCCGCCGGCGACGCGGCTGGGGAGGTGTGAGGCTGCGGTTGCGGTGCGTCTGGGGCTTTGGAAGTGTACTCTGCAGATCGAGCGCCAATGGTCTAGAAGCGAGCAACGGAACATCGTCGACGCCGGTGTTACCGCTATCCACGCCGCTACAGCTGTCTATAAAGAGATGAGACCGATCCGACGAACGAGAGAGTCGACGACGTGGCCGAACGAAATGCGAGTGAAAAGCCGGTCAGATACGCGTTAGGCGTACTTCGCAACGACGTTGAGCACGTCGTCGAGTTCGTCGCCGTCCAGCGAGTAGCGCTCCTGCGCGAACACTGACCGGAGCTCGGTGCGGTCCTCGGGGAGGAGGTCCGCGATTTTCACCGCGGTCGGCAGGTCGATCTGCTCAATCTCGGTCAGCTCCTCGACCAGTTCCCGGGATTCCTCGGCGTCGAGGTGGGCGAACCGGTTGACGTGCTCGATCGCGCGGGCGAGCTCGTAGCGGAGGTCGCGGTCCTCGTCGTCCGCGCGCTCCGCTTCGATCTCCACGAGGATCTCCTTCGCCTCGGAGGTGGTGACGTACTCCTCGTCGATTTTTCTCTTTGAATATCGTCATCTCAGTTCTGCTGTGCGCTCATGTGGGCGGCGGTGACGATGAGCGTCTTCGTCTTGCCGCCGTCCGGGATCTCGACTTTGAACGCGGCGCCCTGCTTGCCCAGCACTGTGCCGGTGCGGCCGTCGAAGCGCGGGTGGAAGCGGCCCTTCTGGACGCTCGGGTCGATCTTGAGGTGGACCTGCGATCCCTCGTCGAACTCCTGAATCGCTCGCTGTGGCGGCGACGTGCCGCGGTCGCGGGGTTTGTTCGAGAGCTTGTCGCGGGTCGCCTTCTGAGGCCCATTGGAACTCGGCATGGTCTTGGGCATTCTTCCGCTGCCGCGGTTATAAATGGTGCGTTACGGCCCTCGATCGGGTGCCGGTACCATACCGGCGCCGAGACCCGTCCGCCGCCGCCATCGACGCCGAAATCTCTCCGCCTCCGTCGCCCTATCGACCTCGAACAACCCCACGCGACTCCCCCTTTCGAAAGGGCTAATCCTCTGACTCCCTACCCCATTCGTAATGAGTCACCAGTTGCCGGACGTTCAGGCGTCGGCGCCCGACGTCTCCGTCGGGCTTTCGCAGGTCGGCGTCACCGGCGTGGAGAAGCTCGTCAAGATCGCTCGGGGGGACAAGCGCCCCATCGTCCTCATGGCGGAGTTCGAGGTGTTCGTCGACCTCCCGAGCGGTCGCAAGGGGATCGATATGTCGCGGAACCTCGCGACGATCGACGAGATCCTCGAAGAGATCACCCGCGAGGAGGCGTACCGCGTCGAGGAGGTCTGTGGCGACGCCGCCGAGCGACTCCTCGAAAAGCACGACTACACCACCACCGCCGAGGTGTCGATGTCGGCGGAGCTCGTCACCCGCGAGGACACACCGGCGTCCGGCATCGAGACGCAGAGTACAGCGACTATCGTCGCCAGCGCCACGGCGACCGAGGAGGACACCCGCGAGGAGATCGGCGCCGAGGTCACCGGCATGACGGTCTGTCCCTGCTCGCAGGGGATGAGCGAGTCTCGCGCCCGCGAGAAGCTCGCGGATCTGGGTGTCGACGAGGAGACGACCGAGGAGTTCTTGGAGGCCGTCCCGCAGCCGGGCCACTCTCAGCGCGGCCACGCGACGCTCACCGTCACCACCGACGGCCACCCCGATATCGACCTCCGGGACCTGATCGACGTCGCTCGCGACTCGATGAGCGCCCGGATATACAACATGGCGAAGCGCCCGGACGAGGACCACATGACCTACGAGGCCCACGCCGATGCGAAGTTCGTCGAGGACTGTGTCCGCGCCCTCGCTGAGGGCACCATTGAGGAGTTCGGCCACCTCTCGGACGACGCCGTGATCCACATGAAGCAGTCGAACGACGAGTCGATCCACCAGCACAACGCCCACGCCGAACGCGAGGTCACGATGGGCGACCTGCGGGACGAACTGGACGCGGAGTAGACGCGGTCAGAGCATTTTTCGCCGAGTGATTTTGGCCGTCACTCCTCGAGTAGCGCGGTGTCACCCGAACGTCAGCGGCTCCGCCTCTCCCCACTGCGGTTCGAACTGATCTTTCACGCTCGTTGCGAACTCCGCGTCCTTCACATCGATCATCGCGAACGGCTCGTCGGCGGAGAGCGGATGCGGCACCTCGATACAGACCTCGATCCCGTCGAACACGGAGAAGGTCCCGTCGACGCCGGCGATCGTGCGCACCTCGAACCCCTCCATGTCCGAGAGGTCGGCGGTGTACCGCCGCCCGACGCTCCGCGGGAGCGCGTCCACCGTTGCCGGCGACAACAGCACCCGGATCTCGACGCCCCGGTCTAACGCCGGCCTCCAGCTCGTCGGTCACCCGCTCGCCGATCGTCCCGAGGTCGAAGCCGGTCGCGGGCGCGCCGGCGACGACGACCATGCGACGTTCGGCAGCCGCGATCCGCTCTAAGAGGAGGTCGGTCGCGTCTTCCGCGCCGACGGCCGCGGTCCAGAACTGTCCGTCGACGGGCTCACCCGCGTCGAGCTCCGTCGAGAGGTCGTCGACCACGCCCTCGTACTGCTCCGCCTGCGTCTCCAGCTCCCGCTTTTTCTCCTCCAACAGTCGGTCGAGTGCGGCGTCCGGCTCGACCGCGGCGTACTTCTTCGGGCGGCTGGCCGCCTGACTCCGGACCAGGTTGTGCTGTTCCAAGCTGTTGAGCACGTCGTACACCCGACCCATCGGGACCTCGCTGGCCCGCGAGAGGTCCTTCGCCGTCGTGGGCCCGGTGCGCAGGAGCGCGCGATACGCGCGGGCCTCGTACTCGGAGAGTCCCAGGTCGCGGAGAGATGCCATACCGACCCATCCGTCGGCATCCGTATAAACACGTCGCAGGTTTACACGGGGCGGCGGTGGTCGACGGACCGACTCGCTTTCGATGGGATCGAAACGACTCCGGACCGAAACGCCGAGATCGAGTAGAAATATCGTTCCCGGAGCGTCACTCAACCGTCTCGGCGACCCGCGTCATCAACTCGTCCGGTGTTTCCGCCGGCTGGGAGGCGACATCCCCGGCGAGCACGACCGCCGAGCCGACCGGGACCGACCGCGGGGCAGGTGCATCCTCTCGGTGGGCGTTCGGGACGACGACCTTCTCGTGGTCGGCGACCCGCCACGCGGCGCGGTGGAGGTCGCTGCCGGGCTCGTCGCCGACGGCGACGACGGTCGTGCCGCGGAGGAGTCGCCCCGCGAGACTCCCGTACTCGGCGACCTGCACGCTCAGCCGCTCGGTCGGCCCCGGCGAACGACTCGGCCGTCTCGCGGGCGACCGTCTCGTAGCGCTCCTCGCCGGTCAGCGCCGCCAGATCGAGCAGCGCGGTCGCCATCTCCACGTTGCCGTCGAGCGGGCGGAAGGGGCGGTCGAGCAGCCCTGCCCCGGACCGCGGCCCGTCGACGAAGGAGCCGTCGACGCGAAGCCGATCTATCGCTCGGTCCGCGACCGCGCGGGCGACGGTGGCGCCCTCGCCGAGCACGCCAGCGGCGCGGGTGTACGCGCTCACGACGCGGGCGGCATCGGCGAGGAGGTCCGTCTCGCCGACCTCGTCGCTCCCGCGGTAGTGGGTCACTGCCCCGGAGTCGGCGTCGATCAGGTCGCGTTCGAGCCCGTCGAGGATCCGCTCGGCGTACTCGCGCGCGCGCTCGTCGTCGGTGTAGGCGGCGACCGCGAGCAGTGCGTCGGCCGCGAGCGCGTTCCCGCCCGCGAAGACGGTCAGGTCCCGGCGAGGCGGGTCGAGTTCTTCGCGGTCCGCGGCGGAGGCGGCGTAGTAGGCGCGTCCGAGCCCCGGGCCGACGCTCCCGCCAACGCCGTAGCCGGTCCAGAGGCCGTCGGTGAGAAAGTCGACCGCGTCGGTCGCGGGCGCGAGGTACGCCTCGTCGCCCGTGTAGAGGTAGGCGTTCGCGAACGCCCGGGTGACGGCCGCGTTCGTGTCGATCGGCTTCTCGTAGGCCACGTCGCCCCAGTCGGGCGTCCCCGCGAACCGGAAGAAGCCGCCGGCCACGTCGTCGGCGAGGTGATCGCGCACCGCGTCGAGCGTCCGGAGGGCCCGACCGCGGTCGCGCTTCAACGCGAACTCGATGGTGCGAGGAAGCGGGAACTTCGCGTCCGACCCCCAGCCGGCGTGCTCCTCGTCGTACTTGGCCTCGATCTGGCCGGCGAGGTGGCTCTCGATCGCGTCCGTCAGCTCCCCCCTCGGCGGGAGGTCGGCGTCGAGCGCGCGGGGAACCCGGCCCGCCGAACGTCCCTTGTCGGCCCACATCTGCCGGACCGATTCGAGCACCTGCCGCATCCCGTCCACGTCGAGGTAGCCCGCCCCGGTGAGCAGTTCGCCTTCCGGCGTGAGGAAGGCCGTCGTCGGGAACCCGCCCATGTTGTACCGCTCGCGCACTCGCGGATGGCGGTCGACGTCGACGCGAATCGGAACGAACCCCTCGTTGACGTTGGCGGCGATCCGCGGCTCCGCGTAGGTGACCGCGTCCATCTCGTGACAGCCCTCACACCACGTGGCTGAGAGCGACAGCAGGACCGGACAGTCCCGCTCGTCGGCCTCGGCGAAGGCCTCAGCCGCCCCAATCGAGCCACTCGACGTGCGTCTCGTCGGTCATACCGACAGTCGAGTCGGACGGTGGGTAAGCGCTTCGAGACCGGCCGGTGCGGGGGCGGGTGGTCAGCGGGAGAGAGGAAGCCGGTCGGAGGGCGTTCGGGTGTCCTGCGATGCAATTCGGATTGGCGAGCAACGCGATTCGGAGGGCGCGACAGCCTCAGCGCTTGTGGTCGTGGCCGATCGCGAGCGCGAGGGCGTTCGCGAACAGCAGAGCGACGAACAGCAGACCGGGAGTGCCTTCGAGCCCCATGTAGAGGAGCATGGGATACGTGGCCGGGATGGCGATCGCCGCCCAGAAGGCGGCGGCCTTCACCGTGCCGGTCATCAGCCCGGCCACCTGCTGGCCGGAGGCGAGGCGCGTGGGTGCGGGGATGGACATGGACACTACCTCCTACGACCGACGATCCCATATAGCCCGCAGAGGGTTCGGGGAATTTCACTACGTTTCTCGGCGGGTAATGGACGTTTTAAAACAGGTTCAGAAACGATTTAACCGTTTATACGGCCCTCTTATCTTTTTTCAGCTGCAATCGACGATCGCCGCAGATCGCCGCGGGTCACCCCCGCCAGCGCGGCGAGTCGCGCGGCTGCCGGGGACCAACCGCTTTGTTCTTCCGAACGTACCGACAGGTATGACAGACACGGAGCCGACCACGGACCGCGAGGCACCCGACGGGAGACGGACCGCGATCGCCGGCGGAGCGAATCCTCGCGTTACCGTCGTCGCCTGCGGCGGCACCATCGCGTCCGAGCCGGACGACGGTGGCGCGGCGCCGGCAAAGACCGGCGACGACCTCGTCGCGGCAGTGCCGGGCATCGAGCGGTACGCGGCCGTGAGCGCTCGCGAGGTCTGCTCGCAGCCCGGGTTCGACGTGCGGTGGCGCGACGTGCTCGCGACCGCGACCGCGGCGCGAGAGGCGGTCGCGGACGGCGCCGACGGTGTCGTCGTCACTCACGGGACCGACACCCTCGCCGATACCGCGTTCGCGCTCGACCTGCTCACCGACCTTCCCGCACCGGTGGTCGTCACGGGGGCCCAGCGCCGACTCGACGAGCCCTCCAGCGACGTGCCCGCGAACCTGACGCTCGCGGTCCGGGCCGCCGCAGACGATCGATTCGCGCCGGGGGTCCACGTCGCGTTCGACGACGAGATCCACGCCGCCCGCGACGTGGTCAAGGGCCACAGCAACGCGCTCTCGACGATGACCTCGCCCGGGACAGGGCCGGTGGCGACGGTCACCCGCGCCGGGTCGAGGCTCGTCCGCGAGCCGCGGCGCGGAGTCGACATCGACCCGCTCGTCGATGGCATCGAGAGCGCCGATGTCGTCCCCGAGGTGCCCGTGATCCACGTCGGGGACGGGGGTCAGTGCGGGCGCGGTCGAGCGCGCGGTCGACGCGGGCGTCTGCGGGCTCGTGATCGAGGGAACCGGCCTCGGCAACGCGACCGCCGCGATCGGCGACGCCGTGGCTGACGTCCTCCCGGAGGTCCCCGTGGTCGTCGCCGGTCGTCCTCCAGCGGGTCCCACCGAACCGGTGTACGGGACGCCCGGCGGCGCGGTCACGCTGGCGGAGCACGGTGTGACGTTCGCCGGCCCCCTCCCGGCGTCGAAGGCGCGGATCGCGCTCGCACTCGGACTCGCGGCCGACCTCGACCGCGACGGGGAAGCGGGCGACACCGATGCCGACGCCCTCGCCGACCTGTTCCGGACGCCGCAAGGGAAAAATCGACCGGCGTAACACCGGGAAGCGTTCGTGCCTACGGGAAACCCTTATGCGCGCCCCGCGTAGTGACGGCCATGATTCGACGCACACGGCGAACGGTCCTGTACGGCCTCGGCGGCGGGAGCGTCGCCGCGCTCGCCGGCTGCACGACCGAGGGCGACCCGGGAAGCGGCGACGGCACCGACGGGAGCGACGGCGGTGACGTGGGAGACGGCAGTGACGGCGCTCCCGAAACCGAAGTCCAGCAGGTCGGCGCCGCGCTCTCCGGCCCGGCGTGGGACCGTGAGTCGCGGCGCGGCTTCTGCACGTTGTTCACCGACGAGGACGAGATTCGGTGGCTGTTCGACGACGCCTCCGCGGAGGTAGGGGAATTCGTCGAGGCGACCGACTTCTCGTCGTCCGTGCTCGCGTACGTCGAATCGGTCGGGCCGACGACCTGCTACAGTCAGATCACCTTCGCCGACATCGGCGTCGAGGACGGGACGCTCGTCGCCAGCGCGACCGTCGAGAGCACCGCCGCGGACGACGAGCTCTGCGGCGAGGCGATCACCTACTCGGCCGCGCTGCTCCGGGTTACCGCCGACCCGCTGCCGGATTCGCTCCGGCTGTCGGTAACGAACGGTTGGGGCGAGACCGCGGAGCTGACCGGCGACGAAGGCATCCGCGACCCTGACGCGCTCGACGGGTTCGGTAGGCCCGACGGCGACCCCCGGACCGTGCCCGCGGCGCTCGACTGCGAGGACGACTCCTTCGAGCGCCATCCCGCCGCCTACTCCGAGGGCGTATCGTGGGAATCCGGCGGCCGCGTCGGCGATAACGGCGACGGAGCACTCGAACTCCGCGTCGTGAACCCCGCCTACGACGGCGACGACCCCGCGGAGGCGCTGACGTTCGAGCGCGGCGACGACGTGCGGATCGAGCTGACCAACGTCTCGAACCGAGAGGTGTCCGTCGGCAATCACGGGAAATACAACGTCGAGGTGTTGACTGAGGAGGGGTGGACCGATGTCCGCGGCGGGGACGACGGCCAGTTCGACTACACCGACGAGGCGATCGCCCACCCACCCGGCGAGACCGTCGTGTGGGAGTTCACGATGACCGAGTCGGGGCTCGTCGCCGAGGAGAACCAGCCCGACGGGCTGCGGGTCTGTCCCGACCTCCGGCCGGGTCGCTACCGGTTCGTCTTCTTCGGCGCCGCCGACATCGCGGTGGCGTTCGACTACGTCGGCTAGCGCGGTCCGGGTTCGGGTTGCTTCAGGCCCGGATCTCGATCAGCAGGTCCGACTCGGGTGACTCGCCCATCATCGAGCGGACGCGGTCCCACGAGAGTTCCGCACGGGCAGTCACCGTCTCGGCCGCGATTGCGCCGCAGGCGTTGCCGACGAGTAGCGGCACCTGATAGTCGCGGGGGTCGTGGGAGAACCCGTTACCGGCGATCTCGGGATCGCGGAGGGCGGCGCCGAGGAAGCCGGCCGCGAACGCGTCGCCGGCCCCGACGGTATCGACCGCGTCGATGTCGAAGCCGGGGTGGGACACGTCGCCGTGAGGGGTCCGAACGGTTGCGCCCTCCTCGCCGAGCTTGATCGCGACGACGCGGTCGTCGGGCTCCCATGGATCGATGTCGGTCGAGTCGGCGAGCGCGTCCGCCTCCGGGGCGTTCACGAAGAGCACGTCCGTGGCGTGGAGCGCGGCCTCGAACTCGCGGTCGCCCACGCGACGCCCCGGATCGAAGCTCCGCGTCGTTCCGGCCTCGCCGGCGGCGGTCGCAAGCGCGGCCGCGGTCCCCGGCTGCTGGCCGGTGAGGTGGAGGTGGTCGGCCGCCGCCAGCGTGTCGCGGTCGAGCTCGGCCGCGGTGAACGACTCGTTAGCGCCGTCGTTCGCCAACATCAACAGCTCGCCGCTGCCGTCGACGATCGCGTACTTCACCGAGGTCGGCTCGTCCGCGTCGACGAGGACCTGTCCGGGGTCGACGCCGGCGCTCGCGAGTTCGCGGAGCGCCAGCGCGCCCGACTCGTCGCCGCCGACGCTCCCGTAGACGACCGACTGGCCGCCGAGTCCCACGAGCCCGACTGCGACGTTCGCGGCGCTGCCGCCGCCGGACTGTTCGAGTAAGTCGATCCGGGTCTCTCCGTCCGGCTCCGGCAGCTCGTCGACGTGGATCGTCACATCCCAGTTGATGTGGCCGGCCGAGACAACCTTCGGAACGTGGCTGGCGGACTCCGGTTCCAGATCGGGATCGTCGTCGACAGGGTCGTCGGTGTCTGAGTCGCCGTCGAGAGCCTCGTCTCTCTCGTCGTCCCCCTCGCCGGCCTCCCACTCGGAGACCTCTTCGTCCCACTCCGCGAGCTCTTCCTCCCAGCCGTCAGACCTGCGGTCGTCGCCGTCGGTCCCGGGGCCGTCACCGTCGCGTCCGCTCATGGTTCGGCCCACGGCTCGGCGGCGCCCTCGCCGAACAGCTCCCGCATCAGCGCCACGATGCTCTCGGGCGGGAACTGGCCGTGTTCGGTGACAATCGCATCCATGTACCGCGGCGGCGTCACGTCGAACGCCGGATTCTCGACTGCGATCTCGCCGATCTCCTCGCGGGCCTCGGAACCGATCACCTCGCTTTCGTCGCGCATCTCGATCTCGACGGTGTGGCCCGTTAGCGTCTCCGGGTGGAGCTTGATCGTCTGAGCGGCGGTCATGATCGGGACCCCTCGCTCGCGGGCGTTGACCGCGAGTCCCGACGTGCCGATCTTGTTGATCACGCCGCCGTCCGCGGCGATCGAGTCGGCGCCGACGACGACGTGGTCGACCTCGTCGAGGTACCGTCGCGCCGCGGAGTCGACGATCAGGGTAACGGGGACGCCGGCGTCGCGGAGCTGTTCGGCGGTGATGTGGCCCTGCTGGCGCGGACGGGTCTCCTTGACGACCGCCGAGATCGACTTCCCCTGCTCGACGGCCGCCTCGATGCACGCGAGCGCGTCCGTCGAGTGACAGTGGGTCATCACCGTGTCGCCGTCGGCGAGGCGGTTCGCGCCGACCTGTCCGAGGTCGTCCTGCGCGCGGTCGAGCTGGCGGACGAACGCCTCGGTCGCGTCGACGACGCTGCGGCGCAGCTCGTCGACCGTCTCCCCCTCCATTCGCTGGAGGACGTAGCGGAGCGCGTTCGGCAGCGACACGGCGGTCGGTCGGGTTTCGCGGAGAGATCGGCCCGCGGCGCGCATCGACGCGCGGAAGGCGGCGGGGTCGCTCGCGGTCTCGCCGGACGCGGCCGCCGCCTCGGCCTGCTCGGCGAGCGCCTCCGCGGCCGCGGACGCGATGGTCGCCGCGCCGCGGATCTCCATCGTCGCGATCGATTCGGCGGTCTCCCGGACCGGGGCCGCCGGCTCTGTGTCGGTCATACCGATCCAGTAGCCGGCCCGGTATTTATAAAACCGGGCGGGAAGTGACCGGCACACCGGGCCGGCAGCGTCCGCCCCTTGTCCCCAGCTACGAGTCGTCGTTCGGCTGCTGGCCGTAGCTCTCGAACCGCTCCTCGACGGTCGCCATCTGCTCGTCGGAGAGCACGTGCGGCTCGCCGACCGCCGACGCCCGGAGGTAGAGCCGGCAGAGGTCCTCGACGTGGTGGGTGTTCTCGACCGCCGTCTCGATGTCCGGCCCGGTGACGACGAGCCCGTGGTTTGCGAGGATCGCGGCGTCGGAGTCGGCCTCGGCCATCGCAGCCACCACGTTCGCGGCCAGCTCTTCGGTGCCGTATGGCGCGTAGTCGGCCAGCGGAACCTCCCGCCCCACGGCCGCGATCATGTAGTGAACGGGCGGGAGCTTCCGGTGGAGCGTCGCCATCGTCGTCGCCCACGGCGAGTGGGTGTGAACGATCGCGCCCGGTCGGTCGTGCTTATAAATGCCCGTGTGCATCGGCACCTCGCTCGACGGGGCCATCCGGCCCGCCAGGCGCTCGCCCTCCAGCGAGACCACCGGCACGTCGGTCGCGTCGAAGGAGTCGTACGGGACTCCAGTCGGCGTCACCGCGACCGCGTCGCCCTCGCGGACGCTCAGGTTCCCGGTCCGCCCGGGCGTCAGGTCCGCGAGCGCCGGTGCGTACTCCACGACCGCCCCGCGGGCGTCGCGCAGGAGGTCGGGATTGGCGTTGGCGTCAAAATCGGGATCCTCTCGGCTCATGCCGCCACCTCCGTCAGGTCGCCGAACGTGTCCGGCCGGTAGTCTGGGCGCCGTTGCTCAGGGAGCTCCGCGTCGGCGGGCGCGTCGCCGTCGGCGACGAACAGCGCCGTGTCCATCCCGACCGCGTTCGCGCCGGCCACGTCGGCGTCGACGTTGTCGCCGACCATGAGCGCCTCGCTCGGTCGGCGATCGAACGCCGCGAGCGCGGTCGTGAAGGGGATCGCGCTCGGCTTCTCGCGGCCGACCTCCTCGGAGGTGACCAGCCGGTCGATCCGGTCGTCGATCGCGAGCCGCGAGAGCTTCTGTAGCTGGACGCGGGTAGTGAGGTTGGTCACGATTGCGACATCTGTCCCCGCCTCGGTGAGCGCGTCGAAGACGCGCTCGACTCCGTCACACAGCTCCATCTGGCTCGCGTACCCCTCCCAGTACGCGTCGCCGATCGCGAGCGCGTCAGCGGCGTCGCGTTCGCCGGCGTACTCCCGGAGTGCGCGCTTAAAGTAGATGTGCCGGTCGTGGGAGGCCGCGGTGCCGCGGGTCTCGCGTTTCGCCTCCCGACGCCCGGCCGCGTACAGCTCGTCGAACGTCTCGCGGTCCATCTCGTACCCGCGCTCGCGGAACGCCGCGAGGGCGGCCTGCTTGCCCGCCTCGTTGCAGGGGGCGTACGGGTACAGGGTGTTATCGAGGTCGAAGAACACCGCCTCGTAGCTCATGGGTCGTCTCTGTCGGGCTGTGACTTAAGAGTGGTTCGACGACGGCACGGAACTTTCCCGACGAACCTACCGCTTATCACCGATGACGCGGCCATCGCGCCCGTGAACTGAGTCGTCGTCCGTGGCGGCCGAGGCGGGAGCCCGGCGCAC
>Ga0065697_1000473_pt1 | contig 15157 bp, 11 predicted proteins | sample AntLakMe24m_08um_FD_59086 | JGI IMG/M metagenome (GOLD analysis project Ga0065697, IMG submission 59086) | Hypersaline microbial communities from Antarctic Deep Lake - 24m 0.8um v2 (version 3) | ecosystem: Environmental > Aquatic > Non-marine Saline and Alkaline > Hypersaline | place: Deep Lake... | reverse complement strand
GTAAACATCCCAACCCAGCGGTGCGGTGCCGTGGGAATCTTCGCCGTTCAGGGCGGAGAGGATGTCAACCTATATCTGAAGTTACATCGATACTAAGTTTTTCTCCGAATATAAGGTTTTGACTATCTTTTGGTAATTGCATACCTCTGAGTTTATTAATGAATAAATTATTCTCAATGGTTTCACCTTCAATTTCTGTTTTAACATTAAATACACCATCTACCATCTGAAGAATTTCTTTTTCATATCGATTTAAATCTTCATACGATGACGCAAAATATAAATATGTTATACCGCCATTCATTTTTGTTTTTGTATGAATCTTCCTAGCATAATCCATCATATCTTGTGAGTCATCATGATATTTGGAGAATGAATCAATAATCAAATTACCTCCATCATCTACTAAACTCAAAGACCGTCTTATTATATCCCCGGAAGAATCTGTGGATTGAAACACATCACGAATTGTTACAGCTTCTTCTATGGTATCTTCATCGACATTATCTTCTACACGAACGCGTTTGATATCATCCATTAGTCCTATTTCAGAACGAAGCGTTGTGATATATTCTGTATTTCTTCCTGTTGCTGCTAGAGAATGTAATATAAGTTCACTTCCTCCTTCAACACCTCCAAGAACAGCAATTGTTGAACCTTTTGGAACCCCCCGTAAAATATCTGTATCTAGAATTTTTATACCTATAGAATATCTTCCTTCACGAACTGATGACGGTTCTGCTATTTCACTATCAAATGACATGTATTATACATACATTAACCATACTTAAATTATTACCGGCATTTTGGTATTTAAATTAAGTATACAAATATAGGTGATAATACGAGAGATATCACTATACCCCAAATAAATACACTTCTAGCTATATCTTTTAAACCATTCTCTGCAATTTTATTTTTTATTTCAGAACTCATACTATATATATTGTACTTATACTATAAATTATTTACTAAAGATTAATTTCTTTCTGAGGGGAATTTAAACATATCATCAACATCATCCTCTTTATTATTTTCAGATTCATCCTCTTCATTTGTATCATCATCTTCTGTTCTATCAATTTCTTTGTTATCCTCAGATTCATCCTCTTCAGATTTATCATCATCTTCTGTTCTATCAATTTCTTTGTTATCCTCAGATTCATCCTCTTCATTTGTATCATCTTCCTCTATATTATCATCATCAGATTTTTCACTATCTTCGTCTTCATTTGTAGCTTTATCTTCTTTTGTTTCATACAAGTCGTTATCTATGTCTGGTCTACCTTCTCCATTACCTCCAGAAACGCTTAGAACATCTGTTAGGTTTGTACCTTCTGGTTCATCAGACGTATTAGACTCACCACTATCTCCTGTCGTTTCAGGAAGAACTTCTGAGTCATCTGAACCAGAATCTTCAACATTTATATTTTTACTATCTTCCGTTACTTCAGGACCTTTCATTAATCCGTCTGTGTCATCTTCACCCGGTTCAATTACAAGGTCATCAAAGTCATTTTTAAGTTGTTCTTCTGGAATAAGTGATTCAATATCTAAACTAATTTGTAGATTTCCAAATTCTTTTGGATTAATTTTTGCACCGTGTTCTGGTAGAAGCGGTTCCATTTCTCCATTANNATATATTTGAGGTCCTTTTTCATCACTTTCAGGAATAATAACAAAAGTCCAATCTTTTGGACTTGGATATTTTCCATTAGGGAATTCATAATCAGGAATTATTGGCATATGAATAACTTTATATTTTCCATCTTTTCTCATTTCTTTCAAGTTATCATATTTATCAACAACATTTCCATCTTTATTTTTAACTACGGTTTCTTTTGATTTTGTATCACGATAATAATTATATGGGAATTTGGTAGGGCTTGGATTTCGCATTAATTCCGTAGCATCTTCAAATTTAGTAACGGGTTTATCTTCATTAGATGTTTCAAGCCGCAAGTGAATATTATCACTCCCCGGTTCTTGATACTGTTTACCGTATTCTTTCCATGATGATTGACCTGCATCTTTTTTAACAAGTGCTGTAGATTTATTAGATAGTTTTACTTTACCGTTTGTAGTATAGAATGTTCTATTCCCATGTTCATCTGCACTTCGAACAAATGGTGGGTCTGTGAGTATGTCTTCACCTACGCGTGCCCAATATTCAAATTCACCATTTTTGGGTGTTCCATCTTTAACTAGGAATACACAATGTTGTTTGGCTTGTATAGCTTTAATAAGATTCTTAATAGTTTGTGCTGGTCTTGTTATCGTAGTGGATTCTGCTTCCAAAGATACTTCTTTATCACCGAATAGTTGTGCTAGTCGCGGGTTATACTTAACAAGTTCTCTTTCTTTCTCAACAGCTTCTTCGAAACTTGTTGATTCTTCCATTGGATTAATTGGTGGTTTTGCGATACCGTCAGGTAATCGTCCTCCTTCATTTTGTGATGGAAGTGTTACATTATATCCTAATTTTGTAAATGCTGTATGCCCTTTTCGAAGCAATATTCTGTGTGGTGATTTACCTCCACTTGCTGCTGAACCCGTATCTGGTTCGAATGCTTTTTCTAATCCAGATTCAGATAATCTAAAGTATGCACTATCACTGACTCTACGTTCAACATCATTACTAGATATACCTTCTAATATATTACTGAGTTTTGATGCATATACATTGGCCATTGAACCAACGTATTTTTCAATTTCTGCTGTAATTTGTTTCTAAGCGTTACCCAATCATCTGTCCCATCGATTTCTCGCGTTTCATTTCGTAACTGAGCCGTATATATACATTCTAGTATCTGTTCTGTTGTAACTGCATCACCAGAGTCATTTACTTTATGGCCTGTAGATTTATTATCAATAAATCGTTTAACACCATATTTATCTAGATTTGTATCAACATTTGGTACAGCACCATATTTATCTAGACTTTTCTCAATAATAGCATCTGCTTCTTCTTGTGAACGTAATGGTGGATATTCACCGTACGTATTTATAATTATAGCAGATTGCTGTTCATCATTCATATATGGTCTTCCTACAACAGTATACATATCTAAGTCACCAAGTTCCCATGCGTCAACATCACCCAGTACGTGAGCTATATCTTGTGCGTCACCGGGGTGACCACCGGGATTGAAACTTAATAGAGACTGAACTTGTTGTAATGCCGTTTTTGTATCTTTTGGAAGCTGACTCGGTTGCTGGTTTGCAACGAATACAGATAGTCTAAAACTCCGTGCCTGAGATACAATACTATTAATATCGAAATTATCACTAATGACCTTATCGAATTCGTCAATACAAAGGAAGAACGGGTCCGGTTCTTCATCATCTGCTGTTTGTCTTGTTCTAATAGCAGACCAAATACGAGCAATAACCATTCGAATAATAATTTCCTTCGTATCTGGTGATTCAATACTTGCTGTATTAACAATAAGAATTTTATTATCTCGTACAACTTCAGATATATTTATCTTTGACCGAGCGTGAGCCATTACTTGCCTTGTTTCTCGGTCCTGAACCCACTGTCGAACCCGCCGAAGAATTGGTTCGAACGGCATCAGCATCTTGTTGTGCAATACGATTCATGAACACTTGGTCAAGTTCGTCACCATAATTATCTGCGAATAATTGAATCTCATCCTCATTAGTAATTATCTTTACAAGGTCAATAGGATTAAATGAATCTTCTGCACGGATAAGCTGTGTAACTAATGTTTCCGTAATATTACCAATCTGTGGACCCCAATATTCAGATTTATCTTTTAGAATTTGAATAAAGTCCCCAGCAACACTGTTAACTTCTCGTTCATACTTTGGGTCACCGGGATTAGCAGCCGTATCAAACACGTTAAAACCAACTTGTTTATCTCTATCAGAACCGGGTTCTACCCATACAATATCTTCTACACGGTGCGGTGGTAATTGTTCAAGAAGTTCTCGTGAGTCGTCACCTTTCGGGTCTACATAACATATTCCAAAACCAGCATTAATCCATTGTAGAAGCATATTACGCATTAGTGTACTTTTACCGTATCCTGTTTGACCGAATAACGCAATGTGACGGAACAGTGCCTCATGGTCAATATATACATCCTGTACACCTTTTACATTATCTTTTGTATATCCAATTCGGGTTGCATCTTCTGGAGCATATCTTCTATTTTCTATTAATGCGCGAATATCTTCGCCCATGTACATATTATTCATATCATCTATAGTGTATAATTCACGACCAGATAATTTCTGACTGTCTATTGGTTCAATTTCATATGGCCAGCATTTTTCACCAAACAGAATATTTTCCGGTGGGAATTCATCTTCATCTATTGGGTCTATATCATATTCTTTATTATCTCCACCTTTTGCATCTTCAAATGCTTCTCTTTTTTTTGCTTTCTTCCCTTTATCAACTCTATCTAATTCTGTCGTAATTGGGTCATCAGACCCAAATAGTTTATCAAATATACCCATAATTAATCACCACCCTCATCAAATAATGTTGATGGAGTATCTTTATCTTCTGAACTAGAAGAGTCACCTTCTAATTCATCTTTGCTTGTTAAGTCTGGTATTTCATCATCTTCATACCCTTTTCTTTCTTCTTTTGGAACAGGTTCGAAGTCTTCAACATCAGGTGGAACTTCTCCTGAAACCATTTCACTTCTGAATCCAATAGCTCCTGTACTAACATCATCTTCACTTGGTAGATGAACATGTCCTGCTAATTCACCAGCCGTTAACACTATGATATCATTATTTGGAGTTAATTTGTGCCATAACCATTGTGAAAAACGTTTAGGTTGATACATATTTTCTGCATTTCTTTCAATCATATTTACAATAAGTTCTCTCGCACTTCTTTCTTTATTTATAGTGTAACTTTTTGGTACTAATTTTTGACCTGCTCTTGTTGCATAAAGATGTTCTAAAGTGTTAACAACAGCTTTTGCTCTTGTTTGAGACTTTTTCTTTGCCATTTCTTGGTTCTCTCCAGAACAAATAATTGCTAGTCGTATATTCAAGAAATATGCTGATTTATTTAATCGCGCTCTCATTTCTGATGCTGCTGTTTCATATATTCCGGGGTCATCCACTTCATCTATCTTGAATCCCCAATAACGTGTTTTGAATCCACCTTTATTTTGTATAGCTTTAGCTTTTGTTTCTAGGTTTGATTGTTGTCCTTCTGTCCAGCTATATGGTGCAGGTTTATACAAATATTGTAGCATTAATCTCGTATCATCTTTCGTATCAATTTCATTTATTATTCTCTTGAGCGGGTCTGTTTCAAGTTCACTATCTTCTGAAACCGGACTAGCTAAAGGCATAAAATGATGTTCTGCTAACTGAAAATTCATAACAGCCATAGCTTCCTCTTTTTCTTCTTCTGCTCGAATAAACATACCTTCATTCGATGTCTGTTGTGCAATTTCACACTCAGGATAATAACCGGTCAATTGTTGCCTATATTCTTGTTCAATCTCTTTCGATGGTGTATAGAACATAAACTTAACAGTATTATCTTCATACCATATCTCCATCCCACAAGTGGGACTCACGTTCTTTGTAGAACGGAGGAATCTTTTCTTTAATTCAAGAAAATGAACAGATTCTAAAAATTCACTTGCTGCATCCATCCCGTCACTTTGTGCAGGTGGATTAACATGAATCAAATTAATTTCGTCACTCATACTTTCTGCAAGGTTATTCGTAGCTTGCAAAATATTTTTATCAACAGGGATTACAGGTATATTGGGCATTCGTTAATATAAATATGGTTTACAAGTCCTATTAGTTTTTTTATAGTAAAAGTAGGGTATATACTATCTTTATCACANCTGCACTTTGTATTGCTTCTAACTCAAAGTCACTTGGATATATTCGAACAGGTACATATCCATGTTCATCTACACCATATAGAGCTTCGGAGAAACCGGCTTCCTCACTACCCGCTTCTGCATTTTTAATGAAGTTAACATGAGCATCATTCAGATTCAACATTTTCTTTATGTCATCAGTTAACCCTGATTCTAATTTGTGGAATCTTCGAATTGAACATTGTTGAGCAATTGCTTCAGATTCATTATGTGCAAAGAATTCTTCTAATGTTTGCGTTATGAAATTAATACCAAGGTCATAGTGCCGAGAGTGCCTTACAGCTTGTTCTAAGAAGTCTAGTGAACGAGCATCAGACATTATATAGTGGGCCTCATCAATACAGAATAACACTTTTTTGTCTGTATCTTTAGCACGTTCGTAAACATCTCCAAGCAGAAGATGCATCATTAGACCTAAATTACCACTCCCTTCTTGTTGGCTTAAGTTGAAGTATACAATATCTTCATCATCTAGATTTAGTTCTGTTTGTTTGGCAAGATTTTCATACTGTCCACCCTCAGAGAATGAATTAAGTGCTAGTACTAATCTTGAAGAATGTTTTTCAATATCATCAATTAATTTATCTGAATCTATTTCTGCATAATCTGACGGGTTTTCAGACATATCTTTAAGTACATCAAGTAAGTCTGTGATTGTTGGAGATTGTTTATGATGAGTATCAATATCTTTTTCTATACCTCTATTTCGATATGATTTGTCAATAGCTGTTTCAAGTATATCCCTACTATCTCCAAGTTCACGATTTTGTAATCCGAAGAACATTTACGAAAAAGTCCATTACGTTCTGTTTCTTTTGACCATATGGGTCAAGGTCTGGTGTTTGTTCAACAATTTCGGGCGGTGTTTCTGTCAGTCTCATAGGATTCAACTTAACACGACCTCCAACGGTAACTTCCTTACCACCTAATAGATTTACAATCGGTTTGAAACCGTCAAGAGGGTCAAGCATAAATACGATTAAATCATCACCGTATGCTGCTTTTGTTCGAAGTATTTCAAGAAGCGTTCCGAATGTCTTCCCCGACCCGATTTTTCCTGCCGTTATTTGGTTATATCCGTTTTCACGACCTTCAAATCTATTTATAACAAACGGTGAATCATTTACCGCATGAACACCATAGTCAATACCTCCCGGTTCCATAACAGTTGTTGTACTATATGGATACATTGCACCGACAGCACCGCTCATTGCTGGTTGTTTATATTTTATTTCATCTTTACCAATTGGACTTACTGTTTGCATCCCTTTCTTCTGCCTTTTTCTAAGAATTTCAGGCATTAGTCTATTTGTTCTAAGCTCTCTCACCATCGTTTCAACAGCCAATTTTAATTCATCTGGATTTTCTGAACGAACTGTTATATACATACCAATTTCAAACAGATTCGCATCTGTATCACTCAGTTCTTGATATACTCTGTTTGTCGTTTGTAATTTCTTCTGACGTGCTTGTTGAGATGCTGCCGTTACACCTTGACCAGATTGAGCTTTTGCTTTTTCTAGGTCTCGTTCTAATTCGTTTAATGCTTTATCTTTTTTACGTAGGTGTAACATGAATACTAATATCTGTACTAATTGGTAATTGATATAATATTTTTTCAAGATATAATACGCCGGGTTCAGATGGCCAATTAAGAATAAATAATGTTTCTACATAATCGCTCCCTGAACGGGCATAATTTTCTTTTTCAATAAATGATGTTGGAGCCACCATATCTCTAAATTTACGGTCTTTTGATGGTACACCTAATGTATTTGAAGATTGATTTTCAAATTTTTCTTCTTCATCTACACCGCCCTCTAGTTCATTTTCTTCACTGTTCTCGTCACCGTCTTCTTTACTGTTCTTGAATTTTGAAATTATTTTATTAATCATTGTTCTTCACCATTATTAATACCTCCAATCATAACGTCATGAGAGTTAGACAATGCATCCATCTCATCTGCTTGTATTTTATCACCTTCCCAGAATTCTTTAATTAATGCTGTACACTTCTTATAATTAACAATATTATATTTATTTCCCGGTCCAACATTTAATGTACCACCAACAGAATCACGTCGCGTTGATATTTCCCTTAATTGTCTTCTTTTAATCTCTTGCTTTGAGTCTACAACGGATTTCCCCATTAAACCGCGCATAACATCTTGAATAAATTCACCGCCGGGAACTGAATTTAGACCAGAATCACCTGTAGACATATCATTACGAATTATCTCATTTTCTTCAACAGCAACAATAACATATTGTTCACGAACAAAAGATGACGTACCTAACGTTCTAACCCACGTTATCCTATCATCTAGATACATATCCATAAATTGGTCATCTATATTTTTAACATTCATATCGTCCTTATGTTTTGTATATTGTTGTGCTGTAGATTCAAGAGATATCGGTCTCATTGGCATATAAAATTGAATTTTATTTTGAAGCTGTGAACTTAACCGGTTTGAATATTGGTTTACTGTTGAAATTACTTGTTCTGGTGAAGCCATATCTAAATTAGAACCTTTAAATTCTAACATAGATACTAGTGTTCCATCTTCTAATTCAACAACATCTCTTTCCGGGTATATACTATCTACTTTTGTTAATCTTCTTGTATCGTCATCAGGAACAATACTAATAGAATTGAAAGGTTTTCCATTTTCATCTGTATAATTTTTACTCATTTCTTTCTCTCTTGCATTGTAATTTTTTCATAATATCAAACCATTCATATAAACTCATATATTTCGGTTTCATAATTAATAATGTTGAACCCATCATAGCAATTAAAATTGAAAATAAAACTGTATATGGTTCTAAGAATGAGGGCATAATATATTCACCCATCATTAAAAATAAAAATGCTGGGAAAAATATTATCACACCATCAAAAAATTCAACCGTACCAATTATCGGAGCATTGTCGAATAAGATATCTTTTGAACCGATTGATTCTGGAATGAATGTACTTATTGATAATCCTTGTTTACTCATTTAAATAATATTATGTTTATAATCCTATATATCTAATGTACCCACACCGTTTAGAATATCTGAGAAATCGAAATCATAAGTTATATTAAGGGCCGTAATCAATATTACGTTAATATGAGTAGTAAATCATCTGTTACAAAAGTACTGTATTTCGTTGTGTACAAATACATCTCTGTATTTACATATGTAACTAATTTACTATTAAATCCCGTGATTATGGTATTAGATACGTTTTCTCCATCACTAGGAGAAGGTTTGGAAGGGATTAAAGGACCTGTGAAAAACTTCCTAGCAACGTTTCCATTTTTTGCTTTGATTGTATTTTTTGGTGCGATTATCTTCGGCAATGAGAATAATGTATATCAAAATGTATATGAATTGATTTATATTAATGATATTCCTATGGCTCGGTTTTATCCTCGTTTCATGTTTAGGAGTGATTTACGGGTTATCGAATGTTAAGAATGATAGCGTAAAATCACGAATTAAAATTAGTACGATTATTTGCTTATCTGCTGTACCTCTGCTAGTTTTAAATCCACCACAACTACATGTTTATATGGTTACGCTCGTTTATTCGATTGGCGCATATACTACGTCATTAATTCAATTCGAAAGTGATGTAGACAAGATTACGGAGCTTATTGATGAAAATACAGGCTTTGTGAATTATATCTACGTTGTTGCATATATTGCTGTTATATTCTCATTGATTCTCTCGATTAATTTCGTTGGATTGTTCGACAGTATTAATCCATTTGCGTTTACAAACCCTATTGTATTGATTCTAACAATTATCCTTGGAATCGCTGCATACGGATTTACTAAGCTCCAACAACATACATACAAACAAATTTATAAACATTCTCACCCGACTACATCGAGTAGGTTCTACCTGTTCCCATCTCGAATCGCAATCGTATATGCTACAACATCTGTTATTGTAGCACAAAGTGTCACAGTTGTTTCGGGTCTGTTGTTTTTCATCCCCGCAATCATGTATGTGAAATTCTCTCGTTATATCGGACGTAAAAAAGAGATGCAAATTGGAGATGACCAATATGCATTCGCATATGAACATAATATGAATTCAAAGAATCGAAATGATACACAAAGTGGCCGAAAACCGACAGTTAATGAACTAGAATACGGTCACACACTATCAGATGATGGGAATGCAACATTAGATATTAGTGTTTCAATTGAAATTCCAAGCGAACAGCCAGACCTATACAACCCGTGGAGATGCTTCCTACAAACTACAGATAATGTAAATGATATCATTAGTGATTTACAAACTGTTGATAACAACGATGCAGAAAAGATTAAAGCGTATGATNAATTTTATACGCGTGCATCTAAAATTGGGGCCGAAAAGATGGTTAATTCCGTCAATGGTCATGTAGAATTCCCATTTGAAGATTGGTCAGAAAAATTATCAAACAATGTTATTCGACAGATGTACCAGATTGAAGGCGTGACAATGGATGATATTGTGAATGCAAATATTCAAATCTCTAGAAAAAAGAAGAGGATATTATTAATACCAAACAAATTCACAGATAAATTTGATTAGAATAATTTGGCGTCATGATTATTCTTTAATTCTTTCATCTCTTTTATTTTAGACATCCTATCATTTGTATCGTTAATGTTATCTAATTCTTCAAACATACTATTTTGACTTTGTTGAACAGAACTGAGGAATTCACGGAAATCCGTACTCATATCTTCCTCCATAGAGTCATATTCTTTAGAATCTAAGTTACTAATTGTATCTTCAACTTCATCTACATAATCTTCTTGTAGACCCTGCATAGATTCATCAGCTATTTCTCTTGCAGCTTCTATACTGTCATTAATCATTAATTCCATTTCTTCATTATCAATATCTCTATCATTTAGTTCTGCATTATTTCTTATTTCACGAGCCATTTCTTGTCTCATTGCTTTTTCATCGATAGCATCTCCAGCATTGATTTTCGTATCTAAATCTGCTGTTGGGTCTTCAACAGAAAATTCTACCTCTTGTGACATATTATTCAACCGGCTTTTTATAGCATCATTAACCGTGTCTTCATATACTGTACCTTCTATTTTGGCACTTATTTCATTCATATCCATATCTCCACTAAATGCTGCATCTACTATTTCACNAACATTTTCTTCTAAGTTATCACTTATAAGTTTTCTTTTACTACTATCAATATCTTCAAGTTTTATGTCGCCCCCTTTACGGGCAGAATCATATTCACTTAGTATATAATCTGTATCGATTTTGACATCATAATCCTCATCCCGTAGTTTCTTCCCTGTTTCTCTAACACCTTCGTTTAGTGCCGTTTGAATGGAATCCATACTTTCATCCACATCATCACTTTTAAATTTCATATCTTCGGCAAAATCCCCTGAGAATATATCTACGATAGCTTCTTGTGTACCACCGTTTTGTATCCATTCCGTAACTAATTCCTGACGTTTCTCTTTACTCAAACCACCATCTATTGATTCGTTGAAATCTAATTGATTAATAATTTCATCATCAAATGATTCATCTAATCCCTCTTGATATACATCTGCGTCAGCATATAGATGACCTTGGNGGTCAGCTTGCATATTAGTTATATCTGAATCACCGTATGTATCATTATAATATTCCTGAATTTCATCCCTATTATTTTGATAATATTTAGGTTTTGAATCTCTAAATNCATTTTCTACATCTTTTCTATCTACATTTTTAGCAGAAGAATCTAAGTCCTCTATCTGGCTTGGTGTCCACACGTTTGATAAGTCTTCATCTTTATCACCCATCACTTCGTAATATTGTTCAGCTAGTAACTCATCACTAATTAAATCATCAGCTTCATCTTCACTTAATCCACCAAGTTGTTTATAACCTTTTTCTTTAGCAAGATAATCACCTAATGCTTGTTTTTGTCGGCCACTTCTATCGCTATTACTCATTTCATTAGATGCCGCACGAATTTCAGCTTGTCTATCTTCCCAGATTAATCTATCTTGTTCTGTTGCATTTTCTTCATCAAGAACGCCATCTTTCATTGGCACACCTGAACTTAGTGTAGAAGGATATCCTCGTGCATCCTGTAGTTCTTTATCTTGTTTTATGTTCTGTAAGAGACCCATTTTCTTTTTAGCTGTCAAGTGTCCACTAGCTCCTGCATGTATTCCATCACCAAGTTCTCCGAAGTTATCTTTCATAACACCACCTGCAGCAAATTTCTCAACATCGTTCATCGTTGTTTCACCATATTTCTTCTTCATAGCATAATTTGCTGCACCTGCATTTTCACGAACACGAGATGCCGCATTAGATACCTTATCTTTAGCTCCAGAAACACCAGTTCGACCCATAGATTTAGCTATGTGAACACCTGCAGCAGTTCCTGACAACTCCCCAACACTACCGCTAGCTTTTCCGTATGCATCAGCAACTCCAGACACTCCTTTTGCGGCACCAAATGTAGCACCTGCCCCTGCGAGTAAAGCACCACCACCCGCAGCAAGACCCGCAGCAGCACCGACTTTCATTGCTTTTTCAAACCCGATAACAATACCCCATGGAATAAGACCAACCATAATGGGTGTAATTATGATAAATATTATAGATAGCATCTTATCAGAACTAATCATGTTTAATTCATCTGAAGTTATACCTTCTTCGCCTTCTGTAGCAACACTAGTTATATCATTCTGCATCTCAGCCATCATTCCATCTAAGACTTCAGCCATAAGTACAAACATTAGAGGTAACATTAAGTTTATAAATGCTACAACAATAGGGAATAATGAGAATAATACGAAATATCTCATAATCTTACCTCCAATTTGGCCTAAATCTCTCCAGTTAAATGCCCATAATACAAGACCTATTGGGCCGAGAGCGTAGAAAAATATGAGTCCCATTATTCTTAGAACAGCTCCAATTAGTGCAAACAGATATACAAGTGCTGCCGGTAAAGCAGCAATATATGCGAGGAAAATTGAAATAAAAGCTAATTGAGGTGCTAAATCGCCGGTATCAGGTAATAATGCTCCGAAGTAATTACTTATATTTATTCCACCTTCTTTCTGAGAAGCACTCTCAAGTACGCGTTCATCACTTGAAGTATCCAACTCATCTATACTAGTGAATTCTACACTATTATTTATAAACTCCGTCATACCAAATGCAAAATACAAAACAAGATTTGCTAATGGAAGCCATAAAATAATAAGTAACGGTGCTAAAAACAATCTTTTTTTAGCTTCAGATATATCCAAACCTATATCTTCAAGAACGACATCGAATACTCTGAGGAATAATAACACAATAATTGCAAAAAATACGAAAAATAAAGCTAATGGTTCAATATAACCAGTTACAAATTCATTAATTGCGCCGAATATACTATCACTTGGGGGGGCTTGAAAAAATATATACGGTATTTGAACTGTCATCCATACCGGGATACGGTGCATATTGTAGAAAGTTAAGCATCGCATTATGCATCCAAACAACAAATAGCTCTAATGGTGTAAGAAATAACTCTGCGAAAGATATTATTATGCCGAATAACGTATCCTCGAATCCTTGCATCCATTCAAGAATAGAGNCAATTCCATTCGCTATGGTTTNAAGGATTAATAAATTGAAATTCATTTGTTACTTATATATATAATCTGACACCCTAAAAATCCAACTAATCACATATTAATAAAAATAACCCTCACTATGCACCGAGATAAAGAGCAAATACCCTTAGTATCATTAAGAATATACCTGTTAATATAACAAGTTTTACAAATTCTAATATATTATCTCGGTATGGTTCTGTAATGGTATAGAACATATCCATAGCAGTTGTATTAGATTGAGGGTGGATTCTTAATACCATAGATAACACGATAAATGATGTAGATATAACAATTGATATTGCTAAAAAGGTATCAAATATTGTACTTTTAATATCTTCAGGTCCTTCATTTTCATCATCAGAAATATCTTGATTCTCCATTTGATTTCTTGAAGAGTCTAACACACGTACNTCTGNTGGAGTTTCCCACCAATTATCCGTCGCATTAAATTCAAAATTCGTGTGTAAATAATCATTCGTAGACCTATGTTCTGGTACAACTACATATGCAATTCCGTTTTTATTTGTTTCAATAGAACTACCTTTATACTGATTCGTTTCTTCACCATCACTATATACATCAACAAACTCTATTGATTCATCTGTATTTCTTTTTTCTGTATTTATCGGTTGGTTATATTCATCTTTTAATTCAAGTCTTATTTGAAACTCACCGTCAGATAATTCATCTGCTGTTTTTATCTCATTATTACTAGCTAGCGTTGGTTCTATTTCTGTTACAAATTCATCTGTTAATTGTTGTTTAGGAATGGTATTTACACCTAATCCTGTTCTTGTTACAATTCGTATATCATCTGTATCAATATCATTATATGTCCATGATGTGTTCCCTGATATTTGGAAATCATTCATTGATTTATCTGATACAATTTCAAAACTGCTTTCTTCTTTAAATTNATTTGTACCTACATCACTAACTAATGAACGGTAATCTAATGTTTTTGTATCACCTTCACTCGTCGTATATTCGCGTTCATAACTATAATCTGATGGTTCTAATGATGATAAATAGTCCTCTTCACCACTATCCGTATTAATAGTACCAGCAAATTCAAATTCATCGTTAATATGTGCTTGTTCTATATTATCATTAGCAATATATCCTTGATAAACATCACATGCACGGTCTTCACNTTCTAAATTCAAATTATGTGAACAATATGGTGATNTTATAGGTGTGTGTAATNTGTTTTCAGATAACTCAGAATATTGAACTATTTTCTACGTTATAACCGGATTGTTGTGGTAAATATTCTACATCTAGCTGATTTATACTTGGTAATAAATGTGGTTGCATTGGATGTGCTCCGGTAGGTGTTATCTGTTTTTCTTCTAAATCAAAACATGTCCCACCTAATGCTCGAATTGTCTCTTTTCTTAGACCCTCACCAGTACAGTCTTCAAGAATTGCATTTATATTATCCCATTGACTATCTCTAAACGTCCAATATCTCCATCGAGAATTAATTCGTGATATAGGTTCATCAACACCTATTGTTACACTATATGTAATATATGGATTACTCTGTAAGTCATCTAAATTTGAATCTCTTGTATTTATAGTATTATTTAGCTTAAATTTATCTTCACCGACAATAT
>Ga0065697_1000163_pt1 | contig 15187 bp, 15 predicted proteins | sample AntLakMe24m_08um_FD_59086 | JGI IMG/M metagenome (GOLD analysis project Ga0065697, IMG submission 59086) | Hypersaline microbial communities from Antarctic Deep Lake - 24m 0.8um v2 (version 3) | ecosystem: Environmental > Aquatic > Non-marine Saline and Alkaline > Hypersaline | place: Deep Lake... | reverse complement strand
CCGGGGAGTCCGAAGCCTACACTGGCGAGCCGGACGGCGAGGGGTTCGGCAGCCAAGGCTGGATTCTCGTCGCTGGCGTCATTATCTGCTTTCTGGTAATTCCCGGCGTTATCTATCTGTACCCAACCGCCCCAGCCCAACTCGGCTGGACGTTCTTTGCGACGTTTTTGGCCCTCCCGCTGGTTCCGGCGGTCCTGCTCGGTCTGCTTGCGGTGTGGTCGATGCAGGCCGCCGCTTAAAAAGACGCTACGAGATGCCGTTCGGGTCAGTCCGCAGTGGTGAGAGTGATCTCCTCGTCGGTGAGGTAACACTGTGGATCCGGCGCGAACATGTCGTCGTTGACCGTCTTCGAGCGCAGCGGCGAGCCGCCGCGGCAGATCGCCTGATACCTGCAGTCGGTGCATTTCTCCGTGAGGTGATCGGTCCGGTTTCGGAGCGCCTCCAAGATGGGGTCGGAGTCGTCGGTCCAGATCTCGCCGAATGGACGCTCCCGAACGTTGCCCACGGTGTAGCCCTGCCAGAACTGATTGAGATGGACATCCCCGGTGGGGTCGACATCCGCCACGCGCTCGCCCGTCGGATCGCCGCCGTTCTGCCGGAGGTAGGCTTCGATGTCCGCTGCCTGAGCCGCACCCATCTCTCGACGTGCATACTCGACCAGAAAGCCGGCGTCGGCGTAGTTGCCGACCAACAGGGTCTCGATTTCCTCGCCGCAGTCGTGGTACTCCCGTGTGAGATCACACAGCGTCTCGATGGCGGCCCGCTTTTCGGCGGGCGTCAGGTCGGCGTCGACGATCTCCTTGCCCCGGCCGCCGTAGTCGAGATGGTAGAAACAAAAGCGGTCGACGCCCACGTCGGTCAGCAGGTCGATAATCCCCTCCAGATCCTCGTCGTTGTACTTGGTAATCGTGTACCGAAGCCCTGTTTTCACGCCGACGTCGAGACACGCCTTTATACCGCGGATCGCTGCCTGAAACGCGCCCTCCTCGCCGCGGAACTCGTCGTTTCGGGCTTCGAGGCCGTCGACGGAGACGCCCGCATATTTCAGTCCGGCCTTCTTCAGTTCCCGGATGTTCTCGCGTGTGATCAGTGTACCGTTGGTTGACAACACGGGCCGGATGCCGAGATCGGACGCATAACTGACCAGTTCGGCGAGATCCTCTCGAACGAGCGGCTCGCCACCCGAAAACAGGACGACCGGCACGCCGAAATCCGAGAGCTGTTCGAGGAGGTATTTGCCCTCGTCGGTCGAGAGTTCCCCCGGCAATGGTTCCTCGCATGCGCCAGCGTAGCAGTGGCTACAGTAGAGATTACACTGCTGGGTCATGTTCCAGACGACGACCGGTCTGCGCTGTTTGTCTTCGGTGATCTGTGGTTTCGTGCTTTCGGCGGCCGCCGCATACCTGAGGCCGTCGCTCTCGGCGTCGACGTCACAGAGCAGTTTACTGATCGAGATCATTCCAACGGTCGACCAGTTGCTATCCGAAGAAAAATAACCGCGCAGTGGATTCCCACTCAGTGGGAGCGCGCGAGGGTTACTCGGTGAGTTGCATGATGTTGCCGTTCCGGCTGATGTGGAGGTCGCGACCGACCTCGTAGCCGAAGGCGCTGGCAGTGTTGACGTAGCCCGAGTAGCCCTTGAGGTTCTGGTGGCTCGGAATCAGGTGTTGTGGCTGGAGCGCGTCGAGCATCTGGTAGTGGCCCTCTTGGCTCAGGTGACCCGAGACGTGGATGTCGTCGTAGATCCGTGCGCCCTGCATTTTCAGGAGGCGTTCGGACTGGTAGCGGTTGCCCTCGTTGGTCGGCTCGGGGATGATCCCGGCCGAGAACAGTACCTTGTCGCCGTTGTCGAAGTCGTAGTTGGTCTCGCCGCGGCCCATCCGGGTCAGCAGCGCCCGCGGCTCGCCCTGGTGGCCCGTCACTATCGGCAGGAAGTTCTCCTTGCCGTCTTTCATGATGCGGTTGAGACTCTGGTCGATGGCGCGTCGATGACCGTACATCTCGATGTTCTCGGGCAGGTCGACGTCCAGGTGGGACGCTGTACCGGTGTATTTCTCCATTGAGCGACCCAGCAGGATCGGTTTGCGGCCGATCTCTTGGGCGAACTCGAGGAGGCTCGATACGCGGGCGATGTGGCTTGCGAACGTCGTGGCCACGATCCCGCCGTCGTAATCTTCGAGGCTCAGCATGGTGTCGTGGAGCTCTTTTCGGGCGACCGACTCGGAGGGTGTCCGACCCTTCCGGTTGGCGTTGGTGCAGTCCTCAATGTAACACAGCACACCCTCGCCCTCACGACCGATCTCACGGAACCGCTTCATGTCGAACGGATCTTCGAGCACGGGGTTGTGGTCGATGCGTTTGTCGAGGCCGTAGACAATGGCCCCTTCAGGGGTGTGGAGGACTGGGTTGATGGCGTCGATGGTCGAGTGAGTGACGTTGACGAACTCCATGTCGACCTGATCGCCGATGCGCATGGTTTCGCCGGCGTTCATCACTTGGAGGTCGTTTTGGACGTCGAATTTGTCCTCGTCGCGGATCTGCTCGCGGACGAGTTCGATGGTGAAGGGTGTCGCCACGACGGGAGCGTCGTAGCGGTGGGCGAGTTTCGGGATTGCACCGATGTGGTCGAGGTGGCCGTGAGTCGGGACGATGGCCTTGATATCGCCGTCGAGTTCGCTCATCACGCGGTCGTCGGGGATCGCGCCCATGTCGATGAGATCCAGACTGTGCATCCGCTCGGTCTGGACGTTATCGTGGATCAGTACCTGCGAGAGGTTCAGCCCCATATCGAAGATGACGATGTCATCGTCCATACGGACTGCCGTCATCTGTCGACCAACCTCTTCGTAGCCGCCTACTGTCGCAATTTCTATTTCCATAGGTATGCCGAACGGGAGCGGTTCACGCGTACACAGAGCAACGACATCGAAACCATCAGGGGGCAGCCGAAAGCGAACTGCACCGCACCGCCGGAGCCGAGGACCCGATTCGATTGCGCGTCTACTGCACGGGAACCGCGCGTTGGTTACTCCAATAGCTACTCCGAAGACGTAAATAGTCAGTGACTTATCGCGCCCTTCGGGCGATCACACGCGACAGCTCAGCGCCAGCCCACCAAACAAAACAGTCGACGACTCCTACCGTCCTATTTGAACGGAATGAACTGCCCGTTGATGTCCCACTCGTGAATACAGTAGATGCTGCCCGTTGCGCCATCGGCAATCTCCCAAGAGTCCGTCTTGGCGTTCCACTGCTCGGTTCTCCCACACCGCTCGCAGGTTCGTGCTGTCGGTCGACGAAGCGTTACGGTCATACCCGAACGGGAGTCGTCCACCGATTTAAACGTGACTCGTCGAAGCCAGCGGTCGAGAGTCCGACACGGTCGTCGACGCAATGGTCGACACAACGGGCAAGGCGACTCACCGATCAGGAGCTTTTGCCGACCGACTGCGTAAAATTCGGGCCTAAAACGTTTGTATCTGGTCCTAAAATGGGTTGTATAATTTAAATACAGTCTCTTATAGTGGGAAAAAGGATTACTTGTTGTATCATCTCTAGTATGATGTATGATACCGAACAACGCGGATATCGATCCGTTCTCTCCGGAGACGAACTACTTCGAGTGCATAGCGTGTGGTAAGCGAGAGATCAGCGATAAGCGACTGACAATCTGTAAGGGGTGTGGTGGACAACTCCAGAACATCGCTGTCCCACGGGAGTAAGTCGACCACGCGACCTTTTAAACCGGCCTACGCGGGCTGTGAGCGACTGGTTTCGATCCCCCCGGCCAGTCGGTCGACGATGAGGACCGCTCCCGCGCCGACGACCGCGAACAACAGGAACAGACCGACCGTCTGGAACGTCCACGCTGTGCCCTCCGCGGTCAGTTCGAGCGTCGTCTGTTCGACCGGTGCTCGCAGCGCGCCGACGATCAGGCTCACCAGAAACGCCAGCGTCGCCTCCCGGTAGCGGTCGAGCGCCCACCGCACGCTGTGGGCGAGCGTAAACAGCCCGACGACACCGCCGGCCATGAACGTTACCACGGGGATCGCCGCGTCGACCACCGTATCGGTCCCGCCGCCGTTGAGCGTGCCGAACAGGACGTCGGTAAACCGGCTCAACGCGTTCGACATGTAGTCGTACTGGCCGAGCATGAGCAGCAGCAACGAGCCCGAGACGCCGGGCAGAATCATCGCACTGACTGCAATGGCTCCGGCAACGAACACCACCGGCAGCGACGACCCCACGTGCTCCGGCCGCGTAGCCCGACAGCAGAAACGCCAACAGGAAGCCGCTCGCCGCGGCGACCCGTCGACCCCGCGTCGACAGCGACACCTCGCTGTAGAGGACGGCCGCCGAGGCCCCGATCAGCCCGAAAAAGAAGCCGTAGGTTTCGACCGGATTCGTCTCCAAAAGCACGCTAATGATCCGAAGAACGGTCACGACGGCTGTCGCGATGCCGGCACCCAGCGCAAGCAGAAATCCGGTGTCGATCTCCCGGAGTGCTGCGACGGCGTCGGGTCGACTCTCGGCTCGCAGCCCGCCGAGGATGCGCCGGAGTCGACCGGGTTCGATTGCGGTGACCGCGCCGATCAGCCGCTCGTAGATCCCCGTAATGAGGGCGATGGTGCCGCCGGAGACGCCGGGTACTGCGTCCGCTGCGCCCATGCCGAGGCCGCGGAGATAGATGCCGACCATATCGCGGAGTGTCGTCATTACCGGCTTCTGGGCGGCCCACGGCATTGGTAGTTCGGGTTTACTGGTCGACGTTCGCCGTCGACAGAGCCATCCTAACTGGTAGTCAGTGGCTACGTTCTACCAACTGTCGATTGGAATCAACTCAGAAAAACCCGCCGTCGTAGTCAGTGACTACTCTCGGCTTTCGGCTATTTAGCCCTCGGTTGTCGCCTCGGAGAGGTCGACCGTGACCGCGCTGTCGTCCACGCCGACGACCTGTGCCTCGTCGACGTCGGCCTGTGTCGTCGCCGGATCATCGCTGGTCGTGAACGTGTACTGGCCCGTCGCCTGCACGCTCGTGTTGGTGTAGCCGTTTTCGGGACCGAACTCGTCGTAGCCGGTCGTCGAGTACGGCAGCGTCATCTCGAAGTTGCCCTCGTCGTCGGCGGTCGCATACTGGGTGTAGGTGAACGTCTCACCGGAGTCGGCAATTTCCATCTCGACGGTCGCACTGACTTCCTCGCCAGGCGCTGCATTCGTTCCCTCGACGGTGGCACCGGGAACTCGCTCGAAGGTCTTGACCCAGTCCGGATTCGTTTCGAGGAGCTGATCCACGGAGAGACCGGTTCCGCGGAGCGTGCTGAACAGGTCACTCTGATAGCCGCGCTGATTGAGCGCGTCCGATTCGCTGGTTTTGACCAGCCGGTAGTGTTGGAGTGCGTCGACGCGTTCGGTCGGATTTGCACCGATTCCGCCCAGTTGCGCACCGGGGTTCTCGTCGACGTAGGCCTCTGCCTCCGCGAGCGTGTCGAACGTCTGGATGTCCGATGCCGGATCGAAGCTATCGATTGTGACCTGTTGGCCGTTCTGTGTTTGGACGGTTCGCGGCTCGGTTTCGATCACGATTGGATCTGGGTCGGCCGCACTCCCGTGGTAGTTGTACAGCCGGATCATCTGGCTGTCGTAGTACCGTTGGGTACGAAGTGTGACAGGCTGGCCGAACTGCTGGCCCTGCTCGGTTTGGATGAGTGGGTAGGCTCGGTTGAGGAAGTCCGACTGGCTTATCTCCTCTTCGTTGTAGAAGACGGTTGGCGCGCCGAACTTCGAGCCCGGCGTCACCATCTGCCAGTCGACCATCACGTACCGTGTCTGGTCGTTTTCGCCCATCTTCTCGCCGAGCGCGTCGGCTGCCCGCCGTTCGGATGGAGCCAGCAGGTAGTTGGCCGCCTCAGTTGCCCCCTGCTGGAACGGGTTGGCGTTCGGGATTCGCTCGCCTTGGGTTGTGATCCAGTGGCCGTAGTCCCACCACGACTGGACGCCGTAAGCACCATCTCGATACTCGAAATCATCGTCGTCGGGACGGTCGTAGGTGCCGTAGTACTCCATGGGATTGTCGTTGCCTTCGAGTTCGCCGGGATGTGGCGTTTCAGAACTTAGCCAGTTGAGGCTATCTTCCCACTCGGTGACTCCACCCGGACCGTTTCGATCACCGGCTGCCCACGCCGACCCCGCAAAGGGGAATAACAACGGTGCGGTAATCATCAGAAAGACCGCCACTACAACCATAACCTGCCAACCTTCGAGGTTGCGCACGGACTCTTGGAGTGAATCGCCTGCCGTATCGAGGTCGATATATCCGAGCACTTGTGCGACGAAGAGTGCGTTGAACACCGCGACTACGATTGCCAGATAGATGTTAAATCGGGCTTGGGTGAAGGCGGCCGAAGTCATAAACGCCGCCCAGACCAGCAAGTAGAGGTCTACCGCATCGTACCGGTGGAGGAACGTCGCACCGACGAGCAGGCCAGTGACGACGACGAGGCCGACCACCTGCCAGCTCGTGCCGAAGACGCCGGCAATCGCGCTGAAAATCGGTGTAGCGAGGTAAATCAGTCCGACTGTAGCGAGAGACGCAACGACGTAGCCCGTTTTCCTGATATCGTCACTTCGGATGAGTGGTCGAGCGAGGACGATAAGCACGGCGAGGAGTGCGGTAAAGAACGCGAGGCCGTACTCGGAGTAGATGATCTCGAATGCCGAGCCGCGGGAGAGGAACGGTTGGGCCTCACCGACTGTGCGAGCCGTTGCACCGGAGCTAAATCCGATTCTGCTGAGTACTGTGTTGATGAGTGACTGAGCAAAACTCGAGAAGATGCCGATCGCAATGACGAGAATACCGCCGACTGCAACAGGATACAGTGATGTGTCAATATCACGTGTTTCCCACACACGAGCGAGGAAACCGAGGAAGATACAGCCAATCCCGACACCGAGTGGAAGAATCACTTGGAGAAGGGTGTAGTCGGTTGCACCACCAATAGTGAACCTACTCAGTGGAACGAACATCAACAGTCCAGTGACGATCATCGAAATCGCACCGACGAACGCCATCGGCTCCGGGCTCCGTTCGTGGAACACGTCACTCGTGAGTTTGACGGCGAAGAAAACCCCCGTAAAACCGACAAGGAGAATCCCCGGTGGCCACGCCCACATATAGAGAGCGGCTGCGATGCCGGCTCCAACCGAATAAATCAGCGGTCGACGAAGCGCGTCGATATCTCGATCGGCGACTAGTTCCCAGACCGGCTGTTCACGCTGGGCAACCGTCAGTGCAGCAACGAAGCCGAAGACACCGAGCGTCTGGAAGAAGACTTCGGCCGCGTGGTGGTACGAAAAAGCCAACTACGCTGTAGTTGAGAACCGTCCCCGGAAGGAGTGCAAGGACGGTGACGTCCCGCGAGTGCAGGGCCACGGCCGGCGACCCGAGCTGCGATGAGATACGTCGGAATCACCGCAAGTATAAGAAAGACGGGGGCGGCGACGAGCATGACGAAGCCGATGTACTCCCCAGAAGGATTGCCAAAGCTTGTGAGGAGAATAAATCCTGCGACGATCTGATCGAATAGTGTCCCGAACTGTTCGGCACTCGTCCCGGCGGGATAGTTCGTCCACGGATCGAACGGCATCGTCGACGGGAAGTTGTCGAGGAGATACGACGTCTCCCGGAAATGATACCACGCGTCGTTGCCACGGAACGTGACGCCGCCATCGGTCTGGAAATTACTCAGTGCCCGGAGGCGTGTGGCCAGCATGAACGCCATGAGCGCGACAAGCACTGGAACGTGATACCACTGCTTGGCATACGCGAGTACAGAGCCCTCAGACTCTGTCTGACTCTCGCTACGCTGTTTTGCTGCGTTACTCATTATAATGAAGCAGTTACAAGAACTCAATAAACCTTGTGAAAGAGCGCGTGTACATATCACACTGATTTCGGACGGTTACCACCGCGCTCACGAGTTCACAACGCTTATTCATTGGTGTGGGAAATCCACGCTCAATGAAGGTTTCAGTCGTCGTCTGTACGTACTCCGAGGATATCTACGACCATTTTCAGGAGGCCGTCGACAGCGTTCTCGCGCAGACCTACGACGATATTGAACTCGTTGTCGTCTCCGACGGCAACGAAGCAGTTTATCAGCGAATGACGGACGATTACGGTGACTTGGAGAACACAATCGTCTCTCGAACCGACGAAAACGTCGGTATTTCCGCTGCACGAAATCACGGAATCGAACGGGCAACCGGAGATGTGGTTGCTCAGATCGACGACGACGCTATCGCGGATCCAAACTGGATCGAAGAGCTTGTTAGCGTCTACGAGTCGACTGATGCAATTGCTGTCGGCGGGAAAATGACGCCCGCATGGGTCGCAGGCAAACCCGGATTTCTCCCCGAAGAGTTCTATTGGCTGATCGGCGTCACGCACAGAGGGTTCGCCGAGCCCGGTGAGGAAGTCCGAAACACCTTCGGCTCGAATATCTCTTTTCGTCGGGAGGTAATAACGGAACTCGGCGGCTTTGATCCCAACGTCGGCCGGAAAGGCGACGCCGAGATCCAAGCTCACGAGTCGGAACTCTGTACGCGGCTGCGCCAAGAGTTCGGCAGAGGGGTTGTGTACAATCCTGACGCCAAGGTTGCCCACAAAGTATTCGACTATCGAACGAACCCGGTCTGGCTGATCAAACGTGCGTTCTGGCAGGGATACTCGAAGCGTGCACTGGAGACGCTGCTTCCGGATGCTGGACGGGATGAGGAGTCGGCATTTCTCTCGTTTTTGTTACTCGACTCGATCCCGTGGCGCGTCCGCCGCTTCGTCTCGAAGCCCTCAATCACCGTGGTAAGTCAACTCGTCTGGCTCGTCATGCTGACTGGACTGGTCGGGCTGGGATATCTGTACGGTATTTATAAATGGCGCTGAATTCCCTCGCACGTCGACTACTCTACTAGATAGAATATCTTCGTAGCACCAACAAACCTATCAGAACTGGTCACCCACTCAGTAGCCATATGGTCGAAACACGGGAATCGATTGGGGTCGTGGGGTTGGGGTACGTTGGATTACCCCTCGCCTTGGCATTTACGCGGGCGGGATACGAGGTCGTTGGCGTCGACATCGACGAGACACGGGTCGAGACGCTTCGAGCGGGCGACTCGTATATTACGGACGTCTCTGACGACGCAGTCGCAACTGCGCTCGATGAGGGATTCCGTCCAACGACGGAGTACGAGGAACTCAGTACCGTCGAGGGTGTGTCGGTCTGTGTACCGACACCGCTTCGCAAGACAGGAACGCCAGAGATGTCCTATGTCGCCGATGCGGTCGGTCGACTGGCACAGATAGTGCCGCGGAACTGCACAGTTGTCCTCGAAAGCACCGTCTACCCCGGAGCGACGACCGAAGTCGTGGTGCCGGCGTTCGAAGACGAAGGCTACCATATCGGCGAAGACCTGTTTTTGGCCTTCTCGCCCGAGCGAATCGACCCCGGCAACGAAGAGTACGAACCACACGAGATTCCCAAAGTGATCGGCGGCGTAACCGACGCCTGTGGTGACCGCGCCGAAGCACTCTATGATCCCGCCTTCGACGAACTCGTTCGCGTTACCTCCGCCACCGAGGCCGAACTCGTCAAACTCCTCGAAAACACGTTCCGAGCGGTCAACATCGGGCTGATAAACGAGATCGCACAGATCGCCTACGAGCTCGATGTCGACATCTGGTCGGTGGTCGANGCNGCGTCNACCAAACCGTTNGGATTCATGCCCTTTTATCCTGGTCCNGGACTCGGCGGCCACTGNATCCCGGTCGACCCGACGTTCCTCTCGTGGAAGGCAAATCAGCACGATATCGAGACGCGGTTTATCGACCTTGCTGATNGGATCAACCGAGAGATGCCTCGCCACGTCGTCCGACGGATCACTGACCTCGTGAACGACAACGGTGTCGCACTCCCCGATGCGCGTGTTCTCGTCGTTGGTGTCGCCTACAAACCGGATGTAACCGACACGCGAGAGTCGCCCGCTCACGACGTGATCCAACTGCTCGAAAAGAGAAATGTCGACGTCGACTATCATGATCCGCACGTTCCCGTGTTCGAAACCGATGGACTGCAGTACGAGTCGGTCCCGCTATCGACCGAAACTCCGGATTTCTACGACTGTACAGTCGTGTTGACCGACCACAGTGTGCTTGACATCGAAGCGATAGTCGAGTCGGCATCGGTCGTCTTCGATACGCGGAACGCGGTCGACGAGAGGGGTCGTGGCAACGTCGTGCGACTCTAATACGGTCTGATCGACCTCGGCAGTCGACCACGACGGGGAACGGAGCTGAGTTCCGTCTTGTGGCGTCGTACTGGGTGTCCCACGAGAAGAGGTTCATAGCGGCAACGGCTACGTTTCTTTGGCAGGTGCGCCGACCACAGTCGAACCTGCAGTTACGTCGTCTAATACGACCGAGTTTGCGCCGATGACACAGCCCTCGGCCAAGTCGATATCACCCAACACGACCGAACCAGCACCGATAGAAACGTTATCAGCGATAGTTGGATACTCTTCGGACGGGTCGGGGCTACGTCGACCGAGAGTGACGTTCTGTTGAATCCGAACGTTCGAGCCCACTTCTACTTCGTGTCCGACGACGATTCCGATTGGATGTGGTAAGGTGGTGCTGGGAGGTAACGGGATCGAAATATCGCACGAGGTGGCGATTTTGTGCTCGCGGAAGATGACTGCATTGTACAAATTTATGACGTTGATTCCGATGAGAGATTTCACCGTTAGATGGAGCGCCATCAGCAGTCCATCGGATTTCGACCGCTGGATAAACCTGTTCAGTAGCCCCATAGTAGCTCTTCTATGCATGTCGGGATTAAATCTTATTCGGTGAGAAGAAGTAGTCCCAAGAATCTGGCCCGTGCAATGACCCTGACCACGGCGGGCCGATTGGAGAACCATTTTATTACTGCTGTGATCTACAGGAAGATGTGACAAATAGTAAGACACGCGTGCCGGGACTGACCGACCGATGACCGAGTATCCCGATGTGTGTGTCGTTTCGCATCCGATCGGTGCGGCCGGGATCGCGGTCGAGGATCTACTCGCGGTTCTCACCTCGATCACGGCCGTCTCACTGATTACGGCGGGTAGTCGACGACGAGTCGGGAATGCCTGACGACTGTGAGGTCGTCGATCGTGTCGGAGGACGACACTGGCCGCGGTGTCGTGGTCTCGGCAGTCCGCTATCTCCGCAATCAGCTACTGATGTGTCGACAGCTCCGACGACGAAACGAACCCGTCGTGGTGTTTTTCGGCGCAACTTCCTATCTGCTTCCGATCTTGTTTGCACGACTGTTGGGGAAGACGGTCGTGTTAGAGCCCCGTGGTGACGTACCACTCTCGTTGAAGCTCAACTGGGAACGACGGATTCCGGCTCCGCTCGCGAGACTGCTGGCAGGGGTAGTGGCACTGCTTGAGCGTATCGGCTATTGGGTTGCGACAGACATCATTACCTACACGCCAGCGATGGCACAGGAGTTGGGACTCGATCACTATGAGGAGAAACTCCACCCGAACGGGGCTCGGTTTGTCGACACCGATCGGTTTTCGCCCGCCATCCCGTTCGAGGACCGCGAGAACGTCGTCGGCTTCATCGGACGTTTAGACGAAAGAAAAAAACATNCGNACGCTCGCGACGGTTGCGAAACAGCTTCCAGACAACGTGACGTTCCGCTTCGTCGGCGACGGCGGACTCAAATCGTGGCTCGAAGCCGAACTCGCGGCCGAGATCGAACAGGGGGCCGTTGAGACGGTTGGCTGGGTCGACCACGATGAGGTCCCCACCGAGTTGAATCGATTTCGGCTCCTCGTATTACCTTCAGAGCCGACCGAAGGGCTTCCCACAGTTATCCTCGAATCGCTGGCCTGCGGAACGCCCGTGTATGCGACACCCGTCTCCGGCGTTCCGGATGTCGTCCGCGATGGAGAGACCGGCTTTCTGATGGGGTTCAAACCGAGAGGCGGACATTCGAACGGATATCGGTGAAATCCTCTGTCGGGACGATCTCGACCAAATCAGTGCTACCGGTCGTGAGTTGATTTGTGAGGAGTACAGCTTCGAAGCGGCCGTCGACCGGTACTCGGTGATTTTAAATCAGTTATCCGAGAAATAAAGAAACAGAAGGATATCTATGAATGAAGATACGCCGGTAGTGTTGAATATTTGTGAACGCCTTTTTTCTGATTTTCATGAACAGGAGGTTGTGTACTGTCATTGGAAGAGTAACGAACATCTTCTGGAAGGATTAGCAGGTACAACCGATCTCGATATCATCGTCGAAAGTCGAGAGAAAGTAGAAAAAATATTACATCAAAACGGGTTCAAACGATTTGAGCCGTCGTGGTTCATTCAGTATTCCGGTCTCGAAGATTACCTTGGATACGACGTGGAGACGGGCCAAATCGTTCATATTCATCTCCATTATCGACTTGCAATCGGAAACAAACGACTCAAAGACTACCATCTCCCATGGCTGAACATTCTATTCAAAAGACGTGTCCTCGATGAAGAACACGGCATATATAGAGTAGATCCAGCGATGGAAATGATATTGTTACTCGTTCGCTATGCATTAAAAATACAGAAACGAGATTACATTAAATCTGTTTCTGGAGAGTATCTGAGCGAGAATGTTGTTCGTGAATACGAATGGCTACGAGAACGAGTGGATAGCGAGGAGGTGGGTCGACTGGCAGTTGATCTGTTAAATAATGAGGCTGGAGAAATCGTTGGGTCTATGCTTGCCTCACGCCCTAGTCTACGGCAGTTCCGAAAACTTCGTACCGTATGTACTGAGGAACTTTCAACATCTCGGACGTACGGTTATTTTGAGTCGCAAGTGCGGGGGTTGTTGCGTGAGGTCTTTCTGGGATGTCGCTCACTCAACGGGCGTTACTTCGATCAACCACGATTCTATCGGCGAACAGTTCCAGCCGGCGGACTCCAAGTAGTACTGCTTGGTGTTGACGGCGCGGGAAAATCGACACTTATCGAAGAACTTGAGGAGTGGCTCTCGTGGAAGCTTGATGTCCAACGGATCTATTACGGGAGCGGTGATGGGGCTGCAACTTGGTTACGATATCCTCTTATCGCTGTTCGAAAACGAATTGCGGGTGGAGAGACAGTAGCGTCAAACGATTCGACATCGGATCGACCGCTGGTAATGCGAATCGGTCGAGTCCTTCGCGGTGTCGTGCTTGCTCGCGAACGCCGTAAGAAATTACGAAAAGGCTGGCGGGCGAGAAACCGCGGGCTGGTTGTTCTGGGTGATCGATACCCCCAAAGCCAAATTATGGGCTTCAGTGATGGCCCACTGCTTGATCATCTATCTGATTCGTCATCTCGGTTATTTCGATATTTGGCTAGTTGGGAGCGAATTGTCTACCGTTCCGCTGAGAGCAGACCACCGGATCTTGTCATCAAACTCGACATCTCACCGGAGACTGCCAGAGAGCGAAAACCAGAGATGTCGAAGGATAAATTCGAAACCCGTGCAAAGGCGGTCGAATCGGTCGAATATGATACAGATGTCGTTGTCGTTAATGCAGAGCAACCACTCGAATCGGTGCTAAAAGAAGTAAAACAGCACGTCTGGAAGCGGATGTAGTTTGTGGGATCCATTCAGTATGAGATCTATGACGAGTTGTTTAATTACTTTGGACAAACACCCTTGTTTATGTCATATAGTGGAATCGGTCGTCGCCTTCGAGAATTCTACGAATACAAAGTGAAGTCGACTCGTGACCTTCTTTTACAAGGTGAACTCGGATTCCTTTTGGGTGGAATTATTGAAGAGGTCACCGGACGAAACCCATATTTTTGGTATCGACAGAAGGCAGGCAAAGATCGATTCGTTACAAGAAGTGTCCGAGATCATGAAATGTGGATTGATCTCTACGATCGAGGGCTCTCACGGCACTTGTTCATCCGAGGTGTTCACGAACGTGAGGCAACAGAAGCATATCGGGATGCTCTCTTGAACTTACGGGGTACGGTTGACGAAAAAATTACAGTGCTAGAGGTTGGTGCGAATATTGGCTATTACGTTCTAGAGGAAGCGCAAGTGCTCGGTAATACGGCCTCAATCATCGCTTTTGAACCAGATCCGCAGAATCAAGAACTGTTAGAACGAAACGTAGCACACAACGGTTATACAGACCAAGTTGAGCTATCGACAAAAGCGGTCGATACCACGTCCGGTGAGCGAACGTTTCATCGATCAACACACTCGAACTGGAATCGACTTGAACAGGATGATGAGACAGGAAACGTAGATCAACTTGTCGATTCGTATCCTGTTGAAACGACGAATCTCGATGACTTTCTATTTGAGCGAGAGATCGATCCAAATGCAGTAGGTGCACTCCGAATGGATCTCGAAGGGCACGAACTCCATGTCCTCGAAGGGGATGGATGAGATTCTCCAAGCGGATGAACCAATGGTACTGTTCGTCGAATTTCATCCGGCATTTGTGGGTAGAGAATCGTACGAGTCTGCGATTTCAATGCTGGAATCACACGGTTTTGAAATTACGTTCGCCGATCGGAGTTTGGGAAGTATTGGACATCGATTCGTTCGATAGGTTACGATCTGTGCACGGATCACACGTCCGAGTTATTTTTTCTCGAGTAAATATGGGTTTTAAATAACTTAAATAATCATAACATATGTGCCTATTCTATAAGAAATTATTTTGGACACTGTCTAGTTAGTGACCCCCTCAGCTGGTGTTCGATCACCTAGCGATTGATGCGGTCGCTGGCGGTTATAATAATATGCGAACTGCGAACACTAGCGGCGAACGCTCGACCGACTGCCCACCCACGAATTATGGAAGCGGTCGATCCTCATTTTGAGCGTCTGAAACTATTTTTCGATTAGGTTTCGGTCTGTATAATCACGCCGACCGCTGAGTCCTAATCGAGCAAGGGCAGTCTGATAGCCGAAGCCATCGACGAGAAACACGGCCTCGGAGAGGTCGTGTTTCTCGGAGAGTCCATGCAGAAACGCAGCAGCTGGATCGGTCCCGTGAGTTCCGAACAGATCGACACCCAAAATCAACTTGGTGTCGAGGTCTATTGCAGCATACAACCAAGACAACTCGCCATTGA
>Ga0065697_1000547_pt1 | contig 15270 bp, 12 predicted proteins | sample AntLakMe24m_08um_FD_59086 | JGI IMG/M metagenome (GOLD analysis project Ga0065697, IMG submission 59086) | Hypersaline microbial communities from Antarctic Deep Lake - 24m 0.8um v2 (version 3) | ecosystem: Environmental > Aquatic > Non-marine Saline and Alkaline > Hypersaline | place: Deep Lake... | reverse complement strand
CGCCCAAAGGGCGCTCGGAGGCGCGCGCCACCGCCTCATCCATTTATAAACGATTATCGCCGTCGCTCACGACTGTTTAAATACTGAATCGTTGCGACCGATCTGCAACACTCACTCCCGCTATCGCTTACCACAGTTCCTGTACGACCACAGTCGACGCGCCCACCTACAGATTCCGCTCGATGTACCGATTCATCGACTGCACCCGGTCGGCGTCGAACGTCCAGACCCCGCGCCACATCCGCGGCTCGATTTCGACCGCGAGTAGCCCCACGCCGCCTTCGATCCCGCGCTTGAGGTCACTTCCGGGGTTGACATCGACCGAGTGCGGCCCCTCCGGTGGACGGTACACCACGAACCAACTGTCGGTGAAGTCGGTGGTGTCCCCGGCGTGGATCACCGCGTCGAGGCCGCGCGGGAGGTCGTCCGGGATTCCGTAGAGGTGCGTGTCGACGCCCGCTTCGGACACGCGCTCGTACACCTCCCGCGTACCGACCTCGTCGTCGAGCCGCGAGAGCCGCTGGAACGACGACCGGAGCGTCCCGTCGCCCGACATCCACGCGGCGCGTTCGATGAACCGCGAGATGGTGATGAGGAGGAGTTTTCTGTCGGTTCGACTCGGGGTACCCGCGCAGCGAGAACGTGGTGTCGGCGAGCCCGCCGATCACGGGAGGGGAGGTCGATGTCGCCGAGCGTCCGGCTCCCGGTGATGTACAGGTCCGAGTTCACAAAGAGCACCGCATCGCCGAGCTCGCCGAGCGTCGATCCGGCGATCACCTCGTCGCTCTCGACGAGCAGCGCGAGGTTCTCCAGCTCCTCGGGATCGTCGCCGTCGAAGGGTACAGCGTCATGGCGGCGGAGGGCGTCAACGTCGATCACCGGACCGACGCCGTCGGCGGCCGATACCTCGTGATCTCCGTCGCCCGGCCCCACGGCCTCGCCGTTTCGGTCGACGATCCGGTCCGTGGTGAACTCCCGCGTGGTGAGCCCACCGCGAGAATCGGGGCCACTCGCGTCGGCGCCACGGTCCCGGTTACTCCGGGACCGCTCGCCTCCCGCGACGGTCTCGTCGACCACGCTCACCGCGTCGTCCCCGAACGTGTCCACGAGCATGTTCAACACCGGATCGGGATCGGTGCGGTTGACGACGACGATGGTCCGATCGGCCCCGTCGAACCGATCGAGAAACTGTGCGAGCGTCACGTTGATCGAAGTCGTCGAGTCGCAGACATAAGCGTTCCCTCGCGGTTATCCGGTCTGAAAAACGGATCGCGAAAACCGATCGATCGACGCAGTCAGGCGGTTCTACGAGCCGACCGCGTCCTCGAGCAGCTGGAGCGGGTGCTCGACCTCGTAGCCGGTGCCGTGTTCCATCTGCATCGCGCAGGTCGGGCACTCGGTCATTCCCACGTCGCCCTCGGCGTCCTCCATGTGCTCGAACATCTCCGCGCCGATCTCCATCGACGTCTCGTACTTCTCTTCCTTCCAGCCGTAGGTGCCGGAAATACCCGAACAGGAGTCGCCCACGTCCTCCATGGTGACGCCGTCGACGTCGCGGAACGTCTCGACGGCCTGTCGAGAGAGCCCCTGATTGCGTGCGTGACACGGGGCGTGGTAGGCGAACGACTGCTCGCCCGCGAGCTTCGTGTCCGCCAGCTCGCCCTCCAGATCCTCGTTGATCCGGAGGTACTCGAGCGCCTCGTAGGTGTGGTCGGAGACGTCTTCGATCCCGTGGATGTCGAACAGTTCGGGGTACTCCTGCCGCAGCGACAGCGAACAGGAGGTACAGGAGGCGATCACGTCGGCGCCCTCGCCGATCGCCTCGACGAGGTTCTCGACGTTCGTCTCCGCGTGCCGGCGCGCGTCCTTCAGCATCCCGTTCGCGAACATCGGCGTGCCCGAGCACTTCTGCGGGGGCACCATCACCTCGTAGCCGAAGTGCTCGTACACCCGTACCATCGCCTTGCCGACCTCCGGCGTGTTGTAGTTGGAGTAACAGCCGTGGAAGTAGGCGACGCGCTTGTCGGGGTTCTGCACCTGTGCGCCGCCGCGGGCCTTCCACCACTCGCGGAACGTCTGGGTGGCGAAGTCCGGGAACTCGCGGTCGCCCGCAATTCCGAGGACCTTCTCGCCGAGTTTCATCGCACCCGGAATCTTCGTCGCGGCGTTCGCCAGCCGCGGCACCTTGCTCGCGATGGACGCGAAAAAGTGGTAGTTCGAGAGGATGCGGTTCCGGACGTACTCCCGCGAGAGCTTCTCCATCTGCGATTCGACGAACTGCCCGCGAGCCTCGTTGTGCATCTGTGAGAGCGGCACCGAGGAGGGACAGGCGTCGTCACAGCGCATGCAGTTCGAACAGGAGGTGATCGACTCGTCGATGTCGTGGTCCTCCTTGCGCTTGAGCCGCCACTGTTCCGGCCCCTGGAACTTCGGCCCCGGGAACTCCTCGTCGACCTCGGCGACCGGACAGGAGGTGTCACAGCTCGTGCACTTGTAACAGGAGTCGGCGCCCTCCCGGAGGTCGAGGTCGCCGCCCGGGAACACGTCGACCGGGTCGTACGCGTCCGGATTGAGTTCGGTCGAGTCGCTCCCGCCGGTCGCGCTCTCGACGCCGCCGTCGGTGGCGGCGGTCTCCTTCGGCTCCCCGTCGTCGGGGACGAAGATCGACGGCTGCTCGTCGCGGCCCGCCTCCGGGACGCCGGGGCTGGGGGCTTCCGGGTTGTCGCGGTCGCCCGCTCCGTTCGTCCCGTTCGTCCCGTTCCCCTCTTCTGCGCCCCCGTCTTCGTCGTCCGTGTGTCGTGTCATTGGGTTGCCTCCGTTGCCGCCTCCCGCCCCGCCACAATCCCGGTCGCGAGCGACACCCCGCTCGCGGACTTCTCCCTTGCCACGTCCGCGCCGCCGACGACCCCGCCGGCCGCGAAGACGTTCTCGTACGCCGACTCTCCGTCCGCGTCCAGCACGCGCCCGTCCTCGTCGATCCGCACGCCGAAGCGCGCGTACGGCTGGTCGCCAAACGCGTCGTCGACGAACCACTCGTAGCGGTCCGCCGGCTGCTCGACGTCGGAGCCCGAACACGGGCTCGCGGACGCCCTCGCGGTTCGAGTCGAGCCCCTTCCCGACGAGCCCGCCGGTCGCGAGTACGAAGGCGTCGGCGCCGTAGGGCGTCTCTCGGCCCTTCCGGTCGACCGCAACCGCCTCGATCGTGCCGTCCGCCTCGGTCTCGATGCCGACGACCGGATTCCCGGTCTCGAACCGGACGCCCGCGTCGTCGAGCGCGTCGTACAGTCGGTCCTCCAGCCTGAGCCCCGGGAGGCTCGGCGGCCCCATCGGGATCTCGAACACGTCGGCGCCGAGCCGGTCGGCCAGTTCGGCGCGGACCGCGTCGCCCTCCTGATCGCCGAGGAACGCCGGGAAGCCGACGCGCTCGACGCGGTCGACGCCGCCAGCCTCGTCGACCACGTCGTGGAGGTGCGGGCCGACGGCCTTCGCCAGCGCCTCGCGGGCCGGGACGCCGTCGATCGCCTCGTCGTGGTCGAGTGCCTTCGCGAGCCGGGTAATCTTCGTGTCCGCCCGGAACGCCTCGGCGAACTCCACCTCGGCGCCGGCGACGTCGAAGGGGACGCCGGCGGCCTCCAGCCGCCCGGCGAAGGCGCGCGCGTCGTACTCGGTGAGCGAACGGAACCCGACGATCAGCGTCGGCCGGTCGTCGCTCGCGATCCCGGCTTCGGCGGCGGCCGGGTAGCGCGCGGTCGGCTTCACACTCCCGCCGAACGTCGGGAGGAGCGCGTTGCGGTCGGTGTGGCTCCCCCGGTACGCGTCGCCCGCGAGGTCGTCGAACAGGTCTAAGCCCTCGCGGAGCGCGTCGGCGCCGAGGATCCGGTAGGGGTGCGACTCGGGGAGCCGGTCGATCGCCTCGAAGGGGTCGGAAAGCGGACCCTCGGGGTCTGGCCACTCGTCGCGATCCAGCTCGCGGCCCGCGGTCGGCGGCCCCTCGCGGAGAGGCTTTGCGGACTCCGTCGCGGGAACGTAGCCGAGTCCGTCGATCAGCCCGGAGGCCTGTCGGAGCGTGCTCGCCTTGTGGGAGACCAGTCGCACGTCGGCGCCCTCGCGGGCCGCTGAGATAGCCGAGGTGATCGCCGCCAGCCCGCCGCCGACGACGAGTACGTCGCTATCGATCGCCATCGATCCCTCCGTCTGTGGCCGCGGTTCCGGCATCGCCGCCATCGATAGCGTCCGCCTCGGACCCTCCCTCGCCCGCGTCGAACGCGCCGAAGTCGACCTCGCTGTTGAGGCTCGCCGGGTCGCCGTCGCGGTTCATCGTCGTCGCGTGCAGCAGGTGGTTCAACATCGCCTGCGAGAGCTGCATCCCCCACAGCGCGTGCCGCTGGCCCTTCCAGCGCTCCTGGTACAGCTCGTCTTCCGCGTCGCGGACGACGGGTTCCGGGTACTCCTGTGCCAGTTCTGCGGCGATGCGGTGGGTACAGAATCCGCCCTGACAGTTCCCCATCGAGGCGCGAGTGCGAATGCGGACCGCGTTGAGGTCGCTGCCGGCCTCGCCGATCGCGTCCTGCACCTCGGCGCGAGTGACGCCCTCGCACTCGCAGACGACCGGGTTCGGGTCGTACTCGTCGAGCACGTCGGCGGCGCGCGATCCGAGCCGCTGGCCGGACCGGCGGGCCACCGGGGATCGGAGCCCGAACTCCTCCATCAGCTCGTCCATGCGCGCGGGGTTCTCCGACCCCGGCAGCGGCGCGTCGGCGGTGTCGCAGGTCGCGTCGTGGCCGAGCGCGTCGCAGACGTGGTCCGAGATGGACTCGGCCATCATGCGGTAGGTGGTAAGCTTCCCGCCGACGATGGTGGTCATCCCGGGGAGGTCGTCGCGGTCGCCGTGGTCGAGCAAGAAGTAGTCGCGCGTGATGTCCGTCGGGTCCTCGGTACCGGTTCCGGGGGGCTCGTAGAGGGGACGGACGCCCCAGAACGAGCGGAGCGTTCGAGCGTCTTTCAGCATCGGGACTAGTTCCGAGAGCGTCTCGATCATGAGGTCGACCTCCCACTCCTCTTCGGGGTAGTCTTCGGGGTCGTCGACCTCCTCGTCCGTGGTGCCGAGGATGCAGGCGGTCTCGTGGGGGACGATGATGTCGGCGTCGCCCTTCGGTCGACAGCGGTTGATGACGGTGTCGACCTGCCGGGTGTTCATCACCGTCATCACGCCCTTCGAGGGGCGCACTTCCACGTCGACGCCGGCCATCTCGCCGACGTTGCCCGCCCACGCGCCGGTCGCGTTGACGACGTGGCGCGCGCGGATCTCCTCGGTCGTCCCCGGCTCGCGGTGGACGCGCTTGCCGGGGCCCGTCTCGTGTTCGATCTCAACGCCGACGATCTCACCGTCCTCGACGAGCACGTCGGTCACCGGCGCGTGAGTCTCGATCCGGGCGCCGTGCTCGCGGGCGTCGGCCGCGTTGGCGACGCAGAGACGGAAGGGGTCGACCGCGGCGTCCGGCAGCGCGATCGCCTTCTCCACGTCGCGTGCGAGGTACGGTTCGCGCCGCCGAGCCTCCTCGCCGTCGATCATTTCGACCGGGATGTCGCACGCGCGGCACCCCTCTAGCTTCTCCTGAAAATACTCCTCGGAGTCCTCCGGTCGCTTGACGAACAGCCCGCCCGTCTCCTCGACGCAGTGACCTGCGATGTCGCGGAGCACACGGTTCTCCTCGATGCACTCGCGCGCGCTCTTCTGATCCGAGACCGCGTACCGCCCCCCGCTGTGTAAGAGCCCGTGCATCCGCCCCGTCGTGCCGTGCGTCAGGTTCCCCTTCTCGACGAGCACCGCATCAACCCCCCGTCGAGCCAAGTCCCTGACGACGCCGCACCCCGTCGACCCCCCGCCGACGACGACGACGTCCACCTGTTGGTCCATGTCGATCTGGTCGGACTCCGCCCACTTTACTTTACCTCCTGGTGGGTGCCATTCATAACAATCAGGGATATTCAAGTAGTACAATCGTTGTCAGCGTCGATTGGTTTATATATCTACTTTTTCGCTCGCGGCTGTCTCTGGATTTTAACAGGAAGATTATTATGGTAGTACATTATGTTCACGAGTGGCGTGGTAGCTCCCGTGAAGATATATCGCGGCGGCGGCGACACCGCCTCTCGAGCCGAGACACGGAGGGTGGCTCGGCCGGCTGCGGGGCGGACGCGGCGTCGCGATCGACGGTCCGGGGGACGAACCGTGTCCCCAGTCGGCGCTCGCCGTTCGGCCAGCGCCGACGCCGTGAGCGGACCAGCGCCACAGGAGGGATCCAANACATGACACAGTATGTCGGTGCGATAGACCAAGGGACGACCGGAACTCGCTTTATGNTGTTCGACCACGGCGGGCAGGTCGTCGCGAACGCGTACGAACAGCACGAACAGATCTACCCCAACCCGGGCTGGGTCGAGCACGACCCCATCGAGATCTGGGAGAACACCCAACAGGTCGTCCTTGACGGGCTCGCCGATGCGGGGCTGGAGGCGAACCAGCTCGACGCGATCGGGATCACGAACCAGCGCGAGACGACGATCGTCTGGGACCGCGAGACGGGGAGACCGGTCCACAACGCACTCGTGTGGCAGGACCGCCGAACGACGGACCGCGTCGAGGAACTGCAGGAGGCGGACAAAGTCGAGGACATTCGTGAGAAGACCGGCCTCGAAGCCGACGCGTACTTCTCCGCGACCAAGACCGAGTGGATCCTCGATAACGCCGAGCCGCTCAAGATGCAGAGCTCCCGGGGCGGCGACCTCCGCGACCGAGCCCGCGAGGGCGAGCTTGTCAGTGGGGACGATCGACTCGTGGCTCATCTACAACCTGACAGGCAACCACATCACCGATGTCACCAACGCCTCCCGGACGATGCTGTACAACATCCGGGATCTGGAGTGGGACGACGAGCTCCTCGAGGAGTTCGACGTACCGAAGGAGATGGTGCCCGAGGTACGACCCTCCTCCGACGAGGACTACTACGGACACACCGACGCGGACGGCTTCCTCGGCGAGGAGGTCCCCGTCGCCGGGGCGCTCGGCGACCAGCAGGCCGCCCTGTTCGGGCAGACCTGCTTCGACGAAGGCGACGCGAAGAACACCTACGGCACCGGCTCCTTCTACCTGATGAACACGGGCAACGAGGCCGTCAAGTCCGACCACGGACTGCTGACGACCATCGGGTTCCAGATGTCCGGCGAGCCCGTCCAGTACGCGCTGGAGGGGTCGATCTTCATCACCGGCGCCGCGATCGAGTGGCTCGAAGACGTCGATCTGATCAACAACGCGGCCCAGACCGCGGAGCTGGCCCGATCGGTCGACTCGACCGACGGCGTCTACATGGTCCCGGCGTTCACCGGGCTCGGCGCGCCCCACTGGGACGGCCGCGCNCGCGGCACCATCGTCGGGATGACCCGCGGCACCGGCAAAGAACACATCGTGCGGGCGACGCTCGAAAGTATCGCCTACCAGACCCGCGACGTGGCCGAGGCCATGGAGGCCGACTCCGGCGTCGAGACGACGAGCCTCCGGGTCGACGGTGGTGCGGTCAAGAACAACTTCCTCTGTCAGCTCCAGTCGGACATCATCCAGACGGAGATCGCCCGGCCCGAGGTCGACGAGACCACCGCGCTCGGCTCGGCGTACGCCGCCGGGCTCGCGGTCGGCTACTGGGACACCGTCGATGAGCTGCGCGACAACTGGCAGATCGACCGAGAGTTCACGCCTGAGAAAGGACAGGCAGAGGTCGACAAGCTGTACAGTCGGTGGGACGACGCGGTCGAACGCTCTCTCAACTGGGCACAGGACGACGAGGAGGATGAGTAAATGAACGAGCTGCTGCTTCAGATTCCGGTGATCGGGATGGAGGTCGAGCAGTTCCTCCTCCTCCTCATCACCGCGCTGGCCGGCGGGGCGTTCGGCGCCGCGATCGGCGCGCTGCCCGCATTCATCTTCACCGGGTTCGTCGTCTTCCTCGGTGAGGGGCTGGCGATTCTCAACCGCGGTATCGCGTCGAGTGCGGCGAGTGACGTCGGCTACGTCAGCGTCACCGGCGTCATCGGCTTCGGCGCGATTACCGGCCCGCACATCGCCTTCGCGGGCGGCGTGGCCGCCTCGGCGTACGCCGCGAAAAAGTACCCCGAGATGAAGCCCGGAGAGGGCGGCTACCACTTCGGGAAAGGCATCACGTACGCGTTCGGGACGAAGCCCGACATCCTCGCCGTCGGGGCGATATTCGGCGTGATAGGCATGCTGTTCACCCAGCTCGCTAACGGTCTCTTCAGTAACGTTCTCGGAATGTCGCCCCCCACCGACTTCATCGCGGTGTCGGTGTTCGCGACGGCGTTCCTCGCCCGGCCCGTCTTCGGCTACCCGCTCATCGGGAAGCCGGCCGGCGATGGATACCTCGATATGTCGCCGTTCGAGCGCGATGAGATGCACCCGGAGGCCGACACCGACGGGGAGCACGCCGGTCGACCGGCCACCGAACCGTGGCTCCCCCACCAGTACAAGTGGTCGGGGATCATGGCCATTGGACTCGTCGGCGGGATCCTCGGCGGGTACATCTGGCTGCAGACGGGGAGCATCTTCCTCGGCTACGCCATCTCTGCCATCAGCCTGCTGTTCCTCAACCTCGGCGTCGAGAAAATCCCCGTGACTCACCACATCACGCTACTCGGCGCTGTCGGCGCGGTCGCGGTCGACCCTGTCGCAGGCAGCGTGGTCGCGTTGCTGGCGGCTGGCATCTTCGGCGTGCTCAGCGGCCTCGCCGGTGAAGTCACCCAGCGGCTGTTCTACTCGCACTCCGGGACCCACGTGGACCCACCGGCGATGGCCATCGCGATCATGATGCTCCTCGTCTGGCTGCTTAGCATCCTNGGTGTGCTGCCGAACGCCGGGTACCTCTANCGCCGACTGCAGGGATCGGCTCCAGACCGATCCCGCGGCAGCGCCGGACCGACTCCGTAGCACTTCCGAACCGATTCGACCGCGCNGCGGCCGTCGTGNGGTCGCAACGCAGCTGTACGCGCANATGACCGAGTCGCTGGACNTACCAATGGAACGTCACACGAAGTGCGATCGACCGCCAGATCGGACCGACAGCGGCCGCGCTTCGCACCGGTTTTATCAGAGCACTGTGGAGGGTCGACCGTGAACATCGACGACCGGATCGAGCGGCGGCTCGGCTACGACGTCGGCGCCGGCGTCCTCGTAGACATCGACGCCGTCTCGTCCGATGTCGCATACCGAGTCGCCGGTCGGTCGGGGACCAGGGATCGAACGGCTCCTCGACGTGTTCGAGCCGGCCTTCGCCGGATCGCTCCCGCCGAGCGCCTACGTTCACGGACCGAAAGGGAGCGGGAAATCGGCGATCGTCTCCGCGCTGTTTCAACGGCTCGCATCCCACAGCGGCCCACGCCGGGCGATTCAGACATCGACACGAGCGGTCGAGCCGACGCTCCCCGGATTCGTCTACGTCGACGCGCGGCGAGCACCGACGCGGTTCCGGCTCTACCACGCCGCGCTCGACGCAGTCAGCGACGACCCCGTCCCCGAACACGGGATCGGCACGGACGAACTGGCCGAGTCGCTGCGCGAGGCCGTCAACACCGGCCCCGACCTGGTCGTCGCAGTCGACCACGCGAACGAGCCGGAGACGCCGAGCGCGACGACCATTGTCGAGTGGCTCACGGCCGTCAGCGACCGGGTCGTCCCGGTGTGTCTCGGCCGAGAGAAGCCGGCGGCGATCGAGTGGGAACCGGACGAGGTGGTTGCGTTTGAGCCGTACCGTCGGCACGTGCTCGTCGAACTGTTGACGAGCCGATGTTCCACCGGACTCGGGCGCGACGCGCTCACTCACGACCAGATCCGTGAGGTCAGCGAGTGGGCTGACGGCGACGCACACGATGCGCTCGCCGCGGTCACCGGTGCGGCCATCACCGCGGAGCGCGCGGGCGCCTCGACGGTTCGCCCAGAAGATCTCGACGAGGGGATCGAGGCGGTTCCGCGCCCGAGCGTCGCGCTCGGGCGGGTCCTCGCGCTCTCGGAGAGCCGGCGGCGGCTCCTCTACGAACTGGTGAGCCTGTCGGACGACGACCGGGCGTCGGTGAGTGCTGCGACGGAGACGATCGCCTCGCGGAAGGCGGTCGATCTGTCTCCGTCGACGGTGCGGCGCGTGCTCTACGAACTCGCCGACGCGGGCCTGCTCGATCGGGTGACTGCCCGCCGGAGCGACGGGAAGGGACGGCCCCCGAGTCGGCTCGTCCCGCGGTTCCCGACGCTCGTGTTTCAGGAGCTGTTCGACCGGCCCTCGTGGTCGGNCTGATCCGGCTTCACCGTCTCTTTCTCGTCTCCCCTCTTGNNGTCTCCTTCCCCCTCATGCGCGAACGCAAGACAGTTGCGCGCCGTCACCTCACATCCGATATGGTTCCGCCCCTCGCGTTGGACATCGACGGGACGTTGACGACGGCGAGCGGCCGGCTCGACGCCCGCGTCTTCGAGTTGTTGCCCGACTGGGACGCCCCGGTGGTGCTAGCGACCGGGAAGGCGTTTCCGTATCCGGTCGCGCTGGCGCACTTCCTCGGGCGCGCGGAGACCGTCATCGCCGAAAAACGGCGGCGTCGTGCACGTCGACGGTGAGACGGCGATCCTCGGCGACGCCGAGGCCCCGCGGGCCGTCGTCGAAGCGTTCCGCGAGCGCGGCGGCGACCCCGGCTGGGGCGCCCGTGACACGGTGAATCGCTGGCGCGAGACCGAGGTAGCGCTGTCGCTCGACGCCGACGAGGCGCTGCTGCGCGAGGTCGCCGCGGCCGCCGGCGGCGACGTGGAGGTCGTCGACACCGGCTACGCGTACCACGTCAAATCGACCGGCGTGAGCAAGGGTCGCGGGCTCGAACGCGTCGGCGACGCCCTCGGTATCGGTCCCGACGAATTCGTCGCGATCGGTGACAGCGAAAACGACGTGTCCACCTTCGCGGTCGCCGGCGAGTCGTACGCGGTCGCCAACGCCGACGGCGCCGCTCGCGAGGCTGCCGATATCGTGGTAGCGGACTCGTACATGGACGGCACCGCCGGCGTGCTCGCCGATCTTCGGACGCGGACTGAGTAGGTGCGGGTATCGGAGAAGGAGCGGCGTCTAGTCGTCTAGTCGTCGCCCTTCGCGTCGACGATCACGACCTCGCCGTCCTCGACGGTGACGTTGATGAGGGTCTTCACGTTGTAGTCGGTGTCATCAAGCTCGTTTTCGCCCGCCTTCTTGATCACGGCGACCACGTCGACGACCTCCGCGCCGACCTCGTCGGTGAGCGCGTCTAAGATCGCCTTCATCGTGCCGCCGGTCGAGAGCACGTCGTCGAGGACGAGCACGCGGTCGCCCTCCTCGACGTCGTTGATGTACATCTCCGACTCGGAGTAGCCGGTCTCCTGAAACAGCGGGACCTCGCCGTCGAGGCCGTACTGGCGCTTGCGGATGACGACGAGCGGAATGTCGGTCATCAGCGAGAGCGCGGTGGAGATGTGGATCCCCATCGCGGCGGGGGTAACGATCTTGTCGACGTTCTCCAGCTCCGCCTTCCGGATGATCCGGATGACGATCTCCCGGAGAAGCTCCGGTTTGAGCATGGGAACGCCGTCACTGATCGGGTGGACGAAGTACTGGTACTCGCCTTTCTCGATTATCGGCGCGTCGAGGAGCGACTGCCGCAACTGGTCCATGTCGCCGGTACTCGGGCGGATTAATAAAGCGTGGCGATTGTCCGGCCCCGTGAACCCCGATCGCACGGGGCGAGGGGTGCGGGAGCACGCTACTCGAAGGCGCGACTCCGTTACTCGAAGTCGGGCTCCCGCTTCTCCAAGAACGCCGCCATCCCCTCGCGCTGGTCGTGGGTGCCGAACAGTCCGGACCACGCCCGGCGCTCCAAGGCGAGCCCGCCGGCCTGCGTCCCGTCGCGGGCGGCGTTGAGCGCCTCCTTCGCCGCGCGCATCGCGAACGCGGGCTTCGCGGCCAGCTCCCGCGACAGCTCGTCGATCCGGTCGTCGAACGCGTCGTCGGCGACGACCTCGCCGACGAGACCGATGTCGGCCGCCTCGCTCGCGTCGATCCGCTCGCCGAGGAAGACGAGTCGCTTCGCGGTCTCGTCGCCGACCAGCCGCGAGAGCCGCTGGGTCCCGCCCCAACCGGGGATGATCCCGAGATCGATCTCGGTCTGTCCGATCACGGCGCTCTCGGCAGCCACCCGGAGGTCACAGGCTAGCGCGAGCTCGGAGCCACCGCCGAACGCGTAGCCGTCGATCGCCGCGACCGTCGGCGCGGGGAACGACTCGATCGCGTCCGCGACGCGGTGACCGAGTTCGGCGTACGCCTGCGCTTCCGGCGTCGACAGTTCGACCATGTAGGAGATGTCGGCGCCCGCGACGAACGCCTCGTCGCCCGCGCCGGCGAACACAAGCGCACGAGCGCCTGCCGCTTCGGCGTCCGCCAGTGCCTCCTCGATCGCTTCGAGGGTGTCGACAGTGAGGGCGTTGAGCTGCTCCGGGCGGTCGACGGTGATCGTCGCCACGTCGCTGTCGTCGTCGATGTCGAGGTCGATCGTGTCCCACGTCATACCGACCCCTCGGGTGCCGGCGTGAAAGTCGTTCGGCAGGCGGAACCGGTCGTGTGCGATTCGTAGAACCCTACTTGGGGGTTGCGCCCGTGTATGTGACTATGGCACGTCACCTTCGGTTTACTCCNTTNCACCTCGCAGGTGCACTGTTCCTGCTCGCCGGTCTCGTATTGGCTGTCTATCACGGCCTCGAGCAGTTCAATCTCGTCCCGCGACTCGGCTGGGTTTCGTGGAGCCACATCCACTTCGTGACGGTCGGTGGCTTCACGCAGCTCCTGTTCGGAATGCTCCCCCAGCTCACGGCTCGGAAACTCGATCGCCCGTTGCCCTCGAAGCACTACGACTGGCTGAATTTCATCGGATTGAACGGTGGNTTTCTCCTNCTGTGGTACGGNCGNGGNTGGGGTCACACGTGGGCGTTTGATGGCGGACTCATCGCGATCTGGCTGCTCGTTGCCGGATTGCTGGTGGTGATGCTGCGGATGGTCATGCAAAGCGATCGCGCGTGGAACGCGACGACCGGGCTGTACCTGGTGTCGCTCTTCGTGTTCCTATGGGGGATCACGTACGCGTACGGGCTGTTTGCCCACGTTTGGCAGGTTCCCGGCGGCTGGCTCGGCTTACGCGAAGCCCACGTCCACGCCAACGCGTGGGGCTTTCTCGGACTCGCCGCCATCGGCACGCTCTACGACCTCTTCCCGCGCCTGCTCGGTACCGATCTCTACAGTGAGAGGTTACGAGACTACTCGGCGTGGTTCTTCGTCGCCGGTATCTTTCCGCTGATCACCGGCCCCTGGATCGGGATGGGCCGGACAGTCACGGCGACCGGGCTGGTCCTCTTCGCGACGGGGTTCGTACTGTACCTGTACAACCTCGTCCAGACGTATCGGTCGACAGACTCCCGGTCGGGTATCGCGCTGTCGGTCCTCGTAGCGCAGTTCTGGATGCTCGGGCCGGCGGGGTTCGCACCGTTCGTGCTGTTCGGCGTCGAGTGGGTGGATCCGGCGTATATCGAAGACGGCGCGCTCCACTTCTTCTTCGTGGGGTGGGCGCTCCCGATCGCCCTCGCCGGACTCTTACTCTACTTCCGGAACCTCCCTTCCCTACGCGAAGGGGGGTTGGGGGGCGAGTATCTCCGTTGATGCGACCGATCTCCTCCCAGATGGAGTCATTCCGTCGGTGATATCGACATGGATGGTCTGGGTGTGGAACATCGCAATCTTGGTCGTTGGCGTCGGCTTCTTCTATCAGGATCTGTCGTGGTCGGCGTACCTCTTCGGCCCCGGATACACCGCCCTCGTCATCCTGTGGTTCTATGAACTGGCACAGGCGTTCCGCTTGCGTTGGGCCCTCCAGACTGATTCCGAGACGACTACCGACACGAGGGTCTGAGAACTGTATCATTTCTTTATAAACACAGATGTCTGGCGGGCGAGAGCGATCATCTCTTCAGTAACTGCAGAGAGAAACCCATTATACAGAGTAATTAAGACCCTTCTGGAGCGGAACCGGGGCGGAACTGGGCGGGGCGAGCCGTCAGATCTCCTCGCGGCTGTCGATCTCGCTGTAGATATACCACGCCGTGGTGTACGCACCGATGAAAAGCAGGTAGCCGACCACGAGCCCGACGAGCTGGCGGGAGCCGAGCCCGTCCGGTAGCGTCCGCGAGAGGATCCCCAGCGCCACGGCGAACACGACGAGCGAGAACAGACCCGAGAGGGCGTACACGCCCAAATCGGAGGTGAGACGATCGCGCACGCCCCCACCAACGGCGTCGACTTATAAACTCCCGTCGGTCGCGGCGAGGTGGGGTGGTCGCGCGGCGGGTCGTCGGTCACAGGCGCGCCGCCGATCCCTCCGGCCGGTCGGTTGCGCGGATTGCAACCCCTATATGCCCTCGGCCATACGGTCGCGTATGAACGGGAACCGGTTCGGTCGGCTCTTCCAGGTGACGACGTACGGCGAGAGCCACGGCGAGGCGATGGGTGTGACGGTCTCGGGCGTGCCCGCCGGCGTCGAGCTCGACGAGGAGGCGATCCAAGCACAGCTTGACCGGCGCAAGCCGGGCCAGTCGATGATCACCACCTCCCGGGGCGAGCCCGACGAGGTCGTCGTCAACTCCGGCGTACAGGACGGCTACACCACCGGAACGCCGATCGGAATGGTGATCCAGAACAAGGACGCGCGCTCGGGGAAGTACGAGCCGTACGTCACCGCGCCGCGCCCATCGCACGGCGATTACACCTACTCCGCGAAGTTCGGCACGCGCAACTGGGGCGGCGGCGGGCGCTCCTCCGCCCGGGAGACGGTGAACTGGGTCGCGGCCGGCGCGGTCGCCGAGCAGGTGCTCGACGCCTCCGAGTACGACGTGGAGATCAAAGCCCACGTGAACCAGATCGGCGACGTCGAGGCCGACGACGTGAGCTTCGAGCAGATACTCGACCACAGCGAGGAGAACGACGTGCGCTGTGCCGACCCCGAGGCGGCCGCCGAGATGCAGGAGCTGATTGAACGGTATCAGGAGGCGGGCGACGTCCATCGGCGGCTCCATCTACTTCGAGTCGCCGCGGCGTCCCCCGCGGGCTCGGCGCCCCGCGCTTCGACGGCTTCCCGTCCCGGCTCGGGCAGGCGATGTTCTCG
>Ga0065697_1003228_pt1 | contig 15299 bp, 9 predicted proteins | sample AntLakMe24m_08um_FD_59086 | JGI IMG/M metagenome (GOLD analysis project Ga0065697, IMG submission 59086) | Hypersaline microbial communities from Antarctic Deep Lake - 24m 0.8um v2 (version 3) | ecosystem: Environmental > Aquatic > Non-marine Saline and Alkaline > Hypersaline | place: Deep Lake... | reverse complement strand
CAGTCGTCGGCGCCGCGGTCGCCGGCGGCCCACTCCGCGAACCGCTCGAGCTCGCGTGCAGCGTTTCGTCGATAGTTTCCGCCGTCGCCCCCGCGGCCTTTCCCCTTGTCTTGGAGGTAGCGTTCGAAGCTGTCGTCGAGCGGCGTCGAAAGCGCTCGATCAGGCATCCACCGGCCCTCCAAAGTCCTGTGGGCCCAGTCTCGGTGCCTCTACCCTGGGGGAAGCGCCGTCGTGAGGCAGTTGCAGCATTCGTGCTTCACCGACGGCGGCGGGGTACTTCAAACTGGTCGTGATTATTGGCGTAATCAGGACCACTTGCTGTATTCGGTCCATCGGGAGAATTCGAGGATCTGGAGTCTCTTAGCGCCGGAATTTGGCACTACAGGAAAATGTATATCGTATATCGCTATACAAAATATCGGCCCTCGCTCTGAGCGAGGTCATTCGTCTCCGAGTTCCGATAGCCGAGCCTGAATTTCCTCAGCATCCGCATCAGAGAGCGCTTCTACACCGAACTGGACGAGTAGCGGGTAGAAGTGGCGGTTCTTCTTGAACTCGTCCTGCCCCGCCTTGCGGAGCTTCAGCTGGGACTCGAGGTAGGTATCCTCCATCTCGTCGAGGACATCGTCGGGAATGTAGATCGTTCGCCCGTTCCACTCGTCCTTGATGTTCGTCTTCGTTTTGCTCGTTTCGTTCGTTTCACTCGTTGAAGTCGATTCGGTCGTTTCGGTCGATGAACTGGTTTCCACCGTTTCACTCACCTCACTCGTTTCGCCGGAATCTGCCTCATCGTCCTCCTCTTCGTAGTTGCCCTCGATACCGGAAGCATCACCCCAGCCGTCGCTCATGCTTTCACCTCCTCAGGTGCGGTCTTCTCAAACGTCTCGTCGAATAGGTCGGCGATCTCGTTGAACAGGTCGCGTGCATCCTCGACGCGCTGGTTCTCCTTACCGAAGCCGAAGACAGACACCCCCTTGCCAATCGACTGGGAGAGGTCGGTCCGCTTCGGGATCTCGAACACGGGGAGAGAGTATGCCGACTTGATCTCCTCGATGGTGTCGCGGTGTTCGGCGTTCTGCTCGACACGGTTACAGACAATCGCGAGCCGATTGATGTCTCCGTAGGCCTGTTCGAGAGAGCTCAGCTGCTTCGCGAAAATCTGGAGGCTGTTGGCATTGAGCTTCTCGGGAATGACGGGGATCACGACGTTGCCGGTCGCGACGAGGGCGTTGTCGGTGAGGACGTTCAGGGATGGCGGCGTATCGACGATGATGTAGTCGTAGTCCTTCTCGAGTTCGTCGAGAGCCATCTCCAACCGCTCGCGACTCTTCGGCGCCTCAAGCAGCGTCTGGATGTTTTTGTTGTTCGCGAGTTTCTCACTCGCGGGAAGGATGTCGAATTCCTCGTGCTCGACGATGATGTCGTTCACCGACTCCATCTGGTCGAAGTCGAGAACATCGAACAGCGTAGTGCGGTCGGTATCGTAGTACAGATCGTCGTAGCCCAGCGAACAGGTGAGCCCCCCGTGGTAGTCGATATCGACCAGGAGGACCTCGTGGCCTCGAGCGGACAGTGCGCCGCCAGTATGAATGACGTCTGTTGTCTTCCCCGCGCCTCCCTTCTGATTCGCCACCGTGATTCGTGCGGTATTGGTGTCGGTCATTATCTTCGTTTCTCTCGTTGTGTTCGTTTCGTTCGTTTTGGTCGTTTCGTTCGGTGCGTTCGGTGAGGGCGTTTCACTCGGTGAAAGGATTACTACGATGTTAAAACCAACTGTTCGTTCCGCTCGTTGAATGGAATTCGTTCGTTCTTCTCACTCTATTCGTTTCGCTCGTTTTGTTCGTTCTATTCGTTTCTCACCCATCACTAGTGGGCCCTCCAAAGCAATCTCGAGCGATCGTATTGTCGAGAAGGAATCTTAATCTACCAGATCCACCATCGATCGTAGTTCAGATTCGATTTCCGTAATCTGCTCCGAGTCCCAATTGAACCGTTCATCTACCCCTTCGTCAGTGAACCGGAGTGAAGCTCGTACGTCACGAGTCCGGTCGTGTTGGAGTAGTGCTAGAGCGTACGCAAGCATCTGCGGTCGATAGTGGTCCGCAAGCTCATCCGAGGTTGTAGCTGAGAGATCGTTGGTCTTGTAGTCGATAATGTGGAAGGCATCCGGCATAACGAGCAGCCGGTCAATATCACCGACAATCCGCGACTCATCGATTCGGGCGACAACGGAGTACTCGTCGTGAACTTCCTGAAGCTGGGCACCGGACTCGATGTGGTCCACAAATTCGACTGCATCAGCAGCATGGTTGACAGCATCACGGAGATCTGCTTCTGTCGGCTCCTCACCGGTCATTCGACTCAAACGGTGGATCAGGGTCGGCCACTCATCTCTCGGCGGTCGGAGTTCGTTGATCCGGTGGACGACCGTCCCGAACGTCGTAGGGCTCAGACCCGCCGACTCATCTCGTTGAGAGTAACTGTGACCGTCTGTAGACGCGTCTGCCACCGCATTCACGAGCGTCGTGGCCGCGATCCGTTTCGCCGGCGCTAGCGACGGCGGTGACGGAATCGATATCTCCGGTGCTGGATCAACAGCGTCATCTTCGGAGTGCCAGTCCACTGGGCGCGGCGGCCTGCGAACGGTATAACTGGCCCAATCCATCTCGCCACGAGCCTGGCCCTCCCGAATCGCCTCGGCGACGAGGGTTCCGTCGAGGAGGGCTGGCTGTACCCAGTCGCGCCACCGGTCTGCATCGTCGAAGGCAGCAGGCTCGCCAAGTTCGATTGCACCGGCCTCGTCGACGTCGATGTCGTGTGTGCCGCAGAGAAGGAGGTGATCCCGTGTTCGTGTACACGCAACGTAGAGGAGCCGCTTCGACTCCGCCCTCTCCTGTGGACGGGACTGTCGGTCAGCGTACTCGTGGACGGCGGTCTTCTCGATCGAGAACGCATCGCCCGGATCCGGTCCACCGACCGCCGGCACCGGCGGCGCGTCATCAGTTCCGTCCACGAGTCGAACGTACCCGTGGTCGTCCACGGAGCGACCGAAGTTGAGGTCACTCCCGAGATCGGGGACAGTGACGATTGGGAACTCGAGTCCCTTCGCTGAATGGATCGTCATAATCCGAACGCCCTCGGCGTCACCCGGAATATCTGCTTCCCCCTCACGGGGGTCGATCTCGGCTTGACGGTCGATCCGGTGGAGCAACCCCGCAGCGGTATGAACCCCGTTCTCGCTCCAGGTGCGGACCTGGTCACGGAACTTCTCGACGTTCGCAACGGCTTGTCGACCGCGTTCGTCAGCACTCACGCTCGCCAGATACCCGGTATCGTCGATCACTCGGGACAGCAGGCGGTTCCACGGGAGCACACCATCTTCGGACGGCGTCGCACACCCGCTGAGGGTCCGCCACATCGAAAGGAGGTCAAACGCGTCCGCGAGCTGTGGATCGTCCGTCTCGGCGAGCGCGTCCCACACTGAATCGGCCTCTGCGACCGCCGGCGCGAGGCGATCATCTGCGAATCCGAACAGCGGTGACCGAAGCACCCCATAGAGGGAGACGTCATCCTCCGGGTCACCGAGTACTCGAAGCAAGTTCGTGAGCGCCTGGACCTCAGGCGTATCGTAGAACCCGACGCCACCGACGACAGTGTAGGGGATGTCGTACTCCTCAAGGGCGCGCTGATACCGGTCAAGATGGGTTCGCCGGCGGAGGAGGATTGCCGTGTCGTCCGGCGTAGCGGTCCGATGAACACCCGTGTCGGGGTCTTGGACTTGCGGCGGATCGTCGAACAGGTGTGTCAATCGAGCAGCGAGCGCTTGCGCCTCAGCCTCGATGGTGTGGTCGAGCGCGCCTTCGGCGACCGGGTGGTCGTCGCCGAAGAGCTCTGCCGACGTGTCAGCGTCGTCGGGGACAGCGAGATACTCGACGCTCCCGGTCAGGCCCTCGATGTCCTCGACACGGTCGCGCTGCGTGGTCAACTCCTGCGGTGGTGCTTCGTACGGTTCGTGGCTATCACCCTCCGGCTGGAACAGGTACTCGAAGAGCTCGTTCAGGAACGATAGCGGCTCGTCCAGTGTCCGGAAGTTCCCGGAGAGTTCGAGCGCGGTCGGACTCTCGGCCTCGCTGTCGTGGACGTCGTCGACACCACGGGCTTCGTTGACGGTCTGGAGTTCTCTGCGCGCATCCCCAAACGTCGTCACGTCGGCGCCACGGAACCCGTAGATACTCTGTTTCTCATCGCCGACCAAGAAGACGTTCGACGCCGTCTGCTCGTCGACGCCCGTGAGGAGTTTGACTAACTCCCACTGGCGCGGGTCCGTGTCCTGGAACTCATCAACCATCACGGCCGCAAACTGCTCTCGTAGCCGCTCTGTGACGGCGTCGTTAGCTCGCAAGAACTCGAGCGTCGTCTCGATCACGTCGGGAAAGTCGAGCGTATCGCGGCGGTCCTTCTCGGCAGTGTAGGCTGCGAGGACATCGTCGAAGACTCGCATCAGGGCGAGCGCGTAGTGAGCGCTATTCGCTTCCAGTTCCCCCGGCGTCGTCTCGACTGCATCCGCGTGCGGTTCGACAGCCGCGATGACCGCGTCGATGGCGTCCTTTAGATCGTCGTAGACATCACCATACTCATCCCAATCGTCCCGGTCACCGACGACCGTACCCCGAACTGCTGTACAGGCCGCCATTCTTCTTCTCACAGGCCTCGTATAGCTCGAGGATTGCCCGCTGGCAGTCGCGGGGATCGCTTTCCTGGGGGCCGTCAGGGAGTGTCGTCGCGACCTCGGTGAGGGTCCGGTAGGCCCGAAGGCCGTCCTCGTCGGCGATAGCGCCCTCGCGGTCGACGCGGCCCGCGACCGTGCGTAGTTGCTCGAGGAGTCCGTCCGCGTACAGCGTCTGTCGAGCGTCGGCAACGTCGAGATCGCAGACGACCTCCCAGCAGATATCGACGTAATCGTCGACGTCGGCGTCACGCCACGCCTCGAGGACGGACTCGCTCTGAGGGCGCTCATCGAGTAATCCAGAGAGTACATCGACCAACTGGTCGCGACCCCAGAGCTGGGCAAGGAGCGCAACATCGTCATCGTCCTGATTGCGTTCAAGGAACTCCGTCACGACTTCGCGCTGGAGTGTCGCGGCGCCGTCTTCGTCGAGCACGTCGAAGCCGAGCGGGACCGGAGCTTCAACGGCCCGTTCTCGCAAGAGCCGCGTACAGAACGCGTGAATGGTGTGGACGTAGCCGTCCTCCAGGTCGTCAAGGACGTTACGCCAGCGGTTGTAGGCCTCTGGTGAGTCGACAGCCTCGAGGCGGTCGTACACCTCCTCCCGAACGCGCTCGGTCAGTTCGGCAGCAGCCTTNCGNGTGAAGGTGATCGTGACGATGTTTTCGGGCGTGAGCGACGGGTTTTCGGCCAGGATCGTCACGTACCGCTCGGTGAGCGTTGTCGTCTTCCCCGTCCCAGCACCGGCAGTGATCGAGACGTTCCGGCCTTGGACGAGGGCGTCCTCCTGTTCCTCGGTGAGCTGAATCTCCTCGGGGTCCTCAGTCATCGCTCATCACCGCCTCGATGTCCTCGTCGTCGCGAACACGGAGCGGGACGTACGCACCATCGTCCTCGTGAACCTCGTCGACGAACTCCCGCTTGCGGTGGTGGCGGACATCGCACGCCCGTCGGTAGTCACAGTATCGGCAGTTCGCACCACGGGCCGACAAGAGCGTCGTATGGAACCGTCCGTTGCCGATCGCCTCGTCGATCTGTCCCAGCCACTCCGGAACGACATCGTTCAGGAAACGGCGGAGTTCGACCTCTGAATCGAACTTCGATTCGACCCCGCGTGGAACCTTGAGGTCGTTGGGTGGTCGCACCTGGTAGTACGTCGCTGAGAGCGAGCCCTGTTCGAATAGGTCACCGTCGACGACCTCGGCGGCAGCGAGTAGATAGATAGGGAGCTGGAACTTCGTGCCGCCGGTCGTCTTCGTCATATAGGGTGCTCGACCAGTCTTGTAGTCGTACAGCGTGAGCGTCGGTTGCTCACCGTCCCGGCTCACGTCAACGCGGTCGATGTACCCACGAATCGAGACGGTCGAGCCGTCCGGGCGCTCAACTGTGAACGGCCCAGCATCCGAATCGGGAAGTCCCTCGCCGAACGGGGCTTCGAACAGGTGTGGGCGAGCGACGCCATCCCGGGAGAGTTCGTTGTCGAGGAACGTGGCGAGCAATCCTCGTTCCGGCGCGTTGTGGGGCTTGCTCCCGATCTGGTACGGGGCTGTCTCATCGTCAGTGAGGCCCGCGAACAACTCCGCCTTCCAGCGTTCGTAGAACAGGCCGTCGTACTCGAAGTCAGCACCCCGGAGTTCCTCGACGGCGATCTCGCGAAGGTGCGTCGCCAGGTCGTCCCGGTCAAAGTCCGTGAGATCGATACCATCCTCCGTCTCGTCCTGCAAATCCGCGAAGAATCGTTCGAGGACATCGTGGACGTACGACCCGGTTTCGAGGGGCGTGGGGACAACTTCGACGTCGTCGGGGTCCTCGATTCCGAGTACCTTGTCCGCGTAGAACTTGAACCCACACTCGACGTATCGCTCGATTCGACTCGCGCTGTAGGGTTCCCGCTCCGACGGAGGGTATACCTCATCGACTGTCTCGGGTTCTAACACGCCATCGTGTTCGGAGAGGCCAGCCGTTCCCCTGTTGTCCGCACAGTGGAGTCCTCGATCAGTGCGCTTGGTCTGCTCGGGGGAGAGGTCACCTCGGTCGCCGGCGCGGCTGACTGCCCCACGCCTGTCGTCCGTCGCAGCGATGCGCCGCTGGAGATCTTCCCGGGAGCCCACGCGGTCGTCGACGCCGTCTTCGGGATCGATGCCGGTCACGCGCTGGAGTTCGTCGAGGACCGGCGACCGGACGACGGCGGATTCGTCGTCGCCTGTCTCCGGTGTGGTGATCGTGAGCTCGTCGACGTTCGCGAGGAGTGTCGCGAAGAGATAGCGGCCACGGAGGCGCTCGTCGCCAGTGTCGAACCGTGGGTGGGCGTCGGTCATCTCCTCGAAGAAGGCCGGACGTTCCGGCGTCACCGGGAAGTGCTCGCTCGTCAGGCCCACGAGGAAAACCTTCTCGAACGAACGCATCCGGGCGTCGAGCAACCCCATCACTTCGACGTGACCACCAGCGGCGCGCTGCGGAACTCGGATCGGCACACCGTCGAACGCACGGGTGAACAGTGCCAGCGGAGAGAGGTCACTATTGACCGCCGCCAGCGACTCGAACGAGGAGAGGACCTCGTCCACGATGTCGTAGGCCCGCTGTTCGACGGCTTGCTCGGCGCCGCTGGCGTAGTCCTCCGTCGCCGCCTCCAGGTCGAAGCGGTCGTCCATCAGCCGTCGGAGCGTCTCGGTTGCGTCCTCGATGTCGCCCGTTCGGAGGGTCTCCAGCGTGGCCAGCAGATCCTCAACCAAGGACGCGACCTCGCCGTCGACGTCATCGAGCAGGGGCGACACAGAAACGGTGTCGCGCCGGCGAGCAGCTGCTGTGACGGCGTTGGCTTGGTCGGCGTCGACGACGTCGACCAGCGGATTCGCCAACAAGGATGTGAGATCCTCAGCACGCGGGTCAGGTTCAGCCAGGTTCAGCAGATCGTGAACGACGCTTCCGGTAAACGTCCGGTTCAGCTGTGATGCGGCTGTCGTGACGTGGGGAATGTCGAACGTATCGAACGTGTCCTCGACGTACCCCGAATAGGCCTCCGTCCCTGGGACGACGACAGCCAGATCGTCGGGATCGCGACCATTAGCCAACTCAGTGCGGAGCTCGCGAGCGACGAAGCGAATCTCGCGCTCGGGCGTCGGGAGTTCCCGCCACCGGAGGCCGTCTGGAACAGGGACGGTGTCGGGGTCCGGGCGGTAGAGTGACTCGGTGATCGTACCGAAGGCCCGCCCGGACTCGTTGACGGGCTCGAGTTCCACTCTCTCAAAGTCAAGTGCTTCGTAGACCTCCAAGGCGTCCTCCGCAACAGTGTCGACTCCGCTCCGACCATCCTGATGGAGCGGCAGCAGCGCGATCACCGGAAGTTCGTCAACGAGACGTTCAATAAAGCGGCGTTCGACAGGACGGAACTCGTGATACCCCGATAGGACGACGACGTCCAGTTCCGGAGAGAGACTCGAGAATGACTTCTCTGTCGTCGCGACGGCGTCGAACATCTCTCCCCGGGTACAGACCCACTCGTCGACGTAGTCGGCGTGGAGGTCCCGGTAGTGGCGGTAGGCGTCGACGGTGGCTGTCGCAATACGGTCATCGAGAGCAGAGCCCTCGAATTCCGCTGCGAGCGCGTCAGCAGTCCCAACGCCGGCGTCGTCGAAGAGTGAGAAGCGACTACTAAACGAATCCGCGAGAGCGGCTGAGGCGGGTTCGCCGGCGAGAGCGCTATCTGTTTCGGCTGTTGTTCTGTCGAGCGCGTACTCTGCGAGCCGGCGATTCAACTGTCCGGAGAGGGGTTGGACCGGGCCCTGGAGATCTTCGTACCACTCTCGAACGACCGCATCGAGCGTCTCAGCACGAAGACGGAGGGGTTCGTGTGAAGCGGCCCAGCTGTCCTCGACCATACTCCGCCGAGCGTCGTTCCGCGTTATATATAGGACAGAGCCAAGAGAATCATCAGCCATCTGGTCCGCCCGTTCAAAAGCAGCTTGTTCTAAATGTGAATGTTGGGAACCAGTTAGAAGCGTATTATTCATCGAATACTACCCAACAAGAGGTCCATCTCACTTCACTCTTGGCGAGACAGTTTTGTCAGGGAATGGGATATCGGAGTTGCTCTATTGGCGTGTCAAACCTGAACTGCCAGGATTAGATTGGAGACACTGTACTGCAGGAATCTATCCATTCACGTTTGATTCGGCACTAGGTAAAGCTCCATACATACTCATAATGGGAGGGTCAAACAGTAGTTCTCAACCTCGGGCGCCAGTGAGATAATCCGTTCTCGACGCTCTAATTCACGGCGACGTGTCTCGATTCGTTCTTCGAGCTGTTCAAGACGCTCCTGTTGGCCACGGATCGCGATGTCCATATCCGAGCCAGCGTCGGATTTGCGCTCGTACTCCTCAATGAAGGACTCGATCCGTTCTCGTTCCGCCTGTGCGTACTCCTCGAGATTCTCCAGTTCCCGAGCGGTCTCCTCGTGACGCTTCTCCTGAAGATGGTTCTTGATCTCGTTGACCCGCACGCTCACATACCGATCGGCAGCCGTCCGTAAGTCGGATTGAGCGTCGAGAACCGTCCGAAGGTCGTCGACGTCGGGCCTTGCTGCTACCGAGTCGCCCTCGACGACACGTTCGCCAAGCGCCTGCTGGGCGTCCTCTTGTGCAGCATCGACGAAGACGGGTATGGTCTCCTCGCGAATCACGTCGCCGGTACCGTCCTCGAACGCGACGCGATAGTTGTAGGTGATCCCCGGTGTGTCGACGAACGGAAGGAGTTTGAGTCCGACCTCCCCACGCTCGTCCTCCAATACGCGTGCCATGAGCCGCTGCAGGACATCCGTATCGGGAGCGAGGTAGGTGATGTCCTCATGATCCATCGCGAAGTCACGGTCGAACGTGAACGGGCCGAACGTCGCGTCTTGGCCGGGCGAATTGATCCCGTCCGGCAGCTCGGCTTGATAGAGGTTGGTGCCGCGCTTCTCGAATTCTCCGCCGAAGGCTTCGACTGCTCGCTCGAAGAATTCGCGGATGTCTCCCTCGCTTCCGTAGACGTCCTCCGACTCGTCGACGACTTCCTGAATCTGCCGGCGGCTCTCCGCGTCGAACGTGCTCGTATCGACGAGGCTCCGTTCGTACCACTCCTCAAGCGTTCGCTGACGCTCTTCGATCATCTCCTCGAGTTCCTCTTTGGTCGCACTCGGCGGTTCGTCGTTCTCGATGGACTCCATGATGAGCGAGTCCACGTCGATGTCGTCGAGGATGCCCAGCACGTCCGCCGTGTTCCCGAGCCGGGAGCGAATCTCCTCGACCTTGGTTTGGAGCATCTCGAAGATCTCGCTCTCGCGAGTGTCATCAAAGAGGAAGTTCCAGACCTTGACCTCCTCCTCCTGTCCGTAGCGGTGGATGCGCCCGATCCGTTGTTCGAGGCGGTTCGGGTTCCAGGGCAGTTCGTAGTTCGCCATAATGTGGCAGCTGTGCTGGAGGTCGATCCCCTCACTCGCTGCGTCGGTCGCGAACAGGAGCCGCGACTGGCCGTGATTGAACTCGTCTTCGATCCGCGTCCGTTCCTCCTTGTCTACGTCGCCGTGAATGACGAGAATCTCGTCAGCCCACGGCTCATCCTGCACGTACTCGAGGAGGTAGTCGAGCGTGTCTCGGTACTCCGTGAACAACAGAAGCTTCTCGTCTGGTTGCTCCTCAAGTAGTTGGGAGATGAACCGCCTGACCTTCTGGGCCTTGGAGTCGACCGGCAAGTCCTCGGCCAGCGAGACAAGATCGCGGAGCGTATCGATCTCTTCTTGGAGCTGTTCATCGGTGCTGGTGACGGTCAGGCCGGCGATTTCGTCCTCCGCGTGTTGCTTGTCGTCCTCGTCTAGATCCTCGCCATCGAGGTAGGCTCGTGCTTCCTCGGAGAGGCCATCAGTTTCCGCCTCCTCGTCGAGGAGGTCGTCCAACCGTCTACGAAGCGTCGCGTGAATCGCGCCAACGCTGCTCACCAGCCGTTTCTGCATGAGCGCCATCGCGAACCCGACCGCAGGTTCGTTCAGCTTCTCCGAGCGGTTGTAGACGTTTTTGACGTAGTCGGTGACCGCCCGGTAGAACTGCCGCTCGTCGTGCGTCATCGAGACTGAGACCGAGTTGACCTCGCGGTCTGGGAAGACGCGTTCACCATCCTCGTCGTAAATGTCGGTCTTCCCGCGACGGATCATTACACGGTCGACTGTCTCCTGTGAGAGTTCCCGGTTCTCTGCGACAAGGAACGGGTCGATGTACTCGACGAGTGAGCGGAACGCCTCGCCCTTCCCGTCGTGCGGTGTCGCGCTGAGCAGCAGCAATGAGTCGGAATTCCCCGTGACGGTGTCGACCATATTTGCCGTCTTGCTCGGGGAGTCGCCCCGCTTTGCNNATCNCCTGTGTGCCTNGTCGATTACGACGACATCCCAGAACGCGTCTCGGAGTGCGGGCCGGAACTCGTCCTGTCGCAGGAACGCCATGCTGGTGACGAGCTGTTGCTGGTCTTGGTTCCAAATGTTGGCCTCCTCGCCAAGCCGCCGACGCTCGCCTTCGACCCAGGCCCGGTCGGCGACGGTGAGATCGACGTCGAAGAAGCGATCCATATCCCTAATCCACTTCTTCTGGAGGTGCGCGGGAACGACGAACAGAACACGGTCGGCGCGATTCCGAGCGGCGAGTTCCTTCAGGATGAGACCGGCCTCTATCGTTTTCCCGAGTCCGACGTCATCGCCGATGAGCGCCCGCTGGCGAAGCTTCTGCATTACCCAGTTCACGGCGTCGAGCTGGTAGGGCTCCAGTCGAACGAGCGAGTTCGAGATGCTAAGGAGCTGTCCCTGCTCGTGGGCGAGCTTGAGTTTCGTCGCCTGCGTGTGGAGGTCGAACCACTGTGCAGACACAGCTTCGTGATCCGGATGAAGATCATCAATTCGCTGGTTGGACAGCTCCTCGATCCCGGATCGATGCGGCTGAATCTCGACATCGTCGAGACAGACCGTCTTGGCACCCTCGCCATCGATGTATGCTCTGAGGTACTCGATCTCGCCGACCCTTTGGATTTTGATGACTTCAGCCGGCGCTCCGTTGAGTATCACCCGCCTGTCCTGGAGAGAATTGGATAGAGTCCGTCATCGAGTGATATGTATGTCAAGACCGTACGCCATCTTCAAGATTGTCAGCCCACACATTATCTTGCCTCCGTTATGGCGAACGACCATAGCGTACGTTCCATTTCCTGTGATGACATAGTAGCGAAAATGGAGAGAGGTTACCCCTGCGTGATGCTGATGAAGTCGAGCACGAACTCCTGTGGGAGCAGTCCGCCGTGGTAGAACCGCGCGTCACCGAGCCCCTGCTTCCTGAATCGCTTGAGTGGGCTCGCAAGGACGCTAACGTTGGCGTCAAGGTACCCCAATCGGGAGCTGGAGTCGAGTAGTACGCCGGGCGAATCCTCATCCACATCCTCCCCGGCGATCCATCGGCGCCCGGAGTCGGACGCTTCCGTCGGCCGCGAAATCTTCTCCGGCGACGCGTTGTCCGGGAGCAGGACGAACCCGTGGTCGGTCAGCACGTAGGCCTGATCCCACTCGCCCTGTTCAAGTCTCGTTCCGATGAACTCCGCGAGCGAGTCGACGCGTCGAGCCAGCATCGCCTCGAGGTCGCTGAGTTCCTTCTCACCGATGTCGTCAATGTCGTTCTTGAAGTAGGCGACACGCGTCTGGTTCCACCCGTCTTCCTCGTCGCGAGTGACCGTCCACCCGTCGCCGCCCAACAGCGACTCGCGGCGATTGGTCGTCACGCGACGGTTGTTTCGCAGCGGCTGTAACTCGCCGTCGACCAGCGAGACGTCGAACATCTGGATCTCTCCCGGCGTGAGTGCGGCCTTCCCGAACTCGGTCTCCGAGGGAAGCGTCCCGAGCCAGACATCTTCGTCGACGGCGAACTCGGGGGCATGGGATGGGAGCGTCGCTACGTAGTCGCGCAGTTCGTCCGCAAGCCGGCGGGCAAGATCGAGCCGGAGCGCGTCGATGACGAACAGCGCGACCGTCTGGCCACTTTCGAGGCCGTCGGACTCCTTCGTGAAGAACTGGTAGGAGTGATCCTCGTCGACGAACGGAGCGCCGGCTTCGACGGTATCGGTGACGAGGTCGCCGAGGTCTTCCAGGTACTCGACGTATTCCGACTGGAGTTGGGTGCGGAGGTCGTCGAGCGCGGCGGTGGCGGGGTGATCGTCGGGGAGGTCAGTCTCGGGCTCGCCGGCGACGACAAGGTTGAGCACCGCGTTGTCGATCTGCCACGTACCATCGTCCGGGTCGGCGTACAGCGAGACGACGTCGTCGGTCGCGTTCTCGTCCCACGTCTCGAGCTGGTGCGCGAGCCGAGCGATCTCCGCAGCCTGTTCCCATGTCCGCGTCCACGGNCTNTCCGGGCCGAAGGCNCCNCGGNAGTTGCCGCGGAAGTCCTCGCTCCCGAGNAGNGCGTCNTNCCGCTCCTCNGCGCGCTCGAGACACTCCTNGTAGTCGCCGNCGTCGAANGACGCGTGCCACTCCTCCCAGAGGCGACGTTCGAGNGCGNCGTCGACGATACAGTCCGCGAGTTCCCACGGGTCGTCGACNTCCGCGACGACNTCGGGCCAGATCGCCTCGCCNAGGTAGCGGTCGGCGAGGAGGCTGGCCGAGGTGGTGTTGTTCAACAGCGACTTGAGTTCGGGGAGGTCGTGGTCGCCGGCCGTCTCAGCGCGGAACTCCCTCGGAAAGCGTTCGGCGTCGGCGCCGGCGTGGATCAGCCACTCGGCGACAGCCCACCGACGCGTCGCCGCGACGATCCTCACTGGTTCATCCTCGCTGGCGACCGCCTCGACGCCCTCGCTGGTCAGCAAGTCCTGCATCTGCTCGATGGTGTCGGGGCTGTCGTCGATGTCGCCCCAGCCGTTCTCCAGCACGAACGCGACCGGGTCGGTGTAGCCGCCGGTGACGATCTGCGTGCGGAGCTGTTCGAGCGTCGGGAGCTGACCGCCGGTGAGCTGGTCGTGGAGAATCCGCGCGATCTCGCGCCGTTTCGCGGGGTTATCCGCCTGCGTCGCGGTTTTCAGTTCCCACGCATCGAGTTGTCCGCGCTCGAACGCGTGGACGGTGAGGTCTTCGATACTCATCTCCACCTCGCCGCCAGTGTGCTCGACGTCGCGGAACCAGTCGTAGTCTCCCTCGGCGTCTTCGGGCTCCTTGACGTGTGGGACGTACCAGACCTGTTCGCCGTCGACTGGGTCGGCACGGAGCTCCAGCGGCGTCTCCTTGGCAGTCTTCAGGTGAACGCCGAGTTCGTCGCAGGCCTGCCCGATGATGTCCTCNAGGTAGTTTCCATCGTCCCACCAGAGGACGATCGGGTCTGACGACTCTGCCCGGTCGAACTCGCTTCGGATGGTGTCCTTCGCAGCGTCGGGGAGGGTCTGTTTCGCTTGCATAGTCAGTTGGAGAGGTAGCCGTCGAGATACTCGTCTACCGGTGCGTTGGTGTAGTCAAGGTAGGCTGCTATCGAGATAGTTGAAACAACAACGAGCAATGTCGCCCCCATAGCGTAGACATTCATGCGTGACTCTGGAACGTCCGAATTGAAAAATTGCATTGTAATGATGAGTGTAACCCACCCGATGCTGGCTACGATTAGCCAGTAAGCGGTCAGCCGCTCCGCTAACCGCTCGGGGAAATCAAACAGCACGACTGGAACCCCGATGAAGAACATCGGGCCAAGGAATCCCCACATCACGACGGAGTCCCACCTCAGTATGCCGAGGTAACCGAAAAAGTACGAGACGGGATAGGAAATCGGGAATAGCGATGCTCCGAAGAGCATCGAAAGAATCGCTTTCCCGACCGGGAATTCGACTTCGTTACTCATCGTTCCTACTTACAGTACCTTGTCCTCAACGACCTCTGGGACGATGTCCTTCTCCGCAAGCGGCGTGATGTTGATCGCGACGCCGTGTTTGTGATTGGGCTGGTAGCCGGTAGTGGTCACCTCTGAGAGCGCACGGCCTTCCCAGTCGTTGGGGATGTCTGCAGCAATCTCTTCGCAGTCCTCAGAGATCTCGTCGGCCAGTTGCTTGTACTCGTCAACGTCGGCAGCGAGTTTCGAGAGAAGCCGCTGCCGTTCAGAGACACCAGCATCTCCGATTTGGGCCTGCCCGGCGTCCTCGAACTGGTCGAAGTAGTATGTCATGAACAGAATCCCATTGCTCGCGTAGTGCGAGGAGCCGACGAGATCGTCGTAATACTCGAAGAGGTCGTAGAGATGAGCTTCGACGGGTTCGGAACCATCCCCTGCGTAGGCCTTGAAGGCAGTTTGCAGATCGTCGAGCGCGCCAATCCACTCGTCCTTGTTCTCCTGTACAGTCTCGTAGAACGAAGGGCTGAACAGGTCTTCCATATTCACGTCCTCCAGACCGGCGAGCGCTTCGAGAGTTTCCAGCCGTGATGCTGTCCGCTCCCGGAACTCCGCCACGCGTTCGGCTGCCTCGGCGGCGTGTTCCTGATTCTCGATGGGCCAGTTGCGCGGGTTGGTCTCCGCGAGTTCGCCGAGCTGTTCCT
>Ga0065697_1000155_pt1 | contig 15300 bp, 14 predicted proteins | sample AntLakMe24m_08um_FD_59086 | JGI IMG/M metagenome (GOLD analysis project Ga0065697, IMG submission 59086) | Hypersaline microbial communities from Antarctic Deep Lake - 24m 0.8um v2 (version 3) | ecosystem: Environmental > Aquatic > Non-marine Saline and Alkaline > Hypersaline | place: Deep Lake... | reverse complement strand
CCACTATTCGACATTCTGACGGGGGATTCGGTGATGTGTGAGTGAAATGATGCCTACAGCGGCTCCCCTCACGGAACGACAGATTCGACTTCCACACTCAGCGAACCGTCTCCGTGCAACGTCTCTGTCGCGGCGTACTCGCCGTACTCATCGGTATCGAGGACGCCGTACCGATCGGCGATCCGTTCGGCCTCGTAGAGAGCGGCTGCCCTCGACCGCTGTCACATCACTCGTCGCGGTACGGTCGACACACCAACTCGACGCCTTCTTCGAAGTCGATCTCGGGCTCCCAGCCGGTGGCGGCGCGGAAGGCCGAGGCGTCGGCCATGGTGTCGTGGACGTAGCCGTCGAAGGGGCACTCGATGTACGCCGGNTCGATGTCGGTGTCGAGCGCGTCGTTGATCAGGTCGATCATCTCGTTGAACGAGTAGGCNTCCTCGGTGCCGANGTTGTACACGCCGGTCAGTTCGTGGTCGGCCGCGAGCTCGCAGGCGCGGGCCACGTCGCTGACGTGCGTGAAGTCGCGCGTCTGGGTGCCGTCGCCGAACAGCTCCGGGGTCTCGTCGTGTGCGATCGCGTCGGCGAACTGCGCGACCGTGTTCGCGTACTCGCCTTTGTGTTTCTCGTTCCCGCCGAAGCCCTGATATACGGAGAAGAAGCGGAGCCCGGCCATCGCCATGTCGTAGTGGTTGGCGTAGTACTCGGCGTAGCGCTCGCGCGCGAGCTTGGAAGCCTCGTAAGCGGTGTGCGCCTCGACGGCCATGCTCTCGGGCGACGGCTCGGTGCGACTCCCGTAGATCGAGGAGGTCGACGCGTAGACGACCGTCTCACTGCCTGTCTCGCGGGCGCGCTCGACGACGGTTGACGAACCCCTCGACGTTGACGCGGCAGCCGCGCTGGGGATCGCTCTCGTGCATGTTCCGCGAGGAGAGCGCGGCGAGGTGGAAGACCACGTCGACGTCGGCGGGGAAGTCGTCGTCGAGGACATCGGTCTCGACGAACTCCACCTCGGGATCAAGATTCTCGGCCGTTCGGGGAGATAGGTGTCGTCAACGGCGATCACGTCGTTGTCCGCGGCGAGGCGGTTCGCGAGGTTCGAGCCGATGAAGCCCGCACCGCCCGTCACGAGAACGCGCTGATTGTGCATGGGNGCGTATTGTCAATTCAGAGTCATTATGGCNNCGGTNTTTGGTATCTTGTGGCTGGATCATCTGATAATCGTGGTATGTTACAGCTAGACACGAACATGATCCTGCGTCTCCTCGGGCGACCGTAGCCGATAAACCACACCCTGCCATCGGCTCGGACATGTACGGAGTCGTACTCGCGGCGGGTCGCGGAACTCGCATGCGACCGCTGACAGACCGGCGACCGAAACCCCTCCTGCCGGTCGGGGATCGCTCGCTGCTCGAACAGGTGTTCGACACCGCCCACGATGTCGTCGACGAGTTCGTCGTCGTGGTCGGGTACCGCGGCGACGCGATCCGCGAGGCGATCGGCGAGTCGTACCGCGAGCACCCGGTTCACTACGTCGAACAGGCGAAGGCATTGGGGACCGCCCACGCCGTTGGGCAGGCAGAACCCGTTGTCGACGATGAGTTCCTCGTGCTCAACGGTGACGTCGTCGTGGATGCCTCGCTCCCACGTGCGCTGGCTGGCGCCGAGGGGACGGCAGTTGCGGCCACCGAGGTCCCCGACCCGCGGGCGTACGGCGTGATCTCGCTGACCGATGACGGATCGCTCGCGGAGATTGTCGAGAAACCGGCTGATCCACCGACAACCCTCGCGAATGTCGGTTGTTACGCATTCGAACCAGACGTCTTCGAGTATATCGATCGAACGCCTAAGAGCGAACGCGGCGAGTACGAAATCACGACGACGATCGAGCTACTACGTAACGATGGTCGCCACATCTCGGTGGCACCCTACGAAGGAACGTGGCTCGATGTCGGTCGTCCGTGGGAACTGTTGGCCGCAAACGAACTGGCGCTCGCCAAATTCGACGACGGCGTCGCGAACGCCGGGACTATCGAGGAGGGTGTCCATCTTCACGGTCCAGTCGTCGTCGAGCAGGGTGCTCGGATTCAGTCTGGGGCGTATGTCGAGGGCCCAGCGTTAATCTGTACAGATGCAGAGGTCGGACCGAATGCGTACGTCCGTGGTTCGACCGTTGTGGGGCCGGGTGCTCACGTCGGACACGGCGTCGAGATAAAGAATTCGGTGCTGATGGCCGACGCGTCAGTCGGTCACCTTTCGTACGTCGGGGATTCGGTGTTGGGACGCAGTGTGAACTTCGGCGCTGGGACGAATGTCGCAAATCTCAGACACGACGGTGCGAACGTCCGACTGCGAGTGAAAGGCGAGTCTGTCGATACTGGCCGCCGGAAGCTCGGGGCGATCATCGGTGACGGCGCGAAAACGGGGATCAACACGTCGCTGAACGCTGGCGTTAAACTGGGCGCAGGCGAGATGACTCGTCCCGGAGAAGTACTAACGCGCGATCGGATGTCGGAGTAGCGACCCGCGGTCACACCATCGATCGTCTGTTTGGGATACTCTCGCCCGTCTGTTACAATCTCTGTTCTAGGTGGGTAAAGCCGACATGTCGGTCGTTACTCGGAGCACTGGTCAACCGCGAGCGATTTAAACCGCGGGCGGGCGACGGCTGTGACATGAGCGACAACCCCGTGACTGCGGTGATCCTCGCCGCGGGTGAGGGACGACGGCTGGAGCCGCTGACGAACCGTCGACCGAAGCCGATGGTTCCCGTGGCGAATCGCCCACTGTTGGAACACGTCGTCGAGGCCGTTGCCGCGGCCGGTATCGATCGGATTGCCCTCGTCGTCGGCTATCGACAGGAACGTATCCGGAATCACTTCGGTGACGGCGATGACTGGGACGTAACGATCGAGTACGTCGAACAGTCGACACAGCTCGGGACGGGCCACGCAGTGCTGCAGGCCGAGCCGATCGTCGACGGCCCCTTCGTCGTGCTCAACGGCGACCGAATCGTCGACGCGGATGTCATCGCAGCGACCCGAGAGCGGGTACTCGACGGAACGTATCCGACGATGGCAGTGACGACCGCCGAACGCCCGCGCGAGTACGGGGTCGTGAGCCTCGATGGTGACAGCGTGGTCGCGATCGAGGAGAAACCCGAGGGCCCCGTCGAGACGAACCGGATCAACGCAGGCATCTACGGCTTTTCGCCCGCCGTGTTCGACGCGATACGCCAGACGCACGCACCGGGGGAGCTGGCGATAACAGCGACTCTCAACGACCTGGCCGCCGCAGACGACCAAGGGGTGACAGCCATCCCGTACGACGGGCGCTGGCTCGACGTCTCAAACTTGTGGGACCTTCTCACCGTCAACGCGGCACTGATCGGCAACGAAATGGGTGCGGAACCAGACAGTCCCGACCTCGGCAACTCGGTGGCCGTCGCCGACGACGTGGCGGTCGCGGGCAATGTCCGCGTCGCGTCGAACGTTACGATTGGGGGGAGTACCGCGATCGGGAGCAACGCGACGATTGAGGCGAATGCAGTTGTCGAGAACGCCGTGATCTTCCCCGACGCCGTGATCGGTGCCGGGGCCGTGGTCCGCGACGCGGTCGTCGCCGGCAACGCGCGAATCGGACCGAACGCGACGGTCGCAGGCGAGCCAGCGACAGTCGTCGTCGGGGACGCCGTCCACCACAGCGTGGAGCTCGGCGGCGTGGTAGGCGACAACGCTGTGATCGGGGGTGGCGCGACGGTCACCGGCGGTGCAGTCGTCGGCGACGATGTCCGAGCCGACGCAGGCGTGGTGATCGACGGGCGCGTCGAGTCGGGCGCGATCGTTCGGAGGGGATAATCATGTGTGGGATCATCGGCTACATTGGCGACCTCGGGGCGGACCGCACCGGAAGCGACGGCGAGGCACACGCGGCCGACGGTGGCGGTGGACCTCTCAGTGTCGGCGAGGTCATCCACGAGGGGCTCCGAAACCTGGAGTACCGCGGCTACGACTCGGCGGGCGTCGCGCTCGTCGGCAAGTCAAGCGGACTCACCGTCGCGAAGCGCTCAGGCGAGGTCAACGGGCTGTCGGTCCCCAAGGTGCCGGACGCGACTCACGGGGTCGGCCACACGCGCTGGAGCACCCACGGGCCGCCGACGGACGCGAACGCGCACCCGCACACCGACTGTGTCGGCGACGTAGCGGTCGTCCACAACGGGATCGTCGAGAACTACGAGGCGCTGAAAGCGGAGCTGTCGGACCACGAGTTTACGAGCGACACCGACACCGAAGTCATCCCGCATCTTCTCGAGGAGGCGCTGGCCGCTGATCCGGACGCCGACCTGCTCGACGCGGTCCAGCGGGTCGAGGGCCGGTTGGAGGGGAGCTACGCAATCTGCGCGGTCCGCGAGGGCGACGATCGGATCGTCGTCGCACGCCGTGGGAGCCCCCTCGTGTTGGGCCGCAGCGAGGACGCCACGTTCGTCGCCAGCGACGTGACGGCGTTCCTCGAACACACCCGCGATGTGACGTACCTCGAAGACGGCGACGTGGCGTCGCTCGAAGCTGGCACCGTATCGGTGTTCCACGAGGGTGAGTCAGTCGAACGCGGTGTCGAGACGGTAACGTGGGAGGCCGACGCCGCCGAGAAGGGCGGCTACGACCACTACATGCGCAAGGAGATCCACGAACAGCCCGAGGCACTCCGACAGACGCTTGCCGGACGGCTCGATGTCGAGGGCGGCGATGTCGACCTCGACATCTCGTTCCCGCCGGGGTTTCTCGCTGACGTTGAAGAGATCCAGATCGTCGCCTGCGGGACCTCCAACTACGCCGGCCGGTACGCGGCGCAACTCTTCGAGGAACTCGCCGGCGTCCGGACGACTGTCGAGACAGCCAGCGAATACGCGTTCGGCGCGGGGCGGAGCCCGGATCGAACGCTCGTCGTCGCCGTGACCCAGAGCGGGGAGACGGCCGACACGCTCGGCGCGATCCGACGCGCGAACGCCGCAGGCGCACGGACGTTCGCCGTGACGAACACCTTGGGGAGCACGGTGACCCGAGAGGTCGACGGCACCGCGTTCATCCGGGCCGGTCCGGAGATCGGTGTGGCCGCGACGAAGACGTTCGCCTCGCAGGTGGCGACGCTCGTGATGCTTTCGATCTCTGTAGGTCGAGATCGCGGCGCACTCGCGGCCGCCGACGCGCGGTCGGTGTTGGAGGATTTGCGGGGGCTGCCGGGTGCGGTCCAGCAGGTGCTTGACGAGGAGGTGCAGGTGCGAGAAGCTGCCCGCGAGTACCAGGACAGCGAGGCGTTCTTCTTCGTTGGGCGAGCGCTCGGAGTTCCGGTCGCGTTAGAGGGCGCGTTGAAGCTCAAGGAGATCTCCTACGACCACGCAGAGGGGTTCGCCGCGGGCGAGTTAAAACACGGCCCGCTCGCGCTTGTCACGTCGAACACGCCCGTGCTCGCGGTGTTGACTGACGGCGCTCGGGCCACCGAAACAATGAACAACGTCACTGAGGCACAGACTCGGGGTGCGCCCGCGTTAGGGTGTGTGTCTACAAGTGAGGAGTTCGGCACGCTGGACGTGTCGTTCGAGGTGCCCAAGGTGGGTATCGTCGAACCGCTGGTGGCAAACGTGTACCTGCAGCTGTTCGCGTATCACGTCGCCAACGAGAAGGGCCGATCGATCGACAAGCCACGGAACCTGGCGAAGAGCGTGACGGTGGAGTAAGCGAGGCTGCGTTTAGCAATTTGTGACGACGCCGCCTTCTGATTCTCAAATGCGGTCACCATTCATCGTTCATCCGCGCGATCACGGTATTGGAGGAGTCTACATTGATGTACTAACATTGAGACGGATCACGTCGATGTGCTGCCGAACTCGGTGATGAGTTCGTTGACGCCGAGCAATTCACACACGTTGTGGCTTGCCGGGTGAATGAATTGACTCGTGCGGAAGGTCGGTGAGGAGAGCGCGTAAAGCCAGTTTCATGCGGTTTTTTGGCGGATCGCCAGACTTTCCGAGGTTCGTGTTGGTACCTCAGGTGTCGTCGATGCCCTTATTTCGGTAGCTCATCCCTCGTAGTTCACTTCTCATCTCGTCCGTCCGAGAGGTGCTCCCAGATCTCTGTACAGCCAGCACCATCGGGGATCTCATCAAGGTGTGCAGCGTTTTCATCGGAGGATTTTGTGTTACTCATATTCTGAGTAACTCTATATGCTGTCATAATATAACTGTATCGGCATTACCAGTACGTTCTTACGGACCGAACGAGGACGACAGATTATGCCAGACACCGGCGAGGACTTCTTTTCACTGCTCGACCTCACCGAGTACGAGGCCGAGGCACTGGAGGAGTTGCTGCTGTTGGGACGAACGACGGCTCCGGACCTCGCTGAGGCGACAGGTATCCCGAAGGCGCGGATCTACGGTGTTCTTGATTCCCTCTCGGAATTGGGATTTGTGAAGGTCATCCCCGGCCGTCCAAAACGGTACCAGCCTCATGCTCCGGCGGCAATCGTCGATCGAGCGATCGAGAATCATCAACACACCTACGAGCAGTTCCGAACCGAGATTGAGGCGATCGAAAAATCGTTTATCGATACATACGCACCAGTTCAAGATAGGGGGATCGACGAGCTCAGTCCGACCGAAGACCTGTTTCACGTCGTTGATGTCGGTGAACCAAGCGAGCGGGAAGCCCGTAGACTGTTCCGGGAGGCAGACGATCGAGTGTTCGTTCTCACGAAGAGTTTCGGATACATCGACTCGGTTCGTCCGGCACTGCGAGACGCGGTAGACCGAGGCGTCACCGTCGACGTGTTGATGCTCGCTCCCGAACATCTTTCGACTGAAAACAAGCGGCGCCAGCGTGCGATCCGCCAAACGCTGGCAGACGATTTCTCGGCGGTAGACGTGCGGATCAGCGACCGCATCCTCCCGTGGCGCGGGACGTTTGCCGACCCGAGTCTCGATTACGAGACCGGACAGGGGCTACTACTCGTTGAACAGGAGGAGATTCCGAACCATCACCGTCAAGCCGCAGTCACTGAGAACCCGTCGTTTGTGGCTGGCCTGTGGCAGTACTTCGATCTCCTCTGGCGGCACGAAAGCCGTCGTGACGAGTAACCAGAAAGATTTTATCAGCAGTTACTCGTTATCCGAGTAACAATGACTGTGTTACTTACCGGTGCTGACGGGTATCTGGGCTGGCCGACTGCGCTTCGATTGGCCGATCGGCTCGATGAACGGATCGTCTGCGTCGACAACTTCGCCCGGCGCGACTGGGTCGCTGAATCCGGCAGCGTCTCGGCGACACAGATTGACGACCCCCAAGAGCGATTCGCCGCTGTCGAGAATCTGAGCCTCATCTCGGGGAATCTCGCAGACCGTGACTTCGTGATCCAGCTGCTGGAAACGCACGAACCGGATACAGTGCTCCACGCAGCTTCGCAGCCGAGCGCGCCCTACTCGTCGATCAACGGCGAACGCGCGCTGTTCACGCAGCGGAACAACGTCTCGATGAACCTCAACCTGCTTCACGGGCTCGCCGAATGCGGGCTCGACGACACCCACTTCATCGAGACGACGACGACCGGAATCTACGGCGCCCCGCACTTCCCGATCCCCGAGGGGGGCCTAGAGGTCGAGCGGAAGGACGGCAACGACGATGTACCGTTCCCGGCGATGGGCGGGAGCTGGTACCACCAGACGAAGTCGTTCGATGCGGCAAACATGCGACTCGCCGAGTCGCAGTTCGACTTCCCGCTGAGCGAGGTTCGGACTGCGATCGTGTACGGGACGGAGACCGAGGAGACGGCAGCACACGACAGTCCCACCAGATTCGACTTCGACTACTACTTCGGGACGGTGGTCAACCGGTTCTGTGCACAGGCGGTGGCCGGTTACCCGATTACCGTCTACGGGAAGGGCGAACAGCGCAAGCCGATGGTGAGCTTGGAAGACACCGTCGAGAGCCTCGTCCGACTCGTTGAGGAGGGCCACTCGGGTGACGAGGGGATCGACATCTACAACCAGGTCACACGACCGGTCGCCATCGTCGAGCTCGCGGAGACGATCGCCGAGGTCGGCGACGAGTTCGGCCTTGACGCCGAAGTGAAACATTACGAGAACCCGCGCAACGAGGACGAGGAACACAAGATGGAGATGGAGAACGAGCGGTTCCTCGATCTGGTCGGCGGGCAGCGCCAGGAGCTGGAAGAGGGGATCCGCGATGTGCTCGGAACGCTCGTCGACGAGCAGGACCGGATCGCGGCCCACGAGGACCGGTTCCTGCCCGGCGTGTTGACTGATGAGTGAGGAGTCGGGACGCGATACGAGCGTCCTCATCACCGGCGGCTGTGGCTACATCGGGAGCGCGTTGATCCCGCGGTTGCTGGCGGACGAGCGCGTCGGCGACGTGGTAGTCCTCGACTCGCTCTCGTCGGGATCGCCCGCGAACCTCGCGGGGAGTATCCGCGACGATCTGACCTTTCGACGCGGCGACGTGCGGGAGTACGGTGCGGTTGAGGGAGCGGTTCGCGGCGTCGACGCCGTGATCCANCTCGCGGCGATCACCGGGCGCGGCCTCGACGCACGACCGGAAGGCCGAGACGTTCGCGGTGAANCGCGACGGGACCGAGAACGTGCTCACGGCCGCGGGNAAGTTCGANGTCGAGAACGTCGTNGTCGCNTCNTCGTGTAACAACTACGGNCGCGCNGCGAGCACCGACATCGACGAGGAGACNGANCAGAACCCGCTGAACCCCTACGCCGAGTCGAAGGTCGCGTGCGAGCGTCTGCTCAACGAGGCGATCGAAGCGCACGGCTTCGACGGCACTGCCCTGCGGATGAGCACGAACTACGGCTGGTCGCTCGGGGTCCGGTTCAACCTCGTGGTGAACCACTTCGTCTTCCGCGGGCTCACCGACCGCCCCTTGACGGTCTACGGCGACGGATCGAACTGGCGCCCGTTTATCCACGTGCGCGACGCGGCGCGGGCGTACGCCGACGCCGCGCTCTCCCCCGACGCGTGGGACGAACGCGTGTACAACGTCGGGTCGAACGACGGCAACTACCGGATCGCGGAGATCGCGGAGATCGTTCGTGAGGAGCTCGATCGCGACCTCGACGTGACGTATCTGGAGGACGAACAGCCCGGCCCCTCCTACCACGTGAACTTCGACCGACTCGCCGAGACCGGCTTCGAGACGGAGTGGACGCTGCGGGAGGGAATCCGCGACATCGCAGACGAGTTGCGCGGAGACGCGCGCGAAGAGGTGACCGCATGACGGACCAAGAATCCGATATCGAGAGTGAGACGGAGCAGACGACGGAACCGAACGGCGACGGGTCGACTCCGACGATCGCGGTCACCGGCGCGGCCGGATACATCGGAAGCCGCGTGATCGTGGAGTTCCAAGAGGCGCACCCCGACTGGGAGATCGTCGCGATCGACAACCAGTACCGCGGGCAGGTGGATTCGGTCGGTGAGGTGGAGATTCAGCACGTCGACATCCGAAACCGCGACCGGCTGGAGGACGCGCTCGCGGGCGCGGACGTGGTGTGTCACCTCGCGGCGATAAGCGGCGTCGACGACTGCGAGGAGAACGCCGACCTCGCGTACGAGGTGAACGTCACCGGGACGAACAACGTCGCGTGGTTCTGTCGGAAGACCGGTGCGGCGCTGGCGTTCCCGTTCAGCATGGCAGTATTGGGGGACCCGCAGTCGTTCCCGATCACGGCCGACCAGCCGCGCGACCCGTTGAACTGGTACGGGCGGACGAAGCTGCTCGGCGAGCGCGCGATCGAGACGTTCGCCGACGGCGCGTTCCCCGCGCACCTCTTTTTGAAGTCGAACCTCTACGGCGAGCACGTCGTCGACGGGACGACGGTGAGCAAGCCGACCGTGATCAATTTCTTCGTGAACCGGGCGCTCGCGGGCGAAACGCTGACCGTCTACGAGCCCGGCACGCAGGCACGGAACTTCGTCCACGTGAAGGACGTGGCGCGCGTGTACGTCCGGAGCGCGGAGCGGCTGCTGGAGCAGCTCGCGAGTGGGGAGACTGGAACCGAAACGTTCGAAATCGCGAGTGAGGAGGACATGAGCGTGATGGAGGTCGCGGAGATCGTGCGGGAGGTGGCGCACGAGGAGCGCGAGATCGACGTCGACGTGGAGTTGGTCGAGAATCCGCGAAGTGCGGAGACGATGGTTGAGGAGTTTGGGGTGGATATTTCGGCGGCGGGGGAACGGTTAGGATGGGCACCAAGCGAGAGTGTGAACGAGTCAGTTCGACATCTGTTGACTCCAAAATCTGATTCGTAGGTTGTACGTTTCACCAAATGAGGCGTTCGGCGATCTCTTTTAATGGCCCAAGATCGATATCAAATCGCTCTTGAAGCTGAGGACGATCGCGATCTCTTCTTCTATGCCACCAAATCGAAGGATAATGACGGCATATAGAATCATGAAGAAGACGAACATCACCACGAGCACGGGAACCGTGACGGTGAGGTAGTTGATAGTCACCCAGTAAATGAATGTTACGAGGATAGCCGCGACCACTCCTGGATAAGCAAGTGCGGTGGTACGGGTGAATGCCGGTCTCGCGATAGAGCTGTGCCGAGTAGAGCAGATTGAGAGTGACGTACGATATGGCGGTCGCGACTCCCGCACCGAGGTAGCCGTATTTGGGGATCAGAGCGAGGTTCAGGATCGCGGTGAAGCGGATAGCAAGTCCAAAGATACGGATATACACTGCTGTCGACGGATCGGTAAACACGTATGTAGCGGTTGAGTTGCTAAAGACTGCAACGTGAAAGTCACTGGCTATTGCCTGTCGGGTCCGTCGTACCGACTCCGATAGACCACATCGACCCGCTGACCCGGTTCCGACCGATACCCACGTCGCCGTCGTATGCACAATAGATTTCTCCATCGACCGACTGGAGGTCAAGGTGATGCATTCGACCGGAGTTCCATCCCAATCCACCCGTTCCTCCCAGCAGCGCGTTGTCGGATAACGGTCGGTCCTCGTACGTCAACGTATCCAGCGAAGTAATCTCGTAGGCCCGAAGTTGGTCGCCGTACTCGGCGGTACAATCTTGGAAGAATGCGACGATGCTGTCCTCTCGCACGAGCGGACGACCGGCAGGACGTCCAGCACTTGGTCGATCAGTGACCACCGGATTTTCCGGGTGTGGCGTCCATCCGGGGGTTGTCAGCGTCTCGGAGTAGTAGACACTGAGTTCGTCGTTTGAACCGGTACCTGTGATTGCCCACCACCGGGATCCCCACTGGAAGACGACCGTGTCTTGGTACTTGTCGGGGCCAATGATTATGTCGGTGACGGGCTCCCACTTGAGGGGGAACGCTGTCGTCCGGTAGAGTCGGGCCGGAGCTCTGTAGTCACCCGAGTTCGCGATGTCCGGGACCATGTATATCTCATCGTTGGCGGCGAAAACGTACGGAAACGAGAGATGGTGGTCGGTATCGAGGGCCAGACCCGTGTACGTCCACGACTCACCCTCGTCGTCGCTGACCGCGTGCCCGATTGCCGCCGTCGGGTCGCGGTGCGGACTGAACACCTCAAAAAAGAGGTGCATAGTCCTGTCTTCCACGTAGAGAAACGGGTCGGCAACGAACCCGAGGTCACCGTGGTCAGTCACATCGTTGGCACGGAAAGTAGGCCCGGGCAGGGAGGTGCCTTTGAGGCGGTCCAGCGCAGTTCGCACGTCGGTCGTCCCAAATTGGAAGGGGCGACGATTCCGACTGGCGAGGGTGTGGTGAACGCCAAGTATCCAGACCCGAACGAATCGTCGCAGTGCGCTGATATATCGATTCACCGTGTGCCTTCTGGTAATCTCGGGAATTTATACCTACTGATTACGTTACCCTCACTATGTCGCACTCGCTGGCGCTCCTGCTGGGCAGTCGGCAGGTGCCACGGTGGGTAGCAGACACACTCACTCGCGCCGAGCGAGACGAGCACGGGACTATCGAACGAGTGCTGGTTCCTGAACAGTCCTCGCCAGCGGCACCGGAGAAGGATATCCGCTTTTTATTTGGATCAGGTGCGATCGAAGGGGTGTTGGACAGCAGTCGCGGCGGGTCAAAAACTCGGCGAGACCATGCTGGGCCCGTTGTCTGCTCTGGAACGCGTCCCACTCTCGACCACCGCACCCGTCAACGAGGAACTCATCGAGAGCTGCAGGCTCGAACGGTCCTCCGAATACCGCTACGAACTCCCCGAGTCGGCCGTCGACGCGCTCACCGAGTCAGATGTAGCGTTCCACTGGGGCATCGGCATTCTCAGCGGTGACGTTCTCTCCGCCCCGGAACACGGCGTCTGGGGTGTCCATCAGGGGAATATTCGAAAATATCGAGGCGGACCGCCCGGTTTCTGGGAGTACCTCCACGGCGACGAGCGGGCCGGCGTGACGCTCCAGCGATACACCGAAGATCTAGACGCCGGCGGCATCGTGGCCGAGAGAACGGTCGATATCGGTGATGCGTACACCTGGCGGTCGGTTCGTCACCACCTCTGTGCAGCCAGTTCTGAACTGCTGGCGGACGGACTCTGCAATCTCGACGAGGGAACTCTCGACGTCGAGTCCCCCGACCGTTTGGGACCAGTGTACCGTCCCGGTCAACGGACGTGCATGATGACGATGCGCTACCTCGGCCGAACCATCCCCGGTTGGGTTCGGGAAGCAACGGACCTGTGAGTCGGGACGGGTCTCGACGGTGCCGGAGCGAGCAGACGCGCCTGGCTTACTCGTCCACGAAGAACCGGGCGACGCGCTTGAACGGTCCGAGGTCCACGCCGAACCGCTCCTCAAAGCTCAGCACGAGCATAATTTCTTCCTCCTCAATGCCGCCGAGTGCCAGAATCGCGATGCTGTAGAGACTCACGAACACGATACCCATGCCGACCAACACCGGCGCCGTCGTATCGAGAAATCGTGTGACGACGTAGTAGATACCCACCATTGACAAGGTGCCGGCGATTGCGGGTTTGAACAACGCTGCTGTCATCGGATGGATGCCTGTTTGCCGGTAGAGCTGAGCCGAGTAGAGGACGTTCAGCCCTGCGTAGGAGACGGCAGTCGCCACTGCCGCGCCGAGGATACCGTACTCCGGGATGAGCGCAAAGTTGAGCGCGATGTTGGTCACGCCCGCGAGGAGATTATCCCACATGATGATTCGCGTCCGCCCGATTGCCGTGAGCGTGTTCACGTTTGGGCCGGCCACGGAGTGCGTGAAGAACCCGAGCGCGAGCGTCACGAGTGCCAGCGACCCATCCGTGTACTCCGGTCCAAACGTCATCCGAATCGACGCCGTCGGGAAGAAAATGAGGATGAGCATAGGCGGCAGCGTAGCCATGAATATCCCACTTGGTGACGACCTTGTACGTGCGGTCCATTTTCAGTGATCCGCTCGTCGGAATGCAACTGCGAGAGGATGGGCATCGCGATAAAGCTGAATGCCGAGAGCGTCGCTGTCAGCAGTTCCGCAAGCGGATACACCACGTTGTAGCTCCCGACTTCCCCGGATGTCCGGAAGTAACTCAGCATGAAGATGTCGAAATACGAGAGGACCATCAGCATCGCAGCGGTGAGCATCAGCGGTGCAGAGAACCTGACGAGTTCTCGCTGTCGCATGTTCGCGGTGACGGAGGACCGAAGGTTCGTCCGCGTGAGAACGTAGTAAAGCCCCGCCAGACCGGCGGCGGCGAACGTCGCCGAATAGGCCCCAACGATGCCCGCGGCACCGAGGCCGAAGTAGAGCGAGACGACGACCAGCGAGAACCTGACGATTGGCTGGCCGATGTTCCTGATGAGCACCTTCGGGAGCGACCGCTGGAGTCCTTGCACGACGCCGATAGTGAATTTCATCACCACCGCGAAGGGGATGCCGAGCGACGCGATGCGCACCACGACGACGGCCTCTGGCGCGCCTAAAACCCGCGTCGCGAACGGTTCGGCAAAAATGAACAGAAGAACGGCGCAACTGACGGAGAAACCTATCACGACCTGCAGACCGGACGCCATGATGCCCTTGCGGTCGGCCTCGTCGTCGAAGCGCGGCAGGTAGCGGCCGACGCCGGTATTCATCCCGAACAGCAGAATCGTGGAAGCGAAAGACAGCGTCGTAATGCCGATGGTCGCGACGCCGTATGCCGGACGACCAAGCAGTCTGGCGATGAGTATTTTGGCTGCAAAGGAGATCCCGAGTTCAAGCACGAGACCGGCGAACAGCAGGAGCCCGCTCTTGAACAGTCGACGGATGATTGAATTCTGTTTCTCAAACATGCAGACAGAAAGTGGAAACGAACGGTTTCTGGGAACGGTGTCCGATCATGTGAACTAATTCCGACCCGTTGCGGCACTCAGTCGGCGTAGCCGAGACTACGCAGTTGCTCTTCTACGTCTACGGTCATCTGTCGGTCGCCATCGCCCACCGATTCGCCGTCGATGACGGCCCATGGCACTTCCCGGAGGGCTGGGTGGTGGATACCGGTCGGATGCCCGTAGAGTCGCATTGGCAGTAGTGGCATACGCTCGCCTAAATTATTTCCGTGATCCGACGTAACGACGGTCCGACCATCGTGGTTGAGCAGCGGTTCAATGGTATCAAGCACGCGCTGGAGGTTATTGCCGTAGGCTTCCCAGACCTCGTCTGCGTCCTCGTAGCCGAGTCCGACCGCCTCCCAAATATCCGTCGCGCCCTGCTTGACGTCTTCGGTGGTCACTTCCTCGGTCCCGTTGAACGCCGCGTAGCGGAGATTTGGCGCACCAATGAACGGGTAGTGTGGCTGGAGGTAGTGAACGATGAGGCGCTTTTCGGGGAACTGCTCGCGGGCCTCGAGCGCCGCTTCGGTAACACCTTCGGGTGGAACCGTGCCGATTTCGGAATCGAACGACTCCCGCCAAGGTTCGAGAAAGCAGTGGAACGCCGTTTCGACTTGCCGGGAGACAACCGGATTGCCGGTGACGTAGACGCAGTCGGTCTTCGCAGGACTTCTGAAGTTGGCCTTTGTCCACTCGTGGGTCGCACTACCCGCGCTATAGACGCGTTCGTAACTGTCGTAAGTGTCCGTGTCAGCTATCTCCTCAAACAGGTCTGCACGGCAGGCGTCCAACACGAGGAGGGTGTCCCACTCACGATCCAGCACGCGGATGCCGTCATTTTTATGGAAACGAGATTGGATTGGCCCGACAACCCGATTCGCTGCCCTGTTTTGCCACCAGGTCTGGCGGTCGTAGTTCGCCGCAATCTCGTCAACGGCGTACCGTAG
>Ga0065697_1000340_pt1 | contig 15507 bp, 17 predicted proteins | sample AntLakMe24m_08um_FD_59086 | JGI IMG/M metagenome (GOLD analysis project Ga0065697, IMG submission 59086) | Hypersaline microbial communities from Antarctic Deep Lake - 24m 0.8um v2 (version 3) | ecosystem: Environmental > Aquatic > Non-marine Saline and Alkaline > Hypersaline | place: Deep Lake... | reverse complement strand
TACGCCGCCTCGTTCGTCTGCTGGCCGCTTCCCAGCACCGCGACGCCGTCCCTCGTTTCGGCCAGCGCGTCCTCGATATGGCGAGACGACCGTCCCGATCGCCGTCTCCCAGCTCGTGGGGACGAGGGTGCCGTCCTCCCTGACGAGGGGCCGCGGTCAGCCAGTCCCCGTCGGGGTCCGCGGTCTCGCTGACCCCGCGCTGGCAGGCGAGGCCGCGGTTGACCGGATGGGACGCGTCGCCTCGGACGGTGTCGAGTCCGTAGTTGTTGGTGTACCCCTGCTGGAGGTGACCGCACCCGACGGCACACCGCATACACGTCGTCGGCGTCCACTCGCTCATCGGCGAACCGGCTCCTCCGTGGTGGTCCCGCGCCGCGCTGGAGCGATCGATCCGCCGGCGGTTCCGATCCGTGACCGGTCCGAAATAGGTGGCCCGCACACGTAGTGTCGCATCAGTTAGTTTCTGAATACAACATACCCGATCATCGGTATAATTGTTTTGGTGTGTACAATATAACGAGATTAGAAAAATAACAGACGATTTTCTGGATTATTTCTAAATAAACACGCACACGCGATCGGCCAAGCGGGCGCCGTCGGCCAGGCACGTGCCGGCGCATACACACGCGGGAGTCCCGGCCGACCGATCTCGGACCGATCGACGCCGGATCCGACCAATTTCGGACCCGATCGCTCCCGGACCCAACCGATCCCAGACGCGATAACCGTTCCCAGACGCGATCGACGACCGCGACACGCTCGCGGGGATCGCACCTCGAGCTGACCGGGCAGTTCCGACCCACGCTCGTCCGCGACCGGCCATTTGCATTTGTGAACTTCTGGCTCGTTTCGCTACCACATATATAATTTCGTTTTTTGGAAATGGAAATATAAGTCAGTCTGGCGACCGCCCTTTCGATCGCTTCGTTATCTCCTATATTTTGTGATTTTATAAAAGCCGAACTATTTTATGCTATCCTGTAAACTTCTATCCGAGATGACCCACCATTCGGACAATATAGATGGAGAACGGTTCCACACCAACGACGAGGGTGATCGGTGATGGCCAACAAAAAGGAGGACTGGAAATCGGAGATGTACGGCGACGAGGTTCGCGAGAAGCTACTGGAGTTCGCGGAGACGGGGTTCGAGTCGATCCCGGAAGACGAGCGGGACGCGTGGTTCACCCGGTTCAAGTTCTGGGGAGTGTTCCACCAGCGCTCGGGCCAAGAGGGCTACTTCATGATGCGGCTGACGAACGCCAACGGGATCTTGGAGCCCGGTCAGCTCCGCGCGATCGCCGAGGTCGCCCGCGACTACGCGTCCGGCCCGGTGTCGAACCCCGAGTTCGGCGACAGCTGGATCGATCTGACGACCCGCCAGTCCGTCCAGCTCCACTGGATCAAACTCGAAGACGTCCCGGAGATCTGGGAGAAGCTCGAATCGGTCGGCGTGACCACCCGGTCGTCGGGCGGCGACACGATGCGGAACATCTCGGGCAGTCCGGTCGCCGGCAAGGACGCCGACGAGGTGATCGACACGCTCCCGCTGCTCGAACGGTTCCAAGAGGAGATCCGCGGCGACGACGACCTCTGTAACATGCCCCGGAAGTTCAACATCAGCATCTCCGGGACGCCCGAGGGCGGCGCGCAGGACGCGATCAACGACATCGGACTCGAACCCGCGAAAAAAAGAGATCGACAGCGGGGAGACGCTCGGCTTCAACGTGCGCGTCGGCGGCGGGCTCGGCGGGCGAGAGCCCCGCGTCGCCCGCCCGCTGGACGTGTTCGTGACCCCGGACGAGGCGTACGACGTCGTCCGCGGGTTCGTCGAATTGTACCACGACCACGGCGACCGGCAGGTCCGCGCGAAGAACCGCTCGCGCTTCTTCGTCGACGATCACGGCACCGAGTGGATCCGCGACCTGCTCGACGAGGAGTACGTCGACGCCGATCTGCGGACCGCCGGCGAGGACATCCGCGACGAGTACACGTACAACGCCGGTCGGACCACCGAGGACGGGAAGCAGGACTACACCGGCGTCCACGAGCAGAGCGACGGAAGGCGGTACGTGGGCCTCAGCGTCCCAGTCGGTCGGCTGCCGGCCGAGGAAGCGATCGAGCTCGCCGACCTCGCCGACGAGTACGGCTCCGGCGAGGTCCGGCTCACGCGCCGGCAGAACCCGATCATCGTCGACGTGAACTCCGACCGCGTGGACGAGCTGCTCGCGGAGCCGCTGCTCGCGAAACACCGGCCCGAACCGAACCGGTTCGTCCGCGGGGCGATGGCCTGTACCGGCACCGAGTTCTGCTCGATAGCGCTCGTCGAGACCAAGACCCGAATGGCGACGATGCTCCGCTGGCTCCGCGAGAACGTCGACCTGCCGGACGACGTCGACCAGCTCAAGATCCACTTCTCCGGCTGCACCGCCGACTGCGGACAGGCCAACACGGCGGACATCGGCCTGCTCGGCATGCGAGCGCGGAAGGACGGCGAGATGGTCGAGGCGGTCGACATCGGCGTCGGCGGCGGGATGGGCGAGGAGCCGTCCTTCGTCGACTACGTCCAACAGCGGGTGCCGGCCGACGAGGCCCCCGGAGCGATCCGGAACCTGATCGAGGCGTTCGCGGAGCGCCGGGCGCCGGGGCCAGACGTTCCGCGAGTGGGCGGACGCGACCGACACCGAGACGCTCGCGGCGCTGTGCGAGCCCGAGGAGACGGACTACGTCGACCCGTCGCTCACCGACGCGAAGCAGTCGTGGTACCCGTTCGCCGAGGAGGGGACGACGGCGGCGAATCCGGAGGTGGCCTCCTCGGATGACTGATCGGATGAGCGGTCCGGCAGCGGACGACGCCGCGACCGCAGCCGAGGAGCCGGCGACCGTTACTGAGGACCCCACGGACGACCGCGCGCAACACGCGTCGGCCGACGTGGCCCCGGAGCTCTTCGGCTGGTAATCTGCGGCGGCGCGGCCGCTGAGCGACTTCCACTCCCTGTACGACGAAATTCTGTTTCCGACCGACGGCAGCGAGGCATCGAAACGGACGTTTCCGCACGCGGTGAGTCAGGCGGAGGCCTTCGACGCGCGGGTCCACGTCCTCTACGTCGTGAACACGACGTACGCCGGCGTCGGCGCCGGCGGCAGCAAGAACGTCAACTCCCTCCGCGCCGAGGGCGAGGAGGTGATCGAGGAGTTCGAACAACTGCTCCGCGACGAGGACGTTGATGTGGTCACGCGGATCGAAGAGGGAGACCCCCACACGAAGATCACGAAATACGCCGACGAGGAGACCGACATGATCGTCATGGGGACGCGAGGGCGCAGCGGGATCGAGAAGTACCTGCTCGGCAGCGTCACCGAGAAGGTCGTGCGGACCGCCGACGTGCCCGTGTTCACGGTGCGGACGCCGGAGTAGTTCGGGGCCGTCGGTTCTCACGCCGGCCGGAAGGACCATGTCGCTCCCCGCCGTCCGGCCGGGCATGAACGAGCGGATCACGTCGGTGACCGCGTACACCACGCTGGATCTCGTCGACGGGGCGGCCCTCGGCCACGACTGGACCGAGAACGGGTCGGGCGTGTTGAACGTCACCGCGTCCGACGAGAGACCCGATCGGGTCGAACTGCAGTTCGAGCTCGACGGCCTCGACGTCGAGCGCCTCCCCAACCACGCCGACCGGGTCGACCTCACGCCCGAGCAGGCCCGGACGGTCGCGGCCGCGCTGACGCGGTACGCGGACCGGATCGAAGCGGACGAGGGCGGAAACGCCGACTCCGACTGACGGCGCGGACGCGGAACGAGCGAGCCGCACCGCCACGCGATCGTTTAAGCCCGCTCGAGGCTACCGACGCCCATGAGCGCTCTCGACGACGACGGATACCGCGCGTTCCGCCGCGACCTGCACCGCAACCCGGAGCCCGCTTGGCGCGAGTTCTACACTACCGCTCGGATCGTCGAAGAGCTTCGCGAGCGCGACCTCACGGACCTCTACGTCGGCCCTGACGCGCTGGCGACCGACGACCGCATGAACGTCCCCGACGACGAGGAGTTGGCCGAGTGGGAACAACGGGCCCGCGATGCGGGTGCGGACCCGGAGATCGTCGACCATCTTTCGGGCGGATACACCGGCTGCGTCGCGGTTGCCGAGCGCGGCCCCGGCCCCGTAGTCGGACTCCGGGTCGACATCGACGCGCTCCCGGTGACCGAGTCCGAAGACGCCGACCACGTCCCCGCCGCCGAGAGGTTCCGCTCGGAGCGGGAGGGGTACATGCACGCCTGCGGCCACGACGCGCACGCGACGATGGGGCTCGGGGCCCTCGACGCGGTGCTCGACTCCGACTTTTCCGGCACCCTCAAGGTGTTCTTCCAGCCGGGCGAAGAGCAGGTCGCGGGCGGCAAGCCGATGGCGGAGTCGGGCCACCTCGACGACGTAGACTACCTCTACGCGGTCCACGTCGGCTTGGACCATCCCTCCGGTGAGGTCGTCTGCGGCGTCGACGGCTTCCTCGCCGTGCGGCACTTCCTCGCGGAGTTCACCGGTGAGCCGTCTCACGCGGGCGCGCGACCAGAGCAGGGACGAAACGCGGTGCAGGCGATGGCGGCGGCGGTCCAGAACCTCTACGCGATCCCCCCGCCACGCCGACGGACCGACCCGTGTGAACGCCGGGCTCGTCGGCGGCGGCACGGCGACGAACGTCATCCCCGAGGAGTCGTATATCGAGGGCGAGCTCCGCGGCGCGACGACCGAACTGGCAGAGTACATGTCCCAGCACGCCGACCGAATACTGGAGTCGGCCGCCGAGATGCACGACTGCGAGGTGGCCGTCTCGACGAAGGGAGAGGCGCCGAGCGCGACGAGCGACGACGCACTCGCCGGGATCGTCGGCGAGGTCGCCGGCGGCGTCGCCGGCGTCACAGAAATCGTCGATCGCGCCGATCTGGGCGGCTCCGAGGACGCCACCTACCTGATGCAGTCGGTCCAGAAGCGCGGGGGACTGGCCTGCTACGTCGGCGTCGGCACCGACCACCCCGGCGGGCACCACACGAGCACGTTCGACGTGGTCGAAGGCGACATCGCGGTCGGGATCGACGTGCTCGCGGGCGCGATCCGAAAGGTCGCCGAGACGCGGCCCTGAAGCCGGGAGAGAGCAGCCAAAATCGAACGTCGGATTCTGCCGAACTCCCATTTTCAAGTTGTGAGGCGGACGGAACGGCCGATCACTGGAGACCGCGAATCCAGCAAACGACTATCGTAACCTCAGTTAGATCCGTCACCGAGGAAGCCGTTATCCGGCCCACGTCGGTATAGACGAGCATGAGTAATCGAACGCTACGGCTTCAGCGAGCCGACGAAGAGACGATAGCCTACGTCGAAACGCTACTGGACAAGAACGGCTTGCCTTCGGATGACGTGGAACCGGGCCGAAATCGGTTCTACATCGGATATGACGGTGACACCCGAGTCGGTGTCGGCGGCGTCGAGAGACACGGGACGGACGGGTTGTTACGGTCTGTCGTTATCGAGCGATCGGCACGGGGGAACCGATACGGAACGGCGCTGTGCGAGGCACTGGAATCGAAGGTCGAAGCCGACGGCGTCGAACGGTTGTACCTGCTCACGACGACTGCGGCCGAATTCTTCGGGGACTGCGGCTACGTAGAGACAGATCGGACGACCGCTCCGAACGCTATTCGTCAAACGGCCGAATTCGACGAGCTCTGTCCCGTAACGGCCACGTGTATGGTGAAATCTCTGTAGCGCCGTCGCTCCGTCGACATCCGTCCGCGGCTGAGATCAGAATACCCCCACGGAACGACGACCAGCGTCCGACTCAGTACTTCGCGTCCGCGCCGGTCGTCTCGTAGATCCGGTCCATGATCGCGTCGCGCTCGCCCGTCCAGTTCGCCATCGCGGCGGGGCTCGTGGGGTACGCGCCGTAGTGGTCGAGCAGCTCGTCCGCGAGCGACTTCGTCTGGTAGAAGTTCCGGATCGTCCCCCAGTAGCCGAAGCTCTTGACCGCCGCCTTCAGCTTCAGGCCGAAGGACATCGAGGTCGACCCCTCGTACAGCGCCTCAGCGAGCTTCTCGCCCGGCAGCGACGCGAGCAGTCCCATCAGGTCGTCGACGTCGACCGCGGTCGAGAGCACGTTGTACACGTCGAGACCGGCGTATCGCCCGCCGAAGTGGTCCATTACGCGGGTGTTGTACCGCCAGAGGTTCTCCTCGCTCACGTCGCCGTCGGAGACAGCTTTCACCGCCTGCTCGCCGGCGTACTTGCCAGCGTACGCCGCGCCGGCGATGCCGCCCCCGGTGGTCGGGTTGACGTGGCCCGCGGCGTCGCCGACCGCCATGTATCCCGGCGCGACCGCCGAGTCGTACGGGCGGCGGGTGGGGAGCGCGGCGCCGAGCTTGTCTTTGACCTCCGCGCCCTCGAACTCGGGGCGGTTCCGGAGATCGCGTTTCAGCGCCTCGACGAGCTGCATCGGCTCCTCGTTCATCTGGAAGCCGAGTCCGGCGTTGATCTCGGTGGCGGTTCGCGGGAAGTACCAGAGGTAGCCCGCGGCGCGATCGGTCGCCTTGAACACCAAGGCGTCGTCCCACTCGACCGGCTCCGGCACCTCGACGATCTCGCGGTACGCCGAGCAGAACTGCGAGTACCGGACGTTGGTGTCGAAGGTGGTCCCCTCGAAATCCGCCTTGTCCTGCAGCAGCGACAGCGACCCGGCGCCGTCGATGACGAGGTCGGCCTCGTAGGTGACCGGGGTACCCTTGCGCTTGGCGCGAAGTCCCGTGACCCGACCGCCGCCGGTCTGGATCACGTCGTTGATCACGGTGTCGTAGTGGAACTCGACCCCGGCGTCCTCCGCCCCTGCGATGATCCGTCGCCCGTACTCCCAGCGGTCGATGACGGCGAGTTCGCCGGGAACCGGAATCTCGAGGACGGTGTCCTCCTGCGGAATCTCGAAGCGCCCGTGGTCGACGCCGGTGTTCGTGAACGCCGGCTCCAGCCGATCTTTCGGGATCGCTTCCGGGAAGGTATCGGCCCCCTTCAGCGCGTCGCCGCAGGCGATGTGGCCGGCCTCCTCCGCGTCCTTCCGCTCGACGATGACGACGTCGAGCCCCTCGTTCGCGATCGTCGCGGCCGCGTAACAGCCGGCGGTCCCGGCGCCCGCCACGACGACGTCGTACTCGTCGATGCTCATACCACGTGCGTGGTCGCCCCCTGTGGCAAAACTCTTTGTTCCCGATTCGGTTGTCTGTGGGACGACGCGGGAGGGAAAATCGGGCGGCGGCGCAGATCAGACGAGAGGAGAACGCAAACGGGTGGACCGGCGAGTGAGCCGCTCGGTCCTGTTCAGTCCTCCGTCTCGTAATGCTCGCCCGCGGCCTCAGGTAGGCGGGTGCGACCGACCAACGCGAGCACCAGGATGACGACCACGTACGGGATCGTCTGGACCAGCGTGTCGGGGATCGCGTAGCCGAGCTGCTGGAGCCGGATCTGGATCGCGTCGAGCCCGGCGAACAGCACGCCCGCGCCGAGCGTCCCGAGCGGGTTGTAGTTGCCGAACAGGTACGCGACGATGGCGATGAACCCCTTCCCTTGCACCATCGTGTCGCCCGAGCCGATGAACTGGCCGATCGAGAGCGCGAGCGCGGAGCCGCCGACGCCCGAGAGCACGCCCGACAGCAGCACGCCGGCGTGACGCACCTTCGAGACGGAGATACCCACTGTATCGAGCGCCTTCGGGTTCTCGCCCGCCGCTCGCAGGTGTTTCCCCGAACGCGGTGCGGTTCAGCGCCCACCACGAGGCCAGCGTCGCGATCACGACCATGGTCGCTGAGTAGTGCCAGCCGATGCGCGCGCCGAGATTCGGGGTGTTGACGCCGCCGAAGAACACCGTCGACATGAACGGCGCCAGCCCTAACGCGATGAGCCAGACCGCCAGTCCGGCGATGATCTGATCGGCTTTGAACTCGATGCAGACGATCCCGAACACGCCGGAGAGTGCGGTCGATGCGGCGATCCCGGCGAGGAAGCCGACCCAGATAGCCGGCACTCCGAGGACGGCGTTGCCGATCCCGACGACCGAGGCGACGTAGACGGAGACGAACGCCGAGATGATCAGCAGTCCCTCCAGCCCGATGTTGATGACGCCGGACTTCTCGGCGAAGATACCGCCGAGCCCGGCCAGCACGATGGGCGCCGCCAGCCGCGCCGTCGACGCCGCGGTGCTCGTCGAGAAGACGATTCCGGCGAGGTCGCCGGCGATCGAGCCGGGCAACAGCAGTCCCAGCAGGCCCAGCAGACCGAGCACCGCCGTGGTGCCCACAACCAGCGACCGCACGTAGTCGGATTCGATCAGATCGTCGAGGATCGGAATCGGCACGTCCGCGAGCGGGTTATGCATCGGTCTCACCTCCCTCGACGGCGGCCGCGTCGTCGGCCGGCCCTGTGCCGCCCGATCCGCTCGTCTCCGGCCCGCTCGGGCCTCGCGAGCCCAGACCGGCGTACCGGCCGATCATCCGGAAGAACTCCGGCATGGCCACAAACAAGATGATCAGGCCGCGCAACACGCCGACGAGTTCGGTCGGCACGTCGGTGCGAAACCCGATCTCCAAGGCGCCACCTTTCAGGATTCCGAACAAGAACGCCGCCGGCAACACGCCGAGTGGGTTGTTGCCGGCGAGGATAGAGACGGTGATCCCGTCGAATCCGAGCGCAGGGACCGACGCCATCCACCGCCCCTGAGACATCAGCACCCACACCGCACCGCCGACGCCGCCGATCGCACCCGAGAGCGTCATCGCCCGGACAGTCGTCGCCTTCGCGTTCACGCCGCCGTACTCGGCGGCGGCCGCCTGCACCCCGCTGGTACGCAGGTCGTAGCCGAACGACGTGTGCTCGACGAGGTAGTAGAGCCCGGCGATGAAGCCGATCCCGACCACCAGCGCCAGCAGCGCGAAGTCGCTCGACTGCGGGAAGAGCCACGGAAGGAACTGTGCGTACTCGGGGACGTACTCGGTGGCGACGACCGAGGAGCCCTCGGCGCGGAATACCTCCAACACGAGCACGTACGCGACGTTCGCGGCGATGAAGTTGAGCATGATTGTCGTGATCACCTCGTTGGCGTCGGTGTACGCCTTCAGCGCGCCCGGAATCGCGCCCCAGAAGCCGCCGCCGACGGCACCCGCGAGGACTCCGGCGACGATCAGCGCGACGCCCGCGACCGGCCCCGCCGGGAGCAGCGGCGCCGCCGCGAGCACGGTCAGTGCGGTCGCAAGACCCCCGACGACCAGCTGGCCCTGTGTCCCGATGTTGAACAGCCCGGCGCGGAACGCGACCGCGACGGAGAGCCCGGTGAAGATCAGCAGCGTCGTTTCCGAGAGCGTCAGCCCGAGCGAGAGGTTGAACGGCGTCCAGGCTGGGTCGATGAGCCCCGGCTCACCGACCGCGAACGGGTACCCGAGCGCGCCGTTGAACAGGACGAGGTACACCTCGACCGGGTCGTAACAGAAGCCGATTCCGGTGAGGGGCATCGTCCACGCCGCGGTGCTGCACTGCGCGACGCGTCCGGAGACGAGCACGATGGCGAAACCGACAATGATCGAGAGCAGGATCGCGGCGACGCTTATCAGGAGTCGTTCGGCGACCGACCGGTCGACGAACGGCGCGATGACGCGGCGGGCGATCGACGGGATATCGTCAGAACCGGACCCGTCGTCAGACCCGGTGTTGGTGCGACTCACGCGTCCACCTCCTCGTTCTCAATGTCGTCATCTGTCTTCTCGAGGGTATCATCTGTCCCGGTGTCCGTCTCCACGCCGCCGTTGCCAACGGGGTCCGGTCCGGCGTTGTGGACCGCAGCCCCCTCGACGGAGTCGTCGTCGAGCGTCTCGCCCGCCATCAGCAGGCCGATTTCCTCTTCGGTCACCGTGGCGGGGTCGACGACTCCAGTGAACTCTCCCTCGTGGATCACGGCGAGCCGGTCGGAGAGCCCCTGTACTTCGTCTAACTTCGAGGAGACCAGAAGCACCGCCTTCCCCTCGGTCCGCAGTTCGAGCAGGCGGTCGTGGAGGAACTCCGTGGAGCCGATGTCGACCCCCCGCGTCGGGTGCATCGCCACGACCAGTTCCGGATCGCGCTCGAACTCCCGGCCGACGATGAACTTCTGCTGGTTGCCGCCAGAGAGCGATTCCGCCTCGGCGTCGGCGTTCGGGGGCCGCACATCGTACTGCTCGATCACGGACTCGGCGTGATCNCGAGAGGCGCGCCAGTCGAGNCGGCCGCCNTCGGCGAACGGCGGGTCGTGCTGGCTTCCGAGGATACCGTTCTCGGTCAGGTCGTACGACATCACCAGCCCTCGCTCCTGCCGGTCTTCGGGGATGAAGGCCATCCCGCGGTCGATGTGTTCCCGACGGCTCTCGTCGGCCATCGGTTCGCCGAGGTAGGTGATCGACCCGTCGGTCGGATTGTGCATCCCCGTGATTGTCTCGACGAGTTGGGACTGACCGTTTCCGTCGACACCGGCGATGCCGAACACCTCGCCTGCACGGAGCTCGAAGGAGATCCCCGACACCGTCTCAACGCCGCGGTCGTCGTCGGCGTGGACCTCGGTCACCTCAAGGACGCGGTCGCCCGGCTTCTGCGGCGTCGTCGCGGGCTCCATCAGCACCTCGCGGCCGACCATCATCTCCGCAAGATCCTCACGGGTCACGTCTGCGGACGCGACCGTCCCGACGTTGACGCCGTCGCGGAGGACGGTGATCTCGTCGGCCGCCGACAGCGCCTCGCCGAGCTTGTGCGAGATGAAGATGATCGTCTTCCCCTGCTCGGTGAGCTCCTCGAAGACGCCGTACAGGTCCTCGACCTCTTGAGGCGTCAACACCGCGGTCGGCTCGTCGAGGATGAGCACGTCGGCGCCGCGGTACAGCGCCTTTAGGATCTCGACGCGTTGTTGGACGCCGACCGAGACGTCTTCGATCCGGGCGTCGGGGTCCACGTCGAAACCATAGCGCTCGCTCAGTTCGACGACCGCCTCGCGGGCGGCGGCCTCGTCGACGCGGAGCCCGCCCCACGTCTTCGGCTCGTTGCCCAAGACGACGTTCTCCCACACCGTCATCGGGTCGACGAGCATGAAGTGCTGGTGGATCATGCCGACGCCCGCGTCGATTGCGTCGCGCGGCGAGTCGAACGACTGCGGCTCGCCGTCGAGGAAGACGGTCCCCTCGGTCGGCTCGTAGAGCCCGTACAACACGTTCATCAGCGTGGTCTTGCCGGCCCCGTTCTCGCCGAGCAGGGCGTGGACACTCCCGCGCTCCACCGCGAGATCAACGTCGTCGTTCGCGACGACCCCGGGGAATCGCTTCGTGATACCGTCCATGTGGACCGCCGGGTTCATTCACCCGTAACTCCGCGTCGGAGCCTAAAAGAGCGCGGATTCCGGACTGACGCCTCCGAAACTGTCGTTTGATCAACCAGAGCGTTGAAAAAGTCGTGTTCTTGGTGGTCGGTTCGAACACCCCGCGATCGGGATTCGTCGCCGCCGTATCGCGCTTAGTCGCTCGTGGTCTCCGGCACGTCGATGTTTCCGGCGATGATCTCGTCGCGCGCGTCGGAGACGGCGGACACGATATCGTCGGGCACTTCGCCGCCGATCTGGTCGCCGTAGACGCACTCGACACCGTTCGACTCCAGCCCGAGCGCGAGCGTCTCACCACCCTGATGGTTGTCGTCGATGATGTTCGAGATCGACTCGTACACCGCGGTGTCGACGCGCTTCACCATCGACGCCAGGATCACGTCCGCGAACGACTCGTTGGAGATCGACTGGTCCTGGTCGACACCGAACGCGAACCGGCCTTCCGCCTGTGCGGCCTGGAACACGCCGACGCCCGTCGCGCCCGAAGCGTGATAGACGATATCCACCCCATTTTGGTACATCGACAGTGCGGCCTCCTGCCCGCCCGAAGGGTCGGCGTAGCTGCCGACGTAGCTCGTGGTAACGTCGACATTGTCGGACGCGTAGTCGACGCCGGCCTCGAAGCCGGCTTGGAACCGGCGGATGACCGGGCTGTCGACGCCGCCGACGAACCCAACGGTCGTCGAGTCGGGATCGGTCGATCCCGCGCCCGCGGAGAACTCCGTCTCGGTCAGGCGTCCGGCGAGCACGCCCATCAGGAACGAGCCCTCTTGCTCACGGAACAAGTAGTTCGCGACGTTCGGCTCGTCGACCACGGTGTCGACGATCATGAAGTCCTGATCGGGGTACTGGGGTGCAGTCTCGGTGAGCGCGTCCCCCTGGTTGAACCCGATACAGGAGACCAGATCGTATTCTGGATCCGTCGAACTCGCGTACAGCTGCTGGAACTGCCCGAACTCGCCGGCACCGTCCGGCTCCGACTCGTCGTACTCAATACCGAACTCCTCTTCGGCCTGGAGAATTCCCTGCTGGGCCGCGTCGTTGAACGAGTTGTCGCCGAGGCCGCCGTCGGAATAGACGATGCCGACCGTCGCCGGCACGTCGTCTCCGTCGGACCCGTCCTCGCCGTCCGATCCGTCGCTCCCGTCCGAGCCGTCAGACCCGTCGTCTCCGTCGGAGCTGTCGTTACCGTCGGAGCCGTCGGACCCGTCGCCGCTCGGTCCGCCACTACAGCCGGCGAGGCCGACGAGGCCCGCCGCGCTTGCTGCCTTGAGGAACCGCCGCCGATCGAAGTCGGATGCCATGTCACCTACAACGGGGCGGGTACGCGGCATAAATTCGTCGCTCTCTCCGTCTCGGTGTTGCACGTTTACGTGATACCGCGGAAAAACCGTCGCCTATTCGTCGCGATCGGTTGGGAACGTACACATGTTCATGCTGTATTAAGAACAATCAGGCGGAAATCGGGGAACGTACGGCTCGTCCTCGACAGCACCGGACGGCTACTCGCCGTCGCCGAACAGCGGCGCTACTCGGCGTCAGCGACCGCGGCCACCACGTCCTCGACGACTGCCTCGACATCCGCGATCAGCTCATCGACCTCGTCGCTTTCGGCGTATATCCGCACGTACGGCTCCGTGCCGGACGGTCGCACGAGAGTCCACGACGCGTCCGGGAACTCCAATCGGACCCCGTGGTCGGTGTCGACGGTCGCGTCGGGGAAGGCATCCGGCAGAGTCGATCCCAATCGGTCCATCACCCCGGGCTTGGCCTCGTCCGGGCAGTCGATGCTGACCTTGCGGTACGGGCGCTCCGTGATCGGCTCGCGGAGCGCGTCGAGTCCCGACTCGGCGACGAGCCGGGCGATCACGGCCGCCGATGCGACGCCGTCGATCCACTCACCGAAGCCGACGTGAATGTGCTTCCACGGCTCCGCGGCGAAGACGACGCGGGTGTCGTCGCCGGGGGCGCTCTCCGCCCGCACCGCCGCGATCCCCTCATGGAGCGCGCCGAGGCGGACGCGTTCGACCCGCCCGCCGGCCTCGCGGACGCGCTCGTCGATCCGGCCCGAGGCGTTCGGGGTCGTCACGACCACCGGGTCGGCGGCGTCGCTCTCGCGGGTGTACCGCTCGGCGAGCAGCGCGAGGACGGTGTCCTCGTGGACCACGTCGCCGTCGGCGTCGATGATCACGATACGGTCCGAGTCGCCGTCGTGGCCGATCCCGAAGGCGAACCCCTCGGCGTCGATCTCGGCGCCGGGGCGTCCGGGAGCGGCCACCCCCTCGTTGGCGTCGGCGATGAACGCCCGGAGGTCACGCAGGCTCTCGGGGGTCGGCTTGCTCCCGCGCCCGGGGAAGTGGCCGTCGATGTTCCCGTTGAGTGTAACGACCTCGGCGCCCAGCTCTCGCAGGACAGTCGGCGTCGCGGGCGCGGACATCCCGTTCCCGCAGTCGACCGCGATCCGGAGGCCGTCGAGATCGTCCCCGAACCCCTCCGCGTACGCGCGGACCGCGTCGAGGTAGCCGTCGAGGGTGTCGACGCGCTCCGTCTCGGTCCACTCGTCCCACGCCGCCGGGGGCTCCTCGCCCGCGACGCGTTCCTCGACGGCGCGCTCGGCCTCCCGGTCGAACTCGCTGCCGTCTCGGAACAGCTTGATCCCGTTGTCGGTCGGCGGGTTGTGCGAGGCCGTGAGCATCACGCCGTACCGTCCCTGCGAGGCGTGCGCGAGCGCCGGGGTCGGGAGCCGCCCGGCGCGGAGCACCCGGACGCCCCCGGACGCGAGGCCCGACTCCATCGCGGCCGCGATCGCCGGACCCGTCACGCGTCCGTCACGCGCGAGGACGACCTCGTCGGGTCTCGTCCCCTCTTCAGCCGCTCGTACTTCAGCCGCGACGGCGCGGCCGACGGCCAACGCGAGCTCCGGTGTCACTCGCGTTTCGGCGCTACCGCGGATCCCCGCGGTTCCGAACAAGTCCATATTTCCGGTGTCGGCCGGCGTTCGTTAGAAGTCGTCGGTTGCGGGTCGCCGTCGGCATCGCTCTCCTACGACGGCCCCCCGCGGTTTTTAACTCGGCGGCGGACGCAGCCACCACCGATGACCGACCGAACGCGAGCACACGTGTACGTCTCGGGACGCGTGCAGGGCGTCTACTATCGCGCGACGACCCGCGACACCGCCCGGGGGAGGGGCATCGACGGCTGGGGTCCGCAACCTCGACGACGGGCGCGTCGAGGCCGTCTTCGAGGGACCGGAGGACGCGGTCCGCGAGATGGTCGCGTGGTGCGAGATGGGGAGTTCGGCGGCCGATGTCGACGGCGTTGACGCGACGTACGAGGAGCCGGAGGGACTGGACGGGTTCGAAGTGCGGTGGTAGGCTGTAGTTTATAAACGCCCGCCGCGCGACAGCGCGCTACGGCGCGACCGGATCGCCCGGCGAGTCCCGCACGCCGAGTTCCTCCAGCGCGCGCAACACCACGATCGCTTCGACCACGTCGCGCTCCTCGGTGTAGGCGTCGTCGACCGCGTCGAGGGTCGTCTCCGCCTCGGCGACCAGACGGGACTCCAGTTCCGTCTGATCCGTCTCGGCCTTCGTCGCCGACAGCAGCGCCTCGTGGTCTTCGCGGAGGTCGAGCGAGACGTGTGCCGCGTTACACCGCGAGAGCGGGTGTGTGTCCATCTCGATCGCCAGATCGCTCACGAGAGCCCAGTCGTCGGCGCAAAACCGGAGCGTCACCGCCCCGACCACGTCTCGCCACGCGATCGGCCCGCCGTTTGCCATCAGCCGGAGCGCCCGCGGCGGTACCGCGATCCGGGTGTGGGTGTCGTCGCGGCCGCACAGGCAACAGGGGGTGTTCTTCAGTCCGGCGTACACGCTGATCGATACGGGTCGGAGGGTGGTGTGCGTTTCGCCGTTGAGGCACCTACGAGTGAGGCTCGCAGACGGCGACGCAGTGTATAAGCAGGCGTGAACGGCGACGTCAATCACTTATAAATGAACAGTGCGGTGGCGCGCGCCGGTGAGCGCCCCTCGGGCGCGAACCGCGCGTGCGAGGGACGCCGCGAGCGCAGCGAGCGGCGAGGCTGGGG
>Ga0065697_1000708_pt1 | contig 15558 bp, 16 predicted proteins | sample AntLakMe24m_08um_FD_59086 | JGI IMG/M metagenome (GOLD analysis project Ga0065697, IMG submission 59086) | Hypersaline microbial communities from Antarctic Deep Lake - 24m 0.8um v2 (version 3) | ecosystem: Environmental > Aquatic > Non-marine Saline and Alkaline > Hypersaline | place: Deep Lake... | reverse complement strand
CGACGCCCAAATCCTGCATTGGGACGAGGTCCCCGACGCCGTCCTCAACGGCGAGTGTCCCACCGTCACGCCCGACACCGAGCCGGTGCTCGACGGCAAGATCGGTATCCTGCCAATCGCCCGCGGCTGTATGAGCAACTGTTCGTACTGCATCACCAAGTTCGCCACCGGGCGGGTCGACTCCCCCTCGGTCCAGGAGAACGTCGAGAAGGCACGCGCGCTCGTCCATGCCGGGGCCAAAGAGATCCGCATCACCGGCCAAGATACGGGTGTCTACGGTTGGGACGAGGGTGACCGCAAACTGCCGGAACTCCTGGACCGAATCTGCTCCGAGATCGACGGCGAGTTCAGAGTCAGAGTCGGGATGGCCAACCCCGGCGGCATTCACGGTATTCACGACGACCTCGCAGACGTGTTCGCCCGCCACGACAAGCTCTACAACTTCATCCACGCCCCCGTCCAGTCGGGCAGCGACGAGGTCCTGGAATCGATGCGCCGCCAGCACAGAGTCGGCAAGTTCCGCGAGGTCGTCGACGCCTTCGACGAGCGACTCGACTCCTGGACGCTCTCGACGGATTTCATCGTCGGCTTCCCGACCGAAACCGACGCGGATCACCAGCAGTCGATGGACCTCTTGCGGGAGGTTCGCCCCGAAAAAATCAACGTCACCCGTTTCTCGAAGCGGCCCGGCACCGATGCGGCCGATATGAAGGGCCTCGGCGGGACGCTGAAAAAGGAACGCTCGAAGGAAATGTCGGCAGCCAAGATGGAGATCGTCGCCGAGGCTTACGAGGCGATGATCGGCACGACCCGGGAGGTACTTGTGGTCCAGGAGGGAACGGGCGATTCTGTCAAGTGTCGTGACGGTGCGTATCGGCAGATTATCGTCCAAAATGCCAGCGACCACGGGCTCGAACCCGGCGACTTCTGTGCGGTCGAGGTGACGAGCCACCAGACAGTCTACGCCTTCGGGACGCCGGTTTGACCCGACCCGGTTTTTCGATTACTCCTCGGTTTCGTCGTCCAGCGTGATGCTCTGAGTCGCGGCATTCCGGAGCGCGTCGGATCGCCCATGGCTGCCAGGGGCAATCGCCAGCGTCCGGAGGCCGTAGTTGTTGGCCACTTCGAGGACCGGTTTGAAATCGGTGTCCCGGGAGGCGATCGCGATCGTATCGCCCCGGCCTTCGACCGCGAAGCGGGCGGCATCGACCGCGAGCTTGACGTCCACGTCGCCGCTGGTGACGATCACCTCAAAACCGCGGGCTTCGGCAGCCTGAATCAGGCCGGGGGTGGCGTGTTCGTCGACGTAGAGCCGGGTCGTCGCCAGCCGACCGGTCTCGGCGGCGGCCTCTCGAATGTCGTCGAGATCGACGTCGAACTCGTCTCTGAGTACGTTCGGCCCGTCGACGAACAGCCCGACACCATCGAACCCCTCCTCGTGTGCAGACGGCATTACCCCCAATCGACGACGGGCTACTAAAGACGTGCCGTTTCCCGGCCGGTCGACTGGTATCCCTCGAACAATCGCCCCAACACAGGGTGTTTTGCATCTCGGATACATCTCGGCCATAGACTTATTAGCTAGAATTAATAATGATAGATATATGGTGTCAAGTACCACACCACACACCCCGTGCGCCATCGATCGGCCGATGAACGATCACGGTGCGCTCATGCTCTCCGAGATCACCGGCAGCCGGACCTTTCAGGTCGTCGAGTACGCCACGCGGGAGGTTCGGGAGACCCTGGAGTTGGCGGCCGACGGCGCGGTCGTTCGGGTCTGGCTCGAACCACTCAGCTCCCGGGGCGACGCGTGGCGGGCGGTCGCCATCGAGGGTGGTGTCGAGACGACACCCGGTGGCACCGAGCTGCTGCAACAGCCAGTCACACTCTGATACGTATATCATCGATAATAACACATACACGGAATATCACGGGCTTTATTTGCGTATTGAGCGGTATACTACGTATGGAGCAGACCCCTCCAGACACTGACGGCCGATCGTATACTATTGTTGACGATATGAACGAACATGGTGGCATGACCGTCGTCGACGCTTCGACGAACAGCACCTACCAGCTCGTCGAGTACGACAACGAGAGTCTCCGCCGCGAGCTGTCGTCCCGCGATATCGGTGAGTCGGTAACGCTCAAGCTCGACCGGGCGGGCGTTCGCGCCAACGTCTGGGCGGGCGAGCCGGGCCGAACCGGTCGTCCTCGCGGCCTGATCCATCAGTACCCACTGTCTCGACGGCGGTTGGTCCCCGCCTGCTCTTCTGTCGTGGTACATATACGCACTACTCAGTGGTCGGTCCAGGAACGGCCAGTCACCGCTGTCTACCGCTCTCTGTGAGTAGTCACTACAGCCGATAACAACACCTTACTTTCGGCGGATAGAGCTATTCGTATGGCCCACCGACACCCGCCGCTCGCCGATGTGCATGCGGCCACCGGGGCGTCAGCCACCGCGTTCGGTGGCTGGGAGATGCCCGTCGAGTTCGACTCGATCCGGACCGAACACGCCACGGTCCGCGAGTCGGTCGGCATCTTCGACGTCTCACACATGAGCGAGATCGAGGTTGCTGGCCCGGATGCGACCGAACTGATGGATCGGCTCACGACCAACACCGTCGGCGCGCTCACACCGGGTGAGGCCCAGTATGCCTGTATCACCCGCGCCGACGGCGTCATCCTGGACGACACCGTCGTCTACCGATTGGCTGATCAGGATGGCGAGGCCGCCTATCTGTTCATCCCGAACGCGGGCCACGACGGCCAGTTCACCGACTGGTGGACCGACCACCGCGAGGAGTGGGGTCTTGAGGCGACTGTCGAGAACGTTACCGAGCAGTGGGCGATGTTCGCCGTGCAGGGCCCCGAATCACCCGACCACATCGCGGCAGTCGCCGAGGAGTCAGTTACCGATCTCTCGCGGTTCGAACACACGAAAAGCGAGATCGCGGGCGTCGACTGTCGGATCGCCCGAACCGGCTACACCGGCGAGGACGGCTTCGAAATCTTGTGTCCAACCGCCGACGCCGAGGCTGTCTGGACCGCCTTCGACTGCCAACCTTGCGGGCTCGGCGCGCGTGACACCCTCCGCATCGAGATGGGGTTTCTGCTGTCGGGGCAGGATTTCGATCCCATCGACGAGTCACGGACCCCCTACGAGGCCGGAGTTGGGTTCACGGTCGACCTCGAGACAGAGTTCGTCGGCCGCGACGCGCTTTCCGACCAGCACGCCACGGGCGTTGACCAGACGTTCGTCGGCATCAGGATGCTCGACCGCGGGGTGCCACGCGAGGGGTACGAACTGGTCGACGATGCGGGCGAGCCGATCGGTCATCTCACATCGGGTACGATGAGCCCGACCCTGAACGACGGGATTGGCCTCGGTTACGTCGATGTCGGCCACGCAACAGCCGACGAGTCGGTCAGTATCGTCGTCCGTGGCACCGAAAAGCGGGCGGAAGTCACCGACGTACCGTTCCTTTCGAAGTAGTCATAGACACTACCGAACAATACACACCAATCACCACAGATGAGTTTTGACGTACCCGACGACCTGACCTATCTCGAATCGCACGAATGGACGACCACCGACGACGAAACGGTTCGCATCGGTATCACCGAATTCGCCCAGGACGAGCTCGGCGATGTCGTCTTTGTCGAACTCCCCGCAGTCGGCGACACAATCGAGGCCGGATCGGCCTTCGGCGTCGTCGAATCCATCAAGGCCGTCTCGGATCTGTATGCTCCGGTTTCGGGCGAGGTGACCGCGGTCAACGAGGAGCTGTTCGACCAGCCCGAACTCGTCAACGACGACCCCTTCGGCGACGGCTGGATGCTCGAAGTAGAACCGAGCGACGAGGCGGCGTTCGATGAACTGCTGTCGGCCGACAAGTATCGTGACCAGATCGCATAACCGGATCACAAACCAATGACACAGACAGACGGTAGTCCCTTTGCACCACACACCGCCGCAGAAACCGCCGCCATGCTTGACGCAGTCGGCGTCGACACCGAGGCCGACCTCTTTGATATCCCCGACGAGGTCGCCTTCGACGGCGCGTTCAACATTGAACCGCGCAGCGAACAGGAGATCCGGGGCGAACTGCGACGACTCTTTGCCCGCAATGACGACCTCACCGAGTTCATGGGACGGGGCCACTACAGCCACTACGTCCCCTCGATCGTCGACCACCTCTCGGATCGCGCGGAGTTCCTGACCAGCTACACTCAGTACCAACCCGAGATCACACAGGGGTTCCTCCAGGCGCTCTTCGAGTACCAGTCGATGCTGGTCGAACTCACCGGCCTGCCGATCGCCAACTGTTCGATGTACGACGCCGCCACCGCGCTGGCCGAGGCCGCGCTGCTGGCCGACCGCGTCCGCCAAACGAGCGGCTACCGGGTCCTCGTCCCCGAATACCTCCGCGACGGCAAACGGTCGGTGCTCGAAAACTACGTCGACGGCGCGGGGCTGGCAGTCGAGTCCTACCCGATAGACGACGGTAACGTCGACCGCGAGGCCCTCGCGGAGCTCGCCGACGAGGAGACGGCCATGATCTACGCCGAGAACCCGACCGTTCGCGGCACCATAGAGGAAGGACTCAGCGAAGTCGGTGGGATCGCCGACAACAATGAGGCGCTGTTCTGCCTCGGCTCGGATCTCGTCGCCCTCTCGCTGCTCGAAGAACCGGCCAGTGTCGGTGCGGACGTGGTCGTCGGTGAGGCCGACGTGCTCGGTTTGCCGACCAGCTACGGGATGGGGCTCGGCATCTTTGCGACCCGCGAGTCGTTCCTCCGGCAGGTCCCCGGCCGCTTGGTCGGTGTCAGTGAGGACGCGGACGACCGGCGGGCCTACACGCTCACGCTGCAGACCCGCGAACAGCATATTCGCAAGGAGCGGGCGACCTCGAACATCTGTACGAATCAGGCGTGGGTCGCCCTCCGCGCGGCGATCCATATCGCGTCGCTCGGCCCCGACGGACTGGTCGATCTCGCCGAAGACTGCGTTCGGGACGCTTCGGCGCTGGCCGAGCGTGTCGACGGAATCGAGGGCTATCAGGCCCCCGTCCACGACCGACACCACTTCCGGGAGTTCGTGGTACACACGGATCAGCCAGCGGCAGCGATCGCTGCCGATGTCGAGGCTGCGGGGTACGCGATCCATGCGATCGACGACCACCTGCTCCAGGTCTGTCTCACCGAGACGAACGCCCACGCGACCGATGGGTTAGTCGCTGCCTTACAGGAGGCTGCCTGATGATCTACGATCAAGCCCGGTATACCGAGGGAGACAAACACGAACCGCTGTTGTCCGAAAAGGACACGTCGACAGTCGAGGTCGACGAGACCGACTCGCCGCTCCCCGACGAACTGACCCGCGACGAGTTGACCCTGCCGGGTCTCTCGGAGCCGGAGTTAGCCCGTCACTACACCCGGCTTTCGCAGATGAACTGGAGCATCGACAGCGGCCCCTACCCACTGGGATCGTGTACGATGAAGTACAACCCCAAATTCACCGAGGATGTCGCCGCCGACCGAAACGCGGCGATCCACCCCGACCGCTCGGCCGACAGTCGCCCAAGGGAACCTCGGCCTGCTATATGGGCTCCAGGAGTACCTCGCCACCATCGGCGGGATGGACGCGGTCACACTCCAGCCACCCGCAGGCGCGGCTGGCGAATTCACTGGAATTCTCGTGGCCAAGGCTTACCACGATCATCACGGCAACGACCGCAGTGAGGTGATCATCCCGGCGTCGGCCCACGGCACCAATTTTGCTACTGCTGCGATGGCGGGCTACGACGTGGTCGAACTCCCCTCCGACGAGGGTGGACGCGTCGACCTCGACGCTCTCAAAGCCGCCGTCTCAGAGGAAACCGCGGCGCTCATGCTCACAAACCCCAACACGGTCGGTCTCTTCGAGCGGGATATCGTCGAGATCGCCGAGATGGTCCACGACGCCGGTGGGCTGCTCTACTACGACGGTGCGAACCTCAACGCCCTGCTCGGTCGCGGTCGCCCCGGCGACATGGGCTTCGACATCATGCACTACAACGTCCACAAGACGTTTGCGACACCGCACGGCGGCGGGGGTCCTGGAGCCGGACCTGTCGGCGTAGTCGACGAACTCACTGAGTTCCTGCCGAGTCCCCGAGCCCGGGAAACCGACGATGGGGACTACGAACGGTTCGACCCCGACCACTCGATCGGGAAGGTCCACGGCTTTGCAGGCAACTGGCTGGTGTTAATCAAAGCCTACGCCTACATCGCTCGGCTGGGCGACGAGGGGCTGTCGGATGCCAGTGCGAAGGCGGTGTTAAACGCCAACTACCTCGCCGAACAGCTGGAGATGAACGTGCCCTACGGCCCGTTCCACCACGAATTCGCGGCGACTGCGGGCGACCGCGATGCTGCGGATGTCGCCAAACGAATGCTCGATTTCGGCGTCCATCCACCGACGACGAAGTGGCCCGAGATGGTGCCCGAAGCCATGTTGACCGAGCCGACCGAGATCGAAAGCAAGCGCACGCTCGACACACTGGCCGAGGCGTTCAACAACGCCTACAGTGATACCGACGAGGCGATCGAGACCGCCCCGTCGCGGACAACTGCCAGCCGAATCGATCAGGTGAGCGCGGCGCGGAATCCACGCCTCTCGTGGCAGGNCCTCGACGGCGAGTAGTCGCTCTCTACCGGCTTGTCGACTCCCTTCGACGACCAACCGTTATGCCGTTTCTCGTCGAATAACTCGGTATGGATCTCGAACTCACAGGCAACGCTGCACTGGTCACCGCCTCCAGCCGTGGACTCGGCAAGGCCGCCGCAACTGCCCTCGTGCGTGAGGGCGTCGACGTTGCCATCAACGGCCGGGACGAAACAACTCTCGAAGCTACCGCAACCGAACTCCGCGACGAAGCGGCCGACGACGCCCGTGTTCTTCCAATCAGCGGCGATCTGACCGACCCCGACGACATCACGCGGCTCGTCGAAACAACAGTCGAGGAGTTCGGGCGACTCGACCATCTCGTTACCTCGGCCGGTGGGCCACCCAGCGGCTCGTTTCTCGACACGACCGACGACGAATGGTACGAGGCGTTCGACCTCCTGGTGATGAGTGTCGTCCGACTCGTGCGGGAGAGCGTCGACCATCTGCGGGCCGACGGCGGCGGGACCATCGTCACGATCACCTCTCGGAGCGTCAAAGAGGCCCTCGACGGGCTTGTGTTGTCGAACTCGGTCCGGATGGGGGTGATCGGGCTCGAAAAGACCCTGTCGCGGGAGTTGGCTCCCGAGATTCGAACGAACGCCGTCCTACCGGGAGCACACGAGACAAGCCGGATCGAGGAGTTGATCGAACAGGGCGTCGAGCGCGGCGAGTTCGACGACTACGACGAGGGACGGGCCGACTTCGGTTCAGGAACGGCACTCGGCCGGATCGGCGAGCCGATCGAACTCGGCGAGACGGTCGCGTTCCTCTGTTCGTCGGCGAGCAGCTATATCACGGGCCAGTCAATCGTCGTCGATGGCGGTAGCGGTCGGTCCAACCTGTAAGTAGTGAGCCTCGGCAGCTACCTGTTTTCTCCGGATGTCGCAGTGCCGCCGGAGGCTCCGGTCTGTCCCCGTATCGAGTCCAGGAGTTCTCGTTCGGTCGTAACCGAGTACCGACCAGTGCCGAACACCAGAACTCCGAGAGACGCCACGAGGACGGCCGTGTTGAACGCGTTGACCTCTGCGGTCGCCATCGCAACGAGCATGACGGGCANCATCAGTGCCGCCCCGAGACGGCCAGCGATGCCGAACACGATGAGGGTGGCGGCGGTCAGTTCGATCACGCCGACAAGCGGAACCAGTAGTTCCGGAGCGGGAATGCCAAGCTCGACGAAGAAGTCGACCTGTGAGCCGTAATTAAGCAGTTTTTGGGAGCCAGGAACCACCAGCACGACGAGAAATATCCGCAGCGGTATTGGGCCCCATTCCGGAAGTCGATCGATCATTGTCTGAGTACAGTGCCAACCCGGGTTTGTATAACTGTTTTTGCCGCTGGGATTTGTTTCGGGAATGATCGGTTTGTGTCCGTCCCGACAGCCACGTCAAGATCGACCGACGGGACGGAGTACTCCTCGGGTGGTTACCTGATAGCTTCGGGAGCCACCAGCGGCTTAGGAGTCTGCCTCGAACGGACTGTGTTGGTCACAGCCACCGGACCGACGGAGGATTTCACCATGGATATCGCCGACATCGTTTCGGAGGAGTACGAATCGTTTGCCCCGGAGACACCGGTCTCGAAGCTCGTTGGCGTGTTTGCCGACTCCTCGGTCAAGGGAGTTGTCGTACACGACGACGAGTTCGAGGGGATCGTCACCAGACGACAGCTGGTGACCTCACACCACCAACCCAATCAAAAGCTCCGGTCGCTGCTGTGGCACGTTCCCAAACTCGCACCCGAGGAGGATATCCGCGACGTGGCACAGCTCATGCTCGACAGTGACTCCCGGCTGCTCCCTGTGTTCGAGGGACAGGAACTCATCGGCGTCGTCACCGACGATGCAATCCTCGGGAAAGTCGAGACGTTCCTGGATGCTGCCACGGTCCGGGAAGCCTACACGGACGACCTCGTCACGCTCGATCCGACCTCGACGTTCGGGCAAGCGATCAACGACTTCCGAGAGAACCACGTCACACATCTTCCGGTTGTCGAGGACGGCAGCCCAGTCGGCATCGTGAGTCTCTACGACGTGACCGACTTCACGATCAGACCCGAAACACGGAGTCAGGGCGGCGACGCTGGCGCGGTCGACTCATACGGCGGTGACGTGGCCGACCGAGCCGCCCGCACCCGAGGCGGCGGCTACGGTGCGCGGGAAGGCGAACTCACACGAGTACTCGAACTCCCGGTTCGGGATCTCATGGCCTCGCCCGTGCGGACGATTCATCCCGAGGCGACCCTCGAAACCGCCACCGAGGAGATGTTCGACGTCGGGGGGTCGGCGCTCGTGGTGACCGACAACGGCGAGCCGTTCGGGATTCTCACGAAAACGGATCTCCTCGAATCGCTCACATGGGAGGCCGGTGGCAACCGGGCGGTAGGGGTCTCCGGCAGCGAGTATCTCGACGATGTCCAGTACGAGGATATCGTCGAGATGGTCGAGAAGTTCGACAAGAAAGACCGCGAAATGTCGATCCTGGATGCGAAAATTCACCTCCACACCCACAAGGAGAAACTCCGCGGCACCCCACTCCTGCTCGCTCGGATCCGGCTCCACACCGACCGCGGGCTCTACATCGCCTCCGGCGAAGGGTATGGCGCGAGCCACGCGCTCAACGAGGCCCGAGACGTGATCGAACGGCAGATCCGCGATAAAAAGACCCACGGCCGGAGCAAGAAGCCGCCGGACGAAGAGTTCTGGGAGAAACGGTTCGGCTGGCTGCTAGAGGAGTAGTCGACGCTTAAAAACGGACTCCGAACAGTAGTCTCAGCCTACGCCAGCCACTCGTCGGGTTTTGTGTCGTAGTCGACCTCGCTGGCCTCGATCGCGTTTTTAAGCTCGGGTTCGAGATCGAACTCCGCGTGCTGGTCGCCGTCGTACCGGAGCCGGACGCCGACCTCAGTGCCCTCGGGTTCGCGGCCCCGCCTGCGGGCGACTTCGAGTTCGTGATCGTCGTACTCCGTGCGAATCGTCATCAGATTCACCGGTCGACCCCAGAGATCGAACACGCGTTCGAGCACGTCTTTGGCCTCCCCGATGTCGAGGGCAACCCCGTTGTAGCGGTGGCCCAGCAGCAACTCGCCGCGGTTGGCGAAGTTGCCGTCATACACCGCAATAGAGGGTTTGCCGAAGTTGGTGAACTGCAGCAGGAGCTTCCGTTTGACGTCCTCGGCGGCCGTACTCGCCACGCGGTACTCGCTGCCGGCGTGGGAGTACTCGTAGGTGAAATAGTTGTTGTGTAGCACGAACTCGCCGGTGAGGAACTCATCGATGAACGTCACGTCGTTGTGGCTTTCGCGGACTTCGCGCATCCGATCCCAGCCCGCGGTGTAGTCGACGTCCGCGATCGCTTCCTCGACACTGGCGTACTTTTCGTCGTCGAACATATACCGGGCGAGTTGTTCGAGCTCCGAGCGGTCGATCCCCTTGAGGAACCCTCGGTTCTGTCGCTTTGCCAGCGAGAAGTGGCGTTCGGCCAGCCCCTCGTAGGTCAAGAGTTTCCACGGATAGCGGTCGGCGTCGACCGCTTCGGGGTCCTCGGGATCGAGCTCGCCGTCCCGCGTTGCAATCGCCCGCTCGACGGCGTCGGCGTCGACTCGTGGGTCGCCCTCCTCGGCCAGTTCGGTCAGCTCGTCGAGCCGGTCCGTGCCGATGCCACCGATCGTCGGATCGGGTGCGAGCAGCGAGGCGACGGTCTCGAAGTCGACCGCGTCGCCGAAGTTGCGCCACGTGACGCCTTCGACGCGGAGCAGTTTGTCGGCGACCTCTTTGCGGTTGGTCGTGTTTTCGAGATGGTCCCACAGCTCCTTGCCGAGTTTGTAGGGATTCAGCCCGGGCGAGCCGAGCACGCGGGCCTGATGGTCGGCGTAGGTGATGAACTCGTCTGTCCCGGCGAACCGCTCGTCGCCCATCATCAGCGACTCCCAGTAGGCCGCCCACCCCTCGTTCATCACCTTCGTCATCTTCTGGGCGGCGAAGTAGTAGGACTCCTCACGCAGCCGTTCGATCACGTCCGTCTCCCACTCTTCGCGGTCGACCGCTTTGCCAGCCTCCGGATCGAAGCGCTTGCCGTGGTCCCGGAGGAACGCGATCACGTCGAGCCGCGGGTCGTCAATCCCGGCGGCCTCGTCGGCTTCGGCCCGGTCTTCGAGCCACTCCTCGTCGAAGACCTGCTGGCGCACGTCCTCGGAGAGTCCGAGCTGATCGAGCTTGTCGGTGATGTCGTCGATATCGTGGTCTTCGTCGTCGNTAATCGGCCGCGGCCAGCGGGCGGTGTTGATCGATGGTATCCTCGATACAGAGCACCGCGTCGATCAGTCGCTCGACTTCCGTGCGTTCGATGTCGGAGTCGTCCATATACCGGCTGATGGCTTCACCATGGCGTTCGAGCATCGCCGCCGCGTCGGGATCGGTGCCCGCACTGCCGCGGTCGCTGTAGAGGCCGAACCAACTGTTGTTGGCGAAGAAGTCGGCGTGGGCCTCGACGTGGGTGATGACCGCCTTCTGGTCAGCCATGGTGTTGGACTCCTGGAGAAAGGCGTGGCTCGGATTGTCGTTGTTGACGATCTCGAAGGCCTTCCCCATCCCGAACTGATCCTTCTTTTGTTGGCGATCGTAGGCCATCCCCCACCGCCAGTGGGGATAGCGGTCCTGGAAGCCGCTGTAGGCGATGAGTTCGTTCATCTCGTCGTGGTCGACGATCCAGTAGTTCACCGGGTAGGGGTCGAGTCCGAGTTTGCGTGCCAGGTTAGCGGCCTCGCTTACCGACTCGTCGAGCCCGGCGGCGATGCGTCTGGCGTCCAAGCGTTCGTCTTTCATTGTGAATCACTCTCCGCACCGTCTTCGGTGCTGAGAATCTCGTAGATCGCCTCAATTACGTCGTCTGGCCGTGTCACCCGCGTCACCGCGACGTTGCCCGCCGTGCCGAGGGCGCGTTCGACCTCCTCGGCGTGGGTGGCGTTGATCGCCGTTCCGCCGGGCTGGGTCTCGACGTAGGCATGCAAGTTCGCCGGGATCTCCTGGATCAGCGGCACCACGCGATCCTTCGTGTCGTTCGAGGAGTTCTCCGAGTCGCCCGCGGCGAACACGTACCGGTTCCACTCGCTGAAGGGATACTCCTCCAGAATCTCGGCAGCCAGTTCGTAGGCCGAGGAGATCCGAGTCCCGCCGCCGGATCGAATACCGAAGAAGTCCTGCCGGTCGACCTCCCACGCATCTGCGTCGTGGGCGATGTAGTGGAACTCGGCGTTGTCGTACTTGCCGGTGAGATACCAGTCCAGCGGTGTCAACGTTCGCTCGACGAGTTCGCGCTTCTGCTCGCGCATCGACCCCGAGACGTCCCGGATGTTGATGACGACGACGTTGCGCTCCTTTTTTCTCGATGATCTCGGGGTGGCGGTAGCGTTCGTCCTCGCGGCGGAACGGGACCTCCTTGAGCCCATCGCGGCGGATTCGGTCGCCGACGTGGGTCTGGTCGACGTTTTCTTCGAACTCCTCGAAGCTTGCCCACGTCGTGCGCTCGTCGGCGGGGATCTCGTTGTATGCCTCTTCGATCCACGCGAAGGAGACGGGGATGCGCTGGCCGCGAGCCCACTCGAAGACCGCCCGTGGGCCTTTGCCCTCGATCTTGAGGGCTTCGCGGATGTACTCCTCGTCGAAATCCATCGCGAGCTTCCGCTTGAGCCCTCTTTTAAATAGCTCCTCGAAATCGAGGGTTCCCTTCGGGCCGACCTTGGTCACGTCGGTGAAATCACCCTCGACCTCCTCGACGACACGTTTGCCTTTGGGTTCGAGATCTAAGCCGAGTTCCTCGTCGAGTTCTTCGGCGAACTCCTCGGGGTCCATCTCGTAGTATTCGTGGTCCGCGCCCTCCTCGCCGGGATCGCCGTCCTCGTCGCCGTCTCCCGGTTGGGGCGGGCCGACCGGCTGGCCGGGTTGGGGCGTGCCGCCCTGTCCCTGGCCGACGCCGCCCATCGACCGCTTGTCGTAGCTGAACTCCGGCAAGTCGACGATCTTCACGGGGATCTTCACCTGATCCGGCCGCGAGCCGCCGAGGTCGCCGTAGCTGATGAACTCTTCGAGGTCCTGTCTGCGCTGGTCGCCGACCTCACGAAACCGGTCTACGTCGTCTCTCAGTCCCATTTGTGTCTCACCTCTCGCATCACGGCGCGTGTTGTCAGTTCGGCCGACGCTGGTGAGTATTGGCCGTCATCACACAGCGTGGCGATCGTTTCGTCTTTGAGCCGTTCGGTGACCGTCCCCGTCGGTGGGTCCTCCCACTGACGGGGGTCGAACTCGGGATAGATACGCTTGACATCGGACCAGTCGTACGTTTCGAGGACGGCCCGAATCACCGGAATCGAGGTCAGGTCGACGTTGTCGATCGAGAATCCCTCGTCGCGGTGCTCCCACGCGTACCGGTTGAGCGCGGTGATGACCTTGTCGCGGCGGAACTGCTCGACGGCGGCCGAGGGTGCGTTGCCGGTGTAATCGCTGGCACCGAACCGGCCCAGATGCTCGGTCTCGAAAACCTTCATCAACAGCGGATCGGGGTCGACGCGGCCGCGTTCGGTCTCGACCTGGCCGTCGCCATCCCACGCGTAGACGTGTTCGACGTACTCGGCGACCGTCTCTTTCGAGACGCTCTTGCCCGATAATAACGCCTGCAAGACGGCGTCTTCCTGCTGGTCAAGCACGAAATCCTTCACCGCGGGGAGTCGATTTTCGTACTCGGCGGCCTCGGCCCGCGAGAACACCGGCGCGGTCGACAGTTCCTCGGCCATCGCGTTCAGCACGTCCTCGGGCATCACCACGTTCTCGACGGGATGGTCGGGATGGCCGCGGCCGGTCTCCTCGTGGAGCAGATCCGCGATGATGTCGCGGGTGTAGGTGACGGGAATCCCGTGGGTTCCGTCGGATTCGGCGGTGATCTCGAAGGCGTCGATTGCCCGACGGTCGTCGCCGTCCTGGAGATACCCCTGCTCAAAGAGCCGGGCCTTCTCGATCAGCGAGAGTTCCGAGGGCAGCTCCTCGCCGTCGAGCCGACTGACGACGCTGTACATCGCGGCCGCGCCGATCGGCGAACGGCGCGAGTTCGCGCTCCCGCGTCTCGCCTCGACCATCACGGATCGTAATCGACAGCGGGGCCCGGACTCGGCTCTCGATCTCGTCGTCGTCGAGATCCGCCCAGACGCTCTTTTCCGCGGTGAGTTCCCGCCGGATGAGTTCGGCCTCCAGCCTGCGGTTGGTCAGATACCGGAACTCGTGGCGGTCCAGCCGCCTTTTTAAGGCCTTCAGCGGATCGCGGCCGTTGCGGTCGGCGTACTGGTCCAGCTCGGCGTCCAGATCCGGGTTCGAGATCATCACCAGCTGGGTGTCGATGTCCATGCCGATCCCCTTGTCCAGTTTTACTCTCCCTTCGTCGGGGACGTTCAGGAGCTTGCGCAGCAGATCGGCGTGCTGGCTGGCGTCCTCGACGACTGTCAGCAGGCTGTTGCCCTGCGAGAGCACCCCGTCGTAGCTAAACGCCTGCGGGTTCTTTCTGCCTCGTGAGTCGAGTTCTCGAAGCATTCCCGGCATCCAGGAGCCGACCAGCCGCTCTTTGGGGCTGCCATCGTCCTCGGAGTGGAGGATGCCGATTCCCCGTCCGACGTCGACGATGTAGTTGGTCACCCGGAGATGGCTCCGGTCGGTGATCGACGAAAACAGGTTTCGCGTCCCTGCCTGCCGGTAGTTGGATTCGAGGTAGTCGTAGGCCTCCCGGCTAAAGGGGTCGAGCTCGCCGTCGATGACGACCGGTGGCCCCTCGGGATCGAGGTCGTTGAGCTGGGCCAGCAGGTCCTCACGGACGCTCTTGGGAAAAATCGTCAGCGGGTGGACCTGGACGGGGCTCTCATACCACTGCTCGTCGTCGCTGGCGTCATCGCCGTAGCTCAGCCCGCGGCTGTTGTCCGTGCCCGTGATGTTCCATTCGAGAGTGTAGCGCCGCCCCTCGGGCGTCTTGGAGTACTCCCGCAGCCCGTTGACGAGACACCGCTTAAGCTCCGATTTCCCGGTCGCCGTGGGGCCGTCGAACCAGATGATTTTTTCACCTTTGCCGCGGTTGGCCGCGATGGTACGGAGGTCGTCGACGAACGCGTTGAGCACTGCGGTGTTCCCCAGGACCGCGTGCTCGCCGTCGTTGTGCGGATCGTCGAAAAAGCGGTAGCGTTCCCGCTGTTCGCCCTCTTCGATAACCGTGCGGGTGTCCATCGACTCGATGGCCGACAGCAGGTAGCGGCTCGCGTGGGCCGCGATAGAGGGTGACTCGAAGGCCGCCTCGACGTACTCATTGAGGCTCATCGGCCCCTCGTAGGCCCGCTGGAGCTGGCGGTCGGCGGCCGTGATGTAGTCTTCAGACATCTTCTTCGAGCTCGCTTTTGGCGACTTCCGCCCCAGCGAACTCCAGGACCTCACGCGCACCTTCCTCGGAGTACCCCTGCTCGCGGAGGGCGTCGACCCAGGCGCTTCGCTCGTCGTCGTCGAGCTCGTTGGCCGAGACCAGCGCCGAGAAGTTGATGTTGTGTTTCTTGTCTTCCCAGAGCTTGCGCTCTAAGGCGCGGCGAAGCCGGTCGTTGTCCTGCGGATTGAAGCTAATTCCCTCGCGGGCGCGCCGTGAGACCCAGTTAGAGACCTCCTGGCGGAAGTCGTCCTTGCGGTCCTCGGGCAGGTCGAGTTTCTCCTCCACGCTGCGGAGGAACTGCTCGTCGGGTTCCTGCTCGCGGCCGGTTATCTCGTCTTCGACGGTGTCGTCGTCGATGTAGGCCATCACGTGGTCCATGTACTTCTCGCCCTGGCGCTG